>Ga0114918_10000293_pt1 | contig 42041 bp, 42 predicted proteins | sample LantaG_FD_87015 | JGI IMG/M metagenome (GOLD analysis project Ga0114918, IMG submission 87015) | Deep subsurface microbial communities from Baltic Sea to uncover new lineages of life (NeLLi) - Landsort_02402 metaG | ecosystem: Environmental > Aquatic > Marine > Oceanic > Sediment | place...
CAGCCCTTACCGGATAAACCTGACTTTCTCTCATACCGTTTGTTGGCAGGCCTAATTGAAGCAATAAATACGTGTTTCTGGCTTCACAAAGATATGCTGCGAAGAACCTTATGCTAAAACCCCGAAGTTTGAGTATATTCGGGTTGACAGCAACAAACCAGACGGTACAGTAGTCAAAGGTGAGGTATGGCGTTTCACCGTAAAGTAAGCCGACGCCATTGCATCATGGGAAGGTAAATTGAGTCTGAACTGTTATGGAGAACAAAAATGCGACGCAGTGGTAGGCGTGAGTTCTTGAAATCGGTTGGGTTGGGATTGGTGTCGGTTGCTTTTGGTGGATGCGGCGGGTCGGGGGTTTTTGGCGGTCGTAAGTTGAAACGCCCCAACATTCTTTTCGCGATTGCGGACGACTGGTCATGGCCCCATGCGAGCATCGCCGGTGACAAGGTCGTGAAAACGCCGACGTTCGATAAAGTCGCGCGGGATGGCGTGCTGTTTACGAATGCGTTTGTAAGTTCGCCTTCGTGTACGCCTTCGCGTGGTGCGATTTTGACGGGTCAGTGGCACTGGCGGCTCGAAGAGGGGGCGAATCTTTTCAGTACGCTCGATGCGAAGTTCAAGGTTTATCCGGATTTGCTGGAAGAGGCGGGTTATCATGTCGGATATACGAAGAAGGGCTGGAGTCCTGGAAATGCCAAAGCTGCGGGCAGGACTCGCAATCCGGCAGGGCCGCGATATGGGAATTTTGCCAAGTTTCTTGAAGCCCGGCCCCAAGGTAAGCCGTTTTGTTACTGGTTCGGCAGCAGCGACCCGCATCGGGGTTACAAGTGGCAATCGGGAATAAACAGCGGGATGAAGTTGGAGGATGTTAAGGTGCCGGCGTGCCTGGCAGACAGTGAGGTAACGCGGACCGATATTTGCGATTACTACTGGGAGGTTCAGCGGTTCGACCGACAGGTTGGCGAAATTATCAAGCAGGTTGAAGAGATGGGCGAGCTTGAGAATACTCTGGTGGTTATCACGAGTGATAATGGTATGCCTTTTCCGCGGTGTAAGTGTAACCTGTATGATATGGGGACACATATTCCGCTGGCAGCCTGCTGGCTGGGGACGGTTAAGGGCGGCAGGGTGGTTGAGGATTTTGTGAGCCTGACGGATTTAGCACCGACGTTTCTAAAAGCGGCAGGGCAGAAGGTTCCATCGGAGATGACGGGCAGGAGCTTTTTGAACGTTTTGCTGTCGAGTAAAGAAGGGCGGGTAGACAGCAGGCGAGACAAGGTGTTTACCGGCAAGGAGCGTCACGTGATTTGCCGGCCCGATACGGGAAGCTATCCTATAAGGGCGATACGAACGAGAGAGTATCTTTATATTCGCAATTTCAAACCGGAACGCTGGGCTATGGGTGAGCCGGAGGTTAAGAAGGGTTACTGGCCTGCGGTTCCTTATGGTGACATGGACGCATCGCCGACGAAGACATATATGATGGAACATAAGGAGGAGCCTGGGGTGGCTAAGCTTTTCAAGTTGGGATTTTTGAAGCGGCCGCTGGAGGAGCTTTATGACCTCGGCAAGGATCCGGATGAACTGAATAATGTAGCCGCCGACCCGAAGTACGCCAAGGTAAAGGCCAAGCTATGGGCCGGCTTGAAAGCGGAGCTAATGGCTACGGGCGACCCCCGCGTGGTTGGCGGCGGGGACGCGTTCGACAAGTATCCCTGGCGGTGACGGATATATTGTTTTTGGAATTGAAAAAACCGTGCTTGATGGAGAAAACCGTTATGGAAAGTGTGAGTGTGAGTCGTCGTGATTTTCTGAAGATGGTTGGTTTGGGGGCGGCGGGTTTTGCGGTTGGTGGGGGGCGGGCGTTTTCGGCTAATAAGGTCGTTGGTAAGCCTAACATCGTGTTGATAATGGCAGATGATATGGGGTACTCGGACATTGGGTGCTACGGAGGTGAGATTGAAACACCGAATATTGACCGGCTGGCGGCGGGGGGGCTTCGATTTTCACAGTTTTATAATGGTGCAAGGTGCTGTCCGACGCGGGCAAGCCTGCTGACGGGTTTGTATGCTCACCAGACGGGCGTTGGTCTGATGGCTAATGGGCCGAGCTTCGAAAAGGAAAGCGACGCGGGCCTGCCGGGCTACCGCGGTTTCTTGAACCGCAATTGTGTGACTATCGGCGAAGTTCTAAAGGGAGCCGGTTATCATACGTTGATGTCGGGCAAGTGGCACGTTGGTTATCACAGGAAAGAGCGGTGGCCTTTGCAGCGGGGCTTTGATCGTTTCTACGGGATTATGGACGGCGTGGCTAATTACTTTCATCCCAAGGCACCATTCGGGTTGTGGTTCGGTAATGAGCGTGTCGAGGCGAAAGGTGAGAATTATTACCTGACGGACGCTTTTACGGATTATGCGATTCGGTTCGTTAAGGAGGCGCGACAGCAGGACGACAAGCCGTTCTTTTTGTACCTGGCATATACGGCGCCGCATTGGCCTTTGCATGCAAGAAAAGAGGATATGGAAAAATATCGCGGCAGGTATATGGTTGGTTGGGATAAGATTCGGGCGGCGAGGTACAAACGAATGGTTGATATGGGGTTTGTGAAGAAAGAGTGGGAATTGAGCGCACGTGACGCTCGGGCGCTCGAGCAGTTGAGTGAGGAGAAGAAGAAGGAGATGGATTTTCGGATGAGCATCTATGCGGCGCAGGTTGACCGAATGGACCAGGGCATAGGCAGGGTAGTGAAGATGTTGAAGGATATGGGGGAACTGGATAATACGCTGATATTGTTTTTGTCGGACAACGGCGGATGCGCCGAAGGTGGAGAACTGGGCGGCGGCAAAGCTGAGGACCTTGGCAGTGACAGGGGTTTTCTTCTGTCTTACGGGCAAGCCTGGGCGAACGCATCGAACACACCTTATCGCCGTTACAAATGCTGGGTTTACGAGGGAGGTATCTCGACGCCATTTATTGCGTATTGGCCTGGGGTTATCAAAAAAGGTGGCGGCTTGACGAACGAGGTTGGTCATATTATCGATATCATGGCGACTTGCTGCGATGCGGCCGGCGCGGAATATCCGAAGAACTATAAGGGAAATAATATTATACCGCCGGAGAGTAAGAGCCTGGTGCCGATTTTTCGGGGGCATAAGGGGCAAAGTCACGAATGTTTGTTCTGGGAGCACTTAGGTGGCAGGGCGGTTCGGCGGGGCAAATGGAAACTGGTCGCAAGTTATCGCTGCCAGTGGGAGCTTTATGATATGGAGGCCGACCGAACGGAACTGACGAACCTTGCAGAGAAACATCCAGAGATAGTTTCGGAGCTTTCGATGAAGTACGATGAGTGGGCGAAACGCTGCGGCGTTGAGCCGTGGGAAAAAATTCGGCGGATAATGAAAAAGCAAAGGTCGCAGTGGAAGGCGGCTCGCAAAGCCAAAGAAAAGAAGGGCGGCTGAGGGGTCTTGGGAGCGGCTTTGAGGCTGGGGGAGTTTGCAGGTGCGGCAATAAAAGCTTGACAAGGGGAAAAGTTGTACATAAAGTGGCTACTCCGCGTGTTTAGAATAGTATAAATTGGAAGAATCAGCAGTTGTAGCACTGAGAAAAAAAGGAGAATTGCAGATGGCAACAAAGGTAGCAATTAACGGTTTCGGGCGAATCGGCAGAGCGGTCGCAAGAATTATTATGCAAAGAGATGACGACCTCGAATTAGTGGCGATCAATGATTTGGCGGACGCCAGGAGTCTTGGGCATTTGTTCAAGTATGATTCGGTGATGGGCAGGTGGGACGGTACTGTCGAGGTCGGCGACGGCGAATTGGTTATCAACGGTAAGAGTGTTAAGGTTCTGGCGATAAGGAATCCGGCTGAACTGCCGTGGAAAGAAATGGGCGTGAAGGTTGCGGTGGAATCGACGGGGATTTTCCGGACGAAGGAATCGCCGAAGGGCGGTTATGGCGACCACCTGAAAGCCGGCGCCGAAAAGGTGGTGCTGACGGTTCCTGCCAAGGACGACATCGACGCGACGATAGTGCTCGGTGTCAATGACGAACAACTGACAAGCAATATCAAGTGCGTTTCGAATGCAAGCTGCACGACGAACTGCCTGGCACCTGTGTCGAAGGTTCTGAACGATACGTTTGGCATTGAGCGTGGGTTTATGACGACGATTCATGCGTATACTAACGACCAAAGCGTTGCGGATATGATTCACAAAGACCTCCGCAGAGCGCGTGCCGCTGCGGTGAATATCATACCAACGACGACCGGTGCGGCAAAAGCCATTGGCAAAGTGATTCCGGCTCTTGCCGGCAAACTTGACGGCTTCGCAGTTCGCGTGCCTATTCCTGTGGGCAGCCTTGTTGATTTGGTGGTCAACGTAAGCAGGGATGTGACTGTGGAGTCGGTGAATGCGGCGATGAAGGCCGCTGCGGAAGGGCCGATGAAGGGGATACTGGTTTATTGTGACGAGCCGATAGTCAGTAGTGACATAGTGAATGATCCTGCGTCAAGCACGTTCGATTCGCTTCTTACGCTTGTTATGGGCAGGATAGTAAAAGTGGTTAGCTGGTATGACAACGAGTGGGGTTACTCGAACCGCACGGTTGATATTATCGAAAAGATGGGAGCAATGTGATTGGCCACGGGCGAGCATATACATTGTTAATCTTTTTATTGGTTTTTTGAGGTTAAGGATATGGCCAAGAAAACAGTTGCCGATATTGCGGTACAGGGTATCAGGGTTTTGATGCGATGCGACTTTAATGTTCCGCTTGATGAGAACTGTAACATTACCAGTGATGACCGGATTGTTAAGGCTCTGCCTACGATAAGGAGTATTCTGGAGCGAGGCGGGGCATTGATTTTGATGAGTCATCTGGGTCGGCCTAAGGGCAAACCGGATGAGAAGCTCTCTCTGAGGCCGGTAGCGAAAAGGCTTTCGGAACTTATCGGCCAGGAGGTTATCTTTGTGGATGACTGTATCGGTGCAAAGACCAAAGCCAGGGCAGAGTCCCTTCAGAGCGGCGATTGTATGCTGTTAGAGAATCTTCGTTTCCACAAGGAAGAGACGATTAAGGATAAGGCGGCAAAGGAAGATACGCAGCTTCGGCAGGCCAAGGATGATTTCGCGCAAGAGTTGGCGGATATGGCCGATGCCTATGTTGACGATGCCTTCGGTACTGCACACAGGGACAATGCTTCGATGTATACGGTTCCTTCGCTGATGGAGGGTAAGCCGCGGGTTATCGGTTTTCTAATCGAAAAGGAGCTTCAGTTTCTTGGGGCTACGGTGAGTAATCCCGAAAAACCTTTCGTTGCAGTATTAGGCGGAGCGAAGGTTTCGGACAAAATAGGCGTGATTGAGAACCTTCTTGATAAAGTTGACAGCATATTGATCGGCGGGGCGATGGCTTATACTTTTTTTAAGGCTAACGGGCTGAGTGTGGGCAAAAGCCTTTGCGAGAACGACTACGTTGATACGGCTTTGGAGCTTCAGGAACAGGCCAAAGATGTGGGTTGTGAACTCGTACTGCCGGTCGATACGGTGGTGGCGATGGAATTCAAGGCCAACGCCGAGCACAAGGTTGTCACCGGTGACATCGAAGCGGAGTGGGAAGGTTTGGATATCGGCCCTGCCACTCGGAAGCTTTTTGCAGAAAAGCTCGTCGCCGCGAAAACGATTGTTTGGAACGGCCCGATGGGTGTTTTCGAGTTGGAGCCTTTCGATGAAGGTACAAAAGAAGTTGCGCTGGCTGTTGTCGAGGCGACGGCTAAAGGAGCCCGCAGCGTTATCGGCGGCGGTGACAGTGCCAGCGCGATAGAGAAGCTTGGCCTGGAAGACAAGGTGAGCCATATCAGCACGGGCGGAGGAGCTTCTCTGGAGTTCCTTGAGGGCAAGAAGTTTAAGTGCATTGAGATGCTGGATGAGAAATAGGGACCCGGCAGGAACGAAATGAATCTTCAATTGCCCAAAGCAGGGACGGTTGAGGTTGCGCCGTCTATATTGAGTGCCGATTTTGCCAGGTTGGGCGATGAGATTGCTCAGGTGGAATCGGCTGGTGTGCGTGTGTTGCATCTTGACGTTATGGATGGTCACTTCGTACCGAATATTACGATTGGCCCGGTTGTAATTGCAAAACTTCGCAAGTGCAGCAGGCTTGTGTTCGATGCGCACCTGATGATTAGCGAGCCGGCAAGATACGCGGAAAGTTTTATTGAAGCCGGCGTTAATCATATAACGTTTCACATCGAGGCTGCGAGCGAGCCTAAGTCGCTCATCGAGCGCATTCATAATCTGGGGTGTACGGCGGGGATATGCCTGAATCCTGAAACGGCTGTCGAAGCGATAGAGGAAGTTGCGCCGCTTTGCGATATGGTTCTGGTGATGACGGTTCATCCGGGATTTGGAGCTCAGAAGTTCATTCCTGAAGCGGCACAAAAAGTTGTGCAGGTCAGGGAGCTTGTGGGGCCTGGAATCCGGATAGAGGTTGACGGTGGGATAGATTCGAAGACGACGGGTACGGTGGTTTCATACGGTGCCGATACTTTAGTCGCGGGTAACGCGATATTCTCGAAAACCGACCGTAAGGCCGCAATAAAGGCGCTTCTGGAAGCTGCCGGGTGATTTTGGTGGCTAAATCGTCGGATTATATGGTAAGATAGCTAAGCTGATTGGTGTGCAGATATGAACAAAGCGGCTGCTAAAAACGGGCCAGTGGCATCTGTTATGACAAAAAAAGTTAAGGGCGATTGGAACGGTTTCTCACTGAAGCCGCGTAAAGAGATGCCGGCGGGGCTTTGGCTGCGCTGCCCGGACTGCGAACACATGCTGTATAAAAGTGCCGTTGAGAAGAATCTGAGGGTATGTCCGCAATGTGATCATCATTTTCGCCTGGAGACGGCGAAGCGAATCGAGTATCTTACGGATGAAGGATCTTTCGATGAGTTGTTGGGTGATATGACAGCGGGCGACCCCCTGGATTTTGAGTTTCGGGGTACCAGTTACAAAGAGCGTGTCAAAGTCGACGAGCAGAAAAGCGGTGCCAAGGAGGCTATGCGGATCGGCAAGGCGTTCATCAAGGGCAGGGGGGTAATGTTAGGTGTGATGGAGCCGAATTTTCTTATGGGTTCGATGGGGGCGGTGGTGGGTGAGAAATTCTGCGTGGCTGTCGAAGAGGCCATCAAGCAATCCCTTCCGCTGGTTGTAATCTGCTGCTCCGGTGGTGCGCGGATGCACGAGGGGGTCGTTTCTTTAGGGCAGATGGCCAAGACTTCGGCGGTGTTGGCGAAGTATGATTCGGCGAACGGGCTTTTTATTTCGGTTCTGACGGACCCGACGACAGGCGGAGTGACAGCGAGCTTCGGGATGTTAGGGGATTTGATCATTGCCGAGCCTGGGGCGCTGATTGGTTTTGCGGGGCCGCGAACGATTGCAGAGACCATCAAGGTTGATCTGCCGAAGGGTTTTCAGTCGGCGGAGTTTATGCTCGAGCACGGCTTCGTCGATATGATTGTTCACCGCAGGGATCTTCGTCGCGAGATAGCACGTCTTATCGATTACTGCCGGAAATAGCTTAGTAGTTCAGATGGCATTGTTGTCGCAGGGACGCCGGGCCAGGCAAAATCACAAAAATATCACTTCCGCTTACGCTGAAATGCGCATATAATCACAGGCTGAGATTCGTTTCGGAGTGCTTGATGGGCTATTTTCGAGAGAATATTGAAAAACTTGCCGGTTATGAGCCGGGGTTTCAGCCTAAGGCGGCTGATGTTGTCAAGCTCAACACGAATGAGAATCCTTATCCGCCTTCGCCGGAGGTTGTCAAGGCTGTAGCGGCAATGAGTGCTGAAGGGCTTCGGCGTTATCCGGACCCGACAGCGGACGCCTTTCGCGAGGCTGCGGGACAGCTTCACGGGTTGGGGCCGGAGTTTATAATGTGCTGCAATGGGGGCGATGACCTGCTGACGATAGCTTTTCGGGCGTTTTGCGATGAGAATCGGGCGGTGGCTTATCCTGTTCCGACGTATTCGCTGTATGCGGTTCTGGCAAAGCTGCAGAATTGCAGGGCAATTGAGATTGCGTTTGACGCAGAATATAATCTGCCGCCGAAGCTGGTCGGCACGGCAGCTACGCTTACGATTGTGTGCAATCCTAACGCACCGAGCGGGACGTTTATAAGCGCTGGTGAGTTGGCTTGCCTGGCTGATGAGCTTTCAGGAGTGCTGCTAATCGATGAGGCATACGTTGATTTTGCCGATGACAACTGTGCGGGGCTGGTTAAAGAGTTTGATAACGTTATCGTGCTGCGGTCAATGAGCAAGGGGTATTCACTTGCCGGAATTCGTTTTGGATACGCGATGGCCAATCCGGCTTTGATAGACGGTCTTATGAAGGTTAAGGATTCTTACAACGTCGATGCGGTTGCCATTGCGGCTGCGACGGCGGCGATTAGCGACCAGGCATACTTTCGAGACAATGTCGAACGTGTGAAGAAGGACCGTAAAACACTGATTGCGAACCTGGAGTCGCTAAAATTCAAGGTTATGGATAGTTCGTCGAATTTTTTGCTGGCCCGCTGTGTCAACGGCAATGCAGGTGAAGTTTATAACAGCCTTGCCGAGCGCAATATATACGTGCGGTATTTTAACCTGCCGGGTCTGAATGATAAGGTGCGGATAACGGTGGGTACGAGCGAGCAGAATGAGAAATTGATATCGGCTTTGAAAGAAATAGTATCATAGTTGGGAAATCTGATATGGAAGCACGGACGGCAAAAGTTGACAGAGAAACGAAGGAAACGAGCATTAGTTGCAGGCTCAACCTTGATGGCGTTGGTACATACGACATCAACACAGGAATTGGGTTTTTGGACCATATGCTTGCGCATCTGAGTAAGCACAGCAGAATCGACCTTGTCGTCAAGGCCAAGGGAGATTTGCAGGTTGACGCACACCACACGGTAGAAGATGTTGGGATATGTCTTGGTGAATGCCTAAGCAGCGCCCTCGGCGACAAAAAGGGCATTGTAAGATACGGCCACAGTTCGGTTCCGATGGAAGAGACGATTGCGAATGTTTCGATTGATTTGTCCGGCAGGCCGAGCTGCGTTTACAACGCCGATTACCGTACGGATAAGATAGGAGACTTTGATGTCGAATGTCTGGAAGAGATGCTTCGGAGTTTTTCGAATAACGGCAAATTTAATCTTCACGTGAACGTTCCGTACGGAACCAACAGCCATCATATAGCCGAGGCGATATTCAAGGGAACAGGCCAGGCGCTTGGCGAGGCAGTGAAGATTATCGGCGGAGATGTACCGAGTACGAAGGGACAGTTGTGATAGAAAGACCAAAACCGGAATATCGAAGCGGTATCGGTACTGACATCCACTGCCTCGCCGAGGGTCGAGACCTGAAACTCGGCGGCATGTTAGTTCCGTATCCGCTTGGTCTGGTTGGGCATAGTGACGGTGACGTCGCTCTTCATGCGGTGATGGACGCCCTGTTGGGGGCGGCATGTATGGGCGATATAGGGACAATGTTTCCGGATACGGACGACCAGTGGAAAGATGCCGACAGTAAGGGTATGCTGATGATAGTGAAGGAAATTCTTGAGGAGAAAGACTGGGAAATAGCGAACGTTGATTTGATAATACATGCCGAAGAGCCGAAGCTCACTGCATTTAAGAGTCAGATAAAGCGGTGCATCGCAAGCCTGCTGGGTATTGATTTTACAACGGTTAACGTCAAGGCCAAAACCAATGAAGGTTTTGGTGAAATAGGAGCCGGCCAGGCGATTGCGGCAACAGCGGTGGTTCTGCTGAAAAAGAAATACAGGCGGACTCTGTAAAGGGTTGCCGTACCCGTACAAAAATGACAACAGCGTTATAAGGTAATTGAAATGGGACTTGCAGTTTATAACAGTTTGACAAGGCGAAAGCAGGAATTCGAACCGCTGGAAGAAGGCAAAGTCGGCATTTATGTCTGCGGGCCGACCGTTTACGGCCACGCTCATCTCGGCCATGCCAAAAGCTACGTCAGCTTCGATATTCTGGTTCGGTATCTTCGCTATCTTGGTTATAATGTCACGTATGTTCAGAATATTACGGACGTTGGGCACCTGACCGACAACGCGGACCAGGGGGAGGACAAAGTCGCCAGGGAAGCGAGGAAGGAAAAGAAGCATCCGATGGCGGTGGCGGAGTACTATACCCGGAGTTTTTTCGAGGATATGGATAAGCTCAACTGCGTGCGGCCCGACATAAGCCCGCGGGCGAGTGGTCATATTACCGAGCAGATAGACCTGGTTAAGACACTGCTGGAAAAGGGGTACGCTTACGAGGTGAACGGTTCGGTTTATTTCGATGTTTCGAAGTTCGCCGATTACGGTAAGCTTTCGGGACGAAATACCGAAGAGATGATGGCCGGCGCCCGCGTCGAGGTTTCACAGGAGAAAAAGAATCCGATAGATTTTGCGCTTTGGAAAAAGGCGGAGCCAAACCACATTATGCAGTGGCCAAGCCCGTGGGGTATGGGTTATCCGGGATGGCACCTGGAGTGTTCTGTCATGAGTATGAAGTATCTCGGCAGGACATTTGATATTCACGGCGGCGGGCTGGAGAACCAGTTCCCGCATCACGAGTGCGAGATTGCCCAGGCCGAAGCCGCTAACGGTGTGCCGTTTGTACGGTACTGGCTGCATAATAATATGATTACGGTCGATGGCCAGAAAATGGGCAAGAGTCTCAATAATTTCATCACGCTCAAGCAGGCCTTTGTTGGCGCGCACGAAAGGTTGACGCGAAGCTACGACCCGCTTGCGGTTAGGCAGTTGATTTTGAACAGTCATTACAGGAGTCCGCTGGATTTTTCGGATGCGGCCCTCTTCGCCGCACAAAGCGGTTATGACAAGATAAGCAAGGCGGTTGTCGAGGTTAGAAAGCGGTTGAACCCGGATGATAAAAGTGAGGTCGATGGCAGCGTTGTCGAGCAGCTCGAGCAGTTGAAGGTGAAATTCGAAGATGCGATGAATGACGACCTCAATACGTCCGTTGCGTTGTCGGTTATTTTCGAGTTGGTTAGGCTTGCCGGCGGTCTGCTTGAAAATGATGAGACATCGACCGCTGCGTTTGAGGCCGTTGATGCATTGTTCGCAAGGCTCGGCGGCGATGTTTTGGGCATAGTGCAGGACGAATATGCACAAGTCTCCCAGGCGGACGAACAGACGATAGATGCGTTGGTCAAGGTATTAATCGAACAAAGAAGCCAGGCTCGCGGGCGAAAGGATTTTGCCGCGGCTGATGCTGTTCGGGACCAACTCAGTGCAATCGGCATTGTTCTCGAGGATAAGCCCGGCGGAACGACCTGGAGGAGAAAATGAGGATACTCGGGATAGACCCTGGGCTGCAGGTTTGCGGTTACGCGTGTATCGAAACGGCTGCCGGGCAGGAGCACGTGCTCGAGGCCGGTATAATACGAACGGACAGGAAGCTGTCGCTTGAAGAAAAACTCAAAAGGATAGCCGATGATATGGAAGCGCTTCTGGTGAAATTCAGACCCGAAGCGGTGGCGGTAGAAGAACTTTACTCACATTATGCGCATCCTCGAACCGCGATATTGATGGGCCACGCGAGGGGCGTTATACTTCAGAAAGTGGCAGAAGTCTCGATCAAGGTCAGGAGCTTCAGTGCCACGCGAATAAAGAAATCCGTTACGGGTAACGGCAGGGCGTCGAAGGAGCAGGTGCAAAGGACTATCGCGACTATCCTTTCACTGCCGGAAGTTCCGACGCCGAACGACGTGGCGGACGCAATAGCAGTGGCACTGTGTTGCGCGAATTCGAGAGACCAGGCTCTTGGAAAAGTGATGGGAAAGTGAGCACGGATTTGGTTGATTTGCAGACATGATAGCAAGAATAGAAGGCAAACTGACAAAGCTCGAGACCGACAGGGCATTGGTGCAGGTCGGGGCAGTTGGGTACGAGGTGATGCTCCCCGGCTACTGCGTGAGCGTTCTTTCGAACAAAATCGGCGGTGATGTCGCCCTGTGTACGATGGAGTACTTCGAGGGCAACCCCGGCGGCAGCACCTTTGTGCCTCGAATGGTGGGCTTTCTTAGCGAGGAAGAGAGAGACTTCTTTACAAAATTCATCAGCGTCAAGGGAATCGGCATCAAGAAGGGATTGCGTCTGCTGAGTATTCCGATTGCCGCAATAGCCGCGGCGATCGAAAACGCTGACGATAAAACCCTTATCTCGCTTGACGGCATAGGCAGAAGAATGGCACAGCAGATTATCGCCGAGTTAAAGGGTAAGCTGAAATCCTTCGCCGCAGAGGCTGCTGCAGCCGGCATCGACGAGAGCAGATTCAAACCGTTTCAGGCCGAGGCGTTGGAAATTCTTATCGCCTGGGGCGAAAGAAGAAGCGAAGCGATAGAGTTGATAGAGTTGACCTGCCGGAAGCACCCGAATATCAACTCTGCTGAGGACCTGGTTCCTTTGGCGTATCGGGTCAAACAGGGAATTGAAGTTTAGGCGTTATTGAGCCGTGGTAAATCTGATTGGTAAGTGAATCTTATGACGATAGGCAGGGTATTAGGCGGCGAATCTTTGAACGAGCAGGAGGAAAGCTTCAATGTTTCATTGCGTCCTCGGGTTCTCGACGAGTGTGTTGGCCAGTCAAGCGTTCGTGAGAAACTCTTGATAGCAATTACCGCGGCAAAGCAGCGCAACGAGCCTCTCGATCACATTCTGTTTTACGGACCGCCCGGCCTGGGTAAAACCACTCTTGCCAATGTTGTCGCCAACGAGATGGGGGCGAACATACGGTCCACTTCCGGCCCTGCCCTGGTAAAGCAGGGCGATGTAATGGGACTTCTCAGCAACATAAACACCGCCGATGTGCTTTTCATCGACGAGATTCACCGGCTCAGCACGCCCGTGGAAGAGTTCATCTATCCTGCGATGGAGGATTTCAAGGTCGATTTCACCGTTGACAGCGGTATGCACGCAAAAACGATAAATTTTCCGCTCAAGCGGTTTACCTTAATCGGGGCGACGACTCGTGCGGGTCTTTTAAGCGCCCCGCTGCGCAGTCGGTTCGGGATGCTTTATCATCTGGAATTTTACGACGCACGGGAGTTGACGACTATTCTCGCCAGGTCTGCAAAGTTGCTGAATTTACCGCACGAGGAGGGTACTTTGGAATTGATCGCCAGGCGCAGCCGCGGCACGCCGCGAGTGGCAAATCGTCTGCTCAAGCGAGTGCGTGACTACGCCCAGGTCAAGGGCTCCGGAGTTCTCAGCAGTGATATCGTGACCAGCGCTCTCAAGATGGAGCAGATAGACGACTTGGGCCTGGATGAGCTGGATAGGGCGTTTCTACGGGCTTTGGTAGATGTTTACGACGGAGGCCCTGCAGGCATTGAAGCAATCGCGGCGACTTTAGGCGAGGAAAAGGACACTCTCGAGGACGTGGTCGAGCCGTACCTTCTGCAAATAGGATTTGTTCGCCGCACAAAAAGAGGCAGAGAGATTACGCAACAGGCAGGGGTGCATTTAGGACTTAAACTGCGGAAAAAGAAAGACGACCGGCCCGGACTGTTCGCCCAGGACAAAGACTGAGTCGGCTCAGGGGCCGTTGGGTTGTGAATTATGAAAATACTCTTTGGTGTATTTGACTGGGGCCTCGGACACGCCACGAGGGATATCCCCCTCATTGCCGAGCTTCTCAAAAATAACGAGGTCCACATAATAACGACCGGCGGGGCGCTGAAGATACTAAAGAATCATTTCAAGGACAGGTGCAGATACTACGATGTCCCGAGCCTCCATCTTCCGTACACTCGGACGCCGTTTTTCAAGCTGAAATTTGCCCTGTCTTCGCCTGTGATGATAAAGAACCTGAGAACCGCACGGAAAAAAACTCAAAAAATTCTATCGGCGGGGTTCGACAAGGTTATTTCGGATTGCAGATACGATGTCTATGGCGATCCGGAAAACTCTTACCTGATAAACCATCAGGTAAGATTCAGTGCACCTTATGGCGCCCAGATTGTTGCCGAAAGATGGCTCGCGTCGAGGATGAAGAGATACAGATACATCATTGTTCCGGACTTCGAAAAAGACGGCCTTACCGGTAAGCTATCTCATAACCTCAGGTACATAGACGACGACAGAATTCGGTATATCGGTATTCTTTCGCACCTGAAGAAAATCGACGTGGAGCAGGACATCGACTATTTCATTTCGCTGTCAGGGCCTGAGCCGCAGCGAACGATACTGGAGAAAAAAGTGCTCTCCCAGTTGGAGCAACTGGATGGAAAAATCGTAATCGCAGGCGGAAACCCCAACAGCACATCGAACGACAGGGGCGGGAACTTCGAGTTCCACAGCTTTCTCTATGCCGAGCAGCAGCAGGACATTATGAATCGTGCAAAGTTTGTCGTAAGCCGGTCGGGATATACGACGATAATGGAACTTGCCGAACTGGACAAGAGAAAGGCCCTGCTTATTCCCACTCCGGGTCAGAGCGAACAGGTGTATCTTGCGAACTACTTCGAAAAGAAAAACTATTTTCATCACGTCAGTCAATACCGCCTGAAACTTCGGCGGGACATAGACGCCTGCCTGGATTATAAAGGTTTCGAGCCGCTCTGGCGAACCACTGAAGCGGTGAAGAAATTCCTCAGTGTAATTTTCTCTTGATATAAGGTTCGATGCGTTTCAGCGCATAGTCACCCATTCTGTAGGAAGTCCATGTTATGAAGAACGCCGCAAGAACGTCTATGCTGTAATGAAGGTGCATTGCCAGGACAGCCACGCCCATAAAACCCGATCCCACAAGGAAGAAATATCTTATCCCGCTTTTGCGGAACAGAAGAAAACCCAGGAATGGAATTGCGGTATGGCCCGAAAAGAACATATCGTTCTGGAAACTTAGATTCTGGAAAATACCGGGAAAGTGCACACTTATAACGTCCGGAGGAGGCTGCAAATGCGTGAAAATAATGAAAAGCGACCGTAATACTACCAACAGACTGAACTGGCTGATCACCATGTGTAGAGTTCCAATATGAAGAACCAGCGGATACAGTATCAAGGTGAACACCAGCGTAAGATAACCATATACAAAGAGTATGGTCATGTCGATAGGACCGAAATGATCCAGAATAAGGTCTGGAACGTGTGCGACTTTCGCTGTCGAAACATACTTGCCGCACGAATAATCAATCAATGCGGCAAGTCCCACAAGCAGCAGGGACAAAGCGATTAGGTACTTATAGTGAAAAAGCTCACGTTTCCAGGCCCTGAACCCTATCCTAAAATAGTCTTTCGAAATGATTGATCTTCTCTTCATTGTCGGTAGGAGATTTTACAGCCGACTGTTCACCGCTGCAATATATACTTTGCCATCCTTGTCGGTTTGTGAAGAATTTCAGTGAAGTGATAAACCATGATTTTTTCTATTTCGTTCAGTGTCGATATGTCGGCGGTGGCGGTCATTTTCAGGTCGGCCAGGCAACTCGCGGCGGTCGTTGTGATACGCATCTTATCGGGGAAACTACCATCGCAGTCTCTGCAGATAAACCCGTTGGCGCCGCTGCTGAAGTAACTGTGGCCACCTTGTCTGTTTAAGACACGACCGCAATTTGCGCACGCATCGAGGACCGGCCAAAGCCCGACGTGCTTCAACAGTGACAATTGGAAGAGTATCAAAAGGGCCAGTACGTCGCTGTCGTCGTGCTGTGTGGCATCCTTTAGAAAAGCGGAAAAGCCGTCATAGAGTTCCGGGTGCGGGTCATAATCGTCGGTCATACTATTGACCAGTTCTGCGGCGAACAGGCAGCAGTTCAAAACAAACAAACTCTTCGATAAACCACAGCCGCCTTGCTGTTCGAATTCGGTCAATGTGGCAAGTTTCTGCCCGGCCGAATTGGAAAACACTATTGCTCCCTGTGCCAGAAGTTCAACAGGGCCGCCAAATGCGGATTTGGGGCGTTTCGAGCCTTTGGCGATAGCACTTATCTTGCCGCCGGCTCTGGACAAAAAGGTGACAATCTGGGATGTCTCGGAATAATCAATGGCTCGAATACAAATTGCCTGGTCTTTTATCAACATCGCGTTGTCGCCTCAGACTTGTGTCAATGCGCGTTTTCGAATCGGCATTTCAACTGTTCTTGTATATTCGTATACGATTTATCCTTCTCGTCTCAGCGGCTATGATAGTAAATTTCAGGTTCTCATAATCGAACGACTCGCCGGTTTTCGGGATATACCCCAGGTGCGAAAACACAAACCCGCCTACGGTGTCATAATCTTCATCCTCCGGCAGCTTCAACTCGAACTCGTCGTTGAGGTCATCCACGTATGTTCTGGCGTCGGTCTCGATTGTGTGCTCATCGATTTTATCGATAGGCTCAGCCGTGCTTTTCTCATATTCGTCCGTAATTTCTCCCACCAGTTCTTCCAGAATGTCCTCGAGTGTAACGACGCCGGCGGTTCCGCCATATTCATCGAGGACGATGGCTATGTGGAGTTTCTGATTTTGAAATTCGTGCAGCAGCACACGCAGAGCTTTCGATTCAGGAACAAAATATGCGTTTCGTATCTTGTCACGCAGTTCGAAATTAGCCGGCTCCTTTCCAATTTCAGCCAGCAGGTCCTTGGCGTAAATCAGCCCGATGATATTGTCAATGTTCTCCTCGTAAACAGGTACGCGTGTATGGCCCGCAGAATTGATTGTTTCAAGCACGGCAGTCAAATCAGACTTGATTTCCACGGCAACGATATCTGTCCGCGGGGTCATAATCTCTTCAGCCGTCGTTTCGCTCAATTCCAGAACGTTCTCTATCATCTCCTGCTCTTCTTCGTCTACGACGCCCTCAATCCTTCGCTGCTCCAGGCCGTTCAAAAACTCTTCCTGTTTTTCTTCCTGCTCTTTTTGACGTGTTGTATCGGCAATGCCGGAGAGCCGACGAACGAGCATGTCGGACACTTTGAGAACACTCAGAATGGGTGTCGCGGTCCATTGAAAGAAAATCAGCAGTTTATGGGTGTGACTCAGCAGTTTTTCGCCCGCATATTTTGCCCATGCATGAGGAATTGCCACCTCGAAGACACCGAATATCACTACTGCGATAACGAAAGTCGCAACATAATCGCCGATAGCCGGCGCCGACCGGTTCACCTGTGAGAAAATACCGACAAGCAGCAGCAGAATGCACATGTTGAAAACAAGCTTATACAAAGCGCAGGTCAGAATCAGGGATTCAGCGCTTTCGGCCACTCGGTTTGCAAGTGCTTCCTGCCCATCCTGCTTGTTTAAGGCTTTGAATGCCTCGTGCAGTTTGACACGCGAAAAAATTTGTAGTGCGATTATATTAACGGAAAAAAACAACGTGCCGCCTGTCAAAACAGCAATCAGCACTACAGCCCAACCAACAAAACCCACTCAATTCCCTTTCAATAACTCGACGAATACACAGCACATAGGCCGGCATCAATCGCCATTCGTATTATATATAGAACCAAAACCCTCCTGTCGCAGGATTTCGTCTTCCATTTGATGTATTTTTTCGGCCTCGGCTTTAGTGGAATCATCGAAACCAACATTATGCAGCACTGCGTGGGTTACATAGAGTGCCAGTTCCGCTTCAGCCGAATGTCCTCGTTCCGTTGCCTGCCTGCAGGCCATCTCCCAATTGACCACGAGTTCGAATAGCTTTGTCGAGCCTTTTTCCGACAGGTCGAAGCTCAGGCAGTCCGTAGTATAGTCATGCTTAAGAAACTTCTTGTTAAGCTTCGATATTTCGCCATCGCCGACGACCGCGATGCTGACGGTAGCTTTGGAAACACCAAAACGTGAGCACAATCGGCTCACCAGCTTTTTCAGTCTGGACATGGATAACTCTATGCCATCGAATTTACAGGCTATTTGAACAGTTATCTTTTCTTCTTGATTAACCGAATGCATCAGCGTTTTTAGTTCTTCCGCTCTACCCGCTCCTGCTTGGGTTGTGACTGTTTCGATGGTGGCATATTAGTGTCGTTTTCTTTTTGCAAGTGGGAATCCTCCGGAATGTCCGGCCGCTTCGGATACGCGATGCGGCTGTGATAGTGTGCGGCCAATGCTTTTGATATACCTGCTTCTATTCGACTAAGTTCTCTTAACGACAGATCACATTCGTCGAACTGCCCGTCCTGCAGACGCTTCATGGACATGTTGTGAACGACGGCTTCTATTCTCGTTGGTGTCACTTCGCTGAGAGACCTGACGGCACCTTCAACGGAGTCTGCCAGCATCACGATGGCGGCCTCCTTGGCACGCGGTTTCGGACCAGGATATCGAAATTCGGTCTCTGACGGGCGGTGCAAACTCTTCTTGCCATTGCCCGTCTCGGACTGCTCCTGCTCGTATCTTTTTATGGCCTCGTTATAGAAGTATTCCACCAGGGTTGTACCGTGGTGAGTTTCGATGAACTGACGCAGCACCACGGGCAATCCGTATTCCTTGGCCATTTCGATGCCGTCCTTAACATGGCCAACAATTACCAACTGACTCATAGCAGCAGAAAGTTCTTTGTGCCTGCTCGTCGAGCCAACCTCATTTTCAACAAAGTAGCCTGGTTTGTTGATTTTTCCAATATCGTGATAATACGCCCCGACTCTGCAAAGGAGTCCATTTCGGCCTATCCCCTCCGCGGCCGCCTCGGCAATTGAGCCTATCAGCAGGCTGTGGCTGAAGGTCCCAGGGGCTTCCATCGCCAGTCGTCTCAGCAGGGGCTGGTTTGCATCGCTAAAGTCCAGAAGCGTCATGCTTGTGGCTATGCGAAAGACCTTCTCAATCAGCGGAAGCAGACTCTGTATGAGCATCCCAACTACAAGAGTTATACCGGCATGCGTCCCTGCATTGCTTAGAACGGGGCTTAATTCGGCCCCCTCGCTCATAAAAGCAAGGGACACTGACATAAGAAAGACCATAACAGCCGCCAGTGTGCTGACCTTTAGCAGTTTCATCCTGGTACGGATTTCTCCCAATGAGAAACAGCAGGTAACTACACCGGCAGCCATCGTCAGAAACAACCTCAGGTCAGGATTTGCCCCGGTCGTAAAACCGACAAGAACACAGTATATCAAAGCCATACCCATGGCGAAACGCTGCGTATATGCGATCGTCAGAATAATTGCCGCCGTAATGGCGGTTCCCATTGCCCACCATGTGTGTTCGGTCAGCAACAGACCGATTTTCGCCGTCGCCAGCAGCAGTACAATCAGCCCCGCAAGAGCCGTCGCCCTCGTACGATTTGTCATTATGCGTCGTTGATAGTGATGTATGTAAAAGGCGCCGGCAAGCGAAACCAGCGTTACCACAACTGTAACAAACAGTACCTTGATGTAACTGGTTTCCCGGTCCATCTCGAATGACAAAATGAAAACGCAGCAGGCAATAAATACCAGCCACAGTAAAACCAGGCTGACAACGTTTGCGTTCAGCATTTGGCCTATCTGCGAAAAGTGGTCGGTCGCTATGTTTCTGCGAACCTGATTTCGCCTCGGATTTACTTTCCTGCCAAAAAATCGCATTTGATATCCATTATATTATCAGCATTCCAACTTGCTGCCCCAAAACGAACCGGCAACTTTAACATCAACAAAACTAACCCGGCTTTGCTTGTCTGCTGTTATTGCCTGATTCAGCGTTTTTCCCGTACGCTGTTACGATATTCTGTACCAGTCTGTGCCGTACAATATCACTTTCGCTTAACTCGACAACACCGATGCCTTTTATTCGTCGCAGTATTTTGATAGCCTTGACCATTCCACTTCGCTGCCCCGGACCCAGGTCGATCTGGGTAATGTCGCCGGTAATTATCATTTTCGAGCCTTGGCCGAGCCTTGTCAACACCATTAGCATCTGCAGGGGAGAAGTATTTTGCGCCTCGTCGCAGATGATAACAGATTCATTCAGGGTTCTGCCACGCATAAACGCAAGAGGGATGATCTCGATAACATCCAGATCTAAAAACTTCCTCATCTGGCTGAAATCCATCATGTCCTCGAGCGCATCGAAGAGAGGACGCAGGTACGGATTCACTTTCGCCTGCAAATCCCCCGGCAGGAAGCCCAGTTTCTCGCCTGCCTCCACTGCCGGACGGGCAAGAACAAGCCTTCGTATTTGCTTTCTCTTGAGCATTGAAACCGCCACAGCCACTGCCAGATAAGTTTTGCCCGTTCCGGCAGGGCCTGTGCAGAACGTAAGGTCGTTTGCCTGCATGGTCTCGACGTACTTTTGCTGACCCAATGTAAACGGCGAGATTGCTTTCTTTTGGGAATAAACGTTAATACCGCCGGAGGCCTTCGGCTCCAGACGCGATTCACCGCCCGAAATCAAACCGGATACGTCTTCGGTTGTCAGCCGATGATGCGTGCTTAGATGTTTCTGCATTTTGTCGATAATCAGCGTAGCCTTTTCTACATCCGAATCTTCGCCTGCAATCACCAGACTTGAACCTCGTGCACTGATTCGAATCCCAAGTGATTCACGCAGCAGCCGCAGGTGACTATCGGCTGCACCGAACAACTCAACGTGCCTATGACCTGAATCTAATTCCAGAGTAATTTCCAAAATCTGCCTCTTTCGAAACGGCACACGTCAGGCAAACATAAAAAATAAATAAGCGAATGGAGCCGCCACCAGTGGCGAATCAATTATATCGAGTATTCCACCAAAGCCGGGAACCTTGTTCGCCGAGTCCTTCTGTTCGGCGTCGCGTTTCATCATGGATTCGGCCAAATCGCCCATCTGTCCTATAAACGCAAAATATAAACCAAATATAACTGCCAACCAGCACGACATTATACGGCAACTCACCGCAAAAATCACGGCAACGAGCACAGCAGCAGCTACGGCGCCGCCCATTCCTTCCCATGTCTTGCCGGGGCTTATCCGAGGCGAAAACTTGTGCCTGCCGAACAGGCTGCCAATTCCATAAGCGCCTATATCGGCAGATTTTACAACGCAAATAAGCATAAGAAGCGGCCAAAGACCATACTTTATTCGAACCGCCAGTATGAACGAGCTTAATAATCCGAGATAAACTGCCGAAAAATAACTCGCGCCGCAATTGCCTATTACACCACACGTGCCGTATTTGCCGTATTGATTCAACAATAGCCCAAGCAGCAAAAAAACACCAATGAGCGACAGGTAAATCCCCTGTGAAAGTTGCACAAACTGGGGCCAATACCAACTCGTAGCCAGCAGTATCGCCCCAACCGTCGAAACCGTCGTCAGAATCCTGATCTTCCTGACCATCGCCAGCTTCGACAATTCCAGTTGAGCCGGAATCATCAACAACACAATAAGGACACACAGGAGCGTGCCCTGCACTGCTTTATCATCACCTGTCGTCGCCGTGATGGAACCATCTATCCAGCCATCCAGAATAACCAGGCCACAGAAAAACGTCGTCATTAGCGTTCCGAAAAGCAATCTGTGTTTGAGCATAACCTTAGTCTGCAATCATCAATAAAGTTTCGTATTTGTTTACGCCTGCATTGATGCCTCGTGGGAAAGTTCATTAAAACGCTCTCTCTTACGATGTTGGCTTGATCGTGCCAAAGCGACGGTCTCTGGCTGCATAAGCCAGTATAGCTTCTTCCATGTCTGCTTTAGTAAAGTCCGGCCAGAGTGTTTTGGTAACATAGAATTCGCTGTAAGAGATCTGCCACAGGAGAAAATTGCTGACCCTCATCTCGTTTGCCGTTCTTACCAAAAGGTCCGGATCGGGAAGTTTCGCAGTGTACAGGTGATTGCTTATGCACTGCTGGTCTATATCTTTCAACTCCAGCACGCCGCTCTTGTACTCCCGGGCTATCCGCTGCACCGCATTGGTGATTTCAATCCTGCTGCTGTAGTTAAGGGCCAACGCCAGCACCATACCCGTATTGCCTCCGGTCAGTTCAACCGTTTTCAAAAGCTCATCCTGCACGTTCGATGGCAACTGGGATAATTCTCCGAGGTGAACGAGTTTGACATTATTCTCCACCAGAATCGGTCGAATCCCGACCATATACTGTGCGTAAAGATGCATAAGCGCGTTTACTTCAGACTTTGGCCTTTGCCAGTTATCCGCACTAAAAGAATACAGCGTCAGCGTTTCCAGCCCAAGCCCCACGCAGAACAGCGCAACCTTCTCCACGGTCTTGCCACCCTGAGTATGTCCCTTGGCGCGGTGAAGCCCGCGCTTCTGAGCCCACCTGCCGTTGCCGTCCATTATTACCGCAACATGACGAGGCATCTGCTCAATTTCCAAACCCAGCCTTTCGGCGGTTTTCTTAAGCTTTTCTTCACAGCTTGCGCCCATTTTACTGTTCCCAAACCCGTATCCGGGCAAATTCCAAATTATCTGAATATCGTCTCGCTTCGCTTCGGACCCACCCCGATCATTGTTACAGGCCTCTTTATCAACTCTTCGACCCGACACACATAATGCCTCGCGTTTACAGGCAAATCATGAAACTCACGCACGCCGCTGAGGTCATCATCCCAAGCTGGAACCGTCTCGTAAACGCATTCAACCTTACTGAGTCGTGACATGTTGGCAGGAAAGAAATCCGTTTCCTTTCCGTTGATTATATAACCCCTGCAGATTTGCAACTCTTTCAGTCCAGCCAGCGTATCCAGATGCAAAAGGGCCACCGAGTCCACAGAGCCAATCGTAACTGCATAAGATACGGCAACGCCATCGAACCAGCCGCATCGCCGCGGCCTGCCGGTAGTTGTGCCGTACTCGTAGCCTTTGTCGCGTATATACCGGCCCGTATCATTGTCCTGTTCCGTCGGAAACGGCCCGGCGCCCACACGTGTCGAATAGGCTTTGGCCACACCGATGAATTTATCAACCATTCTTGCCGGAACTCCACTGCCTGACGGCATACCGAGAGCGCTCGAGTTCGAACTTGTTACAAATGGAAATGTTCCGTGATCCAGATCGAGCATTGTACCCTGTGCGCCTTCGAACAGCAGTCTCTTGCCGTTGCCGATTGCCGTGTGCAGAAACTCCGTCGTATCGATCACAAACCCAGAAAGCTTCTCAGCGTAAAGCCTGCATTTCTCGAAAATAACGTCCGCGTTCATCGGCTCCGCGTCGTAAAGGGCGGCAAATACCTTATTCTTGTAATCCACCACCAGCTGAAGTTTCGTCCTGAGGCTTTCAAGGTCTCTCAAATCCCCCACCCGCACGGCATAGCTTCTGCCGACTTTATCTGCATAGCAGGGGCCAATTCCCCGAATTGTCGTACCAATCTTGTCCTTGCCCAGAGATGCCTCCCGCAGCCTGTCTTCGGTCTTGTGATAATCCAGCACCAGGTGAGCGTTTTCACTTATAAAGAGCCTGCCGTCAAAGGAGAACCCTTGCTCTGTCAGAGCTTCGATTTCCCCGGTTAACACTTCAGGATCGAGAGCCACCGCGCCGGTTATTACACAACTGACGGACGGCCGCAATATCCCGCTCGGCAAAAGGTGCAGCGCAAATTTCTTATCACCTATGACGACCGTATGACCGGCATTGGCCCCGCCGCCGTATCTCACGACAATATCCATCTGCTCGGCAAGTATATCGACAATCTTGCCCTTGCCCTCGTCACCCCACTGCAATCCAACAATACAACAGTTCATTTTTCCCATCCATTCACTGGCTAGTTTATCACATTTGCCGCCCAGCGACCCAGGCGACCAAACCAAAAACCAACCGCAACAGCTTATAAACACAACCCGTTGCGGTCAACCTCTTAATTTCTAAAATCCGTTTCGAGTAATTTCAACTGATTTTTACCACAAGCTCATCCAGGACAGGCCCAAGATTATCATAGTCTCTGTCGCTGACCTTACGACTAACATCAGACGAATTCGCATCCTTATACGTTATAATAAAGAATCCCTTGGATGTGAAATGCGTCTTGTTGATCTGCTCTATGGACTCGTAGGAAATCTTCTCTTTACCATCGATAACAAGTTCCGTATCGCCTGCAGCGATATTCTTCTTCCGAATTGCAAACAAATAGGCCCCAAGCAAAAGGCCCGCTCCAACCAGGTACGCCGGGGCATGGCGATTGAAAACAAGGTACGTTTTCGCCCGGCCCTCGGCATCAGTGTGCTTGGCTATCCAATTCTTGTTGAAGTACCCGTCATAGCCGCACCACATTGCCAGCCCAACACAACCCATGATATAAATCACGAGCGTATTTCTTTTGTGTTTGCTTAGTGGCGCCTCAATGCTCATGCCCGTTCCTTCATCAATAATCAGCCCAGCCGTTTCTGCGCAATCACGTTCGTTAAAGGCAGCACAAAGTTCGGTACTATCTTCTCGGCCATCAACTCCTCCGCCAGAATGCACTGCTTTTCGAAAGAGTCCAACGCATCAAACTTCCCGGTGCCCGATGGATATTGACGAATGGTAAACGACAAACTTATCGCTGTATCTTCACTCTGCTCTTTCCTGCGAACTCCGAACACACTCGTTTTCGATTCCACGCTAATCCGCGCCTGTGTCCGGCAGTCCTCCGACAAAGCGATCACTACTTCCGGAGAAAACCCCATCGCCCTGGCAGACGGCAAATCCAGAAGACAACTAAAAGCGCTTTCACCGAACAACGCCTCCGATATAACCTCATCATGGCTGCCTGCATAATCAAAATCCATCGCAATGGTAACGTCCAGCGAACCAATGTCAAGATGGTTTACACTTAGCATATAAGGAATGAGTTCCAGAACGAGTTTGTGTTGTGCATAGGCGCCCGCGAACTGCGAAGGATTCACTACGCCGCTGCCAATGCGATCAGTCTCGAGGGCAACCCACCGATACTGACCCGCACCGCGGTTTTCTTCCAGGCAATAATCGTTGTTATCGCGACGGTAGAAATGCCCCATCGACGGAAACTGCTTCTGAATCCGCTCGAAAAACCCGAGAACCGTGTCACGCTCCGACGGAAGCTCGAGTTCGGTGTTCACATACATATCGTGATAAAAATCATCACAAAGGGAACTATAGCTGTTGGACATAATTTCTGTAACATCCTCCGAAGCCGTCGGCAAAAAAACAACCCGGTCTTTCGCCGTTTGTCAAAAAATCCATACTCCAAAACGACCTGGAATAAACACCCGGCGTCTCAGCACCGCATTCAGCGGGCCTGCGCCACCGACAATAGTTATACCTTCAAATACTCAGACTTCCACACATTTTCCGTCAAATCGCTCAGTTCTTCGTCATATTTCTTCAGACTCGTACCTACCGCAACAAATATAGCAGCACAAAACAGGCCATGAGATAACAGTAAAAGGCGAAAAACTTCAGTTTTGCGCTTCGTGACGCCCGTATCAGTAGCTTTAACGCCACAATTCCAACCAAAGCCGCGACTATCGAACCGGTTAAAACGCTTGCGAGCGGTAGAACCTGGGGATTTATCTTGTCGGCATCCTGGATGAGTTTCACCACGGTCGCACCCATTATTGCCGGTATCGCCAGCAGAAAGCTAAACTCCACGGCCCATCTGCGATGCCAACCGATAAGAATTGCCGCACATATCGTAGCGCCGCTTCGCGATATACCAGGCATAATTGCGACCGCCTGGGCAAACCCTATCACCGCCGCCTGCCACATGGCGAACCGACGCAGGCTGATGCGTGTCTTCTTCCGAAAATCCGCAATCAGCAGTATTGTTCCCGTCACAACCCACATCACCGCAACTGTATGTAGACTGCCCCATGCCGCGATGAGATGCTTCTCCAACAACAAGCCGAAAACGCCGGTCACAAAAGTTGCAAGAAGACCAAGAACCAGCAGGTGCACGCTGGGGCTTTTCCTGTAAAGCTCAACAAATGTTCCACACCGAACCAAGTTTCCTTCCACATTGCCTATGTACTTTCCTGATGCCGCCAGGTTCCTGAAAAACGCACCAATAGGCTTTCGAAAAACAACAAAAATCGCAGCAACCGTTCCAACGTGAATCGCCAGGTCGAACAGTATCATCTGCGGCGTCTCCGGGTCGAACTTGAAGAAAGTCTCGAACAATACCAGATGCCCGGATGAAGAAATCGGCAGAAATTCCGTTAGCCCCTGAACAGCCCCCAGAACAGCAGCGCTCAAAACCGTCAACTGTCCGGTTTCGAAGCCGATGTTACCATTAGCCAAAGCAGCGCCGCCGACCCGCAGGCACAAAAGCAGCGTAATCGCCGCATAAACACCGGCTAACAAATCGTCGGCAAGCACTCCCCAACCATTGGGCAGCTTCTCCAGCCTTCGTATAGGCCAGGGCTTGGTAATGTCAAAAAGCCTGAATAGCAGAAAGCCCCCTAACACCACCACCCATAAAGGGACATTCGCTACTGCCCCGACAGCCAGAAACACAAGCGACTGGCCGGCAAATTCGTCGGCAACTATCTCACCCGGATCCTGCCTGCCCGTGGCCGCAACCGCCACGCCGCTGCAGGTTATGCAGACGATACTGCCTACCACGACCAATACCGCCATCACAACCGACGTCACCGTCGCTGATACGCCCGTGTTACACAGTATCGCAAAGATAACGGCAGGGCCTATCGACCCCCATGTCCCCGGAGCAACAGGCAGCCGGCCAAGACCAAAACATGATGTAAGCAGTCTTTTCATAATTGTAGAAACTTAATCAAACGCGGACACTAAGTCAAAAGTTACTAACACGATGCTGTTAGTTTTTTTCGAGCATTTTCAGGCAAAATCGGTCAGTCATCCCCGCGACATAGTCGCACACCGTTCGTTCGAGGCCTTGTTTTGGTGCCATTTTGCGAAAATAACCCGGCATTAGTTGCGGCTCTGCGCAAAGCTTGCCGAAAAGCTCTCCGAGCCAGATTCTAACCTGTGCAACGGTATCAGCCACAGACTCGTGCAGGTAAAAATTCGCTAACAGGAACTCTTCCAATTCCACCAGTTTTGCCTGGCTTTGGGCCGATAGAACTATCACGTTACTGCTCATTTCGACAACATCCTCAGCAGTTTTAACCCCTGCCGCCTCGATGCTCCTGCGGCTGGCTTCGATGCAGTCACTGACAAGTGTATCTATTATCGCCTTGGCGGTTCTTGTCCCGCGAACCAGCCCGTCTTCGATTGACTCGGCATTGACCTTGTTGCGGGATTCTCTGAATATCTCCACCGCAGCCAACTGGTCGTCCACAAGCAGCCTCGCACGCATCGCATCTTCAAGGTCGTGAGAGCTTATCGCGATGCGGTCGGCAATATCGACAACCTGACCTTCGAGCGTACAGTTCAACTCCGAAAAGCTCTTGTCCTGCGATTTGTCATAAGGCGTATGATGCCTGGCCAGGCCGAGACGTGTCTCATACATAAGGTTCAGACCGGCAAAACCCGGATACGGATGTTCCAGAAAATCAACCACGCGAACAGACTGGCGATTGTGCTCGAAGCCGCCGAATTGGCCCATCAACTCATCAAGAACTTTCTCGCCGCTGTGGCCAAAAGGCGAATGCCCAATATCATGAGCCAGACAAATCGCCTCGGTAAGATTCTCGTTCAGTGATAGTGCTTTGGCAATCGTCCTGCCTATCTGCGCAACCTCGATACTGTGTGTCAGGCGGGTTCGATAGTAATCATCCACCCCCGGAGTGAAAACCTGCGTCTTGCCTTCCAGACGACGAAAAGCCGAGCAGTGAATTATCCGGTCGCGGTCACGCTCGAAGCCGCTGCGATAAGGATGTGTTTGTTCGGCATATTTGCGGCCGCGACTTTCATTTTCGCGCACCGCATAGCACGCTAATTCACCAGGCATATACACAACTCACTATGTGTCACCATTTTGCAAATCGGGCAGATTGTGTTTGGCGCTAACCTCTTTCAACTGCTCGAGAAGTTCGTACAGACTTTGACTGATAACTTTCGTATCACCGCAGACATTCATAAAATTCGTGTCGCCGTTCCATCGGGGGACCAGATGAACGTGCAGATGCCCCGGCAGCCCCGCCCCGGCGCACCGGCCGAAGTTTATACCAACGTTGAAGCCGTGCGGTGATATCGCTAACGACAGCGCCTTTTGAGCATCCCGTACAAGTTTGGTCATCTCAAGCATCTCTTGCTCACCAGCCTCGGCAAAATCCGGAATATGGCGAACAGGAGCTATCAGCAGATGGCCGTTGTTATAGGGAAAGCGGTTGAGAATTACTATACACGAGCCGCTGCGCCACAGAACAAGGTTCTTATCGTCGTCCTTTGGCCTGGCTTCGATTTCGCAGATAAAGCAGCCCGAGCCTTCGCCGGTTTCACTCTCGCACTGACCTGACGCCGTGGGTTCGTCGCCTAAGCCCTGGATGTACCCGATTCGCCATGGTGCCCATAGATTCTTGCGTTCCAATGTGCAATTACCTCCGGCATTATCTGCTGCTCATGCCTTATTGACCAAGCAACTGCATCGTTAATTCCTGCTCTATCTTCACTCGCGGATTTGCGCCCGGAAGAGGAAACAGCAGCGTCGCAGCGACTTCCATGTTGAACTTTTGCGTATACTTCTCTATCCGTCCGGAGTCGATATTGAACAACTCTTCCCCCGTACCTTCGAGCTTATCTATCGTCAGGCGACGCAGCAGACCGAAACTGCCGCTTACCTGAAATCCTCCCGGCGGATACGGTTTACACCAGTCATCCGGCACCGATTTCGCCGGCGAATAGGAACTGCGTATCAAGGCAAACCGATTGCCGTGTGACTTACGGACCGCAGCAAACTTATACGTAACGTTCCTGGCCTTGCGCATCACCAGTGGTGACGGCACCGAAAGCACGGATGTCCAGCTATCACCGGGTGCAACGCCCTTGAGCGGATTTTTGATACTCGAAATCGAATCCCACAGGAACCATTGACTCGCGATGAAATCACCTATCATATCAGGCTCTTTTACCCGGCCCTGTTGGCTGCGTTCGCGAAACGCCTTTTTACCCATTTCCCGAATCAGTGCATCCATTTCAGAATAGTCTGCTATTTTGCCGGTCGGCGAGACCGTAAAACTAAAGCTCTTGCCGGCAAGCATCTTCACCGGGTCCTTGGAGTTTCTAAGCTGCTTGCTCTGCTTCGAGCTTCGCCGGGGCTTCACTGATTCGCACGTCGCCTCGATTACCGTAAGACCGTACCGATCCACTTTGACCGGCTTGTATGACATAACCATCTCCAGGGACTCGCTGAACGCATCTTCGGCTTTTTCACCACGGCTGCCTGTTGTCTGGCCCCAGCTAAGCACTATATCTCTGTGGGAAACAAACCTGTACCGCAGAATCTGTCCTTCGTTGAAGTCCACGGTCAACAACTCTTTTCCCTCTTCCGGTTGAACTGGCGTTACAGCCTGAGGTGCGCACCCGCCAAAGATACACGACAAAACCACCGCTACCACTGTCAACTTAGTTTTCAACTCTGGCCCTTTCTGTTGATTCCATGAAAAATGAAAATTTTTTCACCGCTTAGCCTGCTCGCAAGCCCATATCAGTCAATCCGTTCAAGACGCTGATCCATAATGCCCGTCATCTTTAGCATATCGGGTTTGTCTTTGTTCTTCTCCGTCGGCATTGGGTCCACCACTATCCACTGTGTTTTCAGTTTCTCAAAGTACTCGTCGACCTTGCCCGTAGTCAGGTCCAGTTTTAGTAACCCTGTGTATTTATCGATATTGTCGAACATTTTCGTGAACGGACTCTCCGCATCACCAGACGCCTGATTAGGCGAATCCGCTGTCGGAATCGCGTTCATTTCAACTACCGCGACCGTCCGGCCGTCTACTTTGGTCAGTTCTTTCAGCACGTAAATCCTTTCATAAGCCTTTTTGCCCATCATGCCAAAATCAGTACTCTTTACATTGCTCCAGTTGTCGCCAATTCGCCGCAGGTTCTTCCCCGCCGCAGGCAGAGCCGCAATCGAATGACGCTCCTTAATTACACTGGTCTTCAGCAGGCCAACTGCTATTTTACTCCTTCTGACCGCCGACCGCCCAGCCTCGGCGTCCAGCACTTTTGTAACCTCACCCGATGGAGTCATCTCTATGCGGTAGCTTTGGCCCACAAGTTTCGCCAACGGGCCGCCGTTGCCCTTTGAGCTGTCATAATCTGCCACAATACCTCGTTTGGCCAGTTCACGTAAATACTTCGCCTTGAGAATCGTTATCTTCGCTTTGGCAATACCTGCATCACCGACGCTTTCTATCTGTTCGGTAAACGTCAACTCCACCTTGGTCCGGGCAACGCCACCCTTCAAATCCGCTTCCTGCGAAATCGTCCCTTCGAATTCGACGGCTCTGCTGCTTTCAGTTGTTGCAACGTAGGTCGCCTTGTCTCCGACAGAAAACTTCCTCGCCAGGACCACAGCCTTGTTCGAACCCGGAACCGGCGATACACCGGGTCCTCTAACAACCGGTCCGGAACAACCCGACAACAGAACCAGTGCAAGAACAGGCACCACTACCAACACATGGGAACGTTTCTTGAATACCATCGTTTTGTCTCCTCGTATAAGTTACGATTTTGTCACGAACATAAACTGCAATTATAAACGTTATCTACGCAAAAGACAACGGATTTTTCTTTATTTACCGGCCTATGGCCATTAGAATCCAGCATTTACCACTGCCGTTAGCTTTATCGGCAATTTTTGACGAAAGGAATCAAAATGAGAAGCGATACTGTGAAAAAAGGCTTCCAGAGGGCGCCGCACAGGGCACTGCTCCATGCCTGTGGATTGAGCGACGAAGACATCAAAAAGCCGTTTATCGGCATTGCCAACAGCTACTGCGAAATCGTCCCCGGACACGTCCACCTCGACAAGGTAAGCCGAACCGTCAAGCAGGCCGTCCGCGATGCAGGCGGCATACCCTTCGAGTTCAACACCATAGCCGTTTGCGACGGCGTGGCCATGGGCCATACCGGCATGAAATATTCACTGGCTTCACGCGAAATCATCGCCGATTCCGTCGAAACAATGGTACGGGCACACTGCTTCGATGCCCTGGTCTGCATCCCAAACTGTGACAAAATCATACCAGGAATGCTCATGGCCGCCGTCAGGCTCAATATTCCCACCATTTTCGTCTCCGGTGGGCCTATGGCCGCTGGAAAAACAAAGAACGGCAGGATTGTTGACCTTATCAGCGTCTTCGAAGGAGTCGCCGAATTCAACGCCGGAAACATCGACCAGCAGCAATTGAACGAGCTTGAACAAACCGGCTGCCCAACCTGCGGAAGCTGCTCCGGGCTGTTCACCGCAAACTCCATGAACTGTCTATGCGAAGCAATCGGTATAGCCCTGCCTGGAAACGGCACGATACTCGCCGTCGACCCCAGGAGACAGGACCTTTACAAAGCCGCCGCAAAACAAATCCTCATCTTACTTGAAAACGACATTAAACCCCTCGACATAATCAACGAGAAATCCATCGATAATGCCTTTGCCCTGGATATGGCTATGGGCGGCTCGACCAATACGGTTCTGCACACCCTTGCCCTGGCTAATGAGGCCGGCATCGAATACGGCCTCGAACGCATAAACGCAATCTCCGCAAAGTGCCCTAACATCTGCAAGGTCTCACCATCCAGCGCATTTCACCTTGAAGACGTTGACGCCGCAGGTGGAATCAGTGCGATACTGAACGAAATCGGTAAAATACCGGGCCTCATCAACACCGACTGCCTGACGGTGACCGGCCAAACAATAGGCCGGAATATCGCCGAGGCTAAAATCAAAAACCCCGACGTCATCCATCCACTCGACAACGCATATTCCAAAACAGGTGGACTGGCCATCCTGAAGGGAAATCTTGCACCGAGCGGCGGCGTCGTAAAAACCGCCGGCGTCGCGAAATCAATGCTCACTCACACAGGCCCAGCCGTTATCTTCGAAAGCCAGGAAGATGCATGCGATGGCATCCTTGCCGGAAAAGTCAAGAGTGGCGATGTTGCAGTCATTCGCTACGAAGGCCCGAAGGGCGGACCCGGAATGCAGGAAATGCTAAGTCCCACAAGCTATATCATGGGTACCGGACTCGGAGAATCCGTCGCACTGATTACCGACGGCAGGTTTAGCGGCGGAACCAGGGGAGCGTGCATAGGCCACGTCAGCCCCGAAGCCGCGGTCGCAGGCCCAATCGGTCTCCTGAAAGATGGTGACATAATAGAGATAGACATCCCCAACAACAGGCTCGATGTTAAGCTATCTGATGAAGAACTGGCTGAAAGAAAGAAGACCTGGAAACCGCGGCAGCCCAGCATAACCGAAGGCTACCTTGCCAAATATGCTTCAATGGCAACCAGTGCCGATACCGGCGCAGTCTTGAAATGGTGAGGTAATTGTGTAAGTAAGCGACGTAATGTAGGGAGTTTTCTATGGGCCTCAAAACATGCAAAGACTGTGGGAGAGATGTGAGTTCCAAAGCCAAAGCGTGTCCTAATTGTGGGCGACCCAGCAAAAAATCTCATGGGTTCCGTAAGTTCTTGGTTGTAATACTGTTTCTGTTTATCTTTCTGTTTATCCTTTTCGGGATAATGGCAAGCTTAGTGAAAACTGATTCCGGAGAGAAGAAGACGAACAAGTTATCGTCTGTTCCCAAAAAGTCTACTGAAAGGGTGGCTTCCGAGAAAGATTCTACTACAAGCGAAGGGGACGGCCCGATACTTCAGGGACCTGTAATGCCCAAGTATGAGGTTCTGGATGAAAAAATATACGATGGTCCCATTAAGGCGATGATAGCGTTGAAGGTTTTGGTTTCTGGCGAAATCACAGAAGCGAGCCTCACGACATTGCTAAACAATCTATACTCCTCTGCAAAAGTCAGGAAAGGGTTCAAATACTATAATGCGCCCACTCAAATCTTAATTTATGCGTTTACTTCGAAGGAAAAGGCCGACTCAGACATGGGATACTGGATAGCCATGTTGGAACAAAGTACCGGTGATAACAACCCAAGAATCACGATCAAAAAAGAGCAGATTGAGAGACTTGGTGCCGAGCCGGTAAGGAGGTTCGGCTTGTCTGAAGCCAAACGCAAGCAAATCTTTTATGAACTTGCACAGGCACAAGATAATGCTCAAATGCGCGCATTACAAAAGTACCCAGACCCAGACCCTCTTTCGCCTAAGTACCCCCCGGACTTACAATACTATACAGCACGAGCAGAATATCAGAGTAAAATTAGTGAAGTGAATGAACAAAAAGTACGAAGTGCGTACAATCTTACTAAACAACAAATGTTCAAGATATATGTTGAAGGTGTAACCAAGGAATGGCCAGTACCGAAGTTATGAGCCGATACAAGCCGGTCGTGTTCTTACGTCTAATCCCCTCTTGTGCGTATGACGAGGTAAACCCAGATATCTTTTTCATGTGAATTATTGGAGCACAATGCCAACAGGTGATGCAAAATCTCCCTGGTATGCCGCATCCCTGCATTTTGAGTGCGCCCAATGCGGCAACTGCTGTGCAGGGCCGGATGAGGGCTATATTTGGCTCACCAGGGCCGAGATTGAACTTATTGCCGATTTCCTCAAAATCTCAGTAGGGCGGTTCCGAGAGAAATATCTCGAACGAGTCGGTACCCGCAGTACAATTATCGAACAGCCTGTCACCAAAGACTGCGTCTTCCTAAAACAAATCCAGGGTCGGAAGAAATGCATCATCTATCCCGTCAGGCCCAACCAATGCAGAACGTGGCCTTTTTGGTCTGAAAATCTGGCAAGTCCGGCAGCGTGGAACAGGGCCGCACGAAAATGCCCCGGCATTAACCGCGGCTCAGCTTACGAGTTCAATGAAATCGAAAAAATCAGAAAAAGCGAAAAATGGTGGCTAAACCACAAAAAATCCGAGCTATCGTCCCAAAAGTAGCCGAAATCTACAACTGGATAGATTCGCAAATCCGCCAAAATCCTCAACTGGTCGGCACCTGCGACAGTTGCGGTAAATGTTGCGATTTCGAAGCCTTCGGTCACCGCTTGTTCGTCACCATGCCCGAAGTGACATACCTGGCTGCGATGCTGCACGTCGAAAAACCAAAGACAACAACGTCGGAGAAATGTCCCTACCACCTCGATGGCAAATGCACCATCCATAAATACCGTTTCGCAGCCTGCCGAATATTTTACTGCAAGGCAGATGCAGACCTCCAAAGCCGCCTGAGCGAAGCGGCCCTGAAAAAGTTAAAGTCAATTTCCGAAGAATTCGAAATCCCCTACAGCTATCGCACGCTGGCCGCCGCGTTGAACAGTTTCGTCCCTGCTTAATACCTGTCGATAGGCATGGGGATATTGTCCTGGGGGTCACAAAGGTTGATAAACTTCACGTCCCCTGACAGCGTACCGTACTCCTTATAGTACTGGTAAAGCTTCGCTATCTTCTGCTTGTCTGTAGATTCCAGGTACCGCTGCCATTTGCCGAACTCCGCCCCCCAGATAATTTCCGTATTGTCCTGTGCATAAAGAACAATATGAGCTTCCTTGTTGTTCTTGCGACCGTTAAAATTGCTCACGTCGATAGCGGCAATTTCATAAAGCAGCGGTTTCTTCGGTGTTACCTGCCTGTCCATCAGCCCAAGCCGATACAAAATCGCAACAGCAGCCTCCACGTCTTCGCGACGCCATACCTCGCCGGGCCGGGGCAGACGCTGAACTACACCAAGACCCTTTATTTCAACGATAGGAATCTTCGACATCGGCACAAAATCCAGCACCACAAGCTTTGAATCAACATAGAATTTGCGCGAACCCAGTTTCACAAGAGCCACAGGCTTGCGCCACAATGCGTGAACCTGCAAACTCGTGCTTGTCGTCTGTACTGTCACTGACTCAAGCCACGCAACTTTACCGGAAAGATTCTCCTGCACCGAACGGGCCGCATCCTCGTCAAGCCGCAAATCTTCGCCATCTGCGCCCGCAGCGGCGTAAATCCGCAACTGAAGCTGCTCATTAACCCAGGCCGGAACACCAACCAGCTCCACAGAGCCTTTCCTGGATGAAAGCGAAGTCGTCTTATTCACGTACTTCTCTAACACCACAAAACCGATAACGACCGCGCCAAGCAGCACTGCCACTATCGGCACGATAAGAAACACCGCAGATATCAACTTCAGAACGTGCCTGACCTTGCCGGCCTTGCGAGCTTTTTTCTTCTTCACACCGCCGGCCTTAAAGGATATCCGTTTGGTCTTACTGTTTTTCTTTCTTTTTCGAACCACCGCTGTTATTGCCTGTTCAACGAGGCCTTGACGAAAGCTTCTACCATATTATTTGTCAAAGCCGCTTCAACAATCTTGAGACACAAGTCACTCATCGAAATCCCAGCCCTGACCGCCGCCATCGGCAAAAGAGAATGATTCGTAAACCCCGGTATAGTATTAACTTCAAGAATATATACGTTCTGCTCGCTGTCTATAATAAAGTCCGCACGCGCAAAGTGACGACACCCCAGCACATCAAAACTCGCCACCGCCGTCTTCTCTATTGCCCCCACCAACTCACGGTTTTCAATCGTGTTGAAAAGAAACTCCGTCTCGTCGTCCAGATATTTCGCCTCGTAATCATAAAATCCGCTCCTGCTTCTTATCTCGATAATCGGAAGTGCCTGCCCGCCCAGTACCCCGACGGTTATCTCTCTGCCTTCAATATACTCCTCGATCATGCAGTCGCCGAATTCGCTCCGGCATTGCCCGGCGGCACTGATTGCGGACGCCGCGTCATCGGCTATGCCTACGCCGATAGTGCTGCCTTGCCGCAGCGGCTTGACCACGAATCTATTGCCAATCTGCTGCAACTGCTTCTTTAATTCCTCCGGCTCCTGCTTTGCATCGAATTGAATCGCTTGCGGAACCATTAGCCCGGACTTTGCAAAACAAGCCTTGCTCGCGAGTTTGTCAAATGCCGCCTTACTCGCACCGGGACCGCTGCCTGTATAAACCAGCGATTTATCTTCCAGTATCTGCTGCAGCTCACCATCCTCACCGAACCTCCCGTGAAGCGCGACAAAGAAAACGTCAATTAGGTTGTCATCCAGTATCTCCATCCTGCCAGGTGCAATATCCACCGCGACTACTTCAACACCCGCCTCTCTCAGCGCATCTGCGACACACTCACCGCTTTCAAGGCTGATCTCACGTTCCTGGCTAACTCCGCCCATCAGAACCGCAACCTTTAGTCCGTCTCTTGCCCAGGGCCGCCCGTAGCCTCTCGAACACCCATCAATCATTGTCACTCCCAGACTTCGATTTCCAGTTCCAGTTCCGTCTCGAGTTGTTCACGCACCTTGTCTTTTATTACGTTTATCAGCCGCAAAATGTCATGGCTCGTGCAGCCTTTTTCAGCAAGTATAAAATTCGCGTGCTTTTCACTAACCACCGCGCCGCCGATGCGAAGACCCTTCAAGCCGGCCCGGTCGATCAAAACCCCTGCCGAGACACCTCTTGGATTCTTGAATATGCATCCCGAATTCTTCGTATTCAACGCCGGTTGATTGTTCTCCTTGTAAACCCAGACCTCCTTGACCGTTCGAAGAATCTGCTCCGGGTCGCCCGGGCACAGCTTCAGATGCGCGTTTAGAATAAACCTCGCCCCAATATTAGTCTGACGGTAATCGAACACTAACTCCGGTTTGCTCTTCTCGAAGACCCTGCCCTGACCGTCCATCAGCGTTACCGATTCCACTACCGCACCGATATCGCCGAATCGTCCGCCGGCGTTCATCTTCACCGCGCCGCCGACCGAGCTTGGTATCCCCGTCAACGCCTCCAAACCCGAAAGACCCTTTTCCACGCACGTACGCACCAGCTTTCGCAAATCAACTCCTGCCCACGCAACCAATTGCCGCCCCTCAGACGAAAATTCCGTCTGCAGAAACTGCGGCCCATTCAGCTTTATTACCGCTGCCCGCACTCCATTGTCACCGACCAGAATATTCGACCCGAAACCCATCACGTAGTACCGGATGTCGTTCTCATTGCACCTTTCGACAACCTCTCTCAGTTGCTCAACCGTTTGCGGGCAGATGAAGTAATCCGCCGGACCGCCAAGTCCGTACCACGTGCGCCGCCCTATCTCATAATCAGTCTCAACTATTTCTTCTAAGCCACTGAATGTACTCATCCGCTGCCTTCCATATATCGCCGGCACCCATCGTAATAACCAAATCACCACGTCTCACATTTTCCTGTAGATACGCACATATCCGCTCAAAGCCGTCCACAAACACAGCTTCGGTGCCGCTGGCGCAAATCTTGTCCACCAACATCCGGGCATTCACCGAATCTTTCGATGCCTGACTGTCACGAGCCGAGTAAATATCCGGAACTATCACAACATCGGCAAGCTTAAAGCTTTCTGCAAACTCATCAAGCAAAATCCTCGTCCGGCTGTATTGATGAGGCTGAAATACGCACCAAAGCCGCTCCGGCTGATACTTCTGTCGCACCGCTGACAGCGATGCACGTACCTCCGTAGGATGGTGTGCGTAGTCGTCCAGAACCGTAATCCCATCGTATTCACACTTGAGTGTCATCCGACGCTCAATACCGGAAAAGCCGCCAAGCACCTGCGATATTTCCTGCCCATCCAATCCGACATTGACCAGCACGCCAATCACCGCAAGGGCATTGTCGATATTGTGTCTGCCTACAAGCGCCGTTCGCATCTGTCCCAGGGACTTGCCCTTATGAAGCACCTCGAAATTGTAAAGCCCCTCATCGAGCACCACGTCCCGCGCCCAATAGTCGCACCCCTCGTCGAATCCAAAAGTCTCACAGGATAAATCCGAATTCAATCCCGCAATGACTTTCGCAGCGTTCGAATCCGACCCATTCGCAATCAATATCCCGCCGGGCCGTATCCCGTTCGAGAATGCGCCGAAGGCCTCAACTATCTCCTGCTCATCCTTATAATAATCCAGATGGTCACGATCGATATTCAGTATCACACCAATTTCAGGCCGCAGGTTAAGAAAGCTCCTGTCGTATTCGCACGCCTCAGCCACAAGCAGGCTGCCGTTGCCCACACCCGAAGAACCGCCCAACTGTTCAACATCGGCCCCGATGACAAAACTCGGACTCAGCCCCGCCGCACTAAGACAGTACGTCAGCCAACCGCTCGTCGTACTCTTACCATGCGTGCCGCTGACAGCTATACCCTCGTACTCGTCCATCAGTTCGCCTAACATCTCGGCGTATTTGCAGATGCGGCAGCCTCTCTCCCGGGCAAGCTTCAATTCCGGATTATCCTCCTTTATCGCCGCGCTGATAACCACAACGTCCGTCGCCACATCGAGATTCTCTGCCTTGTGCCCAATCCGAACATCCACCCCCATCGTCCAGAGCATATCCGTAACCGCACTTGCTTCCTGGTCCGAGCCGCTCACGACGGCTTTTTTCAGGGCAAGCACCCTCGCAAGCCCGCTCATCCCAATACCGCCGGCTCCAATACAGTGATACCGCTTGCCGGCCACACGCACATCGCCAGCCAAATCGCTCCCGCGACGTCGGCCAATAGTTTTAGAGTTGCAAATTTCCATATTTGCCTCAGACTTTACTTATATCGATTCTTTAAACCCAAATCCTTCAGCCTCTTTACCCCAAAACCGGTACTTTTTCACCGAAAGTTTAACACACAACCACCCCCGAAAAAAGAAAAAAGCCCACAACCTCTTACAGTCGCTCCGCTGCCCCGCGTTTGGGCAGCAGAATCTCGACATCCTTGAACATCACGTGCATCTGCTTGCTGCCGTGCAGTTGAAGGGCAAGCCTGCCTTTCAATCGCCCCGGGTCGTTCTTCAACTCAGCCGTCTTCGTCCCGTTGACGTGCACCACTATCCGACGCCCGTGTGCCGACACCGTCATCTGGTTCCACTGCTGCGGCTTGAAGTACTTCGCAACCTGCTCATGCGTCGGCTTTATCACCCACGCACGACCGCCGGTCTCATAAAGCCCACCAATGTCCTCGCTCGTCGCAATTTCCGCCTGAAAACCATGAACCCCAACAATGCCCTTGACCTCATCGCAGCGAAAGTAAAAACCGCTATTGCCCTCTATAGCCTTGAACTTCAGCCGAATCGTAAAATCATCGAACACGTCATCGCTGACCAACAGCCCGTGCCGAGGCTCTTCCTTGTCGCTTGTTCCCACGATAACGCCATCCACCACCACCCACTTGCCGCCCGGCAGACTGTGCCAGCCCTTCAGACTCCTGCCGTCAAACAACGGCCGCCAAACCTGCTCACCCAAATCCTTTATCCGAAGATTCCGCCATTGCACCATCGAGGGCTGCTCCGACTTCGTTGAATGAACCTGCAAACCGATGAACCCCGTCGAGTCCATCGAATCCACCAAATCCGCCGCCGCCACGCCATTGACCCATGTCTTAATGGAATCGCCCACTGCCAAAACGCGATAATGATTCCACTGTCCATTCACAAATGCCTTCCGTGCCGGCTCGTTGTCCTTCAAATCATCAAGCCACTCACGCCGAGCCTCATCGTATATCCCCCCGCTCCACGCCCGATTCGACGGGTCAATTTCTACCTGGTAGCCGTGTACCCGACCATTCTTATAACTCGCTGTGCTCTGGCTGCGAATCTGAACGCCCGAATTCAAACGCTCGTCAACCTTAACATCGAACTCTAACTCGAAGTCGCCGTAATTCTTCTTCGTGCACAGAAAGCTGTTCGGCGTCCCCTTAACGCTCCTGCCCGTTATTATACCGTCGCTTACACTATAAACCGCATTGCCCCCAAGCTGCCTGAAGCCCACCAGCTTTTTGTCGTTATACAAATTCTTCCATCCGCCCTTGCCGGAGTCAGCCGCACAACCGCCCAAGGCAAAAACCGTCGCCAAAATCAAAATTCCAACCGCCACGTTTTTTCTCACAGTCCTTCCGTTCATAGTATCACCTCACTCTAATCAAACAATTTACCATTGTGCTTCGATATAAGGCCCAATCGGTCCTTTCCGCTCAGCCTTGGCTCGTGCCTTGATTATCGCCTCAGCTATCGCAACATCGCTTCTCTGCGTTATCTTAACATTCGAAGAGTCCGTTTCCACTATAAAAACCTTCTCCCCAATCGCCTCAACAAGCTGGGCATCGTCGCTGATTAGTCCCTTGTCCAGCTTATCAAGATTGCCGTATGCCTTCTCCAACATCGCCCGCTTAAAAACCTGCGGCGTCTGTGCCTCGTAAAGACCGCTCCTATCCACCGTCTCTGCTATCGAGCCGTCCTCAACCTTCTTCAACGTCGCCACCACCGCACACGCAAGAATCGCCGCACCATTTTTCTCAGCAGCATTGATAACCTGCTCAACCCACTCTTTTTTCACACAGCACCGCACCGCGTCGTGCACCGCCACAATTTCAATATCGTCCTTCAGAAGTTCTAATCCCTTCGCCACCGTCTCAAAGCGCTCGCTCCCTCCGACATAAACCTTGGCATTATAGAACGCCAACTTCGCCCCCCATTTAACTTCCACCATCTCCGCCTCATCCGCAGGAATTGCAACTAGAATCTGCTTCACATCACTGCGGTTCGCAAACAGCTCCACGCTTCGAATGAATGCCGCTCTGCCGTCAACATCAACAAACGGCTTCTTCCGCTTGCCCCCAAACCGCTCGCTCGAACCCGCCGCACATATTATCGCCGCAACATTATTGGCCATATAAAACACTCCCAACCAACAGCTTAATACTCAATCCCGCGCCGCGCTGCCACACCCTTGTCGAACGGATGCTTCACATTGCGCATCTCCGTCACCAAATCCGCCAATTCCAAAAGCTCCTCACTGGCGCCTCGTCCGGTGAGCACAAGCTCTACCCTCGCATCCTTCCTCTCAATAACCCGCTTGACATCCTCCAATCGTGCCAGCCCTTCCGAAACGCAGTAGACTATCTCGTCTAATATTATCACATCATAAAACCGTTTTTCCGCTGTCTCCCCGACCCTCTCGAGAACATCCGCAATTGCCGCCTGAACCTCCGACACTTTCTGCTCATCATTCGCCGAACCCTTCATGTCCCACTCAATGTCCAGCGACTCCACCCGAATCCGCACCGCTCCGAGTTTCAGCGCAAAACGCTCGCCCACCTCGAGCGAAGCCGGTTTCAGGAACTGATATATCAATACCTTATTGCCCTGGCCTGCCGCACGCAGCCCAAGCCCGAACGCCGCCGTCGTCTTACCCTTACCGTCACCGGTATAAATCTCAACCAAACCTTTTTCCAGCATCCACCCATACTAATCCCCAACCGCCAAAAATGCAAAACCAATTCCCCTCCACCCGCCCTCCCTCTTAGCCCCACGATTTATTCGTGGGGTTTCTTTTCTCCCACGATTCATTCGTGGGGTTTCTCTTCAAACGCGATTTATTCACGCCGGTTGCTTTCCCCGCCACCTGTCATCCTGAGCGAAGTCGAAGGACTTGGCCTACGAACACTATTAACCTCACCAAACATCCACCCTTTTTGTCATTCCCGCGAAGGCGGGAATCCATATTTGGCCTCGTGACGTGCCGCGGCGTTGCTTCATCCTTTTCCATTTATCAATTAAAACCGCTTTACAACCACCACTTAACCCCTCATAATACCCCCTATGAAAGAATCACTAACAAAACTCCCCAAGCCCCACAAGCTCGATAAGCTTCACAAGATGGCAGGCCGACACGACCCTGCTTTCTTTAAGATTTTCCCACTCCGCCAGACGAGACAACTTGAAGCGCCGAAGCAGGGTGATGGCTGGGTATTTCTCGATCGGAAACAGCCCGCAGATGGTGACAAGCCCGCCGTGGTTTTGGAAAGAACGTGAATTCTATTTCTGATATGAGGAGGCATAACAATGGTTTCGAAGGGGTTGATGAGTTTGGTGGTTATTTTATTGATGACAGGTTCTTTTGTAATGCTTCAGTCGGAATTGGACATTTCCTGAATTTGAGTTAGTATGTAAATCAAAGAAAGGAAATGCTCATGGCAAACAAACGTAAAAAGTTTTCCTCTGAGGAAAAAGTCGGGCTTCTC
>Ga0114918_10000294_pt1 | contig 42036 bp, 69 predicted proteins | sample LantaG_FD_87015 | JGI IMG/M metagenome (GOLD analysis project Ga0114918, IMG submission 87015) | Deep subsurface microbial communities from Baltic Sea to uncover new lineages of life (NeLLi) - Landsort_02402 metaG | ecosystem: Environmental > Aquatic > Marine > Oceanic > Sediment | place...
AATATCTGACTATCTCCTAATGTAGAACCTGTGGATGTAAATTTAGAAACAAAATTAAGTGTACCTGTTCCTGTTATAGGATTTGTAAGCGCAGCCTGTCCTCCTATGTCCGATAGCACTTGTGCTCCAGTTCTATATTTAACTAAACCACCATCTGAAACTAAAAATGTGTTAGATGCTGTGGCTAAATTAGCTATAGTTGATACAGTTAATGTACCCGCTTGTATCTTTTGACTAGTTAAAAATCTTATTGCCATCTATAATTTTATTTTGTATTGGTACCAAAAGTACAATTTTTAATTTATAAAAAAGGGGAAACCATGACTTTATGAAATCCCCCTTTCATATAAACTTATTGTTTATCCTATTTTTGTAATCAATACTCTAATAGGGTTTGTAGGAACTGCTCCAAATGTAACAGTTACAGTATTTACATCTGTTCTAACTACATCTGCATAAACAGTATCAAAAGTTATAGTATCATATAATTGTACTATAACATCACGTGTACCTAAATTGTGAACTACAGGTGTTGATATTAAAGTAACAGTTTTTACATAATCTCTAGCTAATAATTGAGCTTTTAATTGTGCTGGTGTAATAGCTTTAGTAGTTACAGTACCTGCAGTTGCTTCAGCATCTGTTGCAATTAAAATTACACCTGGATTAACTGTACTTGATGATTGGATATTTTCAGAAGTAAATGCTGTAATAACACCATTAGTTAATGAAACAGTATTAATTACTGCAACACCCGCTGCACCATTATTTCCAATATTAATACCTGTATTTGTACCAACAGTAGGGTTATAAGATCCTGTAGTTTCAGTACCTAATATAATACCACCATTCTTAACAGTTACTTTACCTGCAGCACTTACTGCAAAATTATCAGAACTAAATGATGCAATACCTACTGTAGTTGTAGATGCAAGATCAATGTTATTCTGAACAGTAGTCCAATCAGCAAGAGTTGTTGGTGAATTAATATTTGCAATAAGTAAATCACCTACTCTAACTTGTTCTGTAAAAAATAAACCTTCAACTGTAACAGTATATGTAAATCCTTTATTAATAGTACCAGTAGGTGGGACATCTAAATCTGGTGTATTAGTTGTAGCATCATATCCTCCTTGGTAAATTAAAGCACCTGAACCAGCAAATGTACTATCTACATAAGCTTTAGTTGCAGCATCTTGAGCTAATGTTGGATTAACAACATTAGTTAATTTAAATGTACCAATACTTAAATCTGCAGTTGGTACAGCTAATTGACTCAATGAAATACCTGAAATTAATGCTTTAGCTGCATTACCTGTTGAAGCATCATGTATTAAAACTGAATCAGCACCTAATGCAGTTACAGCTGTTGCTGAGTTTACAACGTTATTTACACCAGTATATTGAACAGCAAGCGTACCTGTAGAAGTAATAGTACCTCCAGTTAAACCAGCACCTGTAGCAACACTTGTTACAGTACCATTATTTGTAGCATTAATAGTTACAGTAGTTCCTGATACAGAAGTTGTAATACCTGTACCACCAGTAAATGTAAATGTACCACTTGATGTAATTGCAGTACCAGTTCCTGTTCCAGCAGCTAATGTAATAGAAGTTACTGTACCTTGGAATTGATCTGTTGAGTTAATAGTTAAGTTTGTATTTGTACCTGTAATACTAACATTAGTACCAGCTGTAAGTGCAAGAACTCCTGTATTAATAATAGTTAATTCAGCATTAGCACCATCAACAGCAGCTTTTGTACTAATACCTGAACCAGCTCTAAATGTAACAACTTCATTAGAAGCAATTGCTTGGTTAGTTCCTAAAGTTCCTGCTAATGTCCATCCAGCATACCCAGCTGCAAGAGTAGCCCAAGTATTATCACCTCTTAAATAAGTAGATGCACTTGGTGTACCTGTTGCACTTAATGAATAAGTTAAAGAACCTGTACTTGTAATAGGTCCACCAGATCCTGAAATAAATGTACTATTTGCAGTAGCAACAGATGTAACTGTACCATCAGCACCAAATCCAGGGAATGATGAAATTAAAGCTTTCTTGATTGTGCTATCTGTAGCATCACTAAACCATAATGTGTCAGCACCAACTGGAGTAGCTGCAGTAGCAGCTAAAATAGCATTAGATGTCCCAACATAAAGAATACTTACAGTAGGATTAATTGTTGCTGTACCAGTAATAGTAATACCAGTTCCTGCTGATACTGAAGTTACTGTACCTGCAGCAGAATCAGTTCCTGTAATGGTTAATGTATTAGCACTTGTTCTTGTAACAACAACGGTACCTGCACCAGTTAAAGTAACATCATTAGTAGTAGAATCACTACCTGTTAATCTAATTGCAGTTCCTGTTGGAGCTGTAGCCAAGGTGTAAGTTGTGTTAAAATCTGTACCAGAATTGATTGGAACCCAACCTGCACCAGTTCTTAACTGTAACTTATCTGTTACCGTGTCATAATAAATTTGCCCCTCTGTTGCGGTAGAAGGAACAGTACCTAAATTCTGAATAACTGCAAATTGCAATTCATTCTGATTCAGGTTAATACTATTTAAATATTTAATTGCCATGATTTTTAATTTTTGTTTTTAGTTATGTTTATTTTAATTGTTTTTAATTTAAATATGCATACCCTACAAAAGCAGTAGTAAATGTTATTGTTAATGTATTTGAACTATTGTAAGTTATATCACCAACAACAACTTGATTTAAATTATCAACCACTGTTACTGAAGGAAAACTTCCTAAATTATGTGTTATAACCCAAACAGCTAATGGCACATCTTGTGTATGTATATAAGTTCCTGTATCACAAAGTATGTTTTCAAGATCTATTATTGTACAAACATTAGTAGGTACAACTGGACAAGACATACTTGCTTCTGAATTAACTATTGCTAATGGTTCAATAAAGATACCTACTTGACCACTATCAATAATTGTTTTGTTAGAGGCACTGTTTTGCCAATCACACAAATACTTATTTAAAGCAGCTGTCTCAAAATCAACATAGCAACATGGTTCTATACCAAATTTAATTTCTTTAAAATTTGTATATGCTTGTACTGCAAAATTTTGTTCAGTCTTAATTCTTTTAATAAGTAATTGCTCCATAGTTTTATTTATTTCTAAAATCTCTTATTTGTTGAGCAGCTAATTCTAAGTTTAAATCTCTTGTTGGCAATACCTGTGAAGGTGCCTCACCACTTAATCTTTTATTAGACCATTCATTTACACATGTTTTACATATGGCTGTTCCTTGATCATCAAATGCTTTTTGACAACCACAAGTAAACGTCTTATTGCAATTTGCACAATTCATATTAATTTATTTTTGGTTTATTTAAATCTCTATAATTAGTATAAGTATGTTTTTCCACCACAATTTCCTGATGGACAAATTACTTTATTTAATCTATCTTTTGCATAGTTATATAATTGCATACCTTGAGCTGGAGATTGACAATATTCAACATTAGCTACAGCAGCATCAATCATGATTTTAATATAACTCATCTCATCTAACAATTGTTGTTTATATGTTTCAGGTTGACATGCTTGAATATCTAAATCACATAATACTTCATAGTACTTTGTCATTAATCTAGTTACTCTTAAATGATTATATTCAACATAAACTTTTGCATTAGGAGAAACACTATATCTAATAACATAGATACCATCAGGAATTTCTTGCTGTATAGTTCCACAATTGACATTCTGTATTGCTAATGCACATGCTGTCAAGCACATATCAAAACCTTTTGTAACTTTAATTAAAACAGGAACTGTAAATCCAGGAAGTGTAATTAATAATTCTTCACAATCAACAGCAAGTTCTGATGAATACTGACTTGTATCTTTAATGCATAAAAGATTACAGTTAGATACTGTGGGTATTTCTAAACTTAAAATGTGTTTGTCAGCCATTGTTATATTTGTTTTATTGCACTTTATATATATAATATACAAAAAAAATAGAGAAAAGAAAAAAAAAGAGTAGGAGTTTTTGGCCCCTACTCTAGTTTTTAAAGAATCTTTTTCAAACTGTATTGATTACCAGTAAGAATTAGTTTCTAATGCAATGTTATTACCAGCAGCATTTGCTAAAGCAACTACTTTGTTAACCAATGCTAATACAGCAGTGTTAGCAGCAGTATCTGAACATTTAACATATACTTGGTAAACATATTGATCATTATCAAATACACCACTAGGGTTATTGAATCTTGGAACAGTATGTTGGATATAGTATGCTTTATAAGTAGCAGCTCTATCAACAGCACCTAAGATTTCATCTGACATCTCAATCTGTCTGATTCTTGCACTATCTGCATTTCCTTGATTGAATGGAGATTGTCTGTATCTTTCAGATAAGATTAAATCTCTAACTACTTGCTCACCTTGAGTTTGTTGCATTTGACCAGGAGTGCTTGTAGCAACACCACAATCATTACATGGATTTCCAGTTTCATCAAGAATAGAAGCAATGATAACTACAGGCTCTGCATTAAAATGATCTCTAGTATCAAATGAACAGTTACCAAATTGAGTATCAACATAAGCTCCTACAAAATTAACTGAAGCACTAACTTTAGTTGCACCATTAGGATCAACTGAAGGAACATAATTTCCAGAAGCAGCTGTACCTAAAGCCTGATCAATACTGTATACAGATTGCTCACTTACGGCACCAGTAACAGCAGTAACTACAACACCACCTGCAGTAATAGCAGAAACAGTTAAAGTAGCATCAGCTCCACCACCGGCAACAGTTAACACATCACCTACAACATATCCAGAACCTACAGCAGCAATACTATAAGTAGCAATAGCACCAGTTGATACAGTTAAAATATTAACTTTAAAACCTGATCCAGAACCACCAGTAGTAGCAACACCAGAAGCAACAGAATATCCAGAACCACCAACTAATGTAGCAGCAGCTACACCACTAATAGAACCTTCAGCAACAAATGGTTTGATCAATGGATCTGTAAGAACCATCTGAGCCATAGTAGCAGAAACTAATGTAGGATCTAAAAATTCCTGTCCATCAACACAACAAATGTTTGCACTATCACCAATTGCATATGCATTGTGATTTAAGAAACGTAATGTTGGGGAACCTTTAACATCAATTCTCATAAATTGAGTTTTTCCGCAAGGTGCACAATCAGGACCTAAAGATAAAGATGCAGTAGCTTGTTCAGCCAATAGGCAATTAGTTACCCATGCTCTTGATATAAATTTAGGATTAATACCTTTTGATTTAACAGATTCCTTGTAACCTCCGTTACCTGGATTGTTTCCAATGGTATCTTTTGTGTAGTAGCTACCTTGTACAAGATAAGCTAATGAGTTAGCTGGTAAAGAACCTCCTGACACAGCAATAGTTTGCCATGATGCATCAGTAACTAAACCTAGCTGACCAGCAGTTAATGCTGAAGTTGCAACACCCGCAACTGGTTCAGTTGAGGTAGCAACAAACGTTTTGTAAAATGCGTGATTAAAATAAGCCATAATTTTTGTTTTTTTTGTTAATAAATATATAAGTTTGTACTACGTGTACAGATATAATATAAGCAAAATTATTTAATTTCCAATTATGATAAGAAAATTAATTTATATTTTGCTGAATTAATTGAATCTTTTACAAGATCCAAGTTGTTTACAATTTCTGAATAAGGCATAATTGATTGTAATTCTACTACTTCTTCTGTCAATTCTCTTAAATATACAATTGCCTCTTTCACACTATTTAATACTATAGGTGCATCATTTTCATATTTTAATAATGTTTCTGATGCTCCTTGAAATCCTTCAGCTAATGTATCAGCGTGACCATGCATAACATCATATAATTCATTTAAAGCTATATGTTGTGCATATGAACCATCACCAGTAATTTGCAAATGTAGTTTATGTAAACTTGTTGCTGCATTCATTAAAGCTGTAACTACTTGCGCAGTCTCTTGTGCTAATTCAGTGTTGGGTCTTTTTAAAGATCTACCACTTTGCATTTCGGGATTAGCTGTTTTTAATGTTCTTAATTTTTCCATAATTAATTATTTCTTTCAGCGGCTGCTTGTCCCCTTTGTTGTTGATACATATTCTCTATATCTCCTGCAATAAGTGAAGCCGTATCATCTAATAGTACTTCAACAACATCATCTTTAAATTGACATGGTATATTTGTTGGACTAACTACTCCTGTATATGGATCAACACATCCTTGTATTTGAATATAAACTGGTTTTTGATAGTAAGTTAATACAGGGTTTACAATATTAAAATCTGGTTTTCTATAGATTCTAATTTTGTTACCCAACATTGTACAGAATGTTTCTCCCCATTCAAAGTTTGGGTCCTTTAATGGATCTCTTAGTAAAAGAGAAACATTAGCTTCTTCAGCTAAATATACAGTCATTGATCTTGGATCCGGACAACATTCACTTGTTGCATTAGTACTTACTCTTTTATATTCTAAATAAGTATTTACTGGAAAATTATTTGTTTCAAAATACTGATCAGATACAACTCCTGTTAAAGATAGTTCTCTCAACAGGGGTTGTAAATCATCAATTCTTCTTTTAGATAATTCATCACCTTCTTTATACATATTTCCACCATGTAGAGTTCTTCTACACCAGTCTACTTGTACTTTATTAAATGCTTCAACAAACTGCCAACATTCTATGTTATCATAGTCTTGGCTATCTAGTTTGTTTAACCTTTGTTTTAATTTAATTAAGAGTGTGTTATTATCCATTTTTTATGTTTTATGAGTTCCAGTATGGCTCTACTTTATTAAGTAATGACATCAATGTTTCTTCATTCTCTGGATTCTTTAAAAACTCCAAACATTCAGATGGTGACTTACCTAATCTAATTCCACTATCAATTGGTTCAATCCAACCTCCAGCTTTAGTAGTAATAAATCTATAATACAAAGCGTCCTTAATCAAAGCTCTTATTTTTAATTCTTCCATTGATAACCCAGATACTTCTATGAATTGTCCAGCTGCTCTTTTCTTAGAAGATTCAGCACCATTACCATGAATGTAGTCATCCATGTTTTCATAAAGAATATCATTAGGTGTACTTTTAATATACTGTACACTATCAGCATCACAAATTTTAGCAACATACATTAATTTTGAAGCATTTGTATCATACATTTTTTGTAATTCAACCAATGCTTTATTTTTTAATTTACTAAGTTCTGTTCTAGTACTTAATGTTTCTTCCATTGTATCAAGATAAAACTTAGGTGGATTACCTGATTCTCTTGCTTCTCTTAATGATTTTGCAACAATAGAAAAACCACCTGCATGAATAGCATGTAATTTAATCAAGTCATAAGGATCTTTTTCTGGATCTAAAAATACAGGATCATTACCACATCTTAAACTAATCTTATCCCAGAATTTTGAATTATCAGGCTTCATTACTGTAAGCTTATTCCAAAATTCTTTATCATCAATATCAACAACATTAGATGCTAATTCAGCTTCTAATTGAGCAACAACTTTTCTAATCTCTTTTACCTTTGCTGCTTTTTCTTTTGTGGGTAACATTTTTACATCAGGAGCAAATTCATTTAGTCCTGTAACATAACGCTTAACACCATTCATTTCTAAACAAGCTAATGTTTCTTCATGAAATACTCCATCATGCAAAGCTAATCCATAATGCTCTAAACCCATGTTCTCTTTTGAAGAGTTAAAATAAGGGCGTATAGCAATTGTTTGATTTTTTGTTTGCTGATACTTTTCTACAATTGTGTAATCATTCATAATTTGGTTTTTGTTAAAATTTAATAATTGTTCTCATTTGTCAAAAGTACATAATTATGTACAATTTATTATTATTAATATTTCTATAGTAAGGTTTTACCCTTACTATAGTTTATTTGACTTATGCTTCATAAACAATTTTTAGTACTCCATCTGTATGATACAAATCTCCATTACTTAGTCCTGATGCTTTTGCAGCATCATTATCTGCATAATTTCTAATCAATATATCTTTACCTACAGCTTTTGAAGCAACTATTTTAGAAACACTTGAATTTGAAAACTCATATGTTTTATTTGCTTTTTTTATATCTAGTGCCATTTTATTTGTGTTTTAAAGATTAAAAAAAAGGGAGGAGCTTTTACCCTGCCTCCCATTTTTAATTATTGATTATTAGAATGATCCGCCAGTGATTGGGTTTCTCATTACAATTTTCAAGACTTTAGTTGGATCCTTAACCCAGATAGCAGGCATAGTTTGTGACATCATTACACGGTATCCATTAAAGTTACCAGTAGATGCAAAACCTTGAGTTCTTCCCATGTAATCCATAGTTCCATTTTGGTAGAACCATTTCAATTGATTATCCCAAGATAATTTCAATAAATGGATGTTATCATTTCCTTCATCTGTTACGTCAAAGATAATGAAGCTATAAGAACTTAATGGACGACCATCAATTAATGGATTCTCAATATCATTAGTATTCAAGTTATCAAACGCAGGGTTCAATACAAACTTAACATTAGCTAAGAAAGGAATAGTAAATGAAGTGTAAGCAAATCCATAATCTAGATCCATTCCAGAACCTTTAACAGCTCCAATGTCACTAGCATTTTGTACTAGACCAGAACCATATACTTCATCAGCAATAGCTTTGTTGATCAATTGCATACCACCAATACCTGTTTGAACAACAAGTGATCTTTGTGGATCTGGACCTTTGAACTCAACTTTACCTTGGTAGAAGTTATACAATTCAGATTTAAACATATCAAGTGTGAAAGAAGACTTGTTGTAAACTCTTTTGAATGAGTTATCCAACTGCGCCCATAATCCCACAGATAATCTAATATCATCTGGACCATCTTGTTTGATTCTACCACCTTTACCCCACATCAAGTAAGTTTCAATGTCAGAAGCAATTTTTGATAAGTGAGCAGCTTCCATGTTTGTGATAAATGTTCTAGTAAGAGTACCATTTTCAAATGCTTCTCTTGCACCAGCTTTACCCATGTTAGCAATTAATCCTTCAATACTAGGTACAGCTGGATCATTGTTAGCTCCAAAGTTTCTCCAGATTTCAGTTACAGGTACAGTACCATCTGCATTCAAACCACCTTTGATCATAAGATCAGCACGGCTAGAAATAGAATAGTGTACGTGTGCTTCAGCTCCTCCTACAAAGTTGTAGAACTCACGGAAACCAGAACCTGTTTCAATGTCAGAGAATCTTTCTCCGTACTCACCTCTTGCAGAACCTTTTCTGAAGAACTTAGTACCTTTAGCTAAATACTTATTATCTAAGCTAGCTACGTTGTTGTTGTTTACTAATTGAACAGTATAGATAAAACCGTCACCAGCAGGAAGAATATCATCAGCTGTAATGTAAAGCTCTAATCCATTGTATTTGTCATAAGTGATAATATCACCATGTCCAAATGTTCTTTTAGAAATTTTAATTTTAAATGTTGTTCCATCTACACCTTTAGCTGCATTAGCTGGTTCAATGTCTGCCACAATGTATGGAAGATCTTGCGCAATAGGCGTTTGCCATTTGTACTCACCACGCGCATTGTCCACCATGATTGTATTCTTTCCACCAAATGATGCCATTTGATAAAGAGGCATTTCAACTTTTTGAGTCATTGCCCATAAATCAACTGGTCCCATATCCATAGGTTCTGCTGAACCTAGCATCTGAGTCAAGTGATAAGAATCAACATGAGAACTTGCTTTGTAGCTAGTGTCTCTTAGGAAAATCCCATTATTTAATACTGGAGTTGCCATAATTTTTACTTGTTTTTAGTTATTAATTGTTTATATATTTGATTGTTAAATCCGTTTGAAAATGTTGTTGGTTCTAGGTAACTTCTTAGTTGGTTGTTTTCTTGTTTCTTCATCTTTATCTTGAATACCAAGAGAACTTGAACTGTGATTTCCCTGTTCTGTTTTTAGTTTTCTTACTGTTTGTTCAACACTTTGTTGAGCTCCCTTATCCATAATTTTTGCTTTATATCCTTGAGGATCTTGCAATAACCATAGTGCTTCTGATATCAATGAATAATTTGGTTCTACAAATTGATACTTTTCTAATAGATGTCCTAACAAGTTAGTATTTCTACCACTTACTGAAGGATAACTTGGTTGAACTAAACCGTTATACAACATTGCTTGAGTTTTTCTATCAACTTTAAGATCTCCAAGGTTACCATCTTTTAAAGTATCATATACATTTTGCATATAAGCTTTAGATGCTTGCTCTTGTTGTTTCTGTTTTAGTTGTTGCTCTTGCACTTTTTTGATAACAATTTGTTCTGCCATCTTATCCAATTTTGGTTTGAATTTAGCAGCTTGTTGTTTAAGCTTACCTAAGTCTTTCCAAATTTCAATCTCTTCTTCTATTTCATCAGAGGTTCCATAACCGGTAGCATTTAAATACTCTTTGATTATTGTCTCCTGATCTCTTTCAGATTTAATATCTAAATCTTTAGTTTCTTCTACTTGACCTAAAGTTGAAAACAAACCTTTTAAGTCAGTACCACCATCTGCTACATATCTTGCAGCAATTTGTAATTCTTCAGGTAAACTAGCAAAAAACTGTTTAGGTGTTTCACGTCTTACTTGATTTGCCCTTTCTTCTAAGTTAGCTTCAATCAATTCTTCCCAATCTTTTGCAGTATATTCATCAAAAGATTTTTCATCATCAAATGGAACTAATTTATCTTCTTTAATCATTTTAGAAAAGACATCAGAAATACCAGAAATAGATTTTCTACCTCTAGTTTCTTTTTTCTCTTCTTCATCTTCCTCATCACCTAAACTATCAAGAATGCTTTTTGATTCTTCTTTAGTTGCTTTAGGTACAATTTCTTCATCTTCTTCATCATCTGCAAGAAGATCTTTATTTGATGCTGCAGGTTTACCTGTATTAGTTAAATCATCTGCATCATCTGCATCAGGATCAGCAAATGAAAAATCTGCTTTCTTATTCATTCCTGAAAAAATGTTGTTTGTAGTTTTAGTATCTTTTCCAGATGGCAAAGTCATATCATCACCACTAGGTGCTGCATTGAATATTGTATCTAAATCAATATCTAAAGTCTCTACGTTACTATTCATTGTGTTGTTTTTGGTACTCATCTTATTGTTGGTTTAATAATTAATACTTTATATACATAATATAATAAATCTTTATCTGGTTTGCACTACAGTAAACTTATTATATTTGATAAAATTGTAAAGTTTCTTGCAGTATATAGCTAACACAAATTATTTATCTTTTGATTTTTTCATATCATATTTGTTTTTGTTTTCTTTTGCTATATCTAACTGAGTTTTTGCTATCTGAGTTTGAGCTGCTATTCTTTCTCTTTCAACCTGAAGCTTTTGACTTTCTGTTGATGATTTAGATACCATCTCTTCACGTTTCATATTCATTTGCTCTCTGTATTGAGTTGTTTGTTGAATATTTTTTAATGCATCTTGATAGTCACTTACTTCATTTTTATTTATATCTACAGCAGCACCATATCCAGCAGCTCTAATTTCAGCAATAGTAATATCATTCTGTCTGTCTTTCTCAGCTTCATCTTGTAACATTTGTGCTTTCATTTGAGCGTCTTGTGCTTGTGCTTGTAATTGTTGCTCTTGCATTTGACGTTGCTGTTGCATTTCTTCTTGTCTTTGAGCTGTAACTCTAGCTTCAGCATCTTTCAAGATATCAGTTACCTCAGAAATAGAATCTGCTTTAACAATATTTCCAAGTTCAAATATACTAGCACCTGTTGTATTATTAGTTAAAGCCATTTGTTTTAACTGTTCAAGAATAGCTCTATGATTTGTTTTAATTGTAGCAAATACATTGAAATCTCTTAATAATAGATCTGTACCATTAATAGTAAAGTTCACCTTTTCTGCTTCAGTAGAGATATAACTCAATCTTACACTAGGATTAGTACTGTAATAGTATTGTGCTAAGTCTGTTCTCATTTGATGGATCCTAGGCATAAGTTGATCTGAATGCTGAACAAAATAAATTTCTGTTTGAGCATATGATTGTTGCATAGCATTAACTACACCTGTAGCTGTTTCTGCTGATACAGCACCACCTAACCTTTGAGGATTGATTCCAATTGCATCAAAACATTGTTGTTTGAAATAATTAGCTAATTGTATTCTACTCATCAATCTACTAGTTTGCTCCATGTTTAGAGTCTGGTAGTGTTGGAAGTTTACGGCATTCTCTGTATTAGTGATTGAAGTATCAAGAGGAAGCATTTGAAAATCTTTCATTGCTACATATGCTTTAGCATAATTGTTCTTACCCCAATCTTCACCCATAGAATGACGTGGTAATGCATTTTGATCAAACATAATAACTGTACCTAATTCATCAATTAAGATATCAGCAATTTGATTGTTAACCATATTGTAACCAACTTGATATGCTTTCATTAAATCTACTAAAGAAGTAGATCTAGTATTTCTATCAGAGAATACTCTACCTTCTACAGGTAGCTTACATCCATATAAAGAATTGTTTCCTTTAAATTGAAATGGCAATCTACCGGGCTTAGTTCTATTAATACCCAAATACATAGGATTAATTTCACTACTAGTTGAACTTCTCCACATTGCAGGTACATTTGGTCCTACTTTTACACCACCCCAGATTTCATTAATCCAGATCCAATCAATATGTTCTCCTTGTAGTAATGTATCTTTGGTTTTGTTTTTAAATATTGATGTATCATAAACAGCTTTCTCAGTTACTTTAAATGTTTCATCAACTATCTCTTGAGTAACTTCTCCATCAAATTCTATCTTAGTAAGATGTCCCACTTTTCTTTGAGTCTTCCAATAAATTGTAGAAACTCTCATCAAGTTGCTATCACCATAATAAGCTAAATCTTCACTTTGACTTAAAATTTGAGTTAAGATATCACCACCTCTAGCAGGATCTGCCATGTAGTTACTTGTATATTGTCTATAGGCTAAACCTGGTGAATCAGTATTCCATGCATGTGATCTTGTTGCATCATAATAAGCACCATCATTTTGATACCCATTAACTTGATATTGAGCAGATCTTGCAGGATAAATTCTTTGTAATGATTCCAATTGTTCTTGACTCATCAAATATCCATATTTATCTACAACATCAGATACAGTCATTAGGTCAATTTTACCAACATAAGCTGAATCAGAAATATATCTTTGATCTGGAGACTTTTGATAGAATGTTAAAACAGGATTCCATAATTCAATATCATAATCATCCTCTAACATACGGAAATGCCAAAATTCTCTATCAGCAATAAGCATATCTCTAAATGCTCTTTCTTCTAACTCTTGCATTTTGAATCTTTCCTCATCAACATTTAATTGGTGAGTAGCCCATTCTTCAACAGAACTTCTATATGACTTACTGAAGAAGTCTTCAATTTCAGGTAATGTTTTAATGTTTTGTGGAGCAAGCTGTTGCTGTGCTTCTTCTGAAGCTGGATCCATTCCCATCTGGATCATTTTTTCTACAAGCTTTCTTGATGCATCTGCAAGTAATGATTCTTCAACCTGCATTCTTTTTTGCTCAAGCATCTCATTGTATGACTTATCATCTACCGCTCTAAATTGTACTTTATTGTATCTTTTAGAAAACTCCCCACTTAATACATTAATTACATTTGGGATAATAGGGTAAAATTTAAGTTCTAAAGCTGAATCATTTTCTTTAGTTAAAACATCCATTAGATCTTTATAGTCATTATCAGGTTCAACTATATAATCTGTTTTATCTATAATTCCTTTAGCTAATTTATAATTTTTTAAAAGCCTTCTAGCATTAAGTCTCAAAAACTGAATACCTTGGAGCTCTAACCAATCTAAGTTCCACGCTGCCCAATCATCTGTTTTTTCACTATATGGTAAAAACTGAATAGGTTGTGTTAAGCTAGAAAAGGTAGGTCCTTGCTCTTTTTTTGCACCGGCCTTTAACTGCATTGCATTAAGTACTTTCATTCTAAATTTAATTTAGTTAATTTATTTATAATTTTTGAAGCCTGATCTTTTTATTGTGTTTCCAGCATTGTTTCCAGCACGTCCAATATTCTTAAACGGACTATACTTTAATTTATACAAATTTTCTGGATTTACCAAAGATTTTTCTTCTGATTCACGTCTTTTTGAAAAACCTCTGTTTGATTGCTGTATTTTTACAAAAGCAATTAATGCTCCAAATGCCACAAGTCTATCTACGTTAAGTCCAGGATAATATGCAAGCATTTCTTTTATAAGCATTCCATCAGGTATTCTTTCAACACCTAATGTTTGATTTGTTACAACTCCACCAACATCAGTTTCTTCATCTATGACTTCTCTTAAAAATTCAATTGCATATGATATCAAATGACTTTTAAATAATGTACCGGTATTCTTCCATCCATATTCTTGGTAAACACTATTGTTTGAACCAAGATCTTTTAGAAATAATATTTGTTGTTTAGGTACTAAATATCTTTGTTTCTTTCTAGCAATCATATGCTGTATAAACAAAGATATGTTATTTTCAACTATAGTCCAGGCATTGTACCATTCTATAATTAACTCTAGTCTTTCATGTGTTTTATTTATATCATCAAATCTACCACACCATGATGCTACAATTTTATCTTTCTCTAAGAATTGTTCTACATCTCCTGATATCATGGTTCTTGTAACCTCTGTTGCATTCTTATATACAAAGATACTACATAGGGAATCAGAAGTAGTTGTCTTACCTTCTGATACGGGGTCAATAGAGGCATAATAAGCCCCAAACTCAGGACTTTTGACAGGACGTTCCCAAACAACAATACTACCCGTCTTATCCACTTGTTTCTTGTCTACAGGGAATCTACTTATTGGAAGTTTGCTGGTTCTTTTTGCAAAGATACCTTTCTCATCTCTATCAAGTTCAATAAGTTCATAAGGGTATTCTTTCTCTTCAATTCTTTTTTGTTGTCTACTAAGAATGCCTTGTGGAAATACAGATGCTTTTCTATATGCAAATGCTTCTGCAATATTTAAAGGCTTCTGAGATATTCTTAATTGGAATTGTTCTCCATTTAATTCATTCTTCCACCTTTCTCTTTCTTCTTGTATTGCTACTTCAGCTTCTTTTACTAAAGAGTTTCCATAGTCATCTATGAATGGTGGCATTGACCATTGTTCTGGAATAAATAAACCGGCCATACCTATTGTACCATCTGCATCAATAAGATCAGTTTCAACCGCATATATATCATTTGCTGCTGGATTAGTAATTATTTCTTTCAAAGGATTACACTGTTCTAAATCTCCCACTGAACCTGCAGCAATAAACATACCCGTAGTCATCATACCTGATGACATTGCAGGACGTAAGTATTCATATGTCTCAGACATCTTTGGGGCAATACCAGCTTCCTCATGAAAGAAGATAGTACATGGTCCCCCTACTCCTGTAGTTGCATTTTTTTCAAATGATCCCCCTTGTATTTTTGATTTTAATCCTCTTGCTGTTTTTCTATTACCAACTTTAACTTCAATTTGTTGTTGCCATAATAAAACTTTTTCTGGATTACTTGGTCTATACCATGCAGTATGCTCATTCAAAAATGTTTTGTATTCATCTAAAAATTTCCATGAACCTTTATCATTTATAAAATCTTTAAGTGATGCTCCAATCTTACAGATACTACCCTCTTCAAACCAATAGGTATTTATAATTTTACCCATATGAAAATATGAAGATGCTATCTGACGTTTCTTTAATATAGCTGAATGTTTGTAATGTAACTCTGCAAGCAATTCATATAAAGCCATATGATACTGTGCATCTCTGACTTTAGCAAAACCATATTTCTTTTCCTCTTTATCAAAGATTGGTAGAAAGTTTAACCACATATAATAATCTCTAGTTAAATACCAGCTTTTACCGCTATCATTATAAATGACTCCTTCTCTACATTTATTTTTTTGGTCTTCCCAATATTCAGTAAAGTCTTTAGATCTAAATGGTTTATTACAATAGAATCCCTGGTCATTAAATATTTGAGCTTGTTCATTAAACTTAAATGAAAGCTCATTAAATTCATAATGACCTGGGACACTAAATATACTTAAAGCATAATCTATAAAACTTTCTCTAGTTTTAAATTCTGTAGTTGTCCAAGACCCATTTTGATATGTAGGTATGGATTTATACATACTTAAATTTTGCAAATACATCACCTTCATGGATCAGTAAATGTTCTTCATCATCATGCATCATAGATGTAGGTAAACAATGTTCACTATATTGAACTACATCACCTATTTTAATTTCAGTAATTCCTTCACCAACTGCAACTACAGTACCTTTATTTTCTACTTTTTGAGCAGCTTCAGGTATAATGATATTTGTATTTTTAAAAAATGCATCAGCTTTTTTTTGCTTGATCAATAACTTCTTTCCTACTGGTATTACTTGTTGTGTCATCTTTGTTAATTTTAATGGTTTTATTATTTTCTTTTTTTTCAATAAGTTCAGGTTCATCCCAATAACAGAAAAACCAATTATCTTTTTTTTCTTGCATTATATTTGGTCATAAGCTAATCCAGCTCCTCCGCGTACAGAACTTTCTTGTTCTTGTTTCATATCAACAAATGCACCTTTGTATGATTGTCTAATTTGCTCAAATTTAGATGCAGCATTTACCATAGAATTTATGTTACCATCTCTACCATGCTCAATAGCTGTTACTTCCATGTATTTAGCCAATCTATCAAGCATTGATTTAATTCCTTTGTAGGCTCTAAAAGTAGGTGTTTCATATAACTTATAGCACATGTCTAATGCATACCTTATCTTAGGGTCTTCTGGTGAATCTTCTAATTGAATTTCCTCAATAATAATATCTTCCTTTTCATGTTCTGGTAAATTAAAAAAAGGATTCATATCTGGATTAGGACAACTCATGTAAAATATATACTGATAAATTTTTAAATAAGTATCAGGATAATTCTCCATAATAGCATTTAAAAAAGGTAGAGCATAGCAATGCTCTGATGGAATTACTTTGCTATTCTGAATGTCAAATAATCTTACTAACATAATTAAATTTTAAGGGTTCATATATGCTACTATTGATTCATAAGAATCTGAACTATAAATTGGTTGTAAAATACCATTTAAATAAATTTGTATAATTCCAGGTATAAAAGTTTTTCCTACAACATCCAAAACATAAGATACTGCAGTAATTTTAGTAGAATCTATACTCATTTCTCCAGCACTATTTGTATTCCAATATTGATTTATTGGAGGACCATTAGGTGCAGTTGCTTGTTCTAAATAAACTTGTGTAATTGTTATAGTTGCCATAATTTTATTTGTTATCTTTTAACCACATTATTAATGAATTAACTTCTTCTTTTAAATATGGTACGTCATACATTTTTATTTCATCTAAAATAGGTTCTCCATTGTAATGTTCATTAATTGGATAACCATTAGCATCCTCACCAATTTGTTTAAACTTTACATGTTGTATTGTAAGTCTTCCAATCTTTAAAGAAGGGTTATGCTTTTTAATAATATACGCATAAATACTGAGCTGTAAACTATAATGATTTAAATTACAATCATCTAAATGATTAACAGGTTTATACATTTTACTTGTTATACCCTCCCAATTAGTATATCCTTTTTCTTTGATTTCTTTATTAGTCTTGTAATCATTGATATTAATAAAACCATCTACAATTTCTACAACATCTGCTTGACCGCAAATCCCAACAGATTTTAAATAAACTAAATGTTCTGGATAAAGACCATCAGATAACTTTTGTTCAGGTGCTAATTTTATACCATCATTATTCATAAGTGGTTTGATAATAGGTATTTCAGTTCCATTACGCTCAATTGTTTTAAAATCAAGCATGTCAGATTCTCTTTGATTATGGTAAAAGTTACCAAGATTAATAGCTCTGTTTGTTTCATTATCCCAAGCTTCTATTATTTGTTCTACAGTCATGCCATACCACTTAGAATTTTTATTCTTTGCAGATTTTTTTGCCTGTCCTTCTTTGTCAAACTTAGGTTTAAACTTACTAACTAGTGAAGTAACACTCAACCATTGAATGTTATCTTCTTCTATGCTTTCATAGCTGTGTCCGTCTTCTTTGAATATTATAGCCATTATTTATTATTTATAAGATTATTACCTCCAGCACTCAATATGTCATTACTTGTAGTAGTTCCTGCTATTGGATCATTTGTAGTTGTAGAAACATAGTATGGATTTGATGTGCCACCATTTGGTACTCCATGATAAGGTTGAAATACCTGATTAGTATTTTTTCTATCAAATGCTTGAGCTTTTGATTCAGCTGTAAGTAATACTAAGGCTGCTTCTGCAGTGATCATATTATATTCTAAAAGATCATTTACTATTTCTGTTACTGTCATAATATTAATTTTTAATTTGTTGATTTACTTTTTCTTCTAACTCTTCAGTCATTAATGAATCCCAAAAACCTTTAGGACAAGAAGTTGATAATGACCTTACTTTGAATGCAAGACTGCACCCACAATCTGAACAACAAGGTTGTGTACCTGGAGCTAAACAATGTTCTCCACTAGCATCAAACAAAGAACACTTAATGCATATTTGAAATCTATCTGTAGCAACAGCTTCAATATGTTCTTTTTTAAATATGTTATTTTTAATGCCTTCTATTATTTGATCAGCATTTTTAAATACTGTTAAATATTTTTTCCATTTTCCTTCCATATTGTAAAAGTTATTTTGCTTTAAATTCTTTTTTTCTTAATATATCAGCTTCCATTTGTACTAATGCTTTAGACATTTGTTCAATGTTGTTCTGTATAGTTTCACTTTGAGCATAACCATTGTATGTTCTTTTAGCTAAATTACCCAGTGTACTTTTATTCTTTTTAATTAAGTTTTCTAATTTAGTTTTTCTTAAATAAAAAGTACCCAATCCATCTACATTTACTCTTGGGTATTCAAGTGCTGATAATTTTTTTCTTAATTTACCATAGTAAAATGTTATAAAATCATCCACTACTTGTGGATGTACACCAACCTCTTCAGCTATACCTATTTTAAAATCTTTATGCTTCTTGGGATTCACGTCCTAATATTTTATAATCCAACAATACCAAACCATCTGTTTGAACATTAATGTTTTTGTTAATTGAAATGGTTTTTTTATTTACACCACTTTTAACTATTAGCTTTTTCTTTTCTGCTTTTGCTAAAGCATTTCTAGCTGATTGTGGACTTTTAAATATTTTTTGTTCAGTTAAAAATATACAAAATTTAGTTAATTCAGTTTTTGGTTGTTTGGATAACTCCATTAAACATTTAAGATCTGAATTGCTAATTAAAATATTTTCAAAAAAACAATATGTAAGTATCTGATACTTAATGGTTTCATTAATATCTACCTGTAATTTTAAATCTACTTTATTTACTATAGCCATTATTTTAAACTCATTATCATATCAACTAAGTCTGGATGTGGATAGCAATCAAACTTATCCTTTTTTACATTGGTATGTGTTAATAATCCTTTAATTTTACCACTAGCTGCATCTTCATTATAATCAAATCCTTTAGTGGCACCGTGTTTTTGTATTAGTTGTTTTAATCCTAACCTTATATCAATACCATCTCTTTCACCAACATATTTAATCCACTTTTCAGTTTCTTTAATTTGTTTTTCTGAATATGCATGCCAATTTAAAAATCCTTTAAAGGCTTCTTTTAATGTGGTAACTTCATCTGGGTGAGCAACAGTTCCTACATAGGTTTTATAATCTTTAGTCAATTGTCCCATAGAACAAATTTCTAAACCTACAGAGTGTCTATTCATCCAGCCTGATTTAGTTAAACCTAAATGCCAACCCTGGTTTCCGGTTGGAAATGCCTGAACCATTTGACCATCATATTTAGCATCACTATTACGGTGTCCTCTACCTCCTAAAACAAACTCTGTTGCAATTTGACCTCTATCATCTTTATTCCACATATCAACACAAGCATAAGGATTATTTCCTCCAGCTGTATGATGTAAAAATATGTATTCATTCTTGATGGGTCCTTTGATGTATTCTTTAGGGGATAAATAATGTTTGTGAATTATCTGATCAAAGTTAGTTTTAAAGTACTGACCAAATATATCTGTATCTTCATCAATAGCTTCTTGTAATGCCGGCACTTTATTGAATAACAGTGTCCACATATCAGCATCCACTATTCCTGTAACTGGCAGATTATTAGATAGTTGGAATCTAATTACAGCTTTTTCTGTCATTGGTCCAAACTGCCCATCCTGTTTTAATAAGAGTTTGGATTGGAGGGTCTGGACATCTGGTCCAGAATCCCCCCTTTTTAACATCTTCATAGTTTAGTCTATTTGAGATGCTGCATTTTCCATTGCTTCTTTAAAAGCTTTTGCTTCTTCTGAATCAACAGGTACTTGCCCACCTTCTTTTTGAAGCATAGGCTTGTGCCATATACATCTGTGCTTGAAGTCTTTCAGCTCTTGATTTCTCAATAGTAGCTAAAAGCATTTCATACTCAGCTTGTACTTCTAAATGTGGGATGTTGTCTTTGTAGAATGAAGTAATTTCTTCTCTACGTGCATTTAATTCTTCTTTAGTTAAGGTAGGTTCCTTTTCATCTAAAGGATTGTTGGTTTTTGCATTTGCCATTTTAAAATTTTTTTAAGTTAAACAATATATTACAAATATATAATAATGGTTTAAATAAAAAAAGTTTACAGGCTTTATTTTTAAATTTTATTCTTTTCTAATAAAGTAATTACGGTTTTAAGTTCTGATGCTTTATGAAAAACAATATCCCCTTCAAGAACATCAACGCTCCACTTATCTTGCTTAACTTCATCTGAATCACTGTCATTGGATAAGAATCCAACCTTACCTACATCTTTACTGTAATAATACCAAGGTTCTGTACTTCCACTTGATTCTGGTGTTTCATCAAAACGCTCAAATCCTAATTTAATTAAATCTTTCTCAGTCATTCTCATTTAATTTTGTTGTTACTAATTCCTTCATGTGCTGAACTGCACTATCCCTAGTAAGAAATCTAGCCACTAATGCTTCATTAAGAAGACTTGGTACTCTTCAATATCATTGACCCAAGCCTGCACAATTTTAATACTCATTATTTTTTCTTTTTAATCTTTTTTTCTTGTGCAAGCATTTGCTTGGTAGGTTTCTTTCCAGAACCTTTATTATCACGGATGTTATCCCAAAGACCCCTTTGAGATACACTTCCGTCTTTACGTTTAATCATTTCTTTCTTTGCCATTACCACTTAACTTTATCAGCCCAGTATGCCGCGCTCATTTTACCTTTACTAATATTTGCTGCGTGTCTAGCCTTGAATGATTTCTGTCTGGCCTTTTCTGCTGGAGTACTAGGATTTGCTCCGGCACCACTTACGCCTTGTTGACCAAATCTAATGGTCTTAACTGTATCACCTTCTTTAGCCACAACTACGTGTGACTTAGTTGGATGTGACGGAGTACGTTTTGGTTTATTGTAACCAGTAACTCCGGCACTTGCTAATCTGCTATCTTTTTTAGTTGCCATAGTTTTATTATTAATAAACTTTGGTTAATACAAAGTTTTGTGATTGTATCTTATTAGTCGCCTTAGCTAGTCCCCATTCTGCAGTAATTGATAAAGCATTTGTTATAGTTGTATCAAAAGTTGTATTAGATACTAATGCAAAATTAACTCCGTCTAATACTCCAGCTGCATTATGATTATAACTATATTGACCATTAACAAATAATTCGGCCACTCCTGCAGCTCCTATTTTAGTAACAGTAAAATCTATAAGTAATTCAAAATATTTATCTGTAGTAATTTTCATTGAAAAAATACCAGTATCAGCTATAGTCACACCATTAGATTTAACTCTTACATGTATTGTTTCATTATTTGCACAGGAAAGAGGTCCACATACTTTTGCTGTAAAACTATCCCCTACACTAAATCCATTAGATGGAACCGTTAAGCTTCCTACACCTGTCCCCATTAAAGATGTTTCAACTGTAGTGTTTGTTATAAGTGTTCCCAATGCTGTTTGTGCATATAAGCCAGAAGTACCACTAACGCCAGGTATTCCTTGTTCTCCTTGAATACCTTGAATACCTTGTTCACCTTGTGGCCCCTCTGGTCCAGTAGCACCCGTAGCACCAGTTGGTCCTTGAGTTCCAGTACCAATATATTTCTTTAGCGCACCAATGTTAATTAAGTTAGCTTCCATTTTTGGCTGAGGCTTCAGCACCTCTTGAGTATCATTATATGCTGCTGACACTATGTAGTCTTTATCTGTTGGGACTTTTATCTTACGCTTAGAGATTAACCCCATTATATCTTGCAATGTACTATTCATTAGTTTTCTTATTTAAGTTATGTTTATATCATTAATATACAAAATCCTTTTGTAAAGGTAAAATAATTTTTATATAACCTAATTATGGGACCTCAAAAAAATTTTTTGTCCCCAAAAAAAATAGTGTAATTTTTACTATGGTTTTTACAAAAGTTATGTGTATTGCATTGGTGGTACCTACTACCAGATTGCTCCCCAGCTAATTTTTGCGGAGAGGGTACCCCCGCACTTGTGGTACCCAAAACAAATAAAATATAATATTATGTCAGTATTTTTTAGAAAATTAAGAATCAATGAGTCAACTGGAACAGCAACAATCATTGCTACAGACAAGCCAATCACAAGCAAGCAAACTACACTTGCAGGGCTGAACGTGGGCACACGCACACAAGGTAGTGTGAACTTTGGAGTATTGAGCCTTATTGACCCTGAAACAAATCAGGTGATGAAAGCTAATCACCCAACAATTGCTGCCTTGCAAAAGAAACTAAATGCTGGAGATGAAATGCCAGGATTCCAATTGAGTAGCAACCCTGTGGTTGATATTCAAACTGGTGAGCTAACAACCCTAATGTGGATTGAGGCTATCTAACATCAGAACAAGAGGGGAGTGTAACAACTCCTCTCTTTAACTAATAGATGAGTGTGACTAGCTTAAGGCGTGACTCCTTGAAATAGTCTTTTTAAATATAAATCAAATAAAATATAATAAGATGAAAAAAGAAGATTTAATGTCTACAAGAATAATAGGTATTGTAGACAATGTAATGTACATTGAAGGATTGTATGCGGGTGATCACTTTCATTCAGCCACAATAACTGATTGGACAAAATCAGATCTAATTGATAGAGGTGTGAAAGAGTTTGCTTCCTATATAGAACTTGATCAATATCATGATAAAATATTCTGGGAAGAAACGGGTAATGCAGTAGATAAACAAATTGAGGAATCTCAAGATGGAAAGAAACTGTAATCATATCCTGGATATCTTGCTAATCTATAACTATTAAAGGGGGTTACTATTGACCCTTTTTTGCTGGAAGACCACTACGCATACAATCTGAAGGGTTACTAATTCTTCTACCTAACAACTACTACGCATACCTTTCTGCTCTCCTGCTGCTGCGCTCCGCGCAGCTCCTCTCTGCTCCCCAGCTAATTGTTGCACTATTGCAATAAAATAAATTAATTAAATTAGTTATATCAGTATTTTTTAGAAAGTTGAGAGTGAATGATAGCACAGGAACAGCTACCATTATTGTTACATCTGCACCTATTGTAAGTAAAATAGGTACGTTAGCAGGCATCAGTGTTGGAACAAGAACCCAAAGTAATATTACATTTGGTGTTCTTAGCCTCATTGATCCAGTGACTAACTCAGTAATGAAAGCCAATCATCCTACAATTGCACAACTACAAAAAAAGTTGAACGCAGGAGATGAGATGCCAGGCTTTAAATTATCTGATAATAGAGTAGTTGACCTTGTAACAGGGGAAGAAACTACACTCTATTGGGTGGAAGCAGTCTAATTGGAGAGGGATGGTTACTAATCATCCCTTTTCTGTTTTATTTAAAAGAATTTTGTATTCATTTGTGTGTTACTGTTTATGTGGGTGATCTCTATTGCCTATATCTATACTCTAATCACACTCATAATTATAGTTACTGCTACTATTATATATATAGCTAGCATTACTACTCATATCACTCAAACATAGTCTTGTTCCTCTCCTATATGATTCTTATCTCTCTCTATAGGATAAGAGCATTATCATCCGGGATCTTGTAAATATTAAACAATCTTATAAAAAACAACTAGTATGAAAACAACAAAAATTATGGTAGGATGTGTAATCACATTCCTTCTAACTTGGCTTACAATAGCCACTATTGCTTATCTGTTATCAAGTGTAACAGACTTCAAAACTTGTGCTACTAATGGTGGTACACTCATGTTTATGTTAATCTTTGGTTGGATACCATCTGTTATAGTTGGTGCTGATCTTGAAAAAAAATACAAAGATGAAGCCTAATCTACCAATTATAGCTGTTGTAATGTTCTTTCTCTATATCATAGTTGATATGGTGCAAGGACAATACAACAGAATTGTAGTCAATCAACCTGAATACAATCACATTGTAAGAATAGATACTTGTAGAGTTGTTACTGATACATTAGAAAAACCTTTCTGTATTTGGTATCAAGACAAGTTATATTTACCAGATCCTTATCAAGACTCAGACAAACAAATCCTTAATAACAAATAATATGCAAGCAATCATTTTAAATCCAGAACTGTTCATACAGTACAAATCAGAAATTGGAATTATGCTTTACACAGAAAATGACTCAAAAGAAGTTAATTTTTTCACTGGACATAAGCACATCAAAGTAGATCGTAGTCAAACAGAATTAGTCTCAATACAACAAATTGAAGATGCTGTAATTGCTAATGATCACCTTAGAGAACTAGCAGAAGATCACAATCTGGTAGAAATCCATCATGATGATGAACCTGAAGAATACATGGAGTATTACTCAAGCTTTAACTAACTAAAAAACCTATCGTAATGAATACGGTAGGTTTTAACTCAAACAATCTAAAACAAATAATCATGCAAAAAAATATCAAATTCTTAATCAAATTATTCTTTGTCATTGTACTTCCTTTAGTAGCATTAATTTATTATGTAACACACATTAGTTTACTATATGATAGAAGTATAATTCTTACTGCATTATCAGTAGTTCCATTGTTACTTATATTCTTTAATGCACTCTTTTATTCTTCTCATATGAGTAAAACCAAATTATTCTCAAGATGGTCAGCAACTATGTTTAAAGGCTTTGGCTTTATAATAGCACTTGATGATGAAAAAGAACTAATTATTGTAATTGGGTTTATAGGATTATCATTTAAGTATAAAGGACTTTTTAGTAAATAAAAAACTATCACGGGTGACACACTAACAGTACCAGTAATATACTATAGTATTATACTAGTAGTTAGGCCTTGTAAAACCATTGAATATTAGTGACTCAGCATATTTTCTATTTATACATTGTTTTGTATGCTGGGTTGCTTTATTCATATAAAAAAATAATTATGAATACATACAACATATCAAAAGACTTACTCAATAAAGTATTTGTTAGTCTTATTAACTCAGACAGTATTAAAAATTCTGCAAACAAAGATTCTATTAGCCATATACTATTAAAAGAATTACCAGAATATGCAATAGAAACTATAATTCATTTGACATTAACAGATGACCTTTATGTTCCTTTAGCTATTGGTGATCATTTTAAAGTAAAACCCATGAAGTATCATGAATCAAAGCATTATGAGACAGACATATTATGTGATATGGGTTTATGTGATGGAGAAGGTAACATATTTGGTTATGTAGTTAAAGATGGATCATGGTCTTCTACAGATTATAATCCTTTTTTTAGAAATCTTAAAGTCAAATTGTATTATCATAACACTAGCAGGGAAGTTACAGAATTTGAACAAGATCTTAACCCATTGGAATTAATCAGGATAGAAAAGTTAGACATTCCTTATTTTAATAAAACAGTAATAGAAGAACCAAGTATAAATCAATTAACTTTAGAACTCACTTAATTATGTCAAAAATCACAATGCCTTTATTAAAAATAGAATTAGATTCTTGGTTAGAATTAAAAAAATCTATGGATGCTACACCAAATGGTAAAATGACCAGTTTTGGAAAGTATATGAATGATAGATATGCTTTTAAAAGTGATGCTCTTCTTAATGAAGCAGATCATAACACAGCACTCTTATTAATCATGAGAGATCATGTCCAAGAAATCAACTAGATTTGGTATTGTTTCATATGAAGTAATATCAGATCCTAATTTATCAGCCCAAGCTAAAGCACTGTATTCAATGCTTGCTTGTTACGCAAACAAAGAAAGAACATGTTGGCCATCAATCTCCACACTATCAGATGACTTAAACATAAGTCAATCATCTACTAATAGATTGATTAAGGAACTTAAAACATGTAATTACATACAAAGAATAGGTAGAAAGCTAATCATAAAATAAAGTTAGCTATATATATGCTATTTATATTTTGCACTAAGTAAAAATAAGAAAAATTATAGCTCAAATAGCAATTATATTATTATACATTTGTTTACTTTACATAAATGAACAATAAATGATAATACAGTTGCCAAATGGACGTATAATTGAGTGCTCAGTAGAGCAATATTTATCTTTGTCTGATGATCAGGTTAAAGACTTAAACGGCCTTAGTGCAGGTTATACAAAAGAAGTGGGTGATCCATTTTATAATTCATTTTCAAAACCATTACGTATTCCCTTAAACATTGATGATGATTCATTAGATGATCTTATTGAAGATTATATCACAGAACATGAACCGGAACTACATGAGATAGAAGATTATAATAAAATGGAAGACACAGATTTTCATTCAGATGATATCTAACCCTTAGATACATTAAATCATTTATTATTCACAATTTAAAATCAAAAACAAATGCAAAGTAAAGTAAACATCATTGCTGATGACATGGGAAATGTTATCCGTCAGTCTAGTACAAATTCAGAATTTGGTCACGTTAGATTACAACAAGAAAGAGTAACCTTTGGTAACACTGGTTGGGTTAAGAAATCCGTATTAAGTACATTGTTACATGGTAAGTTAGAAGATTTGCAAAGCTTAGGCCTTGAAAATGTTAAATCATTACCTGGTAAAATTGTAATCAAAGAATCATTAGAGCCTTTTAACAACACAGATCCAGAAAGAGACTACAAATATGCAGGTGATACCGGTATTGTATGTTGTCAAGATGGTCAACCTATCTATAGGAAAACATTTTATGTAAGTGATACCACTGCAGAAGATGTGTTAGTTGCTCATACTAATGGTCAAGATATCAAAGAAGCTAATGGTGGTGGTTCATTCTTGAATAAAGCATCAGTTAAAGTTGATAAAGCTACATCAGCAGAAGCATTTGGTATCAATGTAAAAGAAGAAGAAGTAGTTGCTCCATCATTTGATGACATTGAAACTACTAATGAAGTTGAAGAGTTAGATCTTGTAGAAGAAGATACTTTTGAACTTTAATCCCTCAATATAATATAAAAGGTTTTCCATCAGAGGAAATTAAATAATGGCTATTTGTGCCTTAGCCTTTTGTATTTATATATTTCATTACAAACTTAAAACCTTATAACAAAACATGTATGCTATCTCAAGAACAATTAACTCAGCTTCAGACAGATGAATCAATAAGAATCATCAGCCTCCGTGAATCACGGTATCAGTATTATGGACTATTGGAAGAATACCAATTGCATCCACCATCAATTATTAATAACTTAAATTACAGTAAGTTAAATTCCTATCAACACTTCTTGTTTAAAAGAGTATTACACGGCCTTAATGTGTATAGCAAAGAAGAAATTGAAACTCTACACTGGGATAAAAAAAGAAGAATATCCAAAGTATGGAGAAGATCTCAAAGAGAGATTAATGCCTGGAAACAAACTATTTGTAACAGAAGAATTAATGACTTCTTCCGCAGAACATTTCATGGACCAACAGTAGAATACATTATCTCTGTACCAGAAGATGAAATATTGGAAGACTACAACAACACATTAACATTAAAAGATTTAGGTATTACTTATGAAGATGTAATCTTAAGGTTTATGTCTAAAGGTTTATTGCCAAAGAATTTCTTTACATTAAAAGAAAACCCACAAGCTTTAAAAACATGATTCAACAAAAAAGAAAACTATGTAACAATTGCAATACTGAGCAGTTCATTTGGAAAAATGATAAAGGCAGCCAGTATTGCAAAAGTTGCTGGTATAAATCAATGGAAACTAAAACACCATTGAAAGCTAGAAAACCTTTGAATCCAAAATCAAAGAGAATGCAAACTACTGACGCAGCTTATAGTATATTACGTAAAAAGTTTATGGAACAAAAGCCTATGTGTGAAGCTAAATTACATTGTTGTAATGGTTCATCAACTGATGTTCATCATAAGAAAGGAAGAGGTAAATACCACTTAAAGGTAAGTACTTGGTTATCAGTATGTAGGCCATGTCATACTTACATTGAAGAACACCCTGCTGATGCCATAGAACTTGGTTTATCAGATACTAGACATTAAATTATATCAAATGAGTGAGTCATTAAATTTAGAAGAAGCTAAAAACAACCTTATTAGGAGAGCATTACTAAAATTCAAAACACAAAGAGAAGCTGCTGAAGCATTAGGTTGTTCATCAAGACATCTTATTAATAAACTAAAAGAGTTTAAAATAAAAAGAGACAATACACTTTAATTATTTATTATATTTGTGTAATGGTTCAATAGCTCAACTGGATAGAGCAACGCCCTTCTAAGACGTAGGTTTCAGGTTCAAGTCCTGATTGAATCACAATTTTGCATGAATTTTACCTAAAATTGTATGCAATAAACTATCATATGTGACACTTTTAAAACCAAAAAACATGAGCCAAGTAAGATTTGACTATTTACTATCAAAAGTAAAAACAACAATTTAAAAACAAATAAGATTATGAAACCAATCAAAGAACAATACAAAGAAATAGTATGCGGATGGAATGAAGAGCGTACAGAAAATGTTTCCAATAGATGCACTGAAATAGCAGATGAATTTGCTATTGGATTCGGAGAATATTTAGATTCATTAACGTATCAAGATATGGGAGAATTTACTATTAAAGAACTATTAGAAATATATAAAAAAGAAAAAGGATTATGAAAAAAATAACAAGATCAGTAATTAAATTATCAGAATTACCAGAACATTTACAAAAGAATGATGTATTTGTTGGACATAAATTGCACACTTATGCTGAGTTTCATATTGATAGCTCAGAACAAGATCCTTTAACTTTATGGTTGATTGCACACTATCCTACAGTAAAACAAAAAATCAGTTTTCTTATTCATATTGATACAGAGCCAACAAAAGTATGGTATCCTCAATATGTAAACAATTTTGTTTACTTTTTAGCGGGTATTGGTGTTGCTGGTCTAGCAATCATTTTTGGTTTATGATAATCATATACATGAAACAAACCTTTGATATATTGGATCCAGAAACTGTAAAAGAACTTATGCTAATAGGCAAGGTTAAAAAGACAGAAAGTGGTGAAAAGTACTTGGTAGTTGAGGAAACTCAGGAAAAATAGGTTTTCATGGTGAAAAATGGGTGCAAATCACACTTTTACGTGAAAAATAGGTGCATAATTTATGCATATCACTTTTAATTATAAATAAACAACAAAAATTTAAACTTATGAAATTAATTAAATCAATCAAACACAAACTTAAACGTTTATTATTGAAGAAGTACCTGTGATATAAAAAGAATTTTGTTAGCACTGACATGAAAGATGTGTTGTTAGCTCCAAATGAATTAAAAGCTTTGTCTATAGCTACTTATGTACTTAAAAATCCAAATTCAGAACTATCTTTATGTCCAATAACAGACAAAAGATACATTAAATACAATGACTATTTCATAGTTATTACTGAAGATAGAATCCAACTTGTTAATCATATATATGCTTATGATATATCTGTATCAGGTAAAAAATTCTATAATCTTAAGAAAAATTTTGACATAAGATTGTATAAAAAATTCAAAGGTATAGAAGATGAAATACTGAGTAATGTAAAACACTCATTAGATGCAATACTATCAAATATAAAAGAAACAAATGAATAGACAATTAGTACAGGAAGATGCATTAAAGATTGCATTAAATCATAAAAGATGTGGTTTGGCCATTAGTATGGGTGTAGGTAAAACAAGAATTGCTATTCAGCACTTCCAAAAGAATTATAATCCTTTTATAAAAGCATTAGTAGTTATCCCAAAGTTGTCTATTAAAGAGTCTTGGTTAGCAGAGCTAAAGAAACTTGATATACCAGAACTTGAAGATCATTTAACATTTACCACATATCTTTCAATAGGAAAACAAAACCCTAATGAATATGATATAGTATATTTAGATGAGTGTCACAATTTATTGGAAACACATGATTCATTCTTATCTAACTTTAAAGGTAAAATATTAGGTTTAACTGGTACACCACCAAAATACAATGATTCTGAAAAAGGAAGAATGGTAAGCGCGTATTGCCCAATTAAATACACTTTTACTATTGATGAAGCAACTGACTCAAAAATACTAAATGATTATCAGATAGTAGTACATGAATTAGAACTGTCAAAATTATTGACATTAAAAAAAACCAAAAAACAAGGTGGTTATTGGTGGACTTCAGAAGTAAAAGATTATGAATACTTTACCGGAAAGTGTGGTGAAGCTCAAACACTAAAAGCTAAACAGCTTTCAGCTATTATGAGAATGAGATGCTTGATGGAATATACAACTAAAGAAGATTATGTAAAATCATTACTTAATAATATAACAAGTAAGTGTATTATTTTTGCTAATACTCAAAATCAAGCAGATAAACTATCAAAACATAGTTACCATTCCGGGAACCCTAAAAATGAAGAAAACTTAGAGTTATTTTCAGATGGTAGAATTGATAGATTGTCTTGTGTATTACAGCTGAGTGAAGGTGTTACTATACCAAATTTAAAACAAGGTATTATTATGCATGCATATGGCAATGAAAGAAAAACTGCTCAAAGAATTGGAAGACTACTTAGGTTAAATCCAAAAGAAAAAGCAACATGTCATATTTTGTGTTATAAAGGTACTCAAGATGAATATTGGGTTCAAACAGCTCTAAAAGATTTTGACCCAAAGAAAATTAAATATTTTAATCCTTTAAGCAAATGAAATGTTCAGAGTGTGACGGAGACGGCACAATAACAGTTATGAATTGCCATGACTATAGCAATGAATGCTGTGGTGGATGTTATAAAGAAATAATGTGTGATGATTGCCAGGGAACTGGTAGTGTTTATTCAGAAGATGATGATGAGGAAGAAGATTATCCATGTGATATAATTAATGAATTTTAAATCATGAATGTATTATGTATAGATGATAAAAACCTTCCCCAAGGTGCATCAGTTAAAGAAGGTACAGAATATGAAGTTATTGAACAGTATATTAATGCTATGGAACAAAGAGTTTATATCATTAAAGGTATTGTTAATGAAGGCCGGACCCAGTTTGGTTTACATTGGATTGGTTATAGAGCTGAAAGATTTATACCACTAACAGAAAAAACTGTAGAAGTTTATGATGAATATGAAATGTTTATTTAAAAAAAATACAATTATGGGAAAAATGAAAGAAGTTTTTATGGAAATGATTGAGCATGAATACAAAGGTGATCATGACGCATATTTAGAAGATATGGCCAGACAAAGTTGTGAAGAGTTTAGTTATGTAAATGGGCAACCTTGTCCTAATTGTCATAATTATACACTTCATAGAAATGAAACTGAAGCAGCATGTGATGCATGTGGTCAAGAGTTTGTTTATGTTGAATCAGCTTTAAGGTTTAAGTAATATGGAAAAAGAATTTATACCTTGGGATGAATCATTAGCTTTAAAAGAATTTGGTTTTGATGAAGTTTGTTTATATCAATATTATTTGTCTGATAATAATAAAAACATGTTAGAATATTATGAAAATGGTATAACAAATACAGAACTTGATGATTTAACAGATAAAATAGATGAAGAAAATATTGAATATGGAAATGAACTTCAAGGTCCATCTTGTACAGCAGTGTTATATCAACAAGCATTTAAATGGTTTGATAAAAATACTGATTTTAGAGGTTTTGTAGTAACTACAACAGACGGAAGTAGTTTTGGTTGGGCAACAATAGATCTTTTTACTAAAAAGAAAACAGCATGTGAAATAGGTTATTCTTTAAGACAAGAAGCAGAACTAGAATGTATTAGAAAATTAATAGAAATAGGAAAAGAAGAATTATGAAAGATAGTTTATTTGTTCAATGCACTGTAAAAAATGGTGCATTGGACTTTCCAATCAAAGCTTTGGGAAACAAGTATCAAAAGTTTCTTAATGATCTACCTGACGGAGCTAAATTAGAAATATTTATTGGTATAAGTGGTGACAAAGGAAGTAATCCTCAGTTGGCCAGACTGCATGCAATGATTAGAGAAATAGCTCAAGAAATAGGATACACTTTTGAAGAAGCTAAACTAGTGGTAAAAAGAAAAGCAGGACTCTGCTTTACAAAAAATAAAGAAGAGTACTGCAAGTCTTTTGGTCAGTGTGATAAGGATGAACTAAACCTGGCTATTCAAGCCTGTATAGAAATTGGAGATTTTAGTGGAATGCAATTAAGATAATTAGTTTACAACTTTTATCTTATCTTGAAGTTCTTTTAACTTTTCAGTTATATCTTCATCATTATTCATCATTGTTGCAATTTCTCTTAATTCTTCTACAGTTGCTGTAGTTTCAGTTTTTTTAGCTAAACCTTGTTCATTTGCAAGGTATTTGAATAACTGCAAAAGAGAAAATAAAGTATAAATATCAGATTGTTCTACGGTAAGTTCTAAATTAACTTTTTCATCTTCTTCTTTATCAAGATTTTGTTCAAATTTTTTGAACATTTCAGGTAATTTAGCAGGACCTGGTGAATAATTTAATAATTTATCAGTTAAAATTCTTTGAAGCCCTGGAATATAGGCTGTTGATACTGAAATACCTTTAATGGTATCATTAAAGTCATATGTATCAAATGTTTGCAATTTGTTTTCTTCAGTTGCCATAATTAATTAGTTTTATTAAACAAATATACAATTAAAAATAAAAAAAATGGAATCCACCATAGATAAATTTAAAAATCAAATTAAAATTGATGCAGAAACATCAGAATGGAATACAATACTTAATCCTTTTGTAGATAGCCCGTCATTTGATAATGTCTTTAATTTCTTAGAATCAGCTGTTAGCAATGGTCAAAGATTTACTCCACCATTCAAAGATGTATTTAATGCATTTAAAGAGTGCACATATGATAATCTTAAAGTTGTTATAGTAGGACAAGATCCATATCCTCAATTAGGATCAGCAGATGGTTTAGCATTCAGTTGCTCAAAAAAAGGTAAAGCTGAAAAGTCTTTGCAGTATATAAATAAAGCACTGGATACAGACCATACAGATTTAAAAATTTGGGCTAATCAAGGTGTATTACTTATTAATACAGCATTCACTGTTGAAGTTAATAAGATTGGTTCACACTATAACTTGTGGAAACCATTTACAACTTATTTATTTAGTAACCTCAATAAAAATAAGAAGAATACAATTTTCATATTAATGGGGAAAAAAGCTGAAGAATGGGAAACATTACTACCTGATTGCAAAATACTTAAATGTTCACACCCAGCGTCAGCTGCATATAAAGGTGGTGAATGGGACCATAATGATGTCTTTAATAAGGCAAACTTAGAACTAAAAAAACAAGACAAACCTTTGATTATTTGGTAAATTTTGTTTATTTTTGTTATCCGGCTTTTAAATTATACATCTGATAATCAAACACTTATAATAAAACCAAACCCTATGTGGCAACTATTTCAGATAATGCTGAAGAACAATTTAACACCAAATCAAGTACTATTATTATTTGGAATAAAGCAAGGAGTATCTTTGCCTCAAGTTACAAATGATGATAAGCTGGCCTTAGAAAGATTAGGCTATTTGACTTTAGATAATGGTAAATATACAATGAGTGCTGAAGCTAAAAGCTTAATAGTACATTTAGATAATTATTTTACAAAAGCAAAAAAGAAAACTGATGCGCAATTAATGGGTCAGGACTTTGTTGATAAGATAAATATTTATAGGGAAATCTTTCCAAATATAAAACTTCCCAGTGGCAAACCAGCCAGGGTTAATGTGAAGATGTTATCTGAATCATTCAGATGGTTATTTGAAACATATGATTATACTTGGGACCAAATTATAAAAGCTACTAAAATGTATGTAAATGAGTACAGAGATGCACAATACATGTACATGCAAACTAGTCAATACTTTATATGCAAACAAGATAAACACAAAGTAAAGTCATCTACGTTAGCAGACTACTGTGATATGATTAGAGATGGTATAGAAACAGAATCCAAACACTTTAAAGAAAACGTAATATAATGAAAACAGAAATTGCAATCACAATAATTTATGCTGCTATAGTAGTAGCATTATTAGTAGGAGAAGTTAAATGCATTATCAAAGCTGTCCAATGTAATTGGGAACCAATAGGTAAAGCTGAGATCTTTTATACTGCAGCAAGTGTAACAGGACTTGGAGCAATAGTAGGTTATATTAACATACAAGATAAATAAATTATGAGACCAGAAAAAGTAAATGAAGCACTTGACAAATTAAATCTTATTATGGAAGATTTTATAATGTTGAGAGATGGTGCTTGGGAACCTGATGAAAAATCTTGTAATGCAAGTATACAAAATGTTCAAGATGTAATAAATATTATAGAAAATGAGTAAACCAACAGAATCATGGATAGGTCAATATGCTGCCTTTAATGAAGCATTGAAGTATATGCATGCTAGATCAGTGGGTGAAGAAAAGTCTATTTATACACCATGGCCTAAGTTTAATGATGCTACAACTGATGGTTTAGAATGGAATACATTAACTGTTGTTGGTGGAAGACCTGGTTCAGGTAAAACACTTATTAAAGATCAAATCATAAGAGAATCTTTTGCTTTAAATCCCAATGATGATTTTAGAGTATTAGAATTTCAATATGAGATGGTTGGTAGAACCTCAGCAATTAGAGAATTTTCATCAGTCACTGGTAAAACTTATAAAGAGTTATGTAGTGCAGGAAGTTTAGTTACTGCTGATGTACTTAATACTTGTCATCAGTATGCTAAACAAAGAGTTAAGCATCCTGTGGACATAATTAGTACCCCAATGACTGTAAATCAAATGCGTGAGCAAATTGATATGTATATGCATCAACATAAAGGCAAGAAGACTATTATTACTTTAGATCACACAATGTTGGTTAAAAGAGCACCTTATCAAAACAATTCATTAGATATGTTATTTGAATTAGGTGAGTTCTTTACACAATGTAAACGTGACTATCCTTGTTTATTTATTGCACTATCACAACTTAATAGAAATATTGATAATCCTGAAAGAGCAATAGATGGTAAGTATGGTAATTATATTCTTGAATCAGATATATTTGGTTCAGATGCAATGCTGCAGCATGCTGATACTTTAATTGGTATTAACAGACCGGCAAAGCAAAAGATTAGATTTTATGGCCCAGATAGATATATCATTGAAGATGATAAAACTATAGTATTACACTTTCTTAAAGCAAGAAATGGTGATACTAGAATGAGTTTCTTTAAAGCTAAGTTTGAATCAATGCAAATTGAAGAAATGTCAACACCCGCAGTTCAAGAAAGAAGATAGTATGAAAGACACAGCAAGAATATATGTAAAGAGTCTTATTTTATCTCAGTTATTACTTGAGACCAATGATGAATTAGAAGGAACACCTTTCTATGATACAAGGCTTAATACAGATGTAAAAAGAGTTGAGAAAACTTTAGTTAAACAATTAGATAAACAATTTATGAATATATATAATGCAAATCCTGCATTAATACATAATATAATGGTTAAAACTGAGACTTTAGTTAAAAAGCTATCAACCTGTGAAATTGATGATTTAACAATGCTTGACTTTGTAATTGACAAGTATTTAGAAAACAAAAATTGGATATTAGAAAACATTGAATTACCAATTAAACCCTTGAGAAATGTTTAACACAAAAAATTTAGAAACAACAAATAAAATGGCACAAATTACAGTTGAAGAACGTAAAGCAAAAACAAGTGCATTAAGAGAAGAACATCAGGAGTATTTCCAAACTAATGGAATACCTAATGCATTGTTCATTCCTAAATGTGCATATAGATCATCAGGAAAAGATGAGTTACATGTTAGTTTTTTTAAAAGTGAGTTAGAAAAAAATGAAGATATTTACACTGAATTTGTAAGTATTCAACAAGATTCTGAAGATCCTAAAAGAACATTGTATTTAATAGAACATAACCCTGATTGGGAAGGTAAATTAGAAAAAAGAGTGAGTGCAAATGGTTATGAAACTTATTTGATTCCTGTTAGTAAATTAAAAGTAATTAATGATGTAATTACTAGAAGAAAACAAAATTTCAATTATGACTTTAGTAATCCTGATTTACCAGATCCAGATAAAACAGAAGCACCCGGATTAGTAGAAGCTTTAGTTGATATTAATAAAACACTTAAATCAATTCAATTAACATTAAATAGTATCCTTAATAAATAATAAATATGGCACAAAGTGTATTAATCTAAAAAATTATATTATATTTGTAGTATGGAAACAAAAAGAACATATTACTTATACAGACACATTAGAACTGATATAAATTTGCCATTTTATATTGGTATTGGCACAATTCATTTTTCAAATTATGAATTTAATACAGATATCAATAAATATAAAAGAGCTTATGATAAAAATAAAAGATCTAAGTTTTGGAAATCAATTGTAAATAAAACTGAATACACTGTGGAAATTTTATTTGAATCAACCAATAAAACCATCATTGAAAATAAAGAACGTGAATTTATTAAACTTTATGGTAAAAGATATGATAAAACAGGTTTACTTGTAAATCTTAATGATGGTGGAATTGGTTTAACTGGTAGATTACATTCTGAAGAAACTAAAAAAAAGATGAGTGAATCTAGAAAAGGTAAAATTTCAGGTATGAAAGGTAAAAAACATTTAGAAGAAAGTAAAAAACTTATAAGTGAAAAACACAAAAACAAAAAGTTATCAACAGAACATAAAGAAATATTAAAAAATAGAATGTTAGGTTCTAATAATCCAAGTTTTAAATTTAATGATCAACAAATTAAAGAAATACGTGATTTATACAATGATAAAAAAAATAATAAATTAAATCAATCAAAAATTGCACGTATATTTAATACCTATCAAGGTACAATAAGTTCTATAGTAAAAAATAAAAAAAGAGTAATAAACAATTAAAAACAAAAAATTTTGGCACAATCAATTCTTATCATTGCTGACTCAGGTACAGGCAAGTCAACGTCAATTAGACATCTAAATCCTGAAGAAACTTTTGTAATCAATATTGCAAACAAACCACTACCTTTCAAAGGTTGGAAAGGGATGTATGCTGGAATTTCAAAAGAGAATCCAAAAGGTAATTTAGCATCATCATCTTCTGCAGCAGGAGTTATTAAAGCTATTTTACATGTTAATGAAAAAATGCCACACATCAAGACTTTAGTTGTAGATGACTGGCAATATATGAGTTCTTTTGAATATTTTGATAGAGCAAATGAAAAAGGTTATGAGAAATTTACTCAAATTGCAGCAAACTTAGCTCAGGTAGCTAAATTACCTAAAGATTTGAGAGATGATCTAACTGTATTCTTTTTGACTCACTCAGAAGATGCAACTGATATTAATGGTAATAGAAAAATTAAGGCAAAAACAATTGGTAAAATGATTGATAATACCTTAACTTTGGAAGGCCTATTTTCTATTGTTCTATTTGGTAAAGTAAGTAAAAATGATGATGGTGAACTTATCTATGGTTTTGAAACTCAAAATAATGGAGAGAACACATGCAAATCACCCCAAGGTATGTTTGAAGAACGCTTCATCCCAAACAACCTGCAATATGTAAAAGATTGCATTAAAAAATATGAAGAATAATAACAAATCAATTAATTAAAAAAAAAGTAATTATGTTTAGTACTAAAGGAATGACGGCCGCTTCAGGCAAAGAGAAACCAGTAATTGGAACAGGAAACCACAAAGTAAAAATCAATTCAATTAGTTTTGATAAAACACCTTATGATGCACAAGCATACAACATTATGTTGCATGTAGAATCAGAGCCAGTAACAGGAGATTTTCAAGGATTTTTGAAAGATATGAATAATCCTAATGGACCACGTTATGAAGGTCAGGTAGGTAGAGTAAGATATTCACCATATCCATATAAAGATTCTGTACTACCTAGTGGTAAAGAAATTAGTAGAGATACTGAAGTACAAAGAGCAATGATATTCTTAGCTGAAGCTTTAGATAAAAGAGCTGGATTAGATGCTATTCAAGCTAATACAATTGAAGATTTCATGGCAAAGTGTAGTACATTACTATCAGGTCCTGAATATGTAAATGTATGTCTTGGTGCCCGTGAATGGGAAAACACTGAAGGTTATATAAATAATGACCTTTACTTACCTAAAATTAGTAAAGAAGGTGTGCCAATTGAAGCATTGAATGTTGAAAATTCTAAGTTATTAATTTTTGATAGCAATAACTCTAATCATTTAAGAAAAGTAGAGAAGAAAAATTCACCTACAACAAGTCAGTTTGAACCTAGTTCAGCTGCTTCTGGTGATGATTTTGATTTATAGTAACTAATTTAATTATGGGACTGGCTGAAATATGTCAGTCCCATTTTTATTTATATTCTTAATATGTTTAACACAAAAAATTTAGTATTAGAAGAAACAGATGTTCCAAGCTATTGGGTGTTTCAATATTATTTAAACTTATCAGAACCCTTAACAGGTCAGGATGTAAAAATTAAATCAATCTTTAATCCTAATGACAAAACTCCTAGCTTTTGCATATATGTAGATAAATCTATAGGTATGTATAAGTTTAAGGACTTTTCAACTGATAAAAATGGTAGCAAAATAGACTTAGTTAAACTTATGTTTGACCTGGAATACAGAGATGCTGTTAGAAAAATAGTAGAAGATTACAACACTTATGTTAAAACAACTGATATTCAACAAATATCTTTTAAAGTACAAGCAAAATGGGAAGTTGATTTTGTTAATGAAAGACAATGGACTGAAAATGATGGCAGGTATTGGTTAAATTTTAGAATAGGATCAAACCTATTGAAAGAATATAATGTAAAACCTATTGAGTATTACAACTTAATTAAAGAAGAAGAAGGTGAAGTTAAGAAACTAAAGATTGAGGGACATTCTATTTATGGATATTTTGATAAAAATGATGAGTTGTATAAAATATATCAACCATCAAGTAAACATAAATTCCATAAAGTAAAATCATATCTTCAAGGTTTTGATCAATTAACATACACTCAACCTTATTTAGTAATTTGTTCATCATTAAAAGATGCCTTATGTCTTAGGAGTATTGGTTATAACATTGAAGTATTAGCACCAGACAGTGAGAATACAATAATTAAGCCCCATGTTATTGAGCACTTAAAAAAGAAGTATAAAAAAGTAATCACATTCTTTGACAATGATACTGCAGGTAGTTTAGCAATTGATAAGTATAAGACCTTATATAATCTAGATGGCTTTGCATTACCTTTGTCTAAAGATATTAGTGATTCTATGCGTGAACATGGTTTTGATATTGTACATCAAACATTAAAGCCTTTACTTAAAGAAATTTTAAACAGATAAAAAAATGAAATGGTTCATACCGGGCTCAGTCCCAAGTAGTAAAAATGGTAGAAGATGGACCGGCAAATATTTTATAGCAAGTAAGACTGTTGTAAATTATAGAAAAATAGCTAAAGATCATTATGCACAGTATGCAGAAGAGTTTAAAGCTGAGTTAGCCAAACATCAACAACCCGTAAGTATCCAATTTACATTTATCAGAGGCAGCAAACACAAGTTTGATTATATTAATCCCGCACAAACAGTGCAAGATGATATGGTTACATTTGGTTGGATTGAAGATGATAATGCAGATTGTATCTTACCTGTATTTGTACAATACACATATGATAAACTTAACCCTGGAGTAATTATAGAAATTTTACCAGATGGCAAGAATAACAGTTAAAGAGTTTTTTTCATTACGTGAAATGTTTATGGGTCTAGATGAAGACTTTGAATTAGCTTTAGAAAATTACAAGAATTTAAATTTTGATGACAAAACTGTTTTAGACTTATTATTTACTAAATCTTTGTTATTTGATAAAAGAAAACGTTTTGTAAAAGCTATTGATAAAAGTTATATATCTGAAGAATTGATTGGTAAAAACATTAACTCTGTAGTAAAACAATTTGGAGACTATGTTATTTACAAAAAAATATTATTGAAAATATTAATTCCAGAAAAATGATAAATATACAAGATGGTGTTGCAAGAACCACCAAGACTTTAATTTTAGATGAGCCCTTTTACGGGCTTTTTTTAATTGGTATAAATAAACAATTCAGTGACCGTATACCTACAGCAGGTGTTAGTAAACATGGAATTGGTATGCAGTTAACAATTAACCCTAATTTCTTCACTGAACTAAGTGAATTACATAGAGTTGGATTGATTAAGCATGAATTGTTACACATAGCATTTGGGCATCTATTGATGAGAGATCTTTATTCTGATCACAAGTTGTTTAATATAGCTGCAGATCTAGAGATCAATCAATACATTAGTTCAAACATGCTACCAGACGGTGGATTATTACTAAGTAGTTTTCCTGAATTAAATCTTCCTATAAAAGCAGGGACTAAAGTCTATTACAATTTGTTGGAACAGGCCAAACAAGATGGAACATCTCCTTCATTAGATTCATTAATGGATCAGATGGATGGTGAATCAGAGTATTGCCATAGCACATGGGAAGAATTTGATGAGTTACCTGAAGCTGATAAAAAACTTGTTCAAAAACAAATAGACCATCAGTTAAAAGAAGCTGCTGAACAAACTCAAAAGAAACAAGGAAATGTTCCTGGTGAGTTAAGTGAATTGATTGCAAAGTTATTTCACATTGAGCCAGCCAAATTTGATTGGAAAGCCTACTTGAGAAGATTTGTTGGAAATTCATCTGTAGTATATACTAAAAAGCTGAGACGTAAATACAATAAAAGATATGCTGAAAACCCAGGACTGAAGATTAAATTTAAAAATCACATTCTTGTTGGTATTGACACATCTGGATCTGTAAATACAGCAGAGCTTAAAGAGTTTTACAATGAGTTATGTCACATGACTAAGACTGGTCATAAGATCACTGTTGCACAATGTGATACAACACTTAGAACTGTAGAAGAGTTTAATCCAAAAAAAGATTGGGCCATACATGGTAGAGGTGGAACAAGTTTCCAACCTGTAATTGACCACTATAATGAAAAGAAGTGTTATACAGCACTAATATATTTGACAGACGGTGAAGCATATGCTCCATCAGGTTGTCCAAACAATGCCTTATGGGTATTGAGTAGTATATCCACTATGAATGATGAACTTCCTGGTAAGGTTATTAAACTAAACTAATTATGGGAAGATATTATTCAGGAGATATTGAAGGCAAGTTTGTCTTTGGTTCTCAAAGTAGTGCTGCTGCAGATAGATTTGGAGTTGCGGGTCATACACCAGGTTACTTAGAGTATTATTATGATGAAACTAATTTGGATGAC
>Ga0114918_10000295_pt1 | contig 41994 bp, 31 predicted proteins | sample LantaG_FD_87015 | JGI IMG/M metagenome (GOLD analysis project Ga0114918, IMG submission 87015) | Deep subsurface microbial communities from Baltic Sea to uncover new lineages of life (NeLLi) - Landsort_02402 metaG | ecosystem: Environmental > Aquatic > Marine > Oceanic > Sediment | place...
AGGACCCGCATTTCAATCAGTATTCGTAACAAATTACGATGAATTTAAAACGTTCTTCGGTGGCCTTAATGCTACCAAGTTCAAAGATACTGGCTACCCAAAGTACGAATTACCGTACATATCAAAATCATACCTATCACAATCAAATCAACTATTCGTAACTAGAATTCTTGGTTTTTCTGGATATGATGCTGGTGAAGCATGGGGTATAACATTAGACGCAGCTTTAGACCCTAGTACTGTTGTTACCTCTACAGGTACAACTTATACTGGATTCTCAACTGATTCGCTTATAACTTACTCAGCAACAACTGGTGGTACCTTAGTATATGAGAGTGCTGAACCAATTGTTCAAGCATTGATTGATGATGGCGCTCTGACTTCAGACCTATCATTCCTTTCAAACGCTTTATCTGGTACAACTACAAGTATAGATTGTACCTACGTTAAACTTGGTAACACTTTCAGTGGAGCTTCATTTAACTTATATGTAAGCGAGATTGTAACAGGTCTTAGTGGTGCGACAACAGGATATACTTCTGGTGTAACAACTACATGTACTGGTACATCATATACCGATGTGGACGATAAGATTGTAGCATTGCTACGTTCTAGAGGAGAGTACGGTGCAGAAGAAAACATTCAATTCGAAGTAACGGGTTCGACCTCAGCGGTTGACGATTATATTGAATTCGGTGCAACGCCAATTGATGCAGCAAGTGACCCATACGGTAACTTCGCACTATCAGGAAACGCGAGAACATTAGGAGCATTTAGCTACAACTGTTCATTTGACAAAACTAAGAGAAATTACCTACCTAAAGTATTGGGTAGAACAGAAAAAGATGGTAAGACTGCGGTATACGTAGAAGAACTTTACCAAAACATGATGGATAAGAATATTGAAGATGATAAGATTTACGGTATTAACCTTACACTTATTGACTATGCAACTGGATTACCACCATTTGATGACTACTTGGAAGAGTATCTTCCAGCGGTTTCTCCATACGTAGTTTCAGAACTTCGAGGAACTAACCTATTGAGATTGTTCAGACTTTGGACGATAGCTGATGGTGATTCTGCCAACCATCACGTTAAGATTTCTGTTACAAACATTAAGCCTGACGATAAAGAGTTCGATATTGAAGTTAGAAGCTTCTACGATACTGATGCTAACAAGGTTGTTCTTGAGAAGTACTCACGATTAGTGATGGACCCAACCTCAAACAACTACATAGCTAAGAGAATTGGTACCCTTGACGGGAACTTTGCCTCTAAGTCTAGTTACATATTGGTTGAAATGGATGACACTTCAGATACTAGCGATACGTTCCCAGCAGGGTTCATCGGGGTACCTCAAAGAGATTACCATGAAGTGGCAAACAGTGGGGTTACATTCCCAGACGTTTGTTACAAGCAAACTTACGGAACGTTCGAGAATAAGAGAAAAGCATACTTAGGTCTATCTAACATTGTTGGTATTGACCAAGACTTCTTCGACTACAAAGGACTTCCTAATGATTCAGACCTTTCAATGTGGACTGGTATCACTAAAGGATTCCACATGGATATTGACGCTACGGGCGCAACTATTGATGGTGTGGAGGTTGTTTACAACTCATCAGGTGATACTTACTCACCAGTATTCTTATTCGACACAGGTAATGCTGAGTTCAGAACAGATGCTGGGATAGCTGGAACTGACTATGATAAGATTTACGCACGTAAGTTCACGTTTGCACCTTACGGTGGATTTGATGGATGGGACGTTTATCGAGATAGAAGAACTAATAAAGATTTTTACCGAATCGATGGTACTAAAGGAGCTGAAGGTCTACTAAGTGGGTCATTCGCCAACAGAGCATTGACCAACGGTGATAACGGAATTACTTCCGACTACTACGCTTACTTAGAGGCTATTTGGACATTCAACAACCCAGAATCTGTTAACATTAATGTGTTTGCGACTCCAGGAATTGATGACTTCGAAAACACCAACTTGGTTGAAGAGACCATTGAGATGATTGAACAAGATAGAGCCGATTCACTATACATTGTTACAACACCAGACGTTGACGTTTCTGGAATCGTGTTGACAGCAGAAGAAGTGGTGGAATCATTGGAGGACCAGTTCGACAGTAGTTATACTGCAACTTACTTCCCATGGGTTCAAGTCAATGACGCTGAAAACAACGTTTACATTTACTTACCAGTAACTAGAGACGTAGTAAGAAACATCGCCTTAACCGATAACATCGCATTCCCTTGGTATGCAGTTGCAGGTATTCAAAGAGGTAATGTTGACGCAATCAAGGCTAGAGCTAAACTGACACTACAAGACAGAGACACTTTATACGCTGGAAGAGTTAACCCAGTTACTACCTTCGCATCTGACGGTATTAAGATTTGGGGTAACAAGACTCTTCAAGTTAAAGAATCTGCACTTGATAGAATTAATGTTAGAAGATTGTTACTACAAGCAAGAAAACTTATTTCTGCGGTATCTATTAGATTGTTATTCGAGCAAAACGATGACATCGTTAGAAACCAATTCCTTGGCCTAGTTAATCCTATTTTGGATAACATCAGGTCTGAGAGAGGACTTTCTGATTTCCGAGTTGAACTAGATGATACTCCAGAATCAAGAGACAGAAACGAGCTTTGTGGACGAATCTTCATCAAGCCAACGAGAGCTTTAGAGTTTATCTGTGTAGAATTCAACATTATGAACACTGGAGCATCTTTCGATGACATTTAATCGAGACTAAATTCAAATTAGTAAAAGCGGTACTTCGGTGCCGCTTTTCTTTTTATACGCTATTTACTAATAAGAAAAGACAAAAATGAGAAGAAGAGATAAAGCAATTAATATTGAGAAGGCTAATATATTGGCCGAACAACGTTATCTTGAGACAAAAGGTATACTTACTGAAGCTGCTGGACAAGACAACGAATTAAAAGAGTTGGGTGGGATGTTACAAAAAGAACTTACTGGTGCTGGATTGGATGTTCGGTATCAAGATTTCTCATCTGGGGCACTTGGTTCTAATGATTTGAATGACCAACAGGTATTAACCTATATTGATGAAAGTGGACTACTTAAAGTAGCTATCCCAGCAAAGCTTGGTGGGGAAACCGCTAAAAAGGTTCAATCCGCATACAATAATATTGCTGGTAGAATGAAAAATGGAAGTGGGATAGACTTTGAAGCCAAGTACGGTAAAATGAAGGTTGGGGAGATGCCAGCTTACTCTATGTTGGTTAGATTAAAACCACAAGAACAGGCTGAACAACCACAACAAACTGCACCTCCAGCTAGACCACCAGTATCACAGTAATGAAACGAAAAGTAATTATACGAGAGAGTCAACTGAAGAACTTGGTGGATTATATCAAATCTAGGGTACTCAAAGAGGACGCACAAGACGTTTTAATGGGGTCTGCGGTGCTTTTAGGAGTAAAGCTTAGCGGTTTCAACGAAAAGATTGCAAAAGACGCTCTATCGTCTCCTAAAGTGCTTAACATGATTAAGACTAAATTAGAGTCTTCTGATATTAATGACATCGTTACTGGTTTAGAAGGGATGGGGATGAAAGATGTGATGGGTAAACTAGAGAATGATAGGTATGAAATCCAAAAACGATTTGATGATATCGCCTTTGAAATCGATGGTGTAAAGGGCGGATTAGTCCTAAATGTTGGCGACAATTAATTCGTAACGTATTGTACCACAATCATATATTCTATAAATACCTCTTTCTAACATTATCTGATGTTCGGTTTTGTTTTCGGTATCATACCCATGTTTTGCTAAGGTATGTTTTCTAAATCCAAACCTATGTTTCCGATTTTTACCGATAATATACCAATAATTTGGTTTATTAGCGGTACTAGCATCAAACCTCAAATTATCATATAATTGACCTTGACTCCATCGCCTATCAGCGTAGCTTATTATTTTGTTAGGTTTGTAATTCGATATGAAATGTTTCAATAATTTACTAGCACCACCTATAACGCTGGTATCTAATAGGTTACAAAACCTACTAAGTTCATAATAATCACCAGCTTTACCTATACCTAATCTGGGCTTGGTGAATGTCATAATGCTAACCAATAGATTATTATTATATAACCCCATATTGACACTAGACCCAACAGTTCCTTGTATGTGATTTATATTTAAGAATTCTGTTTTATCTTTAGTTGACACTTCACGCACTTCACAATTCCTACCATAAATCCTACTATCGGTTAACCCTAATATATTTTTAAGTCTAGATTTAACTATTTCCTCCTTATTTAGCCACTCATCTTCAAATATATGTATTAATCGAATGTCCTGACTTTTACATGCTTCAGTTTTCTTCAAATGATAATCCTTTGATTTGAATTCCTCTGAGTGCCAATACAAGCCGTCAAATTCAATGGCCAATTTATGTGACGAGATATAAATATCTAACTCTAGGGGAGGTATAATATTTCTTGACGAGGTAATCGTTGATAAGCCAATAGATTTTAGATAATCGTTCAACTCAATCTCAATATTAGATACTGATGAAGTACATTTGGAACAACCATGACCATCTAAGTGGTCATACGTCACTTGTTTAAATTCGCCATGTGTCGGACACGTAATATTTAATTTATCATGAGTATTACGATAATTAATACCACTATACTTGTATTTATGCTCGTGTTTTCTATTTGCTATGTCTACAACATCAGTTATCGATAACGTTAATTTATTTCCAGCTAAGGAACGCCCACATAGAGGACACCCTTTACCCCTTAAGTGATTATAAGCCAATTGTTCAAAATCACCATGCGTTGGGCATGTAATGGTGACCATATCGGTATTCGTTACATATATTGTCTTCGAATAGTCGTATTTATTGTCATGTATTAAATTACATTTAGTAATATAATTATCAGTATTCGAATTATGTCTACTTGCCCTAGTTTTTATACCACATGTTGGGCAGCCTTGTCCCAACATATGGTTTGTCGGTAATTGTTTAAAATCCCCATGCTCATTACATATGACTACAACTTTAGTTGAACTATTAGCGTATGTAACCTTTGAGTAGTCATACTTATCACCATGTATTGACCTACACTTAACGATAAAACTATCGGTACTATATTTTGGGGACCGTTTACATAGATTACAACCACGTTTCCCCCTCAAATGTTCGGCTGGTGCCTGTGAGAACTCATTATCATGCTCAACACATCGTATAACTATTTTCGTAGTACTATTAACGTAGTTGATTTTTGAATAATCATACTTATCACCATATTTCAAATCACATTTAGTAAGGAAGGTCATTAATTTATTCACTATAATACTTTTTTTTCTACTTATACCATATTTATATACAAAGATACTAATAAATATATAAAAAACAAGAAAATGGCTGATTTATTGATGAAAATGCCCGTACCGTACGAGCCAAAGAAAAAGAACCGATGGATGCTTAGATTTCCATCAGAATTGGGAATCCAAGAGTGGTGGTTAGCGTCATCATCTAGACCATCAATTACACAGAACGAAGTTGAAATTCCATTCTTGAACACATCAACATGGGTTATTGGTCGTTTTGTTTGGGAGTCTATCGATGTTACATTTAGAGATGCTATCGGACCTTCTTCCGCGCAAGCGATTATGGAATGGGTTCGATTACAATCTGAATCTGTTACAGGAAGACAAGGTTACGCTGCTGGATACAAGAAAGATATCGAACTAGAAATGCTTGACCCAACAGGAGTTGTCATTGAAAAGTGGGTACTTCAAGGTACAATGCTTACTAACGTTAACTTCGGTGACCTTAGTATGGATGACGATGCGATAGCTGATATTACTACAACACTCCGATTCGACAGAGCTATATTATTGTTTTGATTTTCAAATAGTAGAACTGTTCTACCAAAAACTAACTTTCCTTGACTTTACGGATACTTATAAGTATACTTGTAGAGTTAAGGATTTTTTTTTATGGGAAATATTAAGTGTAAGGAGTGTGATAATACATTCAAAAGTGTTGATTCTGTCAGAAGACATAGAGTCCAAAAACACGGCATATCTGCCGAACAGACATACGTTGATTATATGTTAAATGGTAAGTACCCAACCTGTAAATGTGGTTGTGGTGAGAAACCTAATTTTTTATCCATCAGTAAGGGTTATGTTGATTATATACGAGGTCATGCAGCCAGAGTTAATAATAATTGGGGTCATAACCCAGAAGCAATCCGAAAATCTCATGAAACTCAGAAGAAGATGCATACGTCAGGTGAATTGACGATGTGGAATAAAGGGTTAGATATCTCAGACCCTAGGGTTAAGAATAACGTTGATAAAATATTATCCAATCCTGATAGGGGTAATAATATCTCCAAAGCGTTAAGTGGTGTTGAGAAATCGGATGAACATAAGCTAGCCATATCAATAGCTGCTACCGAACGATGGTCAGACCCAAAGGAACGAGAAAAGCAGCGATATAGGCGATTAGAATATTTCACTAACAAAATGTTTAACGAAAAGTCTAAATTAGAAGTTAAATTTGAGGGGTTATTAATCGACTTAGGCGTAGAATTTGATTCCCAATATTCAGTTAAAGGTTATCTATATGACATCTATGTGCCACATAAAAAATTATTAATAGAGGTGGATGGTGATTGGTACCATTTCAATGAGTCCGTACATAAAAAACCATTATCACCAATTCAAATAAATAACCTTAAAAATGATGAACGTAAGAACGCTATAGCGGAAAAAGAGGGTTATACGTTAATTAGGTTCTGGGAAAATGATATTAACAACAATACCAATAACGTAATTAACATACTTAAAGGTTTAATGAAATGAAATGTTGCACTAAATGTAAGGAAACTTTTGAATTATCTTACTTCGGTAAATCAAAACACAATACGGATGGGTTGTATCATTGGTGTAAAGGTTGTGTTAAAGCTGATAATAAAAAAAGACGTAATGTGGCGGATAAAGGTTTAATTTGGAAGCAGAGTTTATACGATAATAATGAGAAGTATTGTAGTGTATGTTCCAGTATAAAGAAATTTTCAGAATTTCATAAACACAAACACTCAGTTTCAGGTTTTAGTTCCATGTGTAAGATTTGTAAACGAAAAAGTGACGCAAATTATAGACAAAAATTAAAAGATGATGGGGTTTATAAAGAACGAAGGCGAAAACAATATCTAGATAATATTGACCAGTACCGTGAATATGGGTTAAAATACAATAAAAATGGTAGGGACTATAAACGTGAATACCAAAGAGTTCTAAAACTTAGAGATAAAAATCCGCTAGCTAAATTAAAAAATGCGTTAAGGAATAGGATATTAATAGCGATTAAGTATCATGGGTATAGGAAAAACTTAAGAACCGAAGAAATCTTAGGAGCTAAGTGGGGTATTGTAAAGTCACATATAGAGACTCAATTCACCGATGGTATGTCTTGGGGTAATCATGGTGAGTGGCATATAGACCATATTATATCACTTAAAACTGCAACTACGAAATCTGAGATGATTGAGCTTAACCACTATACCAATTTACAACCTTTATGGGCAACGACTAGAGAGATTAACGGTACTCTATATGAAGGTAATCTTAATAAGGGATAAGGGTTAGATAATTAAACTATAGACAATCCTTTACTTAATTATACGCATTACGTATACTTAGGTGAAGGATTTTTTTATGGGTAAACCGTAGGTTTTAACCGAAAAATGAGTTCACACTATTTATTACTATAGAATTACAACCATAAAAGTAACACACTATGAGCAAATTTGTACAACTAAGCAAAACTGAAATCTACGAGAATTTCGATGTGCCATATATCAGACAACTGATTGAATATACCGATAATCAATACCCAATTAGACTTAAAACGACAATTCATAAAGCATTGTTCGAAGAGGTAGAAACACAAGAAGTGGTTCAACCAGAAAACAAAAAGCAAATGTCTAAAGAACAAGAGATGGTGAACATCCCAAAAGACTTGTACGAGCAAATGCTAAAGTATATGAAGAGTCAAGAATAACGAATAAATAAAGTTTTAACAATGGCAACAGAAAAAAGACCAAATGTGCTTCCTCAAAATTTGGGGAAACCAAAAGTAGAAGAACCTACAACACACGGGTCTGGTGTTTCAACTGCGGAAATGGAGTCAGCTCAAGCAATGCTTGAGGCTACTCGTAAGCAGATGGAAGAAATGAATACCCAACCAGAACAATTACAAGCAGCTCAATTAGAGGCTGTACCATCAGAAATACCATTATCGCCATTGGCTGGAACCAACTATGCTCCAGACTTAAGCGCAAGATATGGTGACATGATGACCCCTAAATGGGATTCACCTTATGACTTAATTCCTTTACCATCTAAAGGTAAACTATATCAAGGCGTAAAAGATAAGGTTATGGTTTCATATATGACGGGTTCTGATGAGAACATCCTAACATCTCCAAATCTAATAGAAAGTGGGGATTTCTTAGAGATTCTAATGAGTCGGAACCTTCTAGAGAAGAATTTAAAATATAACGACCTACATTTAGGTGATAGAAACGCTATCATGATTTGGTTAAGAGGGACGGCATTCGGAAATATGTACCCAGTATCTGTTTACAGTAAAACTGGTGAGATAGTAGAAGACGTTGTTAACCTTTCTGAGTTGAAGTATATTCCTCTTGGAGCTGAACCAGACGAACAAGGTCAATTTGACTTTACATGTCCTAAAAGTAATGACAAACTTAAGTTTACTTTCCTAACTGTCGGTGATGAAAATTATATCGAAGATAAACTAGTAAAGAAACAAGAAGCAGGTGTTGAGATTAATAATCGCTCAACGTACACCCTAACGAGACAAATAGAATCTGTTAACGGTAATTCCGATTCAGAATATTTGACTAACTATATCAAGAACATGAGACTAACCGACATCAAGGCGTTTAGAAATTATGTGGATGAAATCGAATCAGGTATAGACTTAAAAATCGAAGTGAAGACGGCTGGGGGTGCAACCGTCAGCACGTTTCTTCCCCTTAACCTCAAGTTTTTTTGGCCTGACATCTGAATACCAGAAGTGGTTCGAGGAGGAAGTTTTCATGTGTGTTAAACACATAGGATTTACTTATCAAGATGTGTTGTCTATGCGTACTAGCACTAGACGACATCAACTGACTTTACTCATAAACGAACAGACAGCTAAGAGGGAGCATATTGAAGATGAGCAGCACAAACATTCTAATTCTAGCAAGAGGGGCGAGAGGACCTCAAAAGTGGGTGGGGATATGTTAAAAGCTGAACTTAAAAACCCTAATTCTAAATTAGGTAATATGATTCGCGGACAAAACTAAATGTTTTACCTTCTCTCGATATTTATAGTTATACTCTACTAATATGAGAATCAAAATAACCGAACATCAATTTAATAGAATACTGTTGGAGGACTCGTCTGAGGGTATATTCTATGACCTTAACGATGGTGATAATATTGCCTTTGTTAGTGGTGGTGATAACCTATCATTTAAAGTGATAGACCAAACCGATAATGCAATATGGATGACCAGCAATGATAAGGGGTCGGTCCATACTTCTTTCACATATCTATTAGCCAAAAGTGAGAAACTAGACGATAATAATATAACATTATTCAGGTACCAACCAAGTAAGGGGGAATCACAAGAGGATAAGAAACAATTTACGTTCAACACCGTAACTAAGGTAGACGTATACGATTATAGGGGTAAACTTAAAGACAGTTACACCGTTGGTGGTGAGGAGGACGATGGTGAAGATAATGTTGGCTATAATCTAGTTGATGTCCTTGCAGAATTCTCTAGTATGAAAGTGGACGATAGGTACTTTTTCGAATTAGATAATGGGACCAATGTACTATTCAAGGTATTAGATAAATCTAATGCTGAAGCAAAGCTTAAGTTAGTCTCTGTAAATGGTTCAGACAAAGCCACTTATGAGCCTTTAAAAGGTCAAACATTTACATTAAGATTTGATGCAGATAGTTTAGCCGCTTCTGAATCAACACCTAAAGGTATTGATGTAGTATTTACCGATGAGTCTGGTAATCCTTTAAAATTGTCCGACATTAAGGATTGGGGAGATTATTACTCTACAATACAAGATGTTAATCCAGATAGCGATACTGGCGAATTATCAGATACAATGTCTAAGGATGAAATCCTAAACACTATTATGTCTAATCCAGTGCTTAGAGACACGTTCTATAAGCAACCAAAGCTTATGGGATTCATAAATTCTGGCGAACCAGTTGGTATTGCCACAGCTAATCAAATATTAGCTAAGTTCAAGTCACAGTCTACAAATGGTGAGGAGGATAAATCAACCAATAATGCGAACTTCAAGAATTTCAAGAATGGTAAAAAGGTAAGTTTCCGACTGATGAGTGATGTTATGTTCTCATTCGGAAATGGTGCCGATAGTATTAAATTAGAGGCTGGTAATTCATATCAAGGAAAGGTGTTTAAAGATGAGAAAAATACATATCTAAAGAGTGATGAGGGTAGTAAAAAGTGGTCGATAATGTTGAAATCATCGGTTGGTAATCACAAATATGATGCTAATATTAAAGCCTATGTTAAGGGTAAATACGGTAAACTAGATGAGCAAAATAAGAATATCCAGATAAGAGTAACTAATTATAATGGATAAGTATAGTAAAGAAGAGTTAAGGGAGATTGGTCGGCTTGTCAAGGACAATGCTGAGAACACCGCTAAGATGGAGAAGAGTATCCAAGGATACGTTCAAGGCATCAAGGCGATTGGTCAAGAACAAGCTCGTATAAAACACTTAAAAGAACAAGAGGTTAAGCTGAGTGAGGAGATAAACACTCTTTCGGCCCAGCGTAAGAAATTATTGGATGAGGAGCACGGTTTAGAGGGCACTGCGTTAACTGCGGCAACCAAAAGACGTAGCATACTCGAAAACCAACTATCGACAGCACAAGCATTGGCTGCGGCTAATGCGGCTAACTTAGTTACGGCTAAGGCAACTTTAGCAACACAAACACAATTAGCCAATCAAGCTAACGGTATGACACTCGCCTATAACCAAATGGGCGATACGTGGAATAGGCTTCCAGGATTAGCTAAGAAATTCTATGGTTGGATTAAAGGGTTTGAAGCCCTTGAGATGTCTAAGGAGATTAAGAAGGCCGAGCTTTCTATGGGTATCCTTTCGAACCAATCTAAGTTCTTCGGAAAGACTATGATGAACGCTTCACAAACTACCCAACAACTCGGTGTTAGTGTTAGCGACTTAGCAATAGCTCAAAGAGGATATGCTGATGAAATTGGTCGTGGGGTAATTCTAAGTGAGAGTGAACTCCAAGCAATGGCCGAAATTGGTAAAGGTACTATGCTTGGTATGGAAGGTGCTGTTGGTATGGCTGCCGCAATGGAAAACTTCGGTCTAAATGCCACGGCAGCAAGAGATGGAGTTCAAGAAACTGTTGATATAGCTCACAAGATGGGCGTCAACGCAAACAGTGCAATTAAAGAATTAGGTAAGACACTCAAACTAGCTCAACGCTACCACTTTAAGGGTGGAGTTAAGGGTATGGCATCTATGGCTAATTATGCCGCTATGATGAAGATGGACATGGAAGGTGTGGCTGGCATGGCCGATAAAGCTTTTAGACCTGAAGGTGCTGTTGAAATGGCTGCTCGTTTAGCTACTATGGGTGGGGATTTTGCAAAAATAGGAGACCCGTTCACTTTAATGTTCAAGGCTAGAAATGATTTTGAAGGTTTTGCCAAAGATGTTGGTGATGCCACGGCTGAGTTTGCACAATTCAATAAGAAGACAGGTGAATTTGATATTACTGGACTTCAATTGGATAGAATTAAAGAGATTGGTGAGATTACAGGTATAGGTGCCGAGAATATGGCTGAAATGGCCAAACAATCGGCTAAGTTTAATATGCTAAAATCTCAAGTAAACTTCGCTGTCGCTGACGAGGATAGGGAGATGATAGCGCATATGGCAAATTTCGATAAAGATTCTGGTCAATGGATGGTACAATTCGATGGTAAGAAACAACTATTGAGTGATATGAATAAAGCTGATTTGGAAACCTATAGAAGAGAACAAAAATCACTTAAAGAAAGAGCCGAACAAGCACAAACCTTTGACGAGGCATATACTAATCTAACAATGCAATTCAAGACGATGGCACTACCATTCATTGAGTCGTTGAATACTGGATTGGTACAGCCCATGATTAAGTTCCAAGAACAGATGAAAGGTTCTGAATTTTTGGAGAATGTTAGAAATCTAGGAGCTAGTTTAGGTAAATTCGTTGGTGCTGTTGGTGGGTTTATATTGGAATTCCCTAAATTATCATTAGCTATAGCTGCTGGTGGAACCATTTTCTTCAATCTTGGTAAATGGTATGCTAACGGTAAGATGCTAGGCATGGGATTCAATTCGGTAGCTAACGCTGGAGGTGGTAGTATGATGGACATGCTTCCAGGTGGTAAAAGTATGAGAGTGGGCGGCAAGATGATGAGGGGTGGTAAGATGTTGAAGGGTGCTAGTACAATGATAAAGGGTGCTGGTAAGTTTGCAGCTCCATTAGCTGTCGCTGGTATGGGTATGGACGCTTACAGTAACTCCCAAGATGATAGTTTAAGTGGAGGTCAGGCATTTGCTAAGACTTTAGACCAAAACAAATTAGCTATTTTAGGTGGAATCATAGGTGCATTGGGAGGACCAGCAGGTGTCGCAGCAGGTATTGGTCTTGGTGGAATGGCTGATATGGCATTGAATGGTGTTGCTGGTGATGATGCATTAATTGGACATCATACTGGTGACTATAACATGAATGATGGTATCATTAAATTCAATCCTCAAGATAAATTCTTGAAGATGAATGATGGGTTGGTTGCCTCTACTGATAAAGGTAAAATTGATGATATTGCTAAAACTTCCAAAAGTGGTGGTTCTGGTGGTAAAATTACCTTTGGTGACTTGAAGATTAAAGGTACTATTAAGATTGATATGCCTGATGGTAAAGATATGTCTGTAGATTTGACTAAAGACCCATTCTTTATTAGAGAAATCACCAAACTAATTCAGGAACAATTGAGGACAGATATTGGTGGTGGTAAGTTGAATCCTAATCCTATGTAAGTCAGTCAATTGAGATTTATTTTCTCTCAAGACTTGACATTGTCAAATAAATTGTGTTTCTTTGCATTGTCTTTTGGGGGACAACAGGGGGTAAGATTACCCGAAGGGCAGACAAGCCTACGGCAATATCTTATATAAAGATAAATATATAAAGAATATATATATATAGTACTACGTAGTACTTATATATAGATATATATATTATATATATGTAAATTATTCTGGCTGATTTTCGAATCTAAGTCCTTTACTTCCGACAAATTTTGGTTACCGTTAGTATTTATATACAAACCTATGAGTTGTTATGGATATTAATTCACTATCACCAAGTATAAGACAAGCCTTACTAAGTAGAAATATCGTTTCAGATACTGTTTCTGAAAATGGATTATCTGCATTGCTTTACGGAATATCCAATTTCGTATCAATTGGTGAGGTAACACAAAGTGTTCAAGCTTCTCCAAACCTAGAGGAAATAGGTGAGCTGTACGAAGACCTATTAATCATCAACAATAAGTACCAAGGTTCTTTGGATGAGAGGATGAGAATCTCAATAATAAGTTCAAGTAATAATGGGATTGAATCAACGGGAGAGAAGTACGGACCATTGGATGCAAATCTACTAGAGGATAGTAGCTTCACCAATGATTTGAATACTCTTAGAAATAAGTATAAGAATAGTCTAGGTACCAACCAAGTAATCGACATTGGGTACTACCAACCATTAGATTCCAACATAGTACCTCAGCCATACTCACAAGATGATACTGATAAGAATCTAGAGGCATCTGAAGAATATCGAAAGAACCTAACGGTGAAATCTAAATATTTAGACTTTGATGCTCAAATACTTAAAGACATTGTTACTAGTTCTGTGGTCACAGATAAGAATTACTCCAACTACCTTGAGGAAACTAATGGGATTGCTGGGGGTGGAGTAGTAAGGACTGCTTCAAGTGTGATTGATGGGATATTAGGTGGGGTTCTACCTAGTAATAATCAGATAGGTTCACCAAATCCATATTTTGAGATTGAGGGTATCCTAGCTAGTAGAAACGTAGACTCCAATGAGACCCCTTTAGGTTTGATAGGGGCAAATCAATTAGCGTTTGCAATACAAGCCAATGTAGGGGCAAATCTATACGAAGAGACTATTGGTAATATCAATACCAATCCACTAAGTGTTATGATGGGTAATGATATTATTGTACAGAATTACTCAATCACTGTCGGTAAAGGTGGTGGAGGTGCATTTTTGAATTACGCTGAGAAGATATTAGGGGTTGAAAGTCCTGTTAGTTTATTGGCTAATGATTCTTCAATCTTCCAAAGTGAAAACCCTGTTGGGAATATCGAACGAGGTAATAATCAAATTGAAAATACTGGTAGAGGACAGGTCTTGAGTCTGTTCGCTAATTTACAAGCTAGTTTACGTAGTAGTAACGCTACAAAGAGTGGATATGCTCCAGGATTTGTGGGTGATAAAGACCCTAATGGAGGTATAAATCCTAATATTTATGCCTTCGCCAATAATACAGGTGGAGTTATCGATATGTTACACGGCACGGATAATAACCCTATGTCGCAAAGTAATTACCGTTTGGAGAGTATGGTCACGGGTTCTGGTTTTAGGGGGTTAGGCGACCTTAAAAGTACCTTAGATTCAGTAGATGGAGGTGGTACTGGGGTAGATTTTGCGTGGGACGACCCCAAACAGGCTGTTGTCACCAAGAATGCTAACTTCAAGAAGAAGAGTATTTTAGCTAAGACCCAAGCGTTATTCAATGACTCCAATAAGATGATTAATCTTATGACCACCAAATATGAGAATGTTGTCCTTAAGAATGGTGAGACTGGTTATAAGTCAAAGGGTAGTGCTATTAAGAAATTCAATGGCAATGAAATAGAAACGGACCCACAGAAGATGTTTTCAAGAGCTTGGACAACTTTTGACCGATACGATGGAGTGGATAAACTGCAAAAGCATTCTGGGTTGGATAATAACGCAGGTGTGAACCAACGGGGTAATCTAGTTGGTTCAGTATTAGACGATAACGGATTTGTTAGAGTTGCACCATTTGAGGGTGATGATTCTTCGTATTCCAATCAGGCCGATAGTAAAGTTCGAAACCATATGTTCTCAATCGAGAACTTAGCGTGGGCTGATGACCTAACTAAACTAATTCCTAGTGAGGTCGGTCCAGGAGATATCACCAACGGTAAACGTGGTAGAATTATGTGGTTTCCGCCATATGATATGAACTTTGTTGATAATACCAATGTGAATTGGGAGAAGACTGATTTCATTGGTAGAGGTGAGCCGATATATACGTACAATAACACGGAGAGAACTGGTAATCTACAATTCAAGATAATAATCGACCACCCAGCGTACTTGAATAGTCTTAAGGGTGAGAGTGATGATTTAATTAACTCATTCTTTGCAGGTGCTAAAGATTTAGACCCAAGAGTTTCTGGTAACCTAAGTCCAGACGAATTGAATACTATGGAATTGGCTAATAATTCTATAATTGATGAGGTAAATAACACCCCACAAACACCGCCATCAGATTTCAGTGTGTATTACCCATACGACAAAGCGTTTACTGTGTCAGAATTAATTTCTTCTGGTTATGAGAATGGGTTAGACTCCAATGGTGACCCGATGGGGATTAATAACCCTACGGGAGAAGGAGAGGGTATTGTGTTTTATGACTCAGATAATGGTGTTACAATAAATGATGATACCAACTACGGTTATAATGATGGGATTACTTCTGATTTAACCACTGAATTACAGTCAGCTTTAAGTGGCGAATGCCGAGCATGTAAAGTAACGATTACGGTTTATGGTAATAACTTAGAGACCAGTGCAATGAAAGATGCTAGAATACAATCCGTATTCGGTTGGTTCAATGATGAAATATTAGACCCTAACGACCCAATTAAGGCTAAACGTTTGGTTAGTGGTGGTGATGGTGGAAGTTTAGGTCCTTTATTGACAGCCGCGATACCTAGTAATTTTCCTCAAGACCCAGATGTTTTGATGAATGGAGCATTGAAGATTGGAAGAAAGGTCACGATTAAATTTGAGTGGGATAGTAAGTTGGCAGAAGAATTAAATCCAAATAAGAAGATTCCAGTTACAGATGAAGCTGAAATTGGGTTTACTGATAGGCTTAAGGCTAGATTCTACAATGAGATAGGGTTCTTCCAAAAGCTACAAGAGGATGATAAAGTCGTGTACGACAGCTTATCTCAGAAGATTCATTTCTTCCACCCAAGTTTCCATTCTATCACACCAGAAGGATTCAATTCAAGATTAACTTTCTTACAACAATATACCAGACAAGGACCGACACATTTCACTGAGTCAGAATCCTTCCAGAATGATTTATCTAAACCAGGTAATCTAGCATTTGGTAGACCACCAGTTTGTATTTTACGAATCGGTGACTTCTATCATACGAAGATAGTAATCGATACGGTTAACTTCAGCTACGAACCATTGGTTTGGGACCTAAACCCAGAGGGTGTAGGTGTACAACCAATGATATGTACAGTAGATTTGAACTTCAGCTTTATTGGTGGGTCTAGTTTACAAGGTCCGATTAACAGGTTGCAGAATGCGGTTAGTTTTAACTACTTCGCCAATACTCAGATATATGACCCAAGGGCTGATAGTATTAAGTTATCTAACGACCCAGCACATAGACTTGTTGATGGTATATTTCCGACTACTAAATTCCCACCTGATAATGGTAATACAAGTGCTCCAGATACCAATCAAACAGGTGTCGCTGCACAAGTGGATGGTAGTAATCCGACAGCAGGTGGAGGTGCAACGACACCGCCAGCTACGTCAAATAGTGCTACCACTTCAGATATTGATATTATCAAGAATGCTACATTACAATTACAATCCGATACAGAGGGTAAGATTCAACTTACATTAGGTACGAATATGACCTCATTGAGTCAAGATTATAACGGTAAATTGCAGATGAATAATCGTTTTTATTGGGTGGATGTTACCACAGGAACTATTGGTAATGCAGATGATGTGGCTAGATTTACAAGTAATGTTACGTGGAGGTTACCATTAAAGAATGCGACATCGATTGGTTTCCCTAAAATTAATTTCAGGTTGAATATAACTGGTGGAAGTGTGAATGAGGTTAAGACTACATCTAGTGAAGTGGCACAATATAATTGTGCTAATATGGATGTGGTGCGAGGTGACTTAATCACCCCAGAGAATAACGTAATACTGGTACAATCAGTAGATAATAATGAATGTAACGAGTAATGGCTGAATATTTCGATAGGTACAAAGAGTTTAGAACTAATGGAAGTGTTAAGCCCATTCCTGGACTTTTACTATCCGTACAGAGTAGTGATAAGCAAGTAGTATACAAAGTTGGTGAGACAAGACTTGACATATTGAGTCAAAGGTATTATAATAATCCATACCATGGCTTCTTAATCATGCTAGCTAATCCCCAATATGGAGGATTGGAGTTTGATATTAAAGACCGTGATGTTATAAGAATACCATTTCCACTCAACAATGCGATTGAGAGATATGTTAATGCAGTAGAAGAATACAAGAGATTATATGGCGAGTAAGGAGAACCTTCCCGATAGTAGAGGAAGGTTATTATATATAGACCCAAACCCTGAAGGTCAAGAATTTATTGACCCAGAGGACCTATCAATCTTAGTTGAATTAAGTACTGATAGAAAATCTAGGTCCACTATTTCTAGTGGTGGCAACATCACCAGTAGTGGTGGTGATAGCGGTAGTGTGTCATTCTTGGAAGGAAGTCCGACTGGTAGTGGTGGAAAACGCTCTCTAACGACAAGTTACATCGAAATTGGTACAACCTTTAGCAAACCTAGCGATGATAGCTTAGAAGGCTTCGGAATGACCGACATCGACATCCAGTTCAACACTTCATATGCCCCATTGGTTAAAATTAAGTTTGTTGATATTCGTGGTGGCGCATTAACCAGAGGTAATGAATCAAAATATGGGGTGTTCTTCGAACTTCCGTATCCGATATTCAGATTGAAGGTTAAAGGTTACTACGGTAAGACTGTGTTGTATTGTCTACACATGACCAAGTGGAATGCAGAATTCAATACGAAGACTGGTAATTTTGAAATCGAGGCAGAATTCATAGGGTATACATACGCTATGTTGACTGATATACTTATGGGGTATCTTAAAGCGGTACCCTACACCGAGCTAGGTGCTCAAGAATTCGCGACACTGAAAGCAGAATTCGAAACAACATCGAGTAGTGGGACTACAAGTCCGATTATTACCATCGATGAAATGCTTGCCAGTATATCAACACTTAACGAAAATATTGATAAGTTCAAGCAGAGTGACCCGACATATAAAAAATTATTAGATATCAATAAGGCTAATAATATTATTGGTGAGATTAAACAAATCATTGGTAGGTTCTTCAGTCAGACCCAAGTATCTAATGCTAAGATTCTATCTGGTGACGGAGAAAAGTGGACGGCTGTTCAAAATGATGATGATAATAAAACAGATAGCTTTGTTAAATCATATACCGAAGAGGTGGATAAGAAAGTAGACGAACTTAAGAAAGTAGTTAAGTCGACTAATATTGCGAAGAATAAGTTCCACGTAATAACAACTGGTCCTATGAACAGATTGGACCCTATGGAAGACTTCAAGAATAATGATAAGTATGAAACAAGTGGCCGTAAGGGTGGTGATATAACCCATACAAATAATATGGCTAAGGACTTAAAGAGTGGGGTGCCAAATGATGAATTGAAGTTCAAGGTTTATGATTTATTCAAAGCGGCCACGGAGATTAATAGTATACTAGACAAGAACCGAGAGCTTGAAGCACAAGCTAAGGCGGATTTATCTGTTAAACTGAGAGATGTGGCCAAGACTGGTGGTAATTTCAACCCAACCATTAGAAACGTTTTCAGAATATTAACTGTACATTGTGAGGTTTTGATGCGAACAATACAAAAAGTGGCCAAGAATGCGGAAGATTCTGGAAATACAGATAGACATGAAGCGTTAACGGGTTTAGGTAGGAAAAACCTAAACGTACCGTCTAATAGTACGATATATGCGTTTCCAGAATATGATGAAGGTGGTGAGGAGAAATATTTGGGTAACCGAGTATCTTCTTCGGATGTGGACGAAATAGGATTGGTTGAGGATTTCCTATCAGCTTTCATCAAGTCCAAGCAGACTGACCTAACCGCAGACACGTTACGATTGAATTCAGAAGTGGATTGGTTTGCCCTTACCCCTATGGATACGAAAGCGTCTCAAGTGGGTGGAGTAGCTACAAATCCATATCGTATAGAGATGGTTAAACATCCTGACGAGTTATTACGTAAATTAATGTTCAGGACCTTCATGTATATGGGTAATGGTAATGACAGTATAGATGATGAACTAATACAGTACATGGCCAAATTAGAGGCTAATAACATGTATTTCGGTACTAGAGACTTATCAGTTAGAGACGCCATGGCCACAAATTATGATAGCGGTGATGCGATTAAATCTAACTTCATAAGTGGGTCAAAAAACATCACCAATCGAGACGGATTATCTGAAGCCATCCCATATATGACTGAGACGGGAGGGACTTATACTTACCAGTACATATCGGATGGTAAACGAGCGTATCTTCCAGTGAATGGTGATTGGGATGGTCAAAATTTCTATGATAGGGGACAACTTAAATCGACTACAGACTTGAATAGTTTGGGTGATAACAGGTTATTCATTGGTAACTACATCAATGGTAATTCTGACGATGTTAAAGTAAATGATGGTGCTAAGTACCTAAAGATACTAGACCGTTCAGAATATTTGAACTACAAATTTAATCTACCATTGGACAGTATTGTTGACTTGAAAGAGAGTTATGATGAGAAGTACGAACCAGGAACTAGGGCGAAACAAAATGATATCGAGAACGGACTAAAGGCAGATTCCCCAATAAAAGGAATTAATCCTTTAGATACTAAATTCGGTGTTACTGAATTCTTTGAGGTAGCTGCTGGTGGTGGCGCACCTATTGCCGACTTATCGTCAATTAAGAATGATGACGATAAGTCATTGGTGATGCCAGCGTTCTACGTTAACAACAACTATGGTGATGTTGATGAAAGAACTGGTACCAGAATTAGAGAAACGTCTGAATATTTAGATATAGAAGCTGAGACTAACAGAGAAAGCAAATTAGAAGAACTTAGAGTTGGTGAGACTATGTCATTGATTAATGATGGATTGTTAACTGGTTCTACTGGGTTGGTGGTGGATAAGATTGAGTTCGGGTTCATGGATAAGCGAGGTCGTCAAGGAGAGTTAACCACACAATCATTATTTGGTAGTGCATTATATTACGCTCAAGAAGCGTCACGCGAACCAGAATTAGCCAAAGCATTTTTATTCGTTAATACTTTCCCATTGGAAGGTATGAAATTAGATTTATTCAGTGATACTACATCTGATAGGACCATATTGGGTATCCTAGCAACGAATTCTGCATTTGTATCTACACCTTCATTGTGGACTTACTGGATTGGTAGTCTATTGTGGAGAGATAAATATTTTACCGATAACGGTATAGACCCTATCATTACGAAAGTGTTCCATAGTTTTAATATTCCTAGCTCTGGACATTTATCGCCAGTGCCAACGGTGTCCACATTCCCAACAACTAAAGAAATGTGGTACGCCACAGGTATTGAAAGATTTTCTTCTAACCAAGGGCCAACTATGTTGCTTTGTGGTAATGGAGAAGGTACTGCAACATATCGCTCCATTGAAAGTACGATACTTAATTTACCAGAACAAGTCAAAGATGAGTTTATTAGTAAATTCGAAGCGTTCTCAGAGGTGGATTTCATCACAATTAAAGATGAGTTAGAATATTTTAACACTGAGGTGAATATGGTTAATAATGATGTGGCTGAGATGAATGAATGGTTCAACATGGGTAGCGACCTTATTACTGATGGTTGCACTGGTAGTGATATATTAGGCGATATATGGATTTCTACTAGCGCTAGTACGTCTGGTAATCGTAATTACCGTAGACTCAACCCACAATTATTTTCCTTTGGTGAGGACCTTGGTTGTACTGAATATTCTGACGGTATCACACCAGTGTGGTTTGATTTGGATATAGTTGAGGACGTACCTGTTAACCGAAGAGTAGTAGACTTAATGTTAAAGAGGTCGGTAATTATGAACTATTCTCCATATACCTTTAGGGCTAGCGATGTATCTGGAAGTACGGCACCTATTACTATTAATCAAGAGAAAGCTGATACGTTTTTAGATTTAGTTGCGAAGGAGTATAAGGATATACATGAGAAATATAAGACGGAGGTTCGTGATGAACAATCCATTAAGAATAAGATATTCCAGAGTAGTAGCAATGAGACGATTAAACTTAACATTTATCGTCACCTAGCCGCATTGAATAATAAATGGCTTGGGGATAATAATGACCCAGACAACATATTCTTCACCTGTCAAATATCCGACCCAACAACGGCACAAGCTAATGCTAATGCTAGAATACCTAGATTGATTGATACCTTCTTCTTTTTGAATAAAGCCTATACTGATATCGGTGATGACTTCCTATTGAATCCGAAGGTGTTATCAGATATGATTACAGGTAACTACAATCAATCTTTCTTCGATTATATCAACAGAGTATTGGCTGATAATAATTTCAACTTCATCCCACTACCTACATTTGTTAATTTCAAAACTGTAGAGGGTATGAATGAAATATTCGAACCATATTCGTATAAGGACGTAGCGCAAAATGGGGCCAACTTAAGTTCTGGCCCTAGCTTCGTATGTGTGTATGTTGGTCAAACATCTAAGCATTTAGACTTAGGTAGAGACGCTGATTACCCAGATGATGGAGTAGATTTATCTCCTAGAGGAATCTCTAGAAAAGATACCCAGTTTACGTTACCACCAGATGGTAAGACTGGTGGTTTATCATTACCAGTATTTGCGGTTAACTACGCACAACAGAACCAAAACTACTTCAAGGATATTAAACTTGACCAAAAGGAATTTACAGAAACTGAGGAAGGGTTACAAATCATCGATGAGATTAGTAAGTCTGGGGACAAGAATAAGTCGACCTATGTGGGTCAAAACCTATTCAACGTATATCAAACTAGGTCATATAGTGCCGAAGTAGAAGCACTTGGAATGCCATTGGTTCAACCAATGATGTATTTCCAATTGAATAACATACCAATGTTCCGTGGGGCGTACTTGATTATTAATACTAGTCATAGTATAAAACCTAACCATATGACAACCAAGTTTAAGGGTGTCAGGATTAGGGATGTAAGACCACCTAAAATTGAAAGTGTATTTGAAATCTCTGATTTGCTTGGAGAAATTGATGGTGCCGAATCGTTGGAGTATTCTATTGACGAAACGATATATAGTGATTCAGTTAAGACATCTGGGGACACGTTACCAGATGATAAATTGACCGATAGTACCAGAGATTATTACAATTTAGGGTACCAAGAAGGGTATAGATTTGATAATAAGGACTTCGACTTACCTTCAAACACCAAACGTAATGGTTCGTACCTAACATATACGCAGATATTCCAAGAGGTGTCTGATATCACTAAAGTACCAGTAAATACACTTAAAGCTATGTCGGTTATAGAATCGGCCATTGGACAAGTCAAGGGAAATACCAACCAACAGACTGGTATTGGAAACGAAATTAACTCGTCTGGATTCGTTGGGCTTATGCAATTCGGAAGACCAGCTACGGTACAAGTAAAATCTGAGGTAGAGAAAAGTATATTTGGATTAGGTTTGGAGTTCTACGCGGTGGTGGACGAAACCAATAAGAAGTTAATAATACCACCTATCACCAGTACAGAAGGTAACCAATGGGCTACTGGATGGCAAACCAATACAAAGGATGTGAATTCTATGTTTGATGATTTCATATCAGCCATGGCATCAGCATATTTGGCGATTAATAATATAGACGTTGGAGACCCTTCAAATCTAGATAACAAAACGGTACTAGACGTATACTTATCCCATCAACAAGGTGAGACTGGATATGGTAAGATTAGGAGTAATCCTATAGCGTCATTATGTGACCCAGATGAAAGTGATTTAACTAGTGTCGCTAAAAAAATGCGTGGTAATCCACCGATTAAAGAATTAAATACTAACGGTGGTTTGAATTGTGGTACGTCAGATAATAAAAAGATAGTATTTGAACAATGGGTCGCGGCATGGGAAGGTAAAATTGATACGGTATTAGAACAAATCGACCCATCCCATAGCGTCCCTAATCCAAATGCGAATAATCTTAGACGAGTATTAGCTGAATTAGGTTACACTGAGAAAGGTACTGAATTAGATGGCGGTGGTGATATAACTAAAGAAATGTCTGTTGCGGCTGCTTCAGTATTCAGAACTATATCTTCAGAATTACCTAACTTAAAAGTTAGGGTTACGGCTGGTAATGATAATTACCATCAAAACTTTCAAAATTCAAACAGTAGACATAAATCTGGTAGAGCAGTGGACTTTACTATTACACCAGCTACTAGTTCTAACATTAGTGAGATTAATACCATCTTGCAAGGGTATGCTGTTGGAAATAACGCTAAATTCAGATTCTTAGATGAATATACTAACGCTACTGCTAATGCGACTGGTGGCCACTTCCATATGTCTTGGGGCGCTGGTACCGAAGGTCAGGCTAATCTTGCCAATGCAATTGCATTGGCACAATCTTCCAGTGGATTCCAACCATACACCGTTTAAGGGTGGAAAAACTCGAAAATTAATAGTATCTTTGTAACATGTTACTAGGCTACATCATATCGGAGGAAATTTACGACTTTGGAGAGAGGTTCGTATGTGGTTCTTATGAGGACAGCCTAAAGTATCCAGACCTACCTAAGTTAATCGTTGGTATGGCGCTTGCAGATGAGATTTCTGACGAGGAAACGGACATCCTAGACCGAGTATTGGTTGATGGCACGTTCTGGACCTTCACCAAGAAGGAGCAACGAAAATATCACAACGAGGACGCTGAGGACTTCAAACAACACTGTTATGATAAGCTATTGGGAGGGTTCGAATACGAATTTCTAGACCCTTTGATGGAGAGTTATGAGGAACATAAGGTACGATTCGACAATATTAAGGGTGATAGCGACCTAGTGACCTACCATAACCGAGATATGGTTTATATTGATACTGGTGCAATGGTATATGGTTTAAATCTAATGTTTTACGAATTTCTAGGCTCAAACAGGGCTGATTTGATTGATAAATTAAAAGACATTTCTTCAGTCTTTCTTAGTGGAGAAGACATAATTATAGAGTACAAAGATTATATGGACCGTTTCGATAACGAAGAGCGATATATTCCCTATTTGTATTCTATGGTTAACTATGTCAAATAAACAAGTATTACTAGCTTCATTTGTAGATTTCGGTGATATCGAATGGTTCTACGGATTCCTAAACGGTCGAGTCGGACTGAAACGCGATGAGGTCTTCCTATATGAGGACCTATCAGCGGATGATAAATTCATAATGACGTATAGGTATAATATTAGCCGAAGCGAGAAGGTCAACTTCAATGAAATCTTCCCAAACGCCCTATTAATACACAAAAAGGGAGATGCGTTGTATACTATAAATGGATTGAACAAACTCATCGAATATGAGAACCCCAACCTAACGGGTAAAATTAATCATGCTAGTATAACAGTTGATTGGTCCAAATATCAAAATACCATCATTATGTCTGATAGTGGAAATCTGATAATAAACGACATAGACCGAGTTTTTAGTTGATTTTCAGATATTTATATGTATAACAAGAATAAAAAACTCCTCTAACATGGCTAAAGATAAGCAAATAGACGTAGAAAAGTTGGACGACTTCTTAGGTGAAGCTAACGACAATGCAGACAACCTTGAATGTAAGGATGATGTTTGCATAATTAAGAATGACAAGAGTCTAATCGAAGTGGTTAGAACTAAGAAAGTCATTACTGACGATGGTAGACAATTATTAATGTAATGGCTAAGAAGACACAAGAAGAAATAGATAATCTAATCGCGGAATCAGCAAAGAGAATGATGGTTCTTACTGAGTACTCATTTATTGTGAACGAAGACGATGAAGATTTGGATACTGAAGAACCAGCACCAGAGGACGACCTAGGTGGCGATGACGCTGCTCCTGAAGGTGAAGTAGATTTGAGTGGCGAAGTAGACGATGTTGAAGCTGACTTAGGTATCGCTGATGAACCAGCACCAGAAGGTGAAGAAGGATTCGGTGATGAGGGTGGCTTTGGTGAAGAAATGCCAGCAGAGGAACCTTTACCAGCAGAACCTGTTGAGGACGAAGTGGAATTAGATGTTACCGATTTGGTAAACAGCACTGAAGAAGCTAAACTAACCGCAGATGAGACCAATGCTAGTGTAGCAAACCTAATCAACCAATTCAACGCATTACAAGGACAACTATCTAAGATGGATGGTCTGAGTAAGAATATTGAAGCACTAGGTGGTAAGGTAACTGATTTGGAGCACGACATCGAAAGACGTAACCCAACACCAGAAGAGCAAATCGAGATGAGGTCTTTAGATTCATACCCGTACAACTTGAAATTGAGTGATTATTGGTTGGACAACGAAGATAAGTTGAAGATTCCGAACCAAACTATTGACGGGAAGGAAAAAGAATATGTTTTGACTAAGGATGAGGTTAACACCTACTCACCTAACGAGATTAAGAAGAGTTTCGGTGCAGACTACGATGAAGAGGATATCGAAAGCTAAATGTTCGATGTTATAAAAAAATTAAAAAGCGGGTTTTCCCGCTTTTTTTTGTTAGGGGGTTGACAAAACGAAATTAATTGAGTATCTTTGTACCAGTTAAGTTCGACACTAATAATGGATGAAATTAATTGAAAAAAAGTTGATATTTACTTGACTTTTTGGGTATTAAAACTATATTTATAATAGTTCGAACATAAACAATAAACAATGTACAAAAACATTAATAACGTACAAAAACAACATGGATAAACAATTAGAAGCACTCTTGTCTCAATATGAAGAGACAACAAAGCCAAGGTCAAACAACAAATACGACCTTAAAAATTATTTCACAACACATCTAGCAGACGGTATAAATTCAGGCGAGAAAAGGATTCGAATCATTCCAGCACTTGAAGGTGAAAACACACCATTCGCAATCATGCATGGTCACCGTTTCAAATTAGATACATCTTGGAAAACATTCCCTTGCTTGAAGAATAACGATGAGCATGAAGAATGTCCTTTCTGTGAAGCTAGAACAATCCTTTTGAAGACTGGTAAAGACACTGACAAGGAAAAGGCAAAGCAGTACAGTTCTCGTAAATTCTTCGTAACGAAAGTTATCGATAGAGACAACGAAGCTGATGGTCCTAAATTCTGGAGATTCGCTGAGAATTACAAGAAAGAAGGTACTTATGATAAAATCTACAGCCTTTATAAGGCACTAAAGAGAGATATCGCAAATCCTGATACAGGTATGGACTTGATTGTCAACATCGCAAGAAACGACAAAGGATACCCAACTGTTCAAGGTGTAGTACCTTTGACTGAAGGTGTAATCAGTGAAAACGCTGAACTTAAAACAAGCTGGTTAGCTGATGCAAGGACATGGAGAGATGTTTACAGCGTTAGAACCTATGAGTATCTTGAAATCGTAGTAAGAGGTGGAATGCCGTACTACGACAAGGAGAACAACAAGTGGGTAGACAAGAATACTATGGAAGAGACACCAGTGGCAAACAACACCGCTGGATTAGAGTCTGAACTATCCGTAGGTGGTAATACAAATGCTGATTTGGTTGTACCAACAGTAGAAGCGTCTCCAACAACTGAAGTACCAGAAACAGTAGTGGCTCCTAGTACAACAACAGGTGAGCCGAAGGTTACCGTCAGCGATGACGACCTACCATTCTAATGGTAGTCACCTAATAACTAAAGAAAGAGTGACTTAATTGTCACTCTTTTTTTCTCTAATAAACACAACACAATGGCAACAAGACCCACAAAGAAAACAGCAGCAAAGAAACCAACTAAGAAAAATCCTTATGACCCTACCACTTTTAAGAAAGAGATGGGAATTGACGAAACGTCACAGAAAATGAAGCCAATTACTTGGCTTAAGTTCTCAGATGGATATAATAAAGCGTTGGGGGTTCCAGGAATTCCAATCGGGTTCGGGTCTCAATTTATTGGGTTTAGTGATACTGGTAAGTCTACCGCAATGTATGAGGCAGTAGTAGCCGCACAAAAGATTGGTACATTTCCAATTATTGTAGATACTGAAGGTAACTGGTCTTGGGATTATGCTAAGAGTGTTGGTATCGAGTTTGAAGAATTCGTTAACGATAGTGGGGATGAAGATGTTAGAGGAGATTTCCTTTTCTTCCAAGATTATGATTTGGTTTCCATGTATGAGAAATTCGATTATAAAGCAGGTAAGATGACTTCTAAGCCGTTGAGAACTGTTGCCGTTATTGAGGACGTTGCGAGACTATTCAATGAGTTTGCGGATAAGGTCCTATTAGGACAATTGGAACGAGATGTATTATTCATCTGGGATTCAGTAGGAACGGTAGATTGTTTCGCAAGCGTTCAATCATTGGTCGGTAACAACCAATGGAATGCTGGTGTGATGAAGAGAGCTTTCCAATCGTTCTTCAAGAAGATTACAAGAACAAGGAGAATCGACTTCCCTTATAATATGAGTATTGCTTCGGTAAACAAAGTGTGGTTAGATAATTCTAACATGCACCCAATTGTGAAGCAAGCTGGTGGTGAGGCATGGAGATTCTACAACCGATTCATTGTGCATACTGGCGGTAAGACCACCTCAAGTGCTGCAAGAAAGGAAGTGCAAGCAGATGGCCAAGTTATGAACTTTGGTGTTGAAACTGCAATCGAGGTAATCAAGAACCAAATCAATGGTCTTTCTAATAAGAAAGCTAAGATTTGTTCGACTCCTCATGGTTTCGTACATCCAGACGATTTGACTAAGTATAAGGCTGATAATAAAGCTTATTTCCAAAAGTTATTGGGAGTTGGTTCAGATGCTGAATTATCATTTACTACGATTGAGGCTACCGATAAGGACCCAGATTTCGAAGAGAATGATATGATTCAAATACAAGACGAAGATGTTTAATCCTTTAAAGATAATGCAGTGCGTAAATTGCCACCAAGAAATGGTGTAAAAGTTGAGAAACTAAACACTTTATTGATAGACGGGAACGCTCTCTTTAAGAGAGGTTATCTCGGTAGTCCAGATGCTCTTAACAACAATGGTGACCACGTAGGTGGAATATACCAATTCGTTACAGTACTCAAGAAGTTATTATTGAAAGATGTATTCCATAAGGTCTATGTCTTTTGGGATGGTAATTTCAGCGGTAAACTGAGATGGGAGATATATAGCGATTATAAGATTGCTAGAGGTAAAGACTATGAAAATGGTACTGAGCCAGAGGATATAAATGAAAAGTATCAACAGTTCTTAGTTAAAGGATATCTTCACGACTTATCTATACGACAGTTAACAGACGAGGTTATCGAAGCCGATGATTTCATAGCGTTCTATTGCCTATCCAAACTAGATAATGAAGATATTACAATCTGCACTAGTGATAGGGATATTTGTCAATTGATATCTGACGATATCAAGATATATCTTTGTGATAAGAAAGAGTATGTAACAACGAAGAATTATAATGACTATTTCAAACACTATTATAAGAATGTTGTTTTAATTAAGCAGATTGCTGGTGATGACTCAGATAGTATTGTGGGGATACAAGGTGTTAAAGAACCAACGTTGTTGAAACACTTCCCGATACTGAAAGAGCGTGAATGTACGCTAGATGAGATATTGTTGGAAGCCCAACGACTTCAAGATGAGAGAAAGGCTGAAAAGAAGAAACCTCTTAAGGCTCTGACGAACATTATAGAACGAGTTACGGTAGGCGTACAAGGAACTGCAATATATGAAGTGAATGACAGATTGGTTAATCTCACACAACCAATGTTAACTAAGAGTGGTATTGAGGACTTTCATACAATGTTGGAAGAACCTCTAAGTGAAGACAGAGATATTAAGAACGTCTACAAAATGATGGAAAGAGACGGAGTGGACCAATTATTATCAGAGTATTATATGACGGATTACTTCCTTCCGTTCAAGAAATTGATAGATAGGGAGAATAGAATGACAAATAAACAACGAATAGAATCATGAAGAAAGAATATTACAATAGTAGAGACCGAAGAGACGAGGGTAAATTCGAATTCAAACTAACCATCAATGACCATATCATATGTCAGCGATACTTCCCTATCAATAATTACGATATGGAGGAGACATACGATGTTAAGGGTATGATGGATAGCCTAATGGGTATGCATAATAATGGTATGATGGGAAGTTTAGGTTTGATACCTAACTACCTTAAGGAACGTTCGGTAGATTATCTATGGAAACACTATCGAGCATATGAGAAGCAAACTCCAGAGGATATTAATAGACAAGACATTTTCGAGAACGAAGATATCATAGGCTTCGAATTGAGATGTGATGGCCGACTAGTCGGCCAGAGTGCCTTTAGCGGTAACTTCTTCCCAACTAAGGTTAGATACGATATCAATATAAAAGGTAAAAATGACAGTAGGGGAAACGTTATTGTTAAGGGAATAATCCCAGAAATCTTCTCTGAGGTAAGAGGTTACATGTCAACTCCAATAGAAGAGACTGTATGAGTACGAACCCAACAGACTTTGGATATCTAGATACGGATTTCCAAAGACGACTACTCAACCAAGTACTGGTCGATAGAAAGTATGCGGAGGTCATCATTGAAATATTAGACCCGAACTATTTTAGTACGGAGCATCTAAGAAATGTGATGGTCGTAATCAAGAATGCTTATGAGAAGCATGAGGCTATACCAGACTTTGAAAGTCTTAAGGCTAGAGCATCGGCTAATATTAAGAGTGAGACCACACGTAAGTTCGCTCTTGCTGAAATAGGTAGAGTACAAGAGGCTAATCCTAACGATGCCCCTTGGGTTCAAGAGCAAGCATTGAAGTTCTGTAAACAACAAGAGCTTAGTAAGTCCGTACGAGAGATTCAGAGGATTATTGATGTAGGAGACTTAGATTCGTACGAAGAGTGCGTAGAAATCATCCAGAAGGCTTTACAAGCAGGTTCTAACGGTGATTTAGACATCTCTGTTACTTCTAATGTAGAAGCGGTATTAGCAGACGACTTCCGTCAACCAGTACCAACAGGTATCAAAGGGTTGGATGACCTTATGAATGGTGGACTTGGACGAGCAGAACTTGGTATTATATTGGCACCATTTGGTGTGGGTAAAACTACTATGATTACTAAGATTGCTAACACAGCGATGGAGCAAGACCTAAATGTGTTACAAATCTTTTTCGAAGACCTACCAAAAGTTATACAGCGTAAGCACTATTCTTGTTGGACGGGATATGAACTAAACGACCTTCCTAATCATAAGGAAGAGATTATTGAATTGGTCGCTAAGAAGGACGCTCAGAAGGGAGAAATCCGATTGGCCAAATTCTCTAGTGATGATACAACTATTCCTAAGATTCGTCAGTATATAAAGAAGAAGATTGCACAAGGTTTCCGACCTGATGTTATCCTATTGGATTACATTGACTGCGTACAGCCTAGTAAGACCTATGCTGATGCTAACGTAGCAGAAGGTTCTGTTATGCGACAGTTCGAGACTATGTTATCTGATTTCGATATCGTAGGATGGACCGCAATTCAAGGTAATAGAAGTTCAATCGGTGCTGAGGTAGTTCAGGCAGACCAAATGGCTGGCTCTATTAAGAAAGAAATGATTGGTCACTTCATTGTGAGTGTGGCTAAAACATTACCTCAGAAGGACAATGACACCGCAACACTTGCGATTCTTAAATCTAGATTCGGTAAGGACGGTATTACATTCCCTGACTGCACCTTTAATAATGCTACTATTCAAATTGATATTAGTGAAAGAAATGACGTCCAAACGTTCATGGAACGACACGATGTTGAGGAGGCTAATCAGCAAGTAATGATTAATGCTGTATTAGATGAAGCTAACAAAAGAAGACAAGCTAGAGCAGAAAAAGAGGCTGCAAAGGAGGTGAATGTTGCATCTGAAAATAATACTGAAGAGGAAGTTACTGATACTGAGCAGGGTAAGTCGTAAGTAGATAAATTATTGGTCTTTTATTTGGCTAGCGGTATATTTATATTATGATAAACACTTACAGTGGCTCAAGGTAAATTCATAAATATAAATTATCCGTTTAAGGACAGTGTTGAGGGATTCTTCTTAGATTTAACTAAGACAGACTCTACTGCTATTAAAGCAGACCTAATGCACCTAATTCTTACAAGGAAAGGTCAAAGACTATACATGCCAAATTTCGGCACGGACCTAATGTTATACATATTCGAGCCAAGTGACGCAAAAACTTTCTCTGAGATTAAGCTAGATATAAAGGAAACGGTAAAGAAATATATTCCTAATCTGGTAATCGAAGACGTTATTGTAGAACAAGACCCTACTTCAGAGCATAGAGCTACTATACGGATTGACTACACTATAACGGATGACGTTTTTGAAGAAAAAGACTTCGTGTTAATCAACTTATAATAAGCGTTTAAAGCGCATTTCTTGACAATATGAGCGAAAGCGGATACCATATTGTACGGGATAATATTTTCTTTAAAAACAAAATTAATGAAAGGAACAAAAATACTGTCTGATATTAAATTCTACAATGATTACTCGAAATACGATGAGGTCCTTGATAGAAAGCAGACATGGGAAGAGAAGGTTGAAATGGTTATGGATATGCACCGCCAGAACCCAAAATTTAAGAGTGCATTTGAAAACCCACAATTTGTGGGTTTCTTCGATGAGGCGGTAGAAGCATATAAGGATAAGCTAGTATTAGCGTCACAACGCTCACTACAATTCAGTGGTAAGCCAATCATGAAACATAACGCTAAGATGTACAACTGTACTGTGTCATACTGTGACAGAAGTAGAGTATTCCAAGAGGCTATGTATATGTTGTTATGTGGGTGCGGTGTTGGTATGTCATTCATGAAAGAACACGTAGTTAAAATGCCTACGATTTCTAAAAGAACAAACGGAACTAAGACATATGTAATCGAAGACTCAATCGAAGGATGGGCTGATGCGGTTGGTGTATTGATGTCGTCATATTTTGACAGTGACCATACGTTTCCAGAATATGAAAATAGTGTGGTACACTTTGATTATTCACAGATAAGACCTAAAGGTGCGTTAATTTCTGGAGGCTTCAAAGCTCCTGGACCTGATGGCTTAAAACAGTCGCTTGAGAGGATTGAAACATTGATGGAGGGTGTAGTTACCGATGCACCTGCGAAGTGGCGCCCAATCGTGGCTTATGACGTTCTAATGCATTGTTCTGATGCAGTGTTGAGTGGTGGAGTTAGACGTTCAGCGACTATCGCATTATTCAGTCACGATGACGAAGAAATGATGAACGCTAAGACGGGTGACTGGCTTGGAGAAAATCCACAAAGAGCGAGGTCTAACAATTCAGTTGTTTTGATAAAGGACCAGATTGAAAGATTGGCATTTGATGAGATTTTTAAGGCCACTAAAGAGTTCGGAGAGCCAGGATTTGTGTTCTCAGAATCGCATGAGGTCGTATATAATCCTTGTGTTACTAAGGACACTACAGTATTAACGTCTGATGGTGTTAGAACTGTCGAAGAACTAATAGGGAAAGAATTCAAAGCCGTTGTAGATGGTAAAGAATACGACACGCTATCTGAAGGATTCTGGAAAACTGGAGTCAAGCAAGTATACGAATTATCTACTTTAGAGGGTAATAAACTTAGATTAACTGACAATCATAAATTATTATGTGTTAATAATGACGGTAATGAAGAGTGGGTAGAACTTAAAGATATAGAGATAGGTGGTAAAATTAAGTTAAATCGGCATACCGATTATTCTTGGGGTGGAGACGATGAGAAAGATACTCAAAGAGGATGGTTATTGGGTAGTTTAGTTGGAGATGGAACATTTGATGATACATCGGCAATATTGAGATATTGGGGTGGAGACGATAGCGTTAAAGAACAGGCGGTATCCTATTTGAATGACAATTATAAGAAAGCTAAAACGTTAGTGGGTACCACATATAAAGACATATTAAGTATCTATAGTTCTGGTTTAGCGGAAGAAGCTAGCGAATATGGTATTATTAGGAACGATAAAACCCCTAATGTGGAGTTAGAAAGAGAGTCGTCTAACTTCCTTATAGGATATTTAAGGGGGTTATTTGACGCTGATGGGTCAATGCAAGGAACCCAAATTAAAGGTGGGTCAGTGAGGTTAACGCAGGTTAATTTAGAAATACTGGAACAAGTCCAGCGTATTTTATTAAGATTAGGTATTAATACTACCATATATAAGAATAGGCGGGATGCTGGTTGGTATAGTTTACCAGACGGAAAAGGTGGTATGGCTGATTATTATTGTAAAGCGGTACACGAATTAATAATATCTAAGGTAAATATAATAACCTTTAACGATAGAGTTGGGTTTTCAGTTACCGAAAAGCAAAATAAGTTAAGTAAATTCATATCTAATTATAAGCGTAAACCCAATAAAGATAATTTTACTGTAACAGTCGCCTCAATTATTGAAGATGGTATTGAAGATGTTTATGATGTTACAGTGGATGAAGTACATAGATTTGATGCTAATGGTATAGTCGCCCATAATTGCGTGGAAATAGGTATGGTTCCTAGAACCGAAGATGGTAGAAGTGGGTGGCAAGTATGTAACCTAACTGAAATCAATGGTGGTAAATGTGATGATGCTGAGACCTTCTATAAGGCTTGTGTTGCGTCAGCGTTTATCGGTACACTACAAGCATCTTATACTGACTTTAGATACCTGACACCAGAGAGTAAAGAAATCTGCGATAGAGAGGCTCTAATTGGATGTTCTATCACAGGGTTTATGAATAACCCTAAGATATTATTTGACCCAGAGATTCTTGAAAATGGTGCGAATATGATTAAAGAAATTAACGCAGTTATTTCAAAGATGATTGGTATTAATAAAGCAGCAAGAACTACTTGTGTTAAACCTAGTGGAAACGCTTCTGTATTGTTAGAGACTACATCTGGAATTCATGGTGACCACTCTAAGAACTACTTCCGTATTATGCAAATTAATAAGGAGGAAGAAATTGCTCAATATCTTAACAACAAATATCCAGACCTTATCGAGGACTCTGTGTGGTCATCTACAAATGCCGACTACGCTTTGTTTGTTCCGATTAAAGCTGATAAGAAAACTAGACTTAAAGAGGACCTATTGGGTGTTAAACAATTGGAGTATGTTAAGTTAGTTCAACAACATTGGGTGGAAACAGGTACTAACGAAAACTTATGTTTGATTCCAGAAGTTCGTCACAATGTATCTAATACTATCACAGTGGATAACTGGGAAGAAGTACAAGAATATATTTGGGAAAACAAGAAGTGGTTCTCAGGTATTAGTCTATTATCTCATCATGGTGATAAAGTATTCAACCAAGCTCCGTTTACTGAAGTGTTGCAAGTTGATGAAATCATCGATAAGTATGGTCACGCATCAATGTTTGTTTCGGGATTAATTGTAGACGCACTTCACCTGTTCGATAACAACCTGTGGAAAGCATGTGACTACCTAGTAAACTCCGAACTACCAATTGAAGGTACTAGGCAATCAGTTCTATTGAAGAAAGACTGGATAAGTAAAGCCAAGAAATTCGGTAAGAAGCACTACCAAGATGTACAAGAGCTAACATTCTGTATGAAGGATGTGCATTTGGCCCATAAGTGGATGAAGACCAGTCGGTCAATCGGAAACTTGGACGTTGCACCTATTTTGGAGAAGATAAAGCCAGAATATGTAGAAGTGAACAAATTCTCTGCTGTTGCTTGCAGTGGTGGAAGTTGTGAAATTACGTATTTATAATCATCACTAATTAAATGTTAAAAAGAGACTTCGGTCTCTTTTTTTTTGAATTATTCATAATGTCTACCTGTGGAAACCCACTCATCAACCTTGCTGTGGGTGGTAGTCAACCACCCAATCGCATGTCAGTCACCGCAAGGTGCCTTGCAAGCCCATTCATCGCTTTAGCGTGGATGGGTAGTTGACTCTATTTACTTTATTAACAGTATTCTTATATTAGCATCATGAATGAATATTATGATAATTATACCTTATTAAAAGAATTAAACGTTGGTGATAGGTATATTACTAAATTAGATAGTGAATGTATATACTTAAAGTGGTTAGGAGAAGACCGACACTTAGTATTTAATATTGATGCTGGTACTGTATATGAAGTACCACATGGAAGATTCCCAGTTTTTAAGATAAAATAATTTGGTATGAGAGTTAATTACTACCCTATTAAGTATATAGGGCATATTTTTTGTGTCCACAATCATATATTCTGTAATAACCATTTTCAAACATTATTTCGTTAGCGGTTTTATTTTTGTCAAAACCCATTTCAACTAATTTATGTTTTTGGTATTTAATTCTATTATCTCGATATTTTCCCCTTATGTAGTGGAAATTTGGTTTAGTGTCATATACAAACTCCATATTCAAAGAGTTGTATAGTTCACCCTGACTCCAACGCCTATCGGCATAACTTACTATTTCTGCTGGTTTATGGGTTTTGATGAAGTGGTTTAATAATCTACTAGCACCACCCACAACTGTTGTGTTTAATTTATTACAGAACCTCAGTAGTTCATATTCGGAGGGTTGTAAGATGGGTCTATGACCAAATGTCATCATGGACACAAGTTCTTCGTTATGATATAACCCTAAGTTAATCTTACTACCCACAGTGTCTTGAATGTGGTTACAACTTAAGAAAGCCCTCTTATCTTTATTATTAACTTCCTTAATTTCACATTTTCTGGCATATATCTTAGTATCAAGAATACCCAATATAGATTTTAATCTACTTTCTACTATCCCCCTTTTATGCAACCATTCATCTTCAAATATGTGAATCAATTGAACCCCTTTAGATTCACATAATTCAGTCTTATTCAAATGGTAATTCTTATCGATAAATAATTCAGAATGCCAATATAGACCATTGAACTCAATGGCGAGGTTGTGAGATGGTATATAAATGTCTAACTCCTTACCGTTTAACATACCCCTATCTTTTGTAATAACAGTCAAATCCAATGACTCTATAAACTCTACTAGTTCATTTTCTAACGTTGATTCAGAATTAGAACATGATTTACAACCATAATTGGTTAAGTGGTAGTTAGGTGTTATTAATTGTTCACCATGTTCTGGACATATTACAATCATAGGGGTTAACCAGTTCACATACATTACCTTAGAATAATCGTATTTATCCCCATGCATTTCTTTGGCTCTTCTAATAAAAGATTCGGTATCGAATACTTTATCTAAACATCTAAAACAACCTTGTCGTTTAGATATGTGGTTATTAGGTGATTGGCTGAACTCACCATGTTCTGGACATATAATAGTTACTGGCATACGGGATGCTTTATATACCACTTTAGAATAATCATACTTATCTCCATGCGTTTCTTTACCTTTTAATTTGAAAAGTTTACTATCTAATTTAGTTGTCCCACCACAGTATTTACAACCCTTACCACTTAAATGGTTAGTTGGTGTTTGTTCAAACTCACCATGTATTGGACAAATAATAGTTACATTTAACCTATTGGTCACATAGTTCACTTTAGAATAATTATACTTACCACCATGAATCGTTGTCGCTTCATGGATGAAATTGGTGATACCTTTACGCTGTTTTTTGATTCTAGACTCTTCACCACACTTGGGACATCCCTGTTTATTATTCACATGTTTCAATGGTTTCTGTTCGAATCCCCCATGTTCTGGACATATGATGGTTAATTTAGTGTTATTATTAACATAAACCGATTTAGTATAATCATACTTATCACCATGTATCATTATGGATTCCTCTATGAATTCTTTAGTTGTTTTCTTTTTCATACCTTCTAACGCATACTTATAAATATACACAAATATACAAAAAATTATTGACATTGACAATTAAACGATTACCCTATATTTATATGAAAAGACACAATGGCTAGAAAAATACCCTATTTCGCAAGAAACTTTGCTGACATCAGAACCGAACTTGTTTCTTATGTTAGACAATATTACCCAGATATTTTTAATGATTTCAACGATGCCTCTGTAGGTATGATGTTATTGGAATTGAATGCTGCGGTTGGTGATATGCTATCATTCCAGACCGACAGAATGTTCCAAGAGACTCAAATCAACTACGCTCAAGAACGTTCAAGTATTTTAAGTATGGCTAGAACATTTGGGTTGAAGATTCCAGGACGTAGACCATCAGTCACCATCTGTGACTTCAGCGTTATTGTACCAGTAAACGGAGATTCATTTGACCTATCATACGCACCACTTATTAGACGTGGGGCACAAGTATCAGGTGCTGGTAAAGTATTCGAATCACTCAATGATATCGATTTCTCCTCACCGTTCACAGTGGGAGGAATTCCAAATAGAATTGTCCTTCCTAATATAGATAGTTCTGGAAACATTATTAATTATACGTTGACCAAGCGAGAAATATTTATAAATGGCGTTACGAAGGTGTTTAATCGAGTTATTAATGAAAATGATGTAAAGCCCTTCTTCGAATTAGTTCTACCCGACAATGACGTTATATCGATTAATTCGATTATCGCAATAGAAGGAACTAACTTCACAGTAACACCTACTATTGACCAATTCTTGGACGAGGACTTAAGATGGTATGAAATGGACGCACTGGCTGAAGATAAAATTTTCATTCCAGATGACTCTATTGGTTCTGATAACCCATCAGTACAAATCGGAAGATGGTTAAGAGTTAATAGGAGATTTATTCGTGAATACACTGACGTAGGTTTCATTAAAATTATATTTGGTGGTGGTTCGCAAGATATCGGCTCATTATGTGATTTCGATGTCGATGAGGCGTTAGTTGGTAGAATAGGTGACTTTATTAATAATCTAAGTCTTGGACAAACATTGGAGCCGAGTACAACAATGTTCATTAGTTATAGAGTTGGAGGCGGTGCGGCCACGAATATTGGACCTAATGTTATTACACAAGTAAACAATGTTAATATGTCTGTTAACGGCTCTGACCCATCTATTAATGGTTCGGTACAAGCTTCGTTAACTGTTAATAATCCACTACCTGCATTGGGCGGTAAAGATGAACCATCGGTATCCGAATTAAGGAACTTGGTTAGATATAATTTTGCTGCTCAAAATAGGGCGGTAACACTAAAGGATTATAAGTCTAGAATTGCTCTAATGCCAGGAGAGTTTGGCGTTCCATTTAGAAGTGGAATACTAGAACAACAGAATAAAATCAGTATCTACGTATTGTCTCTAGGGAGTGACGGCACACTAACCAATCAATCTACAAGTGCTCTAAGAAGTAATATCGCCAACTACCTATCTGACTATAGAATGATTAACGACTATGTTGAAGTTAACAATGGTAAAATCATTAATCTAGCATTTGAGTGTGGGTTATATATCGATAAGCAATTTTCTGAGAGTCAGATAATTTCTGAGGTAATCAGTAAAATACAAGAATACTTCGACATTAATGGTTGGGATATGGGTGAAAACATCTATATGAGTCCACTAATTGAAGTAATAAACAATGTTGGTGGGGTATTGAATGTTATGGAACTAAAAGTCTTTAATAAGGTAGGTGATGGATATTCACTTAATGAGAGTCCACAACCATTATTAAATGAAACCACTGGGGAATTGGACTTGTCTGATAATTTTGCATTAATTGATGACCCAGTTAGTATGTTTGAAATTAAAAATCCAAGTGTGGATATTCGCGTCCGAGTTAAGACTAATTAATTCAAATAATAATGTTGTTTTAATGACGGCCACCTATTTATAATAAACGGATAACAATGAATTGTATTAAATGTGATGGTAAGGTAACTAAGTTTGGTAAGATAAATAAGGAGCAGAGGTATCGATGTGGTGATTGTAATATTACGTTTACCGACACCTCTTTGATTAAAATTAAGGAGCGAAAACTTAAATATGAAAAAATTATAGATATGTACACCATAAGTGGTATGTCAACAACTGAAATAGGTAAGGTGTTAGGTACTTCATCTACGGTACCACAAAGAATATTAAAAGGTATGGGTATTACTAGAACTATAAGTGAAGCTAAGAAGGGTAAATTAAGAGGTACTTCATTACCCACAGATAAAATAATAAGGTTGTATTGTGAAGGTACTCCAACAACAAAAATAGCTAAAGATTTGGGTTATTCTAAGACTTCTGTTTTAAAAGTGCTCATGAGTAATAATATACCTAGAGATAATGAGTATGAATATCATCACCCATATGATGACGCCATAAAATGGCTATACATAGAAGGCAGCTCAATGTTAGAGGTATCAAAACTACTTAAAATACCATACACCACCATTAATACTAGATTACATAAGTTTGGTTTGGTTAGAACTGAGGATAAATTTAAGATTGGTATGGATTACGATACTTATTTGGAAAATCTACCAGCTTATGATAAATATCGTAATGATGTTAATAAGGTAACGAATGAGCAACCTATAGAGATATTAGATAATTGTGATAAGCGTGGGTTATGTGGTGTGGATGGTGCGTACCAATTAGACCATAAGTTTTCGATATTAGAAGGCTTTAAACAAGGTGTCGAACCAGAAGTTATTGGTAATATAACTAATTTGGGGTTTATCCCTTGGGAAGATAATCTTAATAAGGGTAGTGACTGTTCTATCACTTTAGAAGAATTAAGGGTTAAGACTAACTAACCTTTAGTTTGTGAAATAATAGTACTATATTTAAAAGAAAAAGTTATGAGTTGTGGAATCTATAAAATTATTAATGATGTTGATGGTAAGATGTATATAGGTAGCTCAATCACGTTAGGTAAAAGATTAAAACATCATGAATATAGGTTGTTATCTAATGCTCACCATAACAACTATTTACAGAATTCTGTAAATAAGTACGGTATCGATAAATTTAGGTTTGAAATTATCGAAGAATGTAATGAAGATAATTTAGTAGATAGAGAGAATTATCATATTAAACTTAATAAAGCTAACGATTCGACATTTGGATTTAACTTAGCTACAGTTAACGAATTTAGACGTAATTGCTATAATAATGAGGTTAAAGTAAAAAATTCTAAACTAGGGTTGAAACTGAACGGTAATTTCACTAAATTTAAAGCCATTAATGTCGATACTGATGATGAAATGATATTTGATAATTTAGTGGATGCTGCAACCTACTTGATACAGGAAGGGTTTATAACCGCTAAAAAGGCTGTGCTTAGCAAAGAATTTCCGAATGTCTTAGAGGTATTAAGATAAACACTGGTAGTAATTGGACTATAAGAAAAATGGTTGCAAACCATAAGTGGATAATAATAGAGTAAAAAAAGATATAATATAATGTCGTGTGGATGTAAATCAAATGTTAAGACTAAAGAGCCAGAGGTTCGAGTGAATAAAGGGTTCGAATGGAAATTTGATGGTAATACGGCAGCAAAATGGGCGACATTTGTCTTATTTTCGGTATTATCTCCATTAATGTTACCATTCATCGTTGTTGCGCTGTATTATGCAATAATCAAGAATAAGAAACTGGATGTTATGCAAACATTTCGTGTTCTTCTTAGAACTGCGATAAATATGCGGAATAAAGAACAAGACGCACTAGAAGAACTAGATTTGGATAGCGCTGAAGTACTTGAAAAGGTAGTAGAATCGGTAGTACAAGAGAATGTCTAAATCAATACGAATACGTACAACACCTAATGGTGGTGATAAATTTGTGAAGATAAATCTTGAACAAGATTTCGACTTTGTAGAAATATTATCGCTTAAGATTTCTCAGAAAGAGCTTTATACTAAGTTCTGCTCTGATTATGGGGCAATAGTGGGCCGAGTCATTGTTAATAATGGTTTTGGTGTTCCTAATGCTAAGGTAAGCGTATTCGTACCAGTATCTGACATAGATTCGTTAGACCCAGAGATTGCTGGGTTATATCCGTTTGAAACAATTGCGGATACGGACGTTGATGGTACTAGATACAACCTACTACCAAATAGTAATGAAACGAATGACGATTGTTTCACACCAGTCGGCACATTCCCAGACAAACGACAGTTTTTAGATAATGACGAGCTATTGGACATTTATTGTGAGTATTATAAATTCACAACGACAACCAATGAAGCTGGTGACTACATGATTTTCGGAGTACCTACTGGTGCTCATATCATATATGTCGAGGCTGATATGTCTGACATCGGAGTGATAACTCAGAAGCCATATGACTACATTCGTAGAGGTTCGTCTGAAGAGAACTTTGATTCGACAACTAAATTCAGAAGAGAGGACAATATGGACTCTATGAATAACATTGTTAATCGGTCTCCCG
>Ga0114918_10000296_pt1 | contig 41954 bp, 18 predicted proteins | sample LantaG_FD_87015 | JGI IMG/M metagenome (GOLD analysis project Ga0114918, IMG submission 87015) | Deep subsurface microbial communities from Baltic Sea to uncover new lineages of life (NeLLi) - Landsort_02402 metaG | ecosystem: Environmental > Aquatic > Marine > Oceanic > Sediment | place...
AAGAAGAAGAAGAAGAAGAAGAAGAAGAAGAAGAAGAAGAAGAAGAAGAAGAAGAAGAAGAAGAAGAAGAAGAAGAAGAAGAAGAAGAAGAAGGAGAAGGAGAAGGAGAAGGAGAAGGAGAAGAAGAAGAAGAAGAAGAAGAAGAAGAAGAAGAAGAAGAAGAAGAAGAAGAAGAAGAAGGAGAGAGAAAGAGGTTGTTTTAATGTTTTTTATTTTTGTTTTTGTTCGTTGTTGTTACAGACACGCTTCTCGCGCGCGCGCGCCTCTCTAATTTAAAAAAGGGCAAAATGAACAGAGCCAGTAATCAAGGCAATGTTGTAGAAAAGGCAAGTGAAGAAGACGAAAAAGAAAACTCTCTCAAGAAGAAGAACTCGCTGCAGCCGCATCGACCCACCGCCGCACCAAGCCGCCGAGGGCCCTCGGCAGCCCGGCAACGTCCCGCAGCAGCACGTAGTGGGGGAAGGGGAAGTCATCCAGGTAGGAGGAGGTGGTGGGCCTGCCGTCGGGGCCGAAGGAGACGGTGCGGAGGTCGGCGAGGGAGCCCGAAGAGGAAGAAGAAGTGGTTGCTGTTGCTGCTGTCGTCGTGGGCGTCGTCGCCGCCACCGTCAAACTTCCTCCACCTCCACCACCTCCACCCGCATTCGCCACCCCGTCAAGCGCCACGTACACCAGCAGCACCCCGGGCCTCGCCGCCAGCTCTGCCACGGCGCGCCGCAGCGGTGCCTTCTCGTGGAAGCGGCCGTCTCCGACCACGATCACCAGCTGCGCGACGGGAGCATTCAAATTAGAAGAAGAAGCAGAAGCGGCCGCGGCGGTCGCCGCGCCATGATCCAAGATAGCGCCGGCGGCGACCAGAGCGTCCGCGGCCGGCGTGTCCCCGAGCGTCGCGTCGGCGTCGAAGGTCAGCCCCGCCAGGGCCTGCGCCCCTGCGGCCTCGTCAAAGGGCTGGCCCAGCTGGTGCAGCAGCCTCGCTCCCTTGGCGCCGCCAAAGGCGACCACGGCCAGGTCCCCGAGCTCTGCGCGGGCGAGGGCCCGCGACAGCGCCGCCAGCGCCTCGGCCGCGAAGGGCGCGACGCCGGCGTCGGCGACCGACCTCGAGTCGTCGACAGCCAGCACCACCTGGTAGCTCCTCGCATCGGGGCGGGTCCTGCGGCACCAGATGGCGTCTCGCCTGAAGCCCGAAGCCACGAAGGCGACGACCGACCTCATGTCGAGCCTCTTGCCCGAGCGGTATCCCCGGGCGAGCCTCGACGCGCGCGTCGGCTCGAGCGCCGCGCGCAGCGCCTCGGAGAGCTCCGCAGCGGTGCGCTCGGTCAGGGCGGACGCGGCGCGCCAGGCGGCGGTGGCCGAAGCGGTGGAAGAAGAAGCGGAGGCAGCGCGCTCGGCGGCGGGCCTGGAGAGCTCGAGCGCGAGGCGCGCCTGCAGCTCGGCCGCGGCGGCGTCCGGGTCGAACGAGTTGAGCTGTTGTGCTTCCTCCTCCTCCGTCGCGGCCAAGATGCCGCCTTCGTTCTTCCTGTTCCCTCCTCCTCCGCCGAGGAAGACCTCGTCGGCGCCCTGGAAGCGGCCGTCGCGGCGGGCGGCGGCGTTGTCCCCTTTGGGAGCGATGACGGGTTCCTCTCCATGCTGCTGCTGCTGCTCTTCTTCATCGTCGTCGTCGTCGTCGTCCTTTGAAGGAGCAACAGCGGCGGAGGCGCCGCCCTTCCCTCCGGCCAGAGCAGCAGCAGCGGCGTCTTGCTCCTCCTCTTCGTCCTTGGCGCCTCCCGCGGCAGCCGCGTCGACAGCAGCAGCCTCCTCCATCGGCTCATCATGCGCGACAGCCCGAGCGGCCTGCTCCTCCGTGGCGGCGCCAAGCGCGGTGAGCTCGTTGCCTTTTCCGTCGTCATCGCCGTCTTCGTCGCCGGCGGCGACAAACTCGGCTTCGTCAATGCCGCCCGGAGCAGCCTCCTCTCCTCCTGCCTCCTCGTCGTCGTCGGCCTTCCCGCCGTCGCCCACGGCAAGCCTGGCGCGCCAGCGCTCCAGGGCCGTGGCCAGGGAGCGGTGCGGGTTGGCGGCCTCCTCTGCGGCAGCCGCGGCACGCTGCTGCTGCTGCTGAGGAGTTTGACTCGTCTTCTGCCGCTGCCATGCGCCGCCGTCGGCGGTCGTCCCGCCTCCACCGCCTCCGCCGCCTCCGTCGTCGCCTCCTCGGCCCCGCGTTCGAGCATCATCATCATCATCCTGATCCATGCCAGCAGCGCCGGCGTCGTCGCCGCCCGCACCTCCAGCGCCGCCCTCTTGCTCTTGTTCCATCTCTTCGTCGCCGCCGTCGGCAGCTCCGCCGGCGACGGCCGCGGCCGCGGCGCCAGAGGGGCCGCCGTGAACAGCTTCTTCCTCCTCTTCCTCTTCTTTCTCGTCGCCGCCGCCAGCGGTCACCTTGTCGAGCCCATCGGCATCGGCCTTCTTGTCGTCGCCCTCGTCGTCTTTTTCGTCGTCGTCGGCCAAGACTTCGCCGGCGGCGCCAGCAGCAGGCTGCTCAGCCTCGGCCTCGGCTTCCTCCTCTTCTCCTCCACCTCTCCCGGCGCGCTCCTCCTCGTCGCCGCCGCCGCCGTCTGACTCTTCGTCAGCGCCGGCGGTCTCTGCGTCTGCGCGCGGGCGGTCGGGGCTCGGCTCGCGCGGGGCGAGGTCGTCGTCGTCGTCGCCAGCTTCGCCGTCTTTCAACTTTTCTTCGCCGTCGCCGTCATGCTCGTCGCCGCCGTTGCCGTTTTCTTCCTCCTCGGCGGCAGCGGCAGCAGCAGCGTCGTCGTCGTCTCCTCCTGCTTCGTCGTCTTTGTCGTCGATCTGCATGTCGTCGGGCAGGGCCATGTCGTCCGGCGCGGAGGCTGCAGGGGGTGGGGGCCTGCCGGCGGCAGCAGGGTCCTCTTCTTCAACCTCGCCCTCCTCCTCGGCGCCGCCGCCGACGCCGCCGTCGTCGTCGTGGTCCTCCGTCCTTGCCTCCTCCTGCTTCTGTTGCTTCTGTTGCTGTTGCTCCTCCTCGTCGCCGCCTCCATTCTTCTTTTCCTCGTTGTCGTCATCCCCGCCGCCGCCCTGCGCGAACTCGCGCCGCGACGCGTCGGTCTTCTCCAGCGCCGGGGCCGTGTCCGTCGCGTCCTCGACGCCTTTGTCTTTCTTTCCGCCGTCGTCTTTCTCGTTCTCTTCCTCCTCGTCGTCGTCGCCGTCCCACAGCCGCGCATCAACGTCGTCGGCCTCCGGGCCCAGCTCCTCCTCGTCGGCCATCTGCTGGTCGAGGCGGTGGGGCTGATCCTCGTCGTCGTCCTTGTCTTCAGGTTCAGAATCGTCGTCGTCGTCGTCGTCGTCGTCGCCGCCGGGGAGGTCGCCGAGCTTGCCGTCAAAGTCGTCGGTCATCTCGACGCCCTTGTCGTCCTCCTCCTTCTTCTGTCCTCCCTTTTGTTCTTCCTCTTCCTCTTCTTCCTCTTTCGCGCCCTGCTGCTGCGCTCCAAGCAGCTGGTCCTCGTCGTGGAGCTCGTCGGAGATGTCCTTGCGGCCCGTGCCCGCGCCGAGGCCGGTCCCCGCGACGTCGTCCTCGGGCTTGAAAGAGGACTTGCCGTCGCCGCTGTCGTCGCCTTCCCCGTCGCCGTCGTCGTCCCCCTTCCGCGTCGTGCAGAAGCCCTCCGTGAGCACGCCAGTGAACAGGGAGGCAGCCACGTAGGTCAGCTTGCTGGCGGCGCGCATGCCCGCGGCGGCGCGGGCCGCGGCGGCGGAGGCGGCGGCGCGGGTCGGGGGCGCCAGGGACGAGGCGGCGGCGAGCAAGGCGAGGGCCGCAGAGGCTGTTGTTGGAGTTTTTTTTTTTTTCGAGTTTTTCATTTGCTTGCTTTTTCTAAGTGAGCGAAACAGCCGACCGCGGCGAAACAGAGGCACCTAGAACAAGCAAATGCGAAGCGATCAGGCGATATATTTTGGTTATTTGGCTTTTCCTCAAAAGAAAGTTCAGTAGTAAATTAGAGTTTTGTTTTTTTTTTCGAAGCATCAACTCGCTCGCGGTTTTTTTTTCTCCCTCTCTTCTTCTTCTCTCCCTTCCCCCCCAAAAAAACACTCACCTTGCTTTTCATCGCCGCCGTCGAGCACGGAAACGGCGTCGAGCAGCAGCAGGCCCAGAGCGTCGACCGCGGCGGCCAGGGCGCGCGGGCGGAGGCAGGCCTCGGCCTCGGCGACGACGGTCGACAGGGCCGGCGGAGCAGGAGCAGGAGCGGCAGCAGCAGTGGCTTCGTCTGAGGCAGCAGCAGCAGCAACGGCAGCAGCGCCCCCTTCTCCGCCGTGCCCGGCGAGCGCCTGCGCCCAAGAGAGCAGAACGCCCACCGCGGCTTCGCTCCTCTCCGGGAGTCTGGCGAAGGCGGCGGCAGCGGAGGAAGAAGAAGAGGACGAGGAGGAGGAGGCAACAGCGGACTCGAGGAGGCAAGCGCGGAGCGCCGCGGCCGCCGAGGCGGTGTCGCACTCGCAGCCGCCCCAGCCGGGAACGCTCTCGCTCCAGCTCTCTCCGGAAGAAGCAGCAGCTGCTCCTCCTGCCACTGCTGCTGCCCGAAGGGACGCCAACACCCCTTCGACGGCCAGAAGCGCTCCTCTCGAGGCCTCCATCGCCGAAGGGGGGACGACGACGACGGCGGCGACGGCGGTGACGGCGGTGCCGTCGTTCCTTCCGACGCGCGGCGCGGCCGAAGCGGCGGCGGCGACGGCGGCGGCCGCGGGTCGCAACGCCGACGACGCCGAAGACAGAGCCAGGGCGGCCGAGCGCAGCCTCGCCCTCTCCGCAGGATGCCTCTCCGTCTCGGCGGCAGCAGAGACGAGCGTGGCCCCGTCGGCGAGGCGCTGCGGCAGGTGGTCAAGGGCCCTGCGCGCCGCGGCGAGCGCCGCGGTCGCCCGCGTCTGGTCGAGGAGTTTCTCCGAAGTCGGACCGCCGTCGTCGTTCGACGCCGCCGCCAGAAGAAACCCCTGCGCTGCCTCGGCCAGCGCGCCCAGCCTCCGCGCCTCCCTCGCCGCGGCTCCCATCGCGCCCCTCGCCCTCCGCACGGCCCACAGCGCGCTCTCACAGAGCCGCGCCGCGGCCCTCCCCTCGGTCGGGGAGATGTCGGAGGCGTCGTGCCTGGCAGCGGCCGCGGCCGCGCGCAGCCGCTGGACCCTGGCGACCGAGCGCCAGAAGTAGCCGTCTGCTGCCGTCAAGAGCTCGAAAGATTCACCGTCGAGCACCGACAGCAGCGACGACTCCCTGATCGCCTGCACGGGGGAAGGGGAGGCGAACCAGGCCGAGGGCGGCCTCTCCGCGCGCGGGACAGCGGCGGCGGACTTGGAGCAGCCGGCCCCTTCGAGCGCGGCGACGAAATCGGCGAGCGCCTTCTTCTTGCGCGGGCGGGCGGAGGCGGAGCCGTCCCTGCGCAGGGCGGAGGCCGCCGAGGCCGCCTCCGCCGCCAGCGAGTCGAGAAGCTCGGGGGCACCGGCGTGCGGGTCCCTGGCGGAGGAGGAGACGGAGGGCGAGAGCAGGCGCTCGAGCCTCCGGGCGAGCCGCGGCGCGGCGGGGGCAGCGCGAGGGAGGAGAAGAGAAGTCTCGGGAGAGGCCGTCGCAGCTGCTGCCGCTGCCGAATCGGCGAGCGCGGCAGAGGCCGCGCACGACTCCTTCCATTGCCTCTCCGCCGCAGCAGCGGCCTTTTTCGACCATCCGCCGGGCGCAGAAGGGTTGGAAGAAGAAAAAGAAGCGTTTTTTGTCTTCTTCTTCTTCTCGTCCTCCTTCAAACCACCTCCTCTTCCGACCTCGCTCTCGGCCGCGGCCAGCGCCGCGGCCTCCAGGTCCCCCATCCCCATTTTGGTCCCGATCCCAGCCAGCACTCCCGCAGCGGGCGCCGCCAGCGCCTGCGCGCTCCTCCTCGCCAGCCGATGCAGCTTCCTCGCGGCCTTCTCGACGGCGTGGCGGTTGGCGTAGTAACCCCGGTCCTCCCACTTGGCGAGCTTCACGAAGTCGCTCAGGGCCTTGGCGTGCGGCTCGAGGGCGCGGTCGGCGGCGGCGCGGACCAGGGGCTCGTAGAGGCCGTAGAGGGAGGCGACGTTGTCCAGGGCCGCGGCGACGCGGGTGAGCTGCTGCTGTTGCTGTTGCTGCTGCTGGAGGTGGAGAGAAGAAGAGGGAACGTTTGCCCCTTGTCCTCCTTCCTCCGAAACGACGGCGAGCGCCCGCGCGTGGGCGGCAAAGCGGCGCAGCAGCGCCCTCCGCGACGAGTACTCCCCCAGCGGCGCAGACTGCATGAACTGCTCCGCCACGGCAGCAACGTCCGCGGGCGTCACGCGGATGGCGTTGTTGCTGTTGTCGTTAGAATCAGCAGCGGCGGAAGAGACCAGGCGGTAGAGGTGAAACCACCCGACGCCGGCGCCGGCCACGGCGGCGTCGGCCCTGGCCTTGTCGAGCAGCGTCTTCCAGCCCGCCAGCTCCAGCGCGCGCCACCTGGCCCCCAGCGCCGACAGAGGCGCCAGGTGCGCGTCGAGCCTGGTGTGCGACGCGGCCGCGGTCTCCTCCCACAGCTGCGCCGCGGCCAGCAGCAGGTCCAGGCCCGCGGCTGCTCCTTTCAGCGGCGTCGTCGCCGAGGGGAGGCGGGCGAGCCTGGCCGCGACGGCGTCGAGGCGGCAGAGGATAGGGTTCCCGGGCCATTCGCCCAGCAGCTCGGCGACGCGCGCCCGCAGCGGGGCCAGGGCCGCGGGGATGCGGGCGAGCTCCGCCGGGTTGGGGGCCTGGACGTCAACGAAGGGAGAAGGAGGAGAACTTTCTTTTCCTTCTCCAGCGGGAGCGCTCGAAGAGGTCAGCCGCGAGTGCTCGACGCACAGCCGCAGCAGCCTCCCCGCCCGCAGCGCCTCGTCGTCGTCGAGCGTCGCGGGGAGCAGAAGAGGAGAAGAGGATGATGAGGCGGCGTTGGATCGCTGCTGCTGCTGCTGCTGCTGCTGCTGCTGCTGCTGCTGAGGGACCATGGCCGCGGCGGCGTCGAACGAAGCCGCAAAGCGGTCGAGGTCGGAAGGAGCGGCGGCGGTGGTGGCGACGACGGCAGAAGTACCGTCGTCGTCTCCCCCGCTGCCGTAAAGCGCCGCGTGCGCCGCGACGAGCTCGTTCAGCAGGGCGCCCCCGGGCGTCGCGAGCGACCCGGCCAGGGCGGCCAGAGAGTGCGAGTCAGCAGCGGCAGCAGCAGAAGAGGAGGCAAGAGGGATCGGAGCAGCAGGTGCGTCGCCGTCGCGCATCAAGTCCTCCCCTCCTGGCTTCACTCCACTTGCTCCCCCGCCGCCGCCGAGCATCTCCCCTGCCAGGTCCGCCCACGCGGCGGAGTGGTCCGGGAACGCGGCGGCGAACGCCAGCTCGTCCCCTTCGTCGCCCTCGTCGTGCTCCGGGAGGCGGGGCTTCGGGGCGCGGAAGATGATCTCGACGCCGTCGCCGCCGTCCGCGCCCTCTTCCTCCTTCTTGCTGCTCCTCTTCTTCTCTTTCTCGTCGTCCTCCTCGCTGTCTTTCTTCTCGCGGCGCAGCGACTCCCACTCGCCGAGCAAGGAGGCGAAGGCCGGGGCAGCGACGGAGCGCGGGTCCTCGGAGTCGAGCGCTGCTGCTTCAACAGCAGCAGCAGAGGCCTTTCTCGCCTTCGCGGAGGCCGCGGCGACGCCGAGCGTGTGCAGCGCGGCGCGGACGCGGGCGGTGGCGGCGGCGGCGGCGGCCGCGCCGGCCCTCGCTTCCGTCGAAGAAGAGCAGCACCTCTCCAAGGCAGCGGCCGCGGCGGCGTCCGCGGCGGCAGCGGCGACGGCGCTCGAGCAGGGCCTGGCGGGCCAGGCGGCCAAAGAGCGCGTGGCGGCGGCAGCGGCAGCGGCCCTGCGCGCGGCGTCGCCGCTGCTCTCGGTGGCAGCAACAGCGGAAGCCGACAGAGCCGCGGCCGAGACGAGCGCCATCCCGGCGGCGGCCTCGGCCACGCCCAGCGCCACGGGGCCCAGCACGTCGGCGTAGGCCCGCAGGTTGGGGTCCGACGCCGTGCGGGAGCACCAGGCGCGCGCGGCGGAGGTCCAGGCAGAGGCCTCGGCGTGCGCGCGAGGAGCAGGGGGCTCTTCGGAGAGCGCAGAGAGCAGGGCGAGCACGCGGCCCGGCGCGCCGCCGAGCGGCGCTTCGTCGGAGCTCTCTTTCCTTCCTCCTCCTCCTAATCCTCCTCGCACGAAGCCGCGCGCGTGCTCCCTCGCCTCGGCATACCGAGGCGGGGTCGGCCTCGCCACGGCGGCGCGCTCGGCTGCCCTCGCCGCGTCCCTCGCGACGCGCGCCGCGGAGGCGGCGGCCCTCGCGCGCGAGGTCTCGTCGGGGCCGAAGGGCAGCGCGGCGGCGGCTCGGCGCTCGCGCGCCTCGGGCGCCAGGACGGCCGCCGCCTCTGCCAGCGCCGCCGCGGCGGCCCGGGCCGGGGTCGCGGCGGGGTCGGCGCCGCCGGAGGGGCAGGCCAGGGCCATGCGAGCGGCGCCCAGGGCGGCCCAGGCGCGGCCGCGGAGGGCGGCTCCGGCCGGGGAGAGGGCATCGAGAGAAGAAGAAGAAAAGGAAGAAGCATCGGCCAGGGCGGCGGCGGCGACGAGCAGCGGCCGGCGACCGGCAAGGGCCGCCGCCTCCGAAGCCGCCGCGGCCTCCACCAGCGACAAGAGGTCGCTGCTCTTCTGCCGTTCTCTTTCTCCTTCTCCTCCTCCATCGACTTGTCCACGGCAGAGCCTCGCGGCCTGGGCTCCCGCAGAGACGGCAGCCAGAGCAGCAGCGGAGAAGGAGCGAGAAAGAGCAGAGAGCATTTGCCCCAACAACGCCCCGAGCGCTTCCCAAGAGGCCGCCGCGGCCTCCCTACGAGGGAGAGACGCCGACGCGCGGGCTCTGGCGGCCCTCGCGGCGAGGCGGAGCTCCAGAGCAGCGACCGGAGCGCGGTCTCCCGAGGCGGCGGCCTGGAAGAGAGCAGAGAGCGGCGGCGAGCACCTCGCAGCCATCGCCGAAGCGTCGGGCGCGCCCGCGAGCCAACATGAGGCAGCGGAGCCGTTGCTCTCGCTCTCCGCCTCCGCGAGGAGCGCGGCGTGCCAGGCGAGCCAGGCCTCTGCGGTGGCAGCGCGCGCGGCGCGGCGGGCCGCGGCGGAGGCCGCGGCGGCGGAGGCCGAGACGAGCGGCGGGAGGGGGAGGGGCGGAGCCGCCGCGGCGACAACGACAGATCTCTCCTCTGACAGCGCAGCACTCGAAAACCCGCCGGCGCCCGCAGCGTCTGCCAGCGCGGCCAGCGCCATCGCCAGCGACGCCGGCGCGGCCCCACCGGACCGGGCCACGGCGTCGCACGCGCCGCGGAGGTCCGCGGGCGAAGGGCCCAGGTGAAGCCTGCGAATCTTTTCCTTTGACGACGACGACAACGCTTGCGCCTCGGCCAGCGCCGCCGACGCCGAGGCGAGCAGCGGCAACACCCGATCCAGGACCAGCGTGCGCCTCGTCGCCGCGGACAGCGACGCCAGCGAGCGGCAGGCCGCGTCCCCGAGGAGCAGAGAGGGCAGAGAGAGCCTCTTTGCGTCTGCTGCGTCGGCGGTGGAAGCCGCCGAGGCCGAGGCCGGGAGCGGGATCGACAGAGATGAACAGAGGTCGCCGGCAGCAGCGGCGGCACCTCCGTCTTCCCCGAGCCCTTCCTCTGCCGCCGCGGCCGCGGCCTCTGCCGCCTCTGCCAGCGCGACGGCAGGGGCAACAGCAGCGACGGCGGCCTTCAGCAGACTCGACCTGACCGAGTCTGCGATCGCAGTTGCGGAAGAAGAGGAAGGTTTGGAAGTCTTCTTCTTCTTCCCCTGCGGCACCGGCGGAGCGCACGCAGCGGCGAAGACGAGCGCCGACCCTTCTGCGAGCGCAGAGACGAAGCCCGCGTCGGCAGAGAGAGCCGCCGCGGCGGCAGCAGCCACGGCCAGAGGGAGAGCGACGGTGCGCTGCTCCGAGGAGATGCCGGCTGCGTGCAAGGCCTGCAGGGCCGCCGCGGCGCGAGCTGCGGAAGCGGTGCCGCCGGAGCCGCCGTTGCCGTTTCGCTGTGGAGGAGAAGGACTCGAGCTCAACAGCGCCCCTCCGGCCGAAGCGGCCGCCGCGAGCTCGCCGAGCGCCCTCCTCGCCTCCGCCAGGGCCCGCTCCCGGGGAGCCAGCGGCGCCCCTCCCCTCGCCCAGAGGCGCGAGATGGGGCTGCGGGCGTCCGGGAGGCCCAGGGAGGTCGTGAGGCGCTCTCCGGCGAAGGAGACGCGGAGGGCCAGCGACGGGTCCAGGAGGTGATAAGAGGTCGAAGAAGCAGAAGCAGAAGCGGCGGCGGCAACAACTGCCGCGGCCGAGGCCTCGACCTCGAGCCAGGCCGCCGCGACCCCTTCGCCGCACCAGCTCGCGCGCATGCCGGAGCCGTTGAATCTCGACGTCTCGCGCACCAGCTGCCTCCTCGCGGCTCGGAGGCGGGACAGGGCGGCGGCGAGGGGAAGACAAGGAGCAGAAGGAGAAGAAAGGGTTTCGCTTCCGACGACGCCGTTGTCGCTGTCGCTGCTGCTGCTGTTTGCGACGAGCGCCGTCGCCGCAGAGCACGCCACCGCGGCCGAGGCCGCCAGCGCGTACTCGTCGTCGTCGTCATCTCCACCTTCTTTGCCGCTCACCCACGCCTCCGGAGCCTCGACCTGCAGCAGCACCGCGGCCTCGAGCGCGCCCGCGGCGGAGAGAGCAGGGGAGAGCCAGGCTGCAGCAGAGGAAGTGTCGTTACTATTGCCGCCTTCGCTGCCTCCGGCGCGGCCCGCGGCTGCGAGCGCCGCGGACTCGTGCAGAAGGGTCCTCCTCCCTTGCCTGATCCCGGAGGCCAGGTCGGCTCGCAGGATGGCGGCGTCGACGAGGGCGGCGCGGGCCGCGGCGGCGCGGGCCCTGGCGGCTCGGAGGGCGAGCGGAGTCGAAGAAGAAGTTGAGGACGAAGAAGCAACGACGCGGAGCTGCTCCGCCGCCCTCGCTGCCGCCGCGGCCAGCGCCGGATCAGAAGAAGAGGACGCGTCAACTCCCTCCACAGCGGCAGCGAGAGACGCCGAAGCAGCCGAGGCGACGGCCTCTCCAGCCCCGGCACCGGCGAGGGCGTCGAGGGCGGACAGAGCTCGCAGCGCCGCGGCGCGGGCGCGGGCCCGGCGCTCCTCCTCGTCGGCGGCGGCGGCGGCGGCCGAGGGAGAAGATGAAGCGCTCCGCTCCTCCAGCAGCAGCATCGCCGCGCGGCACCTCCCACGGGCAGCTTCGGCCGCGCGCAGAAGAAGAGGAGGAGAAGAAGACGCGGGAGCGGCGGCTCCTCCTTCTTCTTCTTCTTCTTCGTCATCGTCGTCGTCATCATCAAGGTCTCGGATGACGATGGCGGCGGAACTCGAAGAAGAAGAAGCCGGCAGCGGCACGAGCCAGGCCGAAGGGAGCATCGGCGCGAGCGCCGCCGCCGCCTGGCCACCGGCTCGCAGCACAGCGCGCGCTGCACTCTCGATGTTGTTTCTCGACGACGACGAAGAAGAAGAAGAAGAAGAAGAGGAAGAAGAAAGCAGCAGCAGCTCCGCGGCGACCGAGCCGCAGAGCGCCGCCTCGAGGAGCGACGCATCGCGCGCGGCCTCGCTCCCTCCTCCTTCTCCTCCCTCCCACGGCGGCGGGGCCAGCGAGGGCCAGCGCCCCGGGCTCGCCAGGGGGCTGGCGCCGCCCCTTGAGGTGGCCTCGAGGACAAAGGCAGAAGGCGATGAAAGAGTGGGAGAAGAAGAACTCGAAGAAGAAGACCACGCGACGGAGAGGGCGTCGGCCGGCGACCAGCCGCGGCCGGCGAGTGCCGCGGCGGCGCGGGCCCAGCGGCGCAGCGCGTTGATTTGCTGCTGGCTCTGCTGCTGAGGTGCGTGCGCCCGATTCCGGTGGTGCTTATTCTTCGACGAAAGGAGACCGTCGTCAAACGAGTGAGAGACCGCGGCGGCCATCGAGCGAGCGAGCGCGTTCCCAGGGACGCCTTCGCACGCCGCGACGGCAACAGCGTCGCCGTCGTCGCCGTCGTTCGTCGCCTCCTCTTCCCCATCTCCTCCTTCTCCTTCCGCCTCCCTTCCGGAACCCAGGAAGATCTCGATCCCGCGGTTGCGCATCGCCCTCGACACCTCTCCGCCCGTCGCCGGGTCCACGGACAGGATCAGGCGGAAGCGCCTGTGCGGTCGGATCGTGCGAACGCCTCCGCCACCTCCTGCTTCACAACTGCCGCCGCAGCCGCCGCCGCCGCCACCGGCCTCGTGCAGCGACAGCAGCCCTCCGGCCTCGAGCAGCGGGTTGAGCCTGTCGAGCACCGCCGGCGGGGCGAGGTTGGCGCCGTCGAGGAGCACCCAGGCCCCCGTGGAGACGGCGTGGGTCAGGGCCCCGTCGACCCACTCGAAGAGGCCGGCGCCGGTAACTGGGGAAGAAGAATTGGAGGAAGTTGCCGGCGCGACCGCCGCCTCGGCAGCAGCGAGCTCGCCCGCGGCGCCCACGGCGGCTCGCAGCGCCGCCCTGCGGGAGGCGGAACCGGCGGGCAGCAGAGAGGCCGCTGCGCCAGCGGCCACCAGCAGGGCGCGAGCGGCGGCCGTCACCTTCTGGGAGAGCGAGGCGTCGTCGTCGCCATCGCTCCCGTTTGCGTTGCTCGACGCTCCTCCTCCGCCGCCGGCCGCCGACGCGCGCCCGGCGGCCTCGAGCTCCCTCCTCGCGCCCGCCATCGCCCGCAGCGCCGCCGCGACGGCGGCGAGGTCGGGAAGCGACGCAAAAGAGACAGCGTTCCCAATGACCTCCGAGGCGGCGCACGCCGCCGTCGCCGCGGCGGCGGCCACGCGCGACGCTTCGGCCTGCTCGAAGCCTCCCAACAAGTCGGCGGTGTCGGCTGACGGCGCGAGCGACAGCTCGACCAGCGGCGCTCGGGCCGCGGCCGCGGCGGCGCGCGCCAGCGAGGTCTTGCCCGACCCAGCGGCGCCCACCAGCAGGGCCATCCACCCTCTGGAGAGCGCCGCGGCGAGCGCCGCGAAGGGCCGGAGCTGCGACGGGAGCAGGGTCAGCGGCGAGGCGGCGGAGGTGCCCGGGGCGGTGGCCGGCGCGAGGAGGAGAGGAGGGGGAGGAGGAGTGTTTTTTCGCTCTTCTCCCGCCTCCTCCTCCTCTTCTTGCTCCTCGCCGCCGCAGTCGAGCACGGAGCGTCCCACGCGCAGCACCATGCGGCGAGGCTGCTCGGAGGCGCCGGTGGAGACGAGAGAGAGATCGGGCCTCTGCCCCGCGGCGTCGGCCAGGGGACCTTGCCACCCGAGCTCCATCGCCCTCCGAGCGGCGCGCGCGTCGCCGCGCGTGCGCAGGCGGGACTCGAAGAGCAGGGGAGCCCAGTGCTCTGCCGAAGAGGTGGCGAGAGAAGCGTCGATCGGACTGGGTTTGGGTGTGTTTTTGGTGTTGGTTTTTCGAGTTTTTCGATTTTCGTCGTTAGTCGAAAGAAAAATTTTCGAAATTTTGATAAGATGAAAAAATGTTTGGAGCGCGGTAAGCGGGGACTGCCGTTTGAAGGAAGACAGAAACGCCCCGCCCATAAAGTAATGCCCCATTCCGAAGGGGGCGAGCCAAGCGTATAAAAAGAGGCGGTGCCCCCCTCGGAGAGTAAGGTTTCGATCTCGGCGACTCTTAAATTCGGACCTCCCACGGAAAAAGGATGGGAGGCACGAGAGTGTGGTTGCCTTTTTTTTGTTTTTTTTTTTGGAAAAGTATGAAGAAACGAAACAAAAACTCTTACCTTTGGTCGTCGCCAGCCTTCTTCCCACCCCCGACGTCCGCGACAACGAGGTCGCACCACCGCATCAGGTCACGGAGATTAAACTCCCAGGGCCTTCCGGGGCCGGTCAGAGAGTTCTCACCATTTCCACTTCCACCACCACCAAAGCCTGCGGCGGCGTCGGCCAGGCGCGCGACGGCCGCCGTCATCCTCGCGACCAGCCCCACCGGCAGCCTCGGGTGCAGGGCCCGCAGCACCGACCGCATGTCCTCCTCCCGCAGCGCCTCGGCGCGCATGCGGGTGAACCTCGACACGAACGACCGCGGGAGGCACCTGCGCCCGCCGCCGTCGGACGCGGCGTTCTGCGCCCCGAACAACGCAAACCCGGGCGCGGCGACGACGGTCCGGCCGAGCTCGGGCAGGAAGATCTCGCGGCGGTGGTCGAGGATCGCGTTCAGCCCTTCGAGCACCGACTGCCCGGCGAGGTTGAGCTCGTCGAGTAAGACCCAGTCTCCGTTCTTGAGGGCCGAGAGTAAGGGCCCGTCGACCCAGGCGAAGGCGGCGGTAGCGGGAGGGTTCGAAGAAGAAGAGGGAGAAGTTTTGTCGCCGGCGGTGGCCTCCTCGACTTCCATCTCCTCCAGCACCTCTTCCGCCTCTTTCTCCTTCTCCTTCTTCGTCACCTTCCCGACGGGAAGGTCCGCTCCGAGCAGGTCAGAGACGTCCGTCTGCTCGCTCAGGTTGATCCTCACGAGCTTGCGTCCCGCGGCGGCGGCGACGGCGGAGACCAGCGCCGTCTTGCCGACGCCCGGCGGGCCCTCGACCAGGACGGGCCTGCCCGCCGCGAGCGCGCGGAGCAGCCGGCGCGCGTTGCGGGCGACGGCCGGCGCGGAGAAGTCGAAGCGGTGGCCCTCGGGGGCGGGAGCTCGGCCGACGGGGAGCAGGAAGGGAGCTACGCCCCAGTGCTTGGCGTCGGGAGAGAGGGCAGGGACAGGTGCAGCGACGACGGAAGAAGACGAAGCGGAAAAATCGGCCGAGGCCGATGCGGCCTCGCTGCCCAGGACCCGAGCCAGCGCCCTCGCCCCTTCCCTCGCGACCTCCGCCGCGGCCGAGTTCTCCCCGCTGCCTCCCCCGCCGGCGGCGCACACGGACGCGCCGTCGAGCAGGGAGGCGTGCACGGCGTGGGCGACGGCCTCGGCGGCGGACAAAGAAGAGGAAGAGGAAGAGGAAGAGGAAGAGGGATCACCTCTCCCGAGACCCAACAAGTCGTTCGCCAGCCGAGCCGCGGCGAGCAGGTCGCGCAGCGGCGGTACCGCCACGCCCAGCCTGCGCGACGCCGCGACGTGCGCCCTCCAGAACGCCAGTAAAGGTTCCGAAGCTGACGCCGAAGGGGAACCCAACTTTTTCTCGTTCGGGATGCGAGCCGCGACCATTGACCGCAGCTCCCCCTCGGCCTCCGGCGGTGGCGCCCAGATCGTCGTAAAACGGTTGGCGAGCGCCGGGGACAGCTCCCGCTTGCCGTAGTCCCCGCCCGGGTTCATGGTGGCGAGCACACGGAAGGAAGGGGCCGCGACGACGACCTCGGCGCCGAAGACGGAGTGTCGAGCGTTGTTGCTTTTGTTGTCGTTGCCGTTGTCGCTTCCGTCACTTCCGCTTCCGCTCCCACCACTTGCAACTCCGCCGCTCCCCTTCTCGGCCAGCGTCAGCGTCCTTCCCGGCTCCAGCACCGAGTTTAGCCTCTCCAGCACGGCGTCGTCGGCCAGGTTGACCTCGTCGATCAGCAGGGCGGCGCCCAGGCGTATAGCCTTCGTCAGCGGGCCGTCGGCCCACTCAAACGGCGCCGCCGCGCGCGAGGCCGCGGCGAGGGCCTGGGCGGCTGCGGCTTCGAGGGTCCGGAGGCGCTGCTCGAGGGGCTCGCCGCGGCAGGAGGCGCGGCGCTTGTTTGGCGGGAGGGCTTCGAAGGCGGCGCGGGCGGCGGAGGCCGTCGCTGCTGCGGCGGAGGCGGCGGCGGAAGCGGAAGCGATGTTGTTGTCGCCGTCGTTGTTGTTGCTTCCGTCGCCGGAAGCGGCAGCGGCGGAAGGAGCAACAGCGACGACACCAAGGGCCGCCAGCGCTGGCGAGGAGGAGACGCGCTGCGTCGCCTCGAGCGCCGTGGAGATCGCGCCCTGCCGGTCTCTGTGATTGGTTGGTTTCGTTTCGTTTCGGTTTTTATTTCGGAGGTGAGTTGAAAAAAGAAAAAAATGTCGCCGTGGTCGTTTAACCCGATGCCCCGTTTGTTTCGTTTTTTTTTTCAAAAGAAGAAAGGCGGGAAGCAACGGGCTGATAACCCGGAGTTTGATTACGCTCTGCGGACGCTTTCAGCCGATTCTGCCCCTGACTGCAGAAGAGATCAAAGAAAATCCTCGTGGCAAGGGTAGGGATAGTTGGCGTCCAAAAGAGACAAAGAAGAAGTGGGGAAAAAGAAGAAAGAGAGAAAAGAAAAAAAACTCACCGAACGGGGCGATAGCCGCCGACAAAGTCTGCCGCCTCGGTGAACCTCGAGCACGAGACCGTCACGAGCGGCAGGCCGCGCAGCGCGGCGGCGAGCTGGCAGGCCGTGGTCTTCCCCGATCCCGTGTCCCCGATCAGCAGCACGGGCTCCCCGGCGGCCATGGCGGCGTCGACGAGCGCGTAGGCCCTCACCAGGGTCGGGGTCCAGGCGAGGCCCCGCAGCGACGAGCGCAGCGCGAAGGCCGGCGAGGTCGGGTCGAGGTCGGGTTTTCGATCGTGTCGCTCGACTTCCGCCAGCGCCTGCGCCAGCGCCTGTTCTCCAGCTTTCCCGACCTCGGCGTACATCCTGCTACCGTTCTCCGAGACCACGTCCAGCGCCGGCCCGCTCACCCTCATCTCCCTCGAGATCAGCGCCGCGACCGCCTCCCTCTCGGCGCGCTCGCGGAGCCTCTCCCCGAGCAGCGAGAACCCGACCTCGGCCAGCTCGCGGTAGGTCCCGGCCCTCCTCGACGCCCACCGCAGCAGGTCGCGCGGCGTGACCAGCGCGGCCCTGCCCGCGAACGCGTCCCCTCCTGCGAAGCGGGCCCGCTCCAGGGCGCGCTGCGCAGAGACCAGCCTCGCCGCGTGCGAGGGCGGGACGCCGCACCGGTGCGCGACGACGTCAGCGAGCTCTGCGTCCGGGAGAGACCCCACGTCGACCTCCAAGAACCTCGACCGCAGGGCTCGAGACAGGGGCTTGCGCCCGCCGTAAGCCCCTCCACCGGGGTTTTGCGTCGCGAAGAGCGCAAACCCGGGAGCAGGGACGACGACCTCGGCGAGTTCGGGGACGTAGAGCTCCCCGTTGCCGTCGAGGAGCCTGTTGAGGGCCTCGAGGACGTCAGAGGGCGCCAGGTTGAGCTCGTCAAGCAGCACCCAGTGCCCTCTCCTTGCTGCTGCCAACAGTGGGCCCTCGCAGAAGGTCAGGTGGCCGTCCTCCCTGGCGCGGAAGGAGCCCAAGTAGTCGGCGATGTCGGTGGCGTCGTGGTTGTTGATGCGGACGCAGGGGTGGCCCGTCAGCTCGGCGAGGTGCGATACGAGGCTGGTCTTTCCCGCGGCCGTGGGGCCCTGCAAGAGGACCGGATAGCGGGCCAGGGAGGCGGCGCGGGCGAGGGCGTCGAGGGAGCGCTTGACGGTCGGGGTGACGACGAAAGGAGACGAGGAAGCAGAGGTGTCGCTTTCTTCTTTTTCTCCGCCAGCTCCACCAACTCCGCCTCCTTGGCTCAGCAGCAACGGCCCCGCGCGCAGCCAGTAGTCCCCGACCGCTACGTGCGACCCGGACGGAGCGGGCTCCGCGGGCCTCACGCCGGCGCCCCGTCCGGCGGGCACCGGGGGCAGGTGCGCGTCCGCCAGCGCGGCCAGCGCGGCGCTGGACTTTGGTTCGAGCGGCGCCTCGAACGCCACCGCCACGCCGTCCCGCAGCGCCCGCGCGAGGCCGTAGCGAGGGGCCGCGCGGGCCGCGTACTCGAGCGAGCGGCAGAGAGTGCGCAGGTTGTACGGGGGCTGGTGCCCCCCGCCGTCGGAGAGCGTCCCCGAGGAGGCGGCGGCGCGGGCGGCTCGGTAAAAGGCGACGACGGCGTCGGCGACGGCCGCGACGGCGGGAGGGTAACTCGCTTCTCCGCTTCCGCTTCCGTTTCCGTTTCCGTTTCCGTTTCCACCTCCGCCTCCGAGACCCGGCGCCAGGTACGCGCACACCAGCGCCCGCAGGTCCTCCCCGGAGGAAGGCTCCGACACGTGCAGCTCCAGGAAGCGCGAACGCAGCGCAGCGGGCAGGTCGCGCTTGCCCGCGTCGGTCGCAGGGTTCATCGCCGCGAGCAGCCGAAAACCCGGCGCTGCCCTCACGGGCGCGTCGTCGCCGCGCTCGGCCAGCAGGAGGCCGCCCCAGCCGCTGCTGTTGTCGCCTTCAGCCTCTTCTTCGGAGGACGAAGAAGGGCCGTCCAGGAGGCACGCGAGCCTCTCGAGGACGTCTGGGGGAGCCAGGTTGACCTCGTCGAGCAGCAGCCACCGGCCCTGCCTGAGGGCCTTCACGAGCGCGCCCTCTGCGAACGCGAAGCGCGGCGGAGGGGGCGGCGCTGCTGCCCCCGTTGCTGCTGCCGGGGAGGGGGAGGAGGCCTCGACGGCGGCGACGTCGCGGGAGAGGGCTGCCCAGCCCGAGGAGAGTTCGGCGGAGAGGACCAGGGGCTCGCGGCGCTGCTTCTTCTTGCGGCGCTTGGAGGCGGAGGTGGCAGCGGCGCAAGTGAAGTCGTTGGCTTCGTCGTCGTCGTCGCCGTCGTCGTTAGCTTCCGGCGAGGAGGGCCTCGGCTTGACGGCATCGTCGACCTGTTGTTTTTTGTTTTTAGGGCATGAGAGTGTGAGAGAGAAAGGAAGAAGAAGAAGAAGACAAAGGCGGGAAGAAAAGAAGAAAAGAAAGAAAAAAAGAAGGGGGGGCATCCGAGAATTGTAGTCTATTTTGAAAAAAATCAGCACAGACTCCCTAGAGAGTCCTAAGCATCGCTTTTCGGTTTTGATTTTGTAATTTTGTCGTCATAGCCCCCCCCTCTTTTTTTCTTTTTGCGCGCGTTCAGGGAAGAAGAAAAAGAAAAAAGAGAAGAAAGAAAGGCAAAGAAAAACTTTTCCTCACCTTTGCCAGCGCGACCCGGCACGCCGCAGCGACGCGCGACCACTGCTTCTTCGCCAGCGCCCTCGCCGCGGCCTCGAGGAACGCGTCGTGCCCGCCGCGGGGCCAAGTCTTTCTCATCAGCTCCGCCAGCGAGCCCAGCAGCGAGCGCGCGGCGTCCGCGGCCGAGCTCGGGCGGAACCCGCCCACGAGGTCGGCGGCGTCGGACGACTGCGAGAGGTTGACGACGTCGAGCGCCGCGCCGGCCTGCGCCGCGAGCCACTGGACCGCCGAGGTCTTGCCCACTCCGGTCTCGCCCACCAGTAGCACGGGCTCGGGAGGGTGGCTGAGAGGAGGAGAAGGAGAAGAAGAAGAGCTGGCGTTGCTGCTGCTGCTGTTACCCTCATGAGCAGCAGTACTCCCTCCAGCAGAGAGCGCGGCGGCGAGGGCCTCGAGCGAGCGCCGCGCTGCCGCCGTGGGCGCGAACGAAGGGCCGCCGCCTGCCGCGCGAGCCGCCCCGGCCGCCCTCGCCGCCCGAAGCGCGGCGGCGGACCTCCCCGGAGCGACGGCCAGGCGGGCGCGACCCACAGAGATGGAGCGGTCAGCGACGACGAGCGACGGCGAGTCGTGCGCGACCCGGGCCGAGCCCCACGAGCCGGGCAGGCCGCAGGCCGCCGCCAGCGCGCCGGCGAGGGCGCAGCGGGCCTGGAGGTCGGGGACGGCCCCGGCGAAGACATCTGCCGCCTCTGCCGCAGCGAGCTCTCGGAGGGCGGTGGGCAGGGAAGAGGCGGAAGCGGGAGAAGAAGAAGCGTTGATCGTCCAGGCCGCCGCCTCGGGCGCGCGGGCCGCGACGCGCGACGCCCAGCGGCACGCGTCCCGCAGCGACGGCTGCCTGCCGCTCCGGGCCGCCCCGCCGGCAGAGAGGCCCGCCGAGGCCAGGAAAGAAGAGGCAGAAGAATTAAAAGAATCGTCGTCGTTTGCGGGCGACATCCCTTCGGCGAGCCTCGCGACCGACAGGCAATCGAGCCCGACAGTCGCGAGCGCGGCGGCGACGGGGGCCGGGAGCCTCGCCGCGAGCACCGCCGCGGCGTCCTCTCTCGAGGGGGACTGGAGCACGACGCGGGACCAGCCGCCGCGGTCCAGCAGGGCAGCGGCGGAGCGAGTGGTGATAGTGGCGGCGGTCGCTGTGACGGCGGCGGCGGCTTTCGAACGCGAGCTCGTCGCCGCCGCCGTCGCCCTCGTCGTCGCAGCGGCGATCAGCCGAAACCCGGGGCTGGGCTGCAGCGTCTGCCCGCGCGAAGGGAGCTGCAGGGGGCCGCCGTCCAGCAGCGGGCCGATGGCAGCTGCCGCGTCGGCGGGAGCAGACTCTGCGCCCTCCAGAACCAGCCAGCGGCCTCGGGCGACGGCCAGCGAGAGGGGGCCGGGGCTCCACGAAAAGGCAGGAGCAGCAGAGTTTGACAACGACTGAGAATCGGAAGCAGAACTCTGCGGCGGCGGAGCAGCGACGTAGCACCCGAGCAGCGCCCTCGCGTCCGCGGCGTCCCCTCCGGCGTGGAGCGTCAGCACGGGCGAGGCGCCGCAAGCGTGGGCCAGCGCCGCCACGAGCGCGGTCTTGCCGCAGCCGGCGGGGCCCTCGACGAGTAAGGGGCGGCCGTCGGCGACGGCGAGCGCCGCCGACCGCAGCGCCGAGAGGGCGGCCGGGGTCGCGACGAAGGAGCGCGGGAAGAGGTGCGGTGACGACGGCGAAGAAGATTTTCCCCTGTTGCATCGGGGCAGCCAGACGCCACAGATGTCGACGAAGCCCGGCGGCGGAGGCAGCGACGGGAGCACGGCGGTCGGAGGAGGAGGACGAGGAACAACGGCGGAAGCTTCTTCTGTGTCGCGATCCGCCGGCGAGAGCAACAGCGGCAGCGCCGGCGTCGCAGGAGGCGCCGCGGACGACAAGCCTCCGCCTCCGCCTCCCCCGCGCTCGCCTCCGAGCCAGTGCCCCGCCCTCGCGACGGCAGAGACGCGCTCTTCTTCTTCCCAGGCCAGCTCGCACTCCAGCGCCCTGCCCCCGGCGGCGGAGGCGGCGGCAGAGGCCAGAGCATGAGAGGCGTCGGGCGCCAGGCGTGACAGCAGAGCGACGCAGCGTGCCGCCGCCCAGGCCGCGTGCGGGTCCCTCTCCTCTTCGTCGAAGCAGCACCTGTCGAACAGGTCGAAGAGCGGCGCCGTGTCGTCCCAGGACCGGACCAGCGAAGGGCACGCGAGCAGGACCCGCAGCGCGGTCCGCGAGCGCTCGACGAGCGGAGGGAGAGGAAGAGGGGTTCCCTCGTTGTCACTGCTGCTGCTGCTGCTTTTGTTCCCTGCGAGCGCCGCTGCCAGGGAAGGGCGTGCGGTCTCAAAGTGCCTGGCTATCACGCTGTGGGAGGAGGAGAGTTGGAGGAAGCGGGTCGTGAGGGAGGGGAGAGGAAAGAAGTGGTGAGTTTCTAGTTTTTTTTGGCTAGGTGCAGCCGTCCGTCCAACTCTCCATCTCCATCTCTTTCTCTTACCTCGCCACGTGCGGCACCACCTCGACCAGCCTCGCCAGCGCGATTGCGACGTTAACGGCCGAGGCCCCGGGAAGCGGCGGGCCCGAGCAGAGCCTGGCCGCCAGGCGCAGCGCGACGGCGGCGCACGAAGCGCCGACGGCGGCGCTCAGGTGCCGGCGGAGCAGCAGCGTCGAGAGCGCATCGAGCGCGGCAGCGTCGGACTTTTGAATGGTTTAGATTGAATGGTTTGAAAGAAATTGAGTCGGTTTCGTGAGCGAATTTTGATCTGATTTTTGTACGAGTCAAGCAAGCGTGTTGCATATGTGCTGTGATGCAAAGGAAACGGGACAAAGATGCCTGAAAAGAGGGCGAGAGCGCGGACGGGGAAACCGTCGTTTCGATGGCCCAGACATGTCTCCCTCTCATTTCAATCGAACGTTTCTAGTAAAAAAGAAGCTCATGCTTCTTCCGCTCCCTTCCTCTTCCATCGCCTTCTCACCTTTTCTTTGAGCGCCGAGACCACGCCCGCATCTCCCTCTGCCTCGGCACTGCGGTAGGTGAGGTCAAGCAAGCAGGCCAGCGGCGAGGCGGGGTTGGAATCGGCCATAGTCGTTTTAAGAGCGGCGACGGCTCGAGAGGCGGCGGCGGCGGCCTCGAAGAAAAACAGATGCGGTAAAAAAACGCAGAGGAAAAAGGCGGCTTTGCGAGGCCTCTTTCTCCCTGATAGCGCGTGTCTATAGAGAGAGAGCTTGTGTGTGTTCCTGTGTATGTGTGTTGTGTTAGCGAGCGAGCGAGAGAACGAGAGAGAGCAGGAGGCTGCTCTTCCTCTTTCAAAAAAGAAAAATGAACTTTTTTTTGCTCTTTCGTTTTTTCTATTTGAAATTTTCGTGTTTTTTTCGTTCACATTTTCCATCTCTTCTCTTCCCTTCTCTCCTTTCACACCGCCACCTCAAACGCCCGCACGCGCCCGTCGGCCCCGCCGCTCACCAGCAGGTCCTTCTTCCCGTTTCCTCCTCCGAGGCACCAAGCCAGCGCCAAGGCCTTGCCGTCGTGGGCAGCGAGGACGGCTAGCGGCGGCGAAAGAGCGGCGGCGGCGTTTTTCGCACCTCCTCCACCGCTGCTTCCACTTCCGCTGTTCCCGCCCCGGATGTCCCAGAGCTTGACCTTGCCGTCATGGCCGGCGCTCGCCACCAGGTGGTGTCGCGTCGGGTGCCAGGCCAGGGCGGAGACCCAGTCCCCGTGCGAGCCCAGGCGGAACGAAGCCGCGACGACGCCCGGCGCGGCAGCGACGGCGGCGGCGGCAGCAGTGGCGGCGTCGACGCTCGCGATGGCGGCTCGGGTGTCCCAGAGCCGCACCTCGCTCGAGGCGCCGCCCAGCGCGACGAGCCTCCCGTCGGAGCCCGTCGGGGTGGCCAGGGCGAAGACCGCGTGGCCGGCGTGCAAGGTGTCCGTCGGGCGGCAGGAGGTGGTTGCGGAGGGAGGAGGGAAGGCTTCGTCGTCGTCGTCGCCGTCACTGGCGGCGGCGTTTGTCGAAGCTGCTTCGCTCATCTCGACCTCCCAGCGCCGAACCGAGTGGTCCCACGAGCCCGTCAGCAGGCAGTGTGGCGAAGGCCAGCAGATAGAGGAGACGCACTGCGTGTGCCCGCCGTTGGAGATCGTCAGGAGCGGGTCCGGGGTGGAGAAAAAGGTAGCGGAAGAAGAAGAAGGCGCTTGCTTCTTCGAGACCTTTCGCCGTTTCGCTGCGGCGGCGGCGGCGGTGCCGTCGTCATTTCCAGCCGAAGCAGCTTGGATCGCCGCCTCGACCCGCGGGTCCCCGCGCAGCCTCCATAGCTTGACGCTCCCGTCCCAGCAGCCCGTGGCGGCGTAGGAGGAAGAAGAGGAAGAAGTGGAAGGGCACGCCACGACGGACGCAACAGAGTCGGCGTGCCCGAGCAGCTCAGCGACGACGACCGGCGACGAAGTAGAGGTCAAGGTCAGGAGCGACGCGCGGGCCACGCCGTCCCTCCCCGAGGAAAGCAAAAGACCGCCGCCATCGACAGAGAGCGCGTCGACTCCCCCCGGGTGTCTCCCTTCGAGCCTGGCGTCCGGCGCGGCGCCTTTCAGCAGCGACGCGCGCGACCAGAGCCGCACGCCGCCGTCGCAGCAGCCGGCCGCGACGACGACGGGCGAGTCGGAGCTCTTCGTCGAAGATGAATTCGGGATCGCCACCAGCGCGTCGACCCAGTCGTCCGCCGGGGCCGGAGGGGCAGGGTTCGGCGGGGGCACGGCCAGGAAGTACTCGACGTGGACCGCGGTCTCGGCCGAGGCCCCCTGCGCCTTCAGCAGGGCGTCGAGCGGCCTGCGGACGAGCTCGCCACCGACGAGAAAGTCAAAGGGCACCACTGCCTTCCTCTTCTTCTTCTTGGTGCTTTCGTCTTCATCTTCCTCGTCGTTGCCGCCGCGGCCTAGCAGGTGGTTGATGATCTGGGAGAGGCCGTAGCGCGCGAGGTTGGTCGGGACGGTCTGTTGTTGTTGATTTTTTTTTCAAGAGGAGGTCGAGAAAGAGAGAGAGAGAGAGAAAGGTGAGCGAGAGCCGCCGCCGCCGCCGCCGCCGCCGCATGCGTCGAGAGAGAACAAGCCAATGCGAGTTCTATGCTCATTGAAGCCCTCCATCTCTTTCCATTCTTCCTGTACTGCTCGAACTCACCACGGGCTCGTCAGAGACGCGGTACTCCAGCGGGAGGCGCGTCACGAAGCGGACGGCGACCTGCGTCGCGGCGGCGGCATTGGCAGGAGCTGCGGCGGCGAGAGCGGCAATCGTCATTCTCTCTTCTGTCGCTTTGTTTGCTCTCGTCGATTCGTTTCTCTCTTTCGATGTTGATATCGGTGCGCTGATTAGAAGACTGCTGCCTGCGATGAGCGATCTCTACGGCGAGAGAAAGGCGAATCGTACAGCAGGAGAAGCGGCGAAGAGGCAAGCGTTTCTTCAGAAGAGCGACGAAGAAAAAATGGATTTTTGAACTCAAGTCACAAAAATCGAAGCAACAGCGTTTGCTTGCTCTCTCACTTTCGCCGCCTCGCTCGCTCTCTAGTAACGATGATCCACGTCGCCGCAGCGGGGGGCCATGCGCGGCTGCTCGCGCGTGTCCTGGCTCCGCGGCGCCTTCTTGTGCTGCGCCTGAGGAGGTGGTCGAGTTCGCCATTGGCATCGTCGTCGTCGTCGCCTTTGACGACGCTCCAACGGCGACTCGCATCAGTCCCTCTCCCTTCTTCGCGCCGCCACTACTTCCCCATCGCGATCGCCGCCACTGCCTCCAGAAGCACGCGGATAGTCGCTACGACCGCAGATGCAATACGCCCCGCAGCCCGAGATCTCGCCCCGGCGGCGCCGCCCCTGGCGGATGAATCCGCCGTTCGGGGCCCGCCGCGACCGCCGCCGCTGACGCTGTACGACTCGATGGCCCGCACCAAGCGCGCGTTCGAGGCGAGGCCCGGCGGCGATCCCGTGTCGATGTACGTGTGCGGCGTGACCGTCTACGACCTGAGTCATGTTGGTGAGTTGATTGGAAGGAGGGGATTGGGATAAAGAAAAGAAAAAGAGGTGGAAGAGGCAAAACAGATCGAATTCTTACTGGACCTTCTCAACCTCGACCTCCCCTCAACCTCAACTTCTTTTCCCGCTCTGTAGGCCACGCCCGCGTCTACTGCGCCGCCGACGTGCTCTTCCGCTTCCTGCGCCGCAGCGGACACGCCGTGCGCTACGTCAGAAACTTCACCGACATCGACGACAAGATCATCAATCGGGCCAAGGAGAGCAGAGAAGGAGAAGAGGCCTCCTCTTCCTCGTTCGACGTTGCCGCTGCGTGCTCGTCCCTGACCGAGAGGATGATCGCCGAGTTCCACGACGACGTCGACGCGCTGCGGTGCCTGAGGCCGACGTCGGAGCCGCGGGCGACGGCCTTTGTGAGTTACTTGGATGTTTTTTTTCGGAGCTTTTTTCGTTCGGGGATCTAGCGGCGAGAAAACAACGAAGCGAAAGAAGATGAAAGAACGAGAAAAAGCTCACTTTTTTTTTCTCGAAAACCAAAAAAAAAAAAAAAACTTGAAGGTTCCGGAAATGATCGCGATGATCTCCGACATCCTCGCCGCCGGCCACGCCTATGTCGCCCCTCTCAGCGGCGACGTCATGTTCTCCGTCGAGGGGATCGAAGGGTACGGCCGCCTCTCGGGCAGGACGACCGCGGACAACAGGGCCGGCGAGCGCGTCGCGGTCGACGGGAACAAGCGGAACCCCGCCGACTTTGTGCTGTGGAAGTCTGCAAAGCCCAGGGAGCCTGCCTGGGAGAGCCCGTGGGGTCCGGGGAGGCCCGGATGGCACATCGAGTGTTCGGCGATGGCGCGGTGAGGACGTTTTGTTTTTAGTCGTTTTTCTTTTCTTTTTCTTTTTTTCTCTTCGAAAAAACTCACTCTCTTTTTTCTCCCGTTTCCAAATTTTTTGGGGAAAAAAAAAATCCAGGGCCCTTCTCGGCCCCGTCGTCGACGTGCACGGCGGGGGCGCGGACCTGATGCACCCGCACCACGACAACGAGATCGCGCAGTGCCAGGCCAGCGCTGAGGTCGACCCCGCCTGCTCCTGCTGCGGCGACGGCAAGGGAGCCTCCGCGGTCTCGTCTGCTGCTGCTGCTAACGCTGCTTCTCCTCCCTCCTCTTCTTCTCAATCTGGCCCCGTCGTCGACTTCGTGCGCTACTGGTGCCACTACGGCTTCGTCAACGTCGACTCGCAGAAGATGTCCAAGTCGCTCGGCAACTTCTTCACGATCCGCGACGCCCGCAGCCGCTACTCGGCGCCGGCGCTGCGCTTCTTCCTGCTGGGCACGCACTACCGTTCGCCGCTCAACTTCTCGCACGAGGCGCTGGAGAACGCAGCTGACAGGCTGTTCTACGTGTACTCGACGCTGGCCGACGTCGAGGAGGAGCTGGAGGCGCTGAGAGCGAAGGCGGAGGCGGAGGGGAAGAGTTCTTCTAATTCGTCGGCGTCTGATGCTGCTCCTGCTGCTGCTCCCGCTGCTGCTGCTGCTGCGCCGAAAAAGGGCAAAGCGACTCCGGTCTCGATCTCCGACGAGCTCTCCGAGGCCGACCGCGACCTTGACCTGGGTAAAGGTCCCGGAGGAGAGGCCCTGGCCAACGCCCTCGCCTCCCTGGCCGACGACGTGGGCACCCCGGGCGCCGTCGCCGCGCTCTCCGCGCCGCTCAAGCAGGCCAACGATCTGCTGAAAACAAAAGCCGGGAAAAAAGCTGCCTGGAGGGCTTATTCTCTGGCTTCGATCGCCGCGGGAAGCCAGGCCGTTCTGGAGCTCCTGGGCCTGGAGCCCCGCCCCGACGCCAAGGCCTCGCTCGAGGAGCTCAAGGACGCCGCGCTGCTGCGCTGCGGCGTGACCCGCGAGGAGGTCGCGCGCGGCATCGACGAGAGGGCGGCAGCGCGCGCGGCCAAAGACTGGGCCGCCGCCGACGCGGTGCGGGTTCGGTTGGAGGCAGTTGGGATCGCGATCAGCGACACGGCGGGAGGGGAGACGACGTGGAGGCCCGTGGCGAGGGTCGTTGGCGGTGAGAGTGAGGGTGAGGGTGGGAGTGGCAGTGAGTGAAGAAGGAAGTTGCAAGCAAAAGAAGGAAAAGAACTGAAATTTTTTGTCATTTTTTTTTCTCGTTCGTTCTTCGATTTCGATCATCTTTTCCTTCGCGATGGTCTCCGCCGCCGCCGCCGACTCTCCCGAGGACCTCGTCGCTCGCTTCGCATCTATTCACGCACGTATCGATACGCTCGAGGCAGCCCTTAAGGGCGATTTGACGCTAGCATTGAAGAATAAGCAGCGTTCGACCGCCATCATCGAATCAGAAGAAGAAGAAGATCGAGACGGAAAACAACTCGACCTCGACGGCGAAACCTCAACTTCTTCTTCTCTTTCCATCCCTGCGACCTCTGCCTCGCCCGTCTCCGAGACCCAGCGCCGCCTCTCCAGCGAGCTCCTGTCGCAAGGCATCCCGGAAAATAGGTTCGCGTTCACGCGCGTGCCAGGAGACTACTACGAGGGAGGGCTCGAGTACCGGAGGGAGTGCCTGAACGCTGCATCGCTCTCGCGGCTCTGCAAAACGCTCCTGCTGGAAAACACCAAGGCCCGCAAGTTCAACGAAAGGGACGAAGTTCAAAAGGCTTATCTTTCTCCGAGCCAGCGTGCCGCTCTCTCGGAGCACTTCCTGGTCGTGGTTCAGTACGGGAACGCGCGGTTCGACGCAGAGAGGCTGAAACGCGAGCTCCTGAGCAACACGGAGGGGTTTGCGCCCGCCAAGGCTTTCAACCTCAGGCTGGCCAAAGACGGAGTCGCCGAATCGATGACCGGCTTTGTTCACGGCGCTGTGACGCCTGTTGGGGCGTTGTGCGGGTTGCTTGGATCGAAAGGGCAGGTGGTCTCGAAAGGGAAAGAAGGGAAAGAAGGTTTCGGCGAAGGAGGGGAAGAAGAGGGAAGAAGCGAGATCCCCGTCGTTTTGTCGAGCCGCATCGCAAAGCTCCCCGAGTTTTGGATGGGAGGTGGGGAGGTGGATCTGAAGCTTTGTCTTTCGACCAAGGACTTTATCAGAGCCTACGATCCTCTCATTGCGGAAATCATGCACGGAGACGGCGGGGAAGGAGCGGAGAAGGAAGAGAAAGAAGAAGATGATGATTTGTAATTTTAAAATGAAAGAAGTTTGTTATTGGAAAAAACTCAAACACCTCCACCCGCGAACTTCTCCACCTCGCTCTTAAAGTCCTCCCCGCCACCTCCATCCTCCAGCCCTTCCCCGACCTGCAGCCGAGCGAAGCCCACCATGCGCAGCCCTTCCCTCTTGGCGGCGGCGGCGACAGTCACGGAGTCATCCATGACGAGCTTCTGCTCCAGCAGACAAACCTCCTCGTACCATTTTCCCAACCTGCCCGCCACGATCTTCTCGACGATGGCGGCGGGCTTCCCGCTGGCCGCGGCCTGCGCCGCGGCGATGGCGCGCTCGGACTCGACCAGGGCGGCGGGCAGGGAGCCCCTGTCGAGGGAGAGGGGCCGCGCGGCGACGACGTGCATCGCGAGCTTGTTCGCGAAAGAGACGACGACGGGCCGGTCGTCCTCTCCGGCGTCAGACCCTTCCGCCTTCCCTCCCGCCAGGGGTTCCAAGGCGACGATCCCTGCCATGCGGCCGATGGAGGCTCCGGGGGTGGCCGGAGAGTGCACGTAGCTGCCGATGACGCCGCCGCCGCCGCCGCCGCCGGAGGTCGAGAGAAGAGAGAGTTTCGCGACGCGGCGGACGACGACGTTCTCCCTCACCACAGCCGCGGCCGCGGCCGCTCCGTCGGCGCACAGCGACGCCAGCGCGGGGACGGTCGAGGCCTCGACGACGTTGTTCTCCTCGGCAGAAGACGCAGAGACCTCGGCACCGAGGGCCGCCCTGGCCGCGTCGGCGGCCAGCGAGGTCAGCAGCTCGTTGCGCGCTGCGAAGTCGGTCTCGCAGTTGACCTCGGCGAGGGAGGCGGAGGTCGGGGACAGGGCGACGGAGACCCATCCCTCCGCTGCCCTCCGAGAGGCCTTTTTCGCGGCCGCGGCGAGGCCTCGCTTGCGCAGGGCGGCGAAGGCGGCGTCTGTGTGGTGTGGAATGGAGTGGAAATAGATGAAAGCGGAGGTGAGAAAGAGAGAGGTGAGAAGAGGTTGACGCCACCGAGCGCGACGGCTTGTTGCTTTTTCGATCATTGGAATTGAAGAAGGCGAAAAAAAAAGCTCAACTCTTCCTTCGACTCATCCCCGCACCTTCGTCCCACTGCGTTTCGACGAGGGCCGCCTTGACGTCCGTGACGGGCGCACCGGACTTCTCGCGGAGGGCCTTGATCAACTGGAGCTGGTTGGAGGGCGGAGCGGACGAAGAAGAAGAAGCGAAGGATCGAGAGCGGCATCGCCGTCGATCGTCGTCTAGCCGCGATGACGACGACGACGACAACAAAGAGCTCGAAGAAACGCAACGCCGCCAGAGGAAAGCAGAGCTGCTGCTCTCATTCAACGCGCCAGAAAAAGAGGCCGAGGTTGAAACGTGATTCTCTGTCAGTGCACGAGCCGCAGAAAGGGCGACGCGGGCGAGGGAGGAGCGGCTCATGAGTCAAAGTTTTGGAGAAAAAAATCACGAGAGCGAAAGAGGTGTGATTTTTTTTCTTCCTTCCATATTTTTTTCACTTTCTCGGACGCGAGCGATTTGGCCTGCTGCTCTGCTCCCGTTCCACGCGCATACCTCCTTTCTCTGGACGTGCTCTTTTCCCACGGTGCTCAACTCGACGTGTTTGTTATCCTAAAGAGCGCTCAGGTCTGACAGAGCCTTCCTTGAGCCGAAGGGAGCAAAGGGAGCAAACGACGAACGCGGATCGTTTTTTCTTCTTTTGGTCCAGCAACCAAATTCGAATGACATCGACCGATGCCGCCATGCCCTCCGAGGCAACGTACACCGTGTCCGCCGCAGGACAACAAGCTGAATTGGAATCGTTCAAGTGTTTCTCGGGGGAGGCGGGTGCAGCAGAGGTCGAGACGCGCCAGGACAACGATGCGAAAGAGGGAGCAGCAGCAGCAGCAATTGCGGCGACGACGAAGATGACGACGACGATGACGCTGCTGCCAGCGGCGACCACCACCGACGTCGAAAAGAACGACGACCTCGACGTTGGCGCCGGAAAACCTCTACCCCTCCTCTCGCCTCCTCCTCCTCCCCCGCACCGCCGCTCCTCCCCGCCCCCACCGCCGCGCGTGGGCCCGAGGTTCCAGGCGGAGGTCCCTCCCGCCCCCCTGGGCTCGCCACCGGCCCCGGCAGAGGAAGCGAAGGACCCGAGGGCCGCGATGCCGGGCCCCAGCCCGAGGACGGCGGTCGCGCTCGCCGCGGGGCCGGAGCTCGAGTCGGCCGCCGCGCTGCCCAGGGACGCGACGAGGGACCCCTCCGAGCAGCTGGCGAAAGGGAGGCCGGGGAGGAAGAGGACGAAGGGGAGCCGCGAGGTCTCTCCTGCTTCGTCAAAAGGGGGAGGCGGAGGAGGGAGCCACCACGGCGTCACCTTCCGCGGCGGCTGGGGCCCTCGCAGCACGAGCGATGTCGCGCCCGGCGCGGCGGCCAACGTTCTGGGAGTGCAGACGCTGGTTTCGGGACGCAACGGGCGCGAGCGCAGGCCCCCGACGTGGCTGCAGAGCTCCGTGAGCCCGCTAACGTCGAGGGATGCGCAGTACGTGCCCTCGATGGGATTCGGAGGTGGAGGAGGTGGAGGAGGAGGAGCTGGAGGTGGAGGTGGAGCGGCAAACGGAGAAGGGTTCTCGAACAACAACAACAACAACAACAACAACAACAACAACAACAACAACAACAACAACAACAACAACAACAACAACAACGACAACAACCTGCCTGTCGAGGAGGTCGAGAGGGCGCGCAGGCAGAGGCAGCAGCTGCTGCAGCAGCAGGCGGAGATGGACGAGTTCGTGGAAGCCGCGCTGGCGAAGGCGGAGGCCGCGCTGGCGAAGGCGGAGGCCGCGGGCGCGCTGAAGCGCGAAGGGGAAGGCGGAGGAGGAGGAGGAGCGGTGCCGGCGCCGATGGCGGCGGCTCCGCCGGCGGTCATCACTCACCCCATCGCGCTGCCCCCGCTCCCCCCTCGCCCGTATCCCGCCGCCGCCGCCGCCGCCGTCCCTCCCTCCGATGTCGCTGCCCCGACCATGATGTCCTGGCGCGCCTCGGCCGACGGCTCTTCCCTAAAAGTCGCGGTCGTGTTGGGAGGGAGGCTGTTTGGCGGAGAGCTCTCGCTCCAGCAGCGCCGCGCGGCGAGGAAAGCTGCCACTCTCCCTGCTGCTGTTTCTGCTGCTCCCTCCGAGACTAGCAGCGGCGCCCCCTCCCCTTCCCCTCGCGACCACCGCGACCAAGAGCACCCTTTCGGCAAGAAGCAGCAGCAGCGCGCCGTGCACGTCCCGACCGTGCCGAGGCCGCCGCCCTCGGCGTGGAACAGGGCGTACGCGCTCGGGCCCAACAGCTACAACGGCTGCCAGCCCCCAGACTCCCCCTCCGCCGCCGCCGCTTCTTCTGCTCCTGCTCCCTCTGGGTCCATGCCGCCGATCTCGGAGGCTTCGAGGGCCGTTTTGGCTCTGGGCCCGCACGCGACGCACGCCGAGAAGCTCGAGGCGCGCCGAGCCGCGGTCGATGCGGAGTTCCTCCGGCTGGCTGCGCTGCCACGCCCGCCTCGCGGGGCGACCTGCATCATGTGCGGCCGCGAGGCGGACGAGGAGGAGGAGGGGGAGAAGGAGGGCCTGCCTCTGGATTGCACGCGGAGGTTTGCGGAGAGGAGGCACGCGAATCCCGGAAACGGAAACGGAAACGGAGATGAAACCGCCGACGACAAAGACGACGGAGACAAAGCTTCTGCTCTCCGCCCCAAGTGCGACGGCTCCCCCCTGGGCCCCCTGTTCCTCGCCCGCATGTCCGCGGTCTCCGTCGTCTGGTGCCACGAGCAGTGCAGCGTCTGGAGCCCCGAGGTCTACTGCGAGGGGCCGTTCCCTGGTGGACGGATCGTCGAGCAGCTGTACGAGGACGACGACGGCAACTCGGTGGTGCAGAGGGTCGTCGCGCGCCACGACGACGGCGCTCCCGACGAGGGCGGGCTCCGCAACGTCGGCGACGCCGCCCGCCGCGGCCGCATGATCAAGTGCCGCGGCTGCATGGGCAAAGGCGCCACCCTGGGCTGCATCTCCAAGAGCTGCCGGGCTTCCTACCACCTGCCGTGCGCGCGCGCGTCCGGGTGCACGCTTTTCGACGACGGTGTGATGGTGTGCCCGCTGCACCGGGGGGAGCGCCGCGGAGGGGTCACCAACGGCGTGCGCGACCTCGAGGTCGGTGGCGGTGATTACGATGACGAGGGAGAAGAGTACCTGACCTCGGGCGGCGGCAGGAGGAAGAAGATGAGGATGCAGCTGCAGCTGCAGCTGCAGCAGCAGCGAGAGCAAGGAGGAGAAGAGGAGGAAGACGAAGAGCAAGCGCGGGAGCGGCAGCGAGCGATGGAGCAGGTCGCCGCGGCGGCGGACGCGGCTGCTGCCGCCGCTGCCGCTGCGGCGGCGGCTACCGCTGCTGCTGCTGCTCCTGCTCCTGTTCCTGCTCGATCCCAGCAGCAGCAGCAGAAGCAGAAGCAGCCCTTCCTTTTGCCGCGCCTGCCGCGCTCACTGACCGCGGCCGCGGAGGCGGCGATCCGCAAGGGCGGCGGCGCCGCCGCCGTCTCCCTGCCTTTGCAAGGAGAAGCAGCTCCTCCCTCGGCCCGGGCCAACCCCAACGCCATCGCGCGCAACCACATGCTCCAGCAGCGCAGAATGGCAGCCAACGCGCTCGCGGCGGCCAGGGCGCAAGGAGCGACGACGACGATGACGACGACGACGACGACGGCTGCGGCGGCAGGAGGAGGAGGTCGAGGAGGCGGAGGAGGAGGAGGCGGAGGAGGAGGAGGCGGCGCGTTTGCTCCCGGCGCGGCCGGGCCGAGCTCGCTCGCGACGGATGCGGTGGCGCAGCAGGTGATCGCGGCTTTGAACCGCTCAGGTGTGCTTCCGATGCAGCGGCAGCAGCAGCAGCAGCAACAGCAAGCGGCGGCGGCTGCGGACCCTCAGGCGCAGCTCTCGGCGCTTTTGTCGAGGCTTCAAAACCAGCAAGCCCCCGCTGCTCCCGCTCCTCCTGCTGCTCCTGCTCCTCCGCCTCCGTCTCTGCCTCAGCAGCAGCAGCAGAATCAAGCGGTGCTCGAGACGGCGACGCAGGCGATCCAGCAGCTCCTGGCGCAGCTGACGGGCGGAGGAGCGACAGCTCCTCCGCAGCAAGCGCAGCCGCCGCCGTCGCTCGACACCCTGCTGCCGACGCTGCCTCCGTCCGAGCGCCCGCCTCCGGCGCCTTGATTTCTCTTTTATTTCGTTCTCTTTTGCTCCCCTCTGATTTACTTGAACTGATTTCTGCTTGCCTGTGTGTTACTCCGAAAGAAAATGATGATGAGAAAATGAAAAAAGAAGAAGAAAGCAAAGAGGTTCGCGTTTTCCGAGAAAAAAAAGGAAAAAAGGAAACACACATGCTCAACAGCAAGAAAAGTTGAGAGCGAATTGAAAAAAAACGCAGCTTCCTCTCTGTCTGTGTCTCTCTTTGCAAACGGTGTGCTTTTAGTTTCTCGCGTGAGGTCTGTCTTGACCATCATGAGTGAGAATTGGAACGGCGCAGGGGCTGGAGGAGGCGCAATTGCGCAAATGCGTCGTTTGGGAAGCTGCCGCCGCCGCGATTCGCCGCCAACCCCCTCGCGAAACTGTTTCCTCCTCTTCGCACTCTCCTTCGCCGCCGTGCTCTGCTTCTCCTGTTCTTCGACTTCGGCGTCTCTTTTGCCCTCAAGAGCTACAATCTCAAAGGGGGAAGACAGCTTGCAGCAGCAGGTCCCAGAGTGGTCGCTCGAGGCTGTAACCAATGATGGCGACTCCGCGACTTCCGAATGGCTCCACACCTCCTCGTCTCAACCTCATCGCCCGTCGCCCGTCGACGTCAACGAGCTCGCGACCTGGTTCTCCCCCGAACTCGTCGAGGAGGCCCGCAGGGCCGTCGTCGGCCTCTCTCCCATCGGGAGAGGGCTCGACATCGACGTGGCCGCGGGCCCGGCCAGCGGCTCTGCCGGAATCCTGCTGGACTCGACGGCGCTGCTGGCAGGCAGCAGGGGGCGCGACCTCAACGCCCATCTGGCCGCGGCGGTTCCCGTCGGGACGAGGTTCGTGCTGACGTCGCGCAGGGCCGTCAGCTCCGGGTTCGCGCGCTACGAGGTCTCCCTCTCCGACGGGAGGAAGGTGGAGGCCAGGCTAGTGTACGTGGACGCTTTCTACCCGGTGGCGGTGCTGGTGGTGGTTGACGAGAGCAAGGAAGGAGAAGAAGGAGGGGCAAAGTTTTCCGTCGCGGCGGCGGCGGGAGGAGGAGGAGCCGGGAGTCCGCTCGTCCCCGCCGCCGCTTCTGCGAAAGTCGACCCCGCTTCGCTGCCCGCGGCGACGCTCTACCCTCCTCCCGAAGACGACACGAGAGTGATCGGCGTTAGTGGTGGAACAGCAGAGGCGGCAATGGCAGTAGCGGAAGAAGGAGAAGAAGAGTCGTCTTCTCCTTCTTCCGCTGCCGTCGTCGTGGAACCAAACGACCCGCTCCTGTTCCTGGGCCGGTCCCCCGCCGAGAAGACCATCTCGACCACGACGACGACCTTCGTGGGCTACGTCTCGGACCTCCGCGCCGCGTTCCCCAAGTCCAGGACCCCCGGCCGAGGGATCAGGGGCGCCATCGCCCGCGCGCTCGTCGCGAGGAAGGCGCCCGGCCCCGGCGGCGCCGCGTTCGACGTCTCCGGGCGGCTCTTCGGGCTAGACGTCGACAGGGACCTCAGGGGCATCGTAGCCGTGCCGGAAAGGAAGGCGGAGGTCTACGTGCTGCCCGCCGTCTACCTGAGGGACGCGCTCGCGCGGGCCGTGTCTGCGAGCCTCAAAGAGAGCCTCTCGTCGGGCAGCGACGGCGGCGGCGGCGCGCAACCCCCCCTCCTCCTCTCCTCCTACGGCCGCCCGAGGGCCGACGGGGGCTTCGCCGCCACCCTGATCCCCCTGGGGATCGCCGTCGACCGCTACAGGCTGAGCCCGCATATCGCCGACATGCTCCGGAGCGATCCCAGGCTCTCCGGGTGGCCCAACGCCGGGGGCACCGTGCCGAAGGTGATCAAGGTGGTCGGCGTCGACGCCGCCTCTGCTCGGAGCAATGCCGACGCCGAAAACGACGGCGTCCGCGCGGGCGACCTCGTCGTCGGCGTCGTCGAGGAAGGAGGGGGAGAGACCGGCAGCAGCAGCGTCACCCGCTTCCTGGGCGACGACCTCCACGCGCTCGACGACGCGTTCGCGAGGGCCGTCGCGAGGGCAAAGGCGGCGTCGAAGGCACCAGCGGAGGTGGTGGAAGGAGAAGAGGCTCTCCTTGCTTCTTCGCTCTTCTCTGCCGACAGCGACAAAGGCTGGGGAGAGCAAGCAACAACAACCTCTTCTTCTTCCTTCCTCGCCCGCCCCTCTCCTTCTTCCTCCGCTTCTCCTGCTCTTCCTTCATCACCCTCGCCGCCGATCGTCAAGCTCGTCGTCAGCAGGCTCGGGGAGCTCGTCACCGTCTCCGCCCCGGCGGTTGAGCTCGATCACTACCCGGCCAAGGCCGAGCGAGTCCTGCTCTGGGGTCGGTGCCGCTTTGTCGACCCCCCTGTCTCGGCTCGCAGGCTCTACCAGTTCTCGGGGCCCGGGGTCGCCCTCGCGTCGTGCGACCCGGAGTCCCCGCTGTCTGCGGTGGTCAACGCGGACCCCAGGGAGGAGGACGAATCCCCGACCGCGAACGGGGGGTTCCCCCCAGCTTCGAAGACGCCGGTGATCGTCACCTCGATCGGAGGCGCTCCGACCCCGGACCTCGACGCGCTCGCCAGGCTGCTTTCCTCCAAAGCTTCCCCGGCCGGCAGCAACACCACCGTCGCGTACCGGTCGATCCACACGGGGAGGGACTCGTACGCCTACATCGAGGGCGTGTCCTTCGCCGTTGCTGAGGCTGAGGCCGTCCCTCCTTTCAGGCAGTTTGTGTTTTCGGGACGGGCCCGGAGGTGGGTCGAGCTCGCGCCGCCGGCCGACGGAGAGAGGGACCCGCTCTCTTCTTCTTCCGGTTCTCCTTCCGGCTCTTCTTCTTCCGATTCACTGCTCCCGATGGATGCAGAGGAGCTCAAGGCGCGCGCTCTCCCGGCCAAGGGTGGCAGCAGCAAGGGCAAGGGGCAGGCTGCTGCTTCGGCTTCGGCGTTTTTCTCGCTCGGCGGCGCGAAAAAGGCGGCTTCTTCGTCCTCCGAAGACCCAGGCGGCGACGACGAAGACGATCACCAACAACGACAACAGCTCCCGCTGGGCAAGCCCTCGAGCCTCGGCGACACCGGCGACTGGCTCTCCCTCGCGGCAAGAGCCCTGGGCAAGGCCCCCGTCCACGCCTCGCAGTCCGTCTGGGGCAGCCCCGAGGCTTTGATGCGAGTCAAGCAGCAGGCGGTCCAGGTGGCCATCAACGACGCTCTGCCCCTGGAGCACACCGACGCGACGCCGAGCGCGGTCGGGACGGGGTTCGTGGTCGAGGCCGCGCTGGGGATCATCGCGACGAACGCGCACGTGTGCGGTCCGACGATCGGGGGGTGGGAGGTGATGTTTTTCGACGGTGAGTATAGTTTTTGAAATCGGTTTTGCTTTTTTTTCGAGCGACGGAAAGAAGAAAAAACTCACTCTTTTCTCTTTTCCTCTCTCTCTCTCTCTCTCTCTCTCTCTCTCTCTCTCTCTCTCTCTCTCTCTCTCAGGCTCCACCACCCCGGCCCGCCAGCTCTGGTACTCCCCCTCCCAGGACATCGCCTTCCTGGCCGTCGACCCGGCCTCTATCCCGTTCCCCAATTCCACCGCGACCATCAGTTCATGGAGGACGATCTCGGACGCCGACAAGCCCTCCCTCTCGTCATCGTCGACCTCCATGACTTCAACTTCAGCCTCGGAGGAGGAAAACGGGCCCGTCCTCGAGCCCGTCTTGACCGTGGGCTCCCCTGCGCGCTTCGCCTTCACCCTCCTGCAGGGCGTCTACCTGGGAGCCGCCTACCGGGCCAGCGACGAGGTCGGCAGGTGGAGGACGCGAAACTACCTGAAAGTGCGCACGCTCATCCAATCTGTCGCGGGCAGCTCCGGCGGCGCGGTGCTGAACAAGCGGGGAGAGATCGTCGCGATCCACTTTGCCGGAGGGAGCAACTCCGAGTTTACCTCCAAGTACAGTGCCAGCCCTTACCTGTGGAATTCGTTCGAGGTGGCAGGGGACTACGTGAAGAGGGCCGTGGGCTTTTACAAGAAGCTGTATGGGAGCGGAAGTGGTGGAAGCGGAGGCGGTGGCGTCATCATCAAAAACAACGAAAATGACAACAACACCGCAGCAACGACAACAACCTTCCTCGGCCGCACCGAGCCCATTTGCGGCGCCTCGGGTCTCGTCCTCGACCTCGTGCCCCTCGACACCGCCGTCGCCTTCTTCGGCATGCCCCCGTCGCTCGCCGAGGAGGCGTCCAAACCAGAAGCCCCCAGGCCGAGGTCGGCGATGGTCGTCGCGTCGTTCGAGCCGGGCAGCCCCGTGAGGTCCGAGGTCGAAAAGGTCCTGCGCCCGGGGGACATCCTCTGGTCCGTCTCCTCAGTTGGCGGCAAGGAAGAGGAGATGCTCGGAGGGGACCTGATCCGGCTGGACGAGCTCTCCGGCTTGGCGGTCGAAGAGTCGCTCCGAGCAAACTCCACTTCTTCGTCGCTCACGCTCTCGGTGCTCCGCCGCGGCGAGCTCCTCCGCAACGTCACCGTCCCCGTCTACGACCTGACGCGCGACAGGGTCCGCCGCGCCCTGAGCTGGAACGGCGCCGTGTTCCACGACCTGAGCGACCGCACGCGCAACTACTACCAGCTCGATGACACGAGCGGCGGAAGTGGAAGTGGAGGTGGTGGAGAGACGACTTCCACTCCGTCGACGACCGAAAGAAAAACCGGGGTCTTCGCCTCCTACCGCTCCGAGGGGGCCGCGTGGCCTCGCTTCTACCACCCTGCAGCGGGCGGGGGCTCGAGCAGGGCCACCACGGCCTTCGCCAAGTACCTGGTCTACGAGGTCGACGGCGTCCCGACCCCGGACCTCGACGCGCTGATCGCGATCGCCTGCAGCGGCCGCGGCGGCGGCGGAGCCCAAAACCCTCTCCTTCCTCCGACCCCCGCGGTCGTCGTCGCCAGGGACCTCCAGGACGACTCGTTCCCGCGCGGGGAGGCGCTGGAGTCCCCGGTCTCTCAGGGAGGGCTGACCGCCGTGGAGGCGCCCAGGCTGTTCGAGTGGGACGCCGCGGAGCTGGTGTGGAGGCAGCGCGCGGCGTGCGCTTAGAGAGGTTTTTTTCCTCAGGTTTAAAAAAAAAAAAAAAGGAAGAGCTTGTTCTTCTTCTCCTTGTTCGCTGCTCATGAATTCTATCAACAAACACAAGTATTAATTTTTTGAAACACCCTAGTAACTTTTCTGAAAGCACTGCCGCTTTATAATGAAGACTCGTTGCGTTGGTGGAAGAAGAAAGAGAGAAAGAGGGTCTGGGAGAGAGACAGAATCAGCGTCGAGGTCGAAGAAAGAGGTAGCGGCCGCGAAAGCCTCTGCCACAACGCGGGCAGAGCAGCTCCTCTCTCGTTTGACGACGAAAAAGCTCTTCCTTCTCCTCCACTCGCATCCCCCCTCGCTTTGCGTCCTCTTTGACCTTTTCACGACCTCTTTTCCTGGCCGCGACACGCTTCTAACAAGCCAAGCTCGCTCGCTACGGAAAGACGCGGCCTTGACTCCTCCTTAGAGAGCACTCGGCGCCTCTGATCTCTGTCCGTCGTCGACGAAGAAAGAAGAAAAACTTGCAAATCACCACGCACGCTCCTCCCCTCCCTTCCTGCCCCGGCTTCTTCAACCCTTCCGATGGTCGCGCCAGTCCGATGGAAGATCACAAGATCTTCGTCGAAGGCCTCTCGGCGGTCGAGCAGGGCCAAGCTCGTCGGCGCCGCTGCCGTGGCCGGTGCAGCAGTTGGAGCGGCGGTTTTCGTCGGCGAGCAGCGGCGGAGCTGGCTCAATGCTAATTCGAGGTGAGAGCGTTTTCGCAGGCTGCCTGCGTGTTTTATCTGCTCGGCTCTCTTGCTGAATCGTCGACATCGAGTGTGGGGAGCACAATTGAGAAGAAAAAGAGGGAGAAGAGCACGCAGAACAACGCGGGAGCGTCGTCGGCTTTTTTTGGCAAAGAGCAAGAGGTGGCGGCGGCGAAGAAGGAGCTAAGAGGCGGCGGCAGCGGCAAGCAGCCGTCGACGCCTTCGGCTTGTCGATAAGAAGGGCAACGTTGGCGCACCAAGGCTCTTCCCCTTCAACTCTCATCCTTGTTTTCACCTTTCCCTCTTCTTCGGCGCGCCATTCATCGCCGCCGCTGAGCGAAAAAAAGAGGAAGCACGAAAGCAACGCGCTGGAACAAATCAAACTCTTCTCAACTCATCTTTCTTTCTTTCTCTCTCTCTTCCTTATCCAAATTAAATAAAAAACAGCAGCCCGAAACTCAAAAAGCCCTTCAAGATCTCCCCCATCGTCGCCGACGCCCTCGCCGGCGCCGCGGGCGAGATCGCCCAGCTCTCCTCCCTCTACCCGCTCGACACCATCAAGGTCGTGCAGCAGGCGGCCGACTGCTCCCTGGGTGGCGCGCTCAAGCTCCTCGCCCCGGCCGGAGCCAAGCCCGCGGCGGTGCTCGCTGCGTTTTATCGGGGGTGCCTGCCGGCCTGCGTGGCGTCGGCGGCCGTGGGCGCCGTGTACCTGGTGTCATTCAGCGGGACGCAGAGGGCGTGGGAGAGGGCCGCGGTGAAAGGAGGGCGAGGGGTTGGTGGTCGAACAGCGGCGTTGCCTTCGGCTGCTGCTGCTGTTGCCTCTTCGTCTTCTTCCGACAGCGACGACGTCGCCCTCAACGGCGCCCTGGACGCGTCTGCCGCTGTCCCCTTTGCGTCGCTGACCGTCTCGGCCGCCGTCGTGGCGTCTTCGTCGTCGTCGTCGTCTCCTTCTTCGACCTCGACCTCGACCTCCTCTTCCTCTCCCTCTTCTCAACTTCAAAGCGTCCATGCGCACGTCCAGGCCGAGGCCGCCACCGCCGGCGCCGTCGTCGCCTCGGTGATGACGTCGCTGATGGAGTCCCCGCTCGAGCTGTTCAGGCACCGGGCGCAGGCCGTGGTGGTCGGGGGAGGGGCCGGGGCCGCGGCGTCTGCGGCGGCGGGAGCGGCGGGAGCGGCGACGGCGGGAGCGCCGGGCAGCGTGCTCGCCCAGGCCTCTGCGGCCTTCGCCGCCGGCGGTGTCAAGGAGCTCTACCGCGGCCTGGCCCCTTACGTGCTGAAGTCGGCCCCGTATGACATCAGCGAGCTGCTGGTCTACTCGATGCTCCGCGGCAGGGGAGGAGGCAACGGAGGCGAAGGAGGCGACGGAACCGACAACGGCGACGGATCGTCGTCGACCTCTTCGACCTCTTCCCACGACAGCGGCGTCTTCTCCCTGCTCCCGACGAACATGCGCCCCCCGCCGCAGCTCGCCCACGCCGTCCTGGGCGCCGTCGCCGGCGCGGCCGCCGTCGTCGCGTCCATGCCGGCCGACTGCATCAAGCTCAAGCTCGAGCTCTCGTCGGCGCCCGTAGCGCACGGCCTGCGCGAGAGCGTCGGCCAGTTTTTCGGCACGGGGAGGGCCATCGCCGCCGGGCCGGGCGGGCCCTCGGCGCTGTTCCGCGGGATGGGCCCCCGCCTGGCGGAGAAGGTCCCGTCGACGATGATCTACTGGGTGGTGGTGGAGGCGGCGCGCAAGGCGCTGGCGCCGCACGTCTACCGCGGAGAGGAAGAGGAGCAAGCGGTGGTGTCGTTGCTCGAGTCTGCGAAAGGAGAAAAGAAGAAAAAGAAGAAGGGCTTTTTCCGAAGGTCTTCGCAGGACTCCACTGCCGCTGCTTCTTCTCCCTCTGGCGGCGACTTTGTCATGGCCTAAGAGAAACACAACACAAACGAATTCTTTCATTCTTTTCATTTCAATTGAAATTCCCCCCATTCATTCATACCCTTCGCAGGCAAGCACTGAATTTTTGAACCTCTGTAACAAAAAACCAGTTCTCATTTTCCCTTATTTGTCCAATTCCAATCGATTGTCTCTTTCTCTCTCTCTCTTGCTCATGCTCCGCCACTTCGCGTCGCGCGCGCTCTCTGCCGCCTCTCGAATACACCAGCCTTCTCGTGATCTTCTGCTGCGAGCGGGACTGGCCACGGATGCGAATCGCGGCGGCGGATACAGAAACGAAGAGGAGGACGCTTCAACCTCCTCCTCCTCTTCTTCTCGTTCGACCGCCTCCTCCTCCTCTTCTTGGATGGCATCCTCGTTCGACCGCCTAAAGAGGCGCCTCCCGCCCGCCCTCGGCGGAGACAGGCTCTCCGGCGACCTCTCCTTCGACGACTTCGTCTCCTCTCTGTCTCGAGCCCGCAGGCTCGGAGGGCTCACGGGCTCGGCCTTCGGCACCACGGCCGTCAACGGCGCCGGGGCCCGCGGCGCGCTCAAGAAGTTGGAAGATATCGCGGCGTGCATCCCGCCGGAGCTGAGGACCCGAGTCCTGGACCCGAGCGCCTTCGGTGTTGCCGAGAGGAGGGCGGCGGCAGAGGCGGCCGGCGTTCCATTGGCTGCCGTCGACGACCTTGTGCGCAAGTACAGGCTGACGAGGGAGATGGCGGCCGAGGTAGCGAGAAGGCACAAGGCCGGAGAAAAGCTGCCGACGAGCGTCGAGGAGCTCGAGGCGAGCGTCGGGGCGAGGTGGAGCAGCAGCTTCAAGGTTAACAATGAGGGAGAAGGAGACGGCTGTCCCCTGTCGCGGAGTGCTCCTGGGAGGAATACGAAGTGCCCGAAGACGGGCCGGGCGTGGAAAAACTGCTGCGGGAAGAAGGGGTGACGGGTCTTTTTTTTGTCTCTTTCTCC
>Ga0114918_10000297_pt1 | contig 41898 bp, 40 predicted proteins | sample LantaG_FD_87015 | JGI IMG/M metagenome (GOLD analysis project Ga0114918, IMG submission 87015) | Deep subsurface microbial communities from Baltic Sea to uncover new lineages of life (NeLLi) - Landsort_02402 metaG | ecosystem: Environmental > Aquatic > Marine > Oceanic > Sediment | place...
GGCAGGCAAAGAACAACAGTATCCCGAGGCAAAAGGCAAGGCCCATAGCTGTTGATTTGGCCTTGTTTTCCTTTGCCTGTCCGACGAGGCGCATCACGATGATGGGCAGTACCGGCCAGACGCAGGGCATAATATTCAGGGACAGCCCGGCGAGGAATGCCAGGCCAAGAGCAAACCAAAGGGAATAACTCGGGCCTTTAACTACCTGGTATTCGTTGGGGGCGGTATCGAAGCTGATTTCTTTCCAGGAGTCGGCCTGACTGTAATCGATTGTTACCGGCAGTGTTTTCTCGAAGGGCAGCAGACAAACCATATTTGTACAAGCCTGGCCGGAGATTTTGACCTTAACAGAACCAGCGAGCTTGGTCGGGACATTGGCTTTTTTGATTGGCACAAAAACGGTGAAGCGGCCTGCATATACCTCGACTTTCCTGCCAAAGGGGTCCACGATGATATCCCACTTTGGTAAGACAGGTTTGCCAAAGACAAAGTTTTCAGATTTGGCTTCGACTTTCAGTTCGAAGCCGGCAGCAGGGGCGGTTTCCGCTCTTGCATAGTAGTGAAGTTCGTTGGGGCCCTCAAATATTACGGCGATACCGGCCTGGCCATCCATACGAGCGACTTCAAGACGCGCGGACATAGACTGCTGTTCATTGCCTGTCAGCTCGACGGGGGAAGTGGGGATTGTACTTGTATTTTGGCCCCACCCGCAGGAATTGGCCAGCAAAACGCAAGCTATCCATAATATCGCAGCAGGTTTTTTCCGCATAGGCGATTTAGAGATAGTTGGGATAAAGATAGTATTAGGTTTCGGACGTTTCCTGCTTTTCTTTTTGTTGCTCATCCTTTGCCTGTTCGGCGGCCAACAAATCGGTGACGGTAGGCTTGTCCAGTTCGCCACCTTCCAGAATCAGTTTCACATCATCAGCGTCGAGAGTTTCGTATTTGAGCAGTGCTTTTGCTATTCGGTCAAGTTTGTCTTTGTTATTTTCTATCAATTCTTTTGCTTTTTTATACGCCTCTTCGGTAATTTTTTTTACTTCGCTATCGATTGCTTCGGCGGTTTTCTCCGAATATTCTTTTTCGCCCGGCATTATGAACATTCGGTCTCCGAGCCCCAAATCCGGCTCGTAGCTAATCAGCCCAAGCTCATCGCTCATACCCCAGGTCAAAATCATTTGCCTTGCGATTTTGGTGGCCTGCTGAAAGTCCGATTGTGCGCCGCTGGATATATCATTACAGAACATTTCTTCTGCGATTCTTCCGCCGAAACACACCTGCAAGAGTGCCATACAGTATCTTTTCGTAAATATCGTTCTGTCTTTTTCCGGCAGGGCGAAAGTGGCACCACCCATCGGCCCGCGCGGGATGATGCTTACCTTGTGCAATGGATCCGCATCTTCGAGCAGGGACTGCACGAGTGTATGGCCGGCCTCGTGATAGGCGGTGATTTCTTTTTCCTTCTGGTCGATGACCCTGCTCTTTCTGGCTCTTCCCCATCGAACCTTGTCGCGTGCTTCTTCCAAATCGGCCGTTTCGACATAGTCTTTATTTGCCATAGTTGCGGCCAGGGCTGCTTCGTTAATGATAGCGGCGAGGTCTGCGCCGCTAAACATAGGTGTTCCTCGTGCCACTCTTTCGAGGTTGGCGTTGGGTCCTAATTTAACTTTCCTTGCGTGAACTTTGAGGATATCCACCCGGCCTTTCAAATCCGGCAGCGGCACAAGAATCTGCCTGTCGAATCTTCCCGGGCGAGTCAGGGCGTGGTCTAAAATATCAGAGCGATTCGTTGCCGCAATCACTATGACCTGGTCGTTAGTATCGAAGCCGTCCATTTCAACCAAAATTGCGTTTAGCGTTTGTTCTCGCTCATCGTGTCCGCCACCGAAATAACCTGCACCGCGTTTTCGGCCGATTGCGTCAACCTCATCGAGGAAGATGATGCAGGGTGAATTTTCTTTGGCCTGCTTGAACAGGTCGCGTACCCGTGATGCCCCGACGCCGACGAACATCTCGACGAAATCGCTGCCGGATATGCTGAAGAAGGGGACATCGGCCTGGCCTGCTATTGCTTTTGCAAGTAATGTCTTTCCGCAGCCGGGCGGGCCTATGAGTAAGACTCCGCGGGGGATGCGGCCGCCGAGCCGTTGAAATTTTTTGGGGTTTTTCAAAAATTCGATTATCTCGGCGACTTCTTCCTTTGCTTCCTCAACACCAGCTACGTCCTTGAATGTAAATTTGACCCTGTCTTTGCTTTGCAGTCGGTGCTTGCTTCGACCGAAGGACATCAGCATCCCGCCGGCACCGCCGCGAATGTTGCGTGCAAAGATAAAATAGAAAAACCCCACTAAAATAAGTAATGGCAGTACCCACTGCATCAGCATAATCAGCCAGATGCGCTGCTTGGCCATTTTCCACTTAACACCGCTCTGCTCCAGTCGTTCAACAAGATTTTCTCTGATAATCTCCGGCCGGTAATCCACGATGAATGTATCCAGTGCCTTTTCTCCTCGTATTTTCATACCCTCCTCGTTAAACTTGCCAACGATCTCAGTGTCTTTGACCACGACGCTTTCGATGTGTCCGTCCGAGAGGTACTTTACGAATTCATTGTACCAGATATCATCAGTCTTGTGCCATTGCTGCAGCATCATCCACCCCATCAACAGCACAAGTCCAATTACAAGGTAACTGAACGGCCCGCGCTTATAGCTCGGCGGTGGCGGCTTTTTGCCTGGTCTTCTTTGTGGACCGGGACGTGGTCGAGTGGGTTTTCTGTTTCGATTATTACTCATATTTTGTATCTCGCATCCGCCTGTCAGAAGCGGACTTATCAGTCTCGTATCTCGTGGTTTTGGTTCGATTCACGTTCACAATTGACGAGATACGTTTCTTTTACCACTTCTTTTCCATCAATTCTACGATTCTTTGTGCCAGTTTGTTTGCCGCAAGGCTTGAGGCGTATCCGAAGTCCTGCTGTAGTGAACTCGAATAGCTCGCCGAGGCCATGACAGATCGGTTGTCTATCAGCAAATCACCTGTTTTTAGATTTTTCCAGTTGACCACTGCCCACAGCTCCACCTCGAGTTCCAGTGGGATGCCTCTCTCTCGCTCGATGCTGAGCAGCGATTGACCAATTGATGATATTTGTCCGCTTATTACGGTGTCAGCCCTGTCTCTGCTGGAGACTATCTTATAGGGCGTTTCTGCCTCGATACGTTTTGCCAGGGCGTCGGTTAGCTCATACTCCACACCTCGCCTAAAGCTTTGGTTGTCAAACATTTCCACGTAGACGCTGCTCACATTTTCAGGAAAGATAGGCTCGTTGGAATAGCCGCTCAATCGGCTGCATCCGCAAAAACCTGAGCACAACAAGGTGCACAAGAGCATAAGGGCGCCGGGGCGGAAGTGACTTGTGCGCTTATGACTTATGCATTTATCACTATTTTTAGGTTTTTTTTTCTTCATTTCTTCGCCTTTTCACCGCGCGGGTTCCTGGGGGGTTCCTTTATCATTCGTCATTTCGTATGCCTCATATGCCATTTTTGCTGCCACACTTTCCGGCCAATTATCTATTACAAAATTATCCACCTTTTCGTTATCGCTTTCTTGATAGCCGCGGCTTGTACTAATCTGCTTTAGTATTTTATCAGCACTGATTTTTTCGGCACTTTCGGGATATTGTAATATGAATTTTTCGTACCATTTACCTATTACCATTTCATAATAGAAATTAGCCATCTGCCTGGCGTTTTTGTCACCGGTTCTTTCATAATATCGGCCGATACTAAACTGCTTGAAGGCCAGTTGCCCGTTTATCTGTCTTAGTATTTTCTCGGCGCCGATGTCTTCAGTAAATTCCGGATATAGTGTTCTGAACTCTTCGTACTCTTCATCTAATCTGTACTTTTCATACTTTTCATAATAGTCCTTCGCACTAATTAAATCTGAGGCATCATACTTCGGTCCTTTATATGCAGCGTGTTTGCAGCGAGCCATAGCAAGCAGGGCATCCTTGCCGGTTTGGCCCGTCTCCCATTGCGAAAAAATCTCCTGCCACATAGGGAAAGCGTCGTTGAACTTCTTTCTTTTCTCATAACTTTCAGCTATCGTTTTAGTTGCTTTTAATCTAACCGGGTCATCAAAGTCAACTCGGTCAGGGGCAGTAATCCTTTTTATAATTGCCTCACCCTCAGCGTATCCTTTTATTTTGAAGATGCCAAGCACCGTCTTTTTCCGCCCGTTCAAAAATTCCCTGGCTATGTCAATTTGCCTGTCCCAGGCTGCCTCATAAAGTTCACTTTTGTGACGATACTTAGTCAGAAATTTATCATAGCTCATGGCTGCCTTGGCGAGTTTTCCTTTACAACGCAGCATCTCCGCTTTGAAGAAGGCATCGAAAGCATTCGGGTCAGAGCCCACGATTTCTGGATAGTCTTTTTTGAGTTGTTCCAATGCCTGCTCAGCAGCCCTGCATTGCCCGGCCTCGAGCAACTGTTTGATGCCGGCTGCATTAGCGTCCGAACTTTCCGGCGATAAGGGCTTCAATGGGTCTTGGCCTTGCTCTGCTTTTTCTAAATGCCAGGTTTCCGGCGAGGCCATCGACAGAGCTGACGGCACGGTTACTGCTGCCAGGATTATAAATCGCATACTGTATTTGACCATAATCGAACTTCACCACTGGTTCTTGTTTACTCGTAATTCCGCTACCACCGGACATTATACCCGTTTTTGAAACCATTGCAAACCCACATTTAAAATATAGTGTCCTCCGGTTTTCCGCTACAATTGCAATTTAGGGTGTTGGTGTGCCCTGTGCCGGCCCAGTCGCGACGACTACACGGCAGCCGACCCTCTTGACAAGCCGCATTCCAGCCTCACTCTGCCCGGGGTCTCTCACAGGTCTAATACCGTCTGAAGCTGAACTCAGGCGTCTTACACAATCATTCGGCCATTATCACAATCTGTGGCGGATTGCTTGCGTCCGGTTGTTAGTGCTTTGAATAACGCACTACTGCGCCGGGCGATATCTACAACCGGTGGTCACAGCTATTTTCTGTTTGCTAAGATTCGCAAAAATCTTTATTTTTTTGCGCTTCTGTCAATATACATGCAGTAACTAACTATCTCTAAAGGAATTAAGTAAGATGATTTTTTTATTAGCGAAAGGAGGGAATTTTCTTGACTAACAATCTCCCTGTGCCCATAATTATGGTGATTTGTGAATGTGAACACAAGTGCTAATTAGCCGTAGTGTAGCTTATGAGGTACCATAGGATTCCAGGTGAAGCTGTTCGGCGGCTGCCGATTTACCTGCGGCGACTGTTGTTTTTGGCGAAGCAGGGACAAGAGAGCGTATCCAGCAAAGATTTGGCAGAATTGCTCGGTGTTAACCCCTCGCAGATTAGAAAGGATTTTTCGTATTTTGGCGGTTTCGGCATCCGCGGCGTCGGCTATAAGACCGAAAAGCTCATAACGCAGATTAAAAAAATTCTTAGGCTTGATGTTGTCCGCAAGATGGCTTTGGTCGGGGTTGGTCATCTGGGGTTGGCCATTTTAGCGTATCCCGGCTTTGGAATGTACGGTTTTGAGATTGCAGCCGTGTTTGACAGCGACTCTGAAAAGGTAGGCAGAAAAGTTAATAACATAACGATTGAGAATACCTCAAAGCTGCAGACGCTGCGAAGGAGAAAGATAGACCTTGCGATTATTGCGGTTCCGGCAGATGGTGCTCAGGAAACGGCGGACGCCCTGGTCAAAGCAGGTGTGAAAGGTATCTTGAATTTTTCTCCGTGTTATATTACAGTGCCCAAGAAAGTAAAAGTAGTAAGTATCGATATTGCAATGGAGCTGGCTCGGCTGCCGTATTATATGCCGGCGAGTTGAGTTGTTAAAGTTAAGTTACAAGAAATGGAAACCGTTTTTATAAGTAGCCTGAAACCATTTTTAGATGCTGTTTCCGAACAGATGGAGCTTTACGTTCCGAAGAAAACCGGAGAGCATTATGTGTACAGTAGATACGATTCTTCTGCCGAAGTTACGGTCGAGTTTAACAACATACGCACTTGTACGCCGATAAAAGAATTTTTGTTTCCCCTGCGAGAGTTAGCTGCTGTTTTTCCGGAGACGGTTGAGCCGGAGGACGTAAAGCCGTTTGCCATTTTCGGTCTGAAGGACTGCGATTTGCGCTCTATTGAGATTCTGGACAAAGTCTTTTTAGAAGAGGAATTTGAAGATCCGTTCTATGTGGCTCGGCGAGAGAAAATGTTTATTATCTCTTCTGATTGTTTTGAGCCGGGCGAGAGCTGTTGCTGCACCCTCTTTGGCGGCCAAAGCTACGCTGAGAAGGGTTTTGATTTGAACCTTGCAAAGGTCAAAACCGGCTTCATTGTTGAAGCCGGTTCGGACAAGGGTAAAGAGTTTCTGCAAAAGTACAAGGACATCTTTGTCAAAGTTCCCTCCGAAGCGTTAGCGGAAAGGGATTCAATCCGGGCACAGACCCGCAAGCAGCTTGAAGAGAACAATGCCGAATACAAACTTGATGCCCCCGTTAACGAAATTATGGAAAACAGCCCTGATTCCGACGTCTTCGACATTGAATCACAGAAGTGTGTCGAATGCCAGGCGTGTACGAGGGTCTGTCCTACCTGCCACTGTTTTTATCTCTATGATACGAAACAGAAGGATTACTTCGCGAAGATGAAGATGTGGGATGGCTGTATGAGGACAGGCTTCGCCGCTGTGGCCGGCGGGGCAAATCCGCGAAAAATGCTCGGCGATAGGATTAAACACCGCCTAATGCACAAGTTCTCATTTTTCTTCGATAGATATGGAATCGATATGTGCGTCGGCTGCGGCAGATGTATTGACGCCGATTCCCACAAGATGGATATCCGAGTGGTGTTGAAGAGATTGAATGACCAATTGCAGAAGAGCGAAAAGTGAAAGTTACGAAATGAACCGGAATCTCTACCAACCTATAGACTGCGAGATTGTTGACATCATAGATGAGTCTCCAACGATTAAGACCTTTGTTGTTGTGCCGGAAAAAGAGTTCAGGTTCGAGACAGGCCAATTCGTGGAACTGACCCTTCCCGGCGAGGGTGAAGCGCCGTTTACGCCTTCGTCGTCGCCGTCTGAGACGAAGAAGATGGACATTACTATTATGAAGGCTGGGCGGGTGACGGGTTTGTTGCATCTGTGTCAGAAAGGACAAAAGGTTGGTATCCGTGGGCCTTACGGTAACGGCTATCTGATTGATGATTTCGTTGGCAGGGAAGTTTACATCGTCGGCGGCGGTGTGGGTCTTGCGCCAATTCGGTCTTTGTTTTTGACTCTGGTTGATAGAATAAAAGATTTCAAATCTGTAGTCTGCCGATTCGGAGCGAGAACGCCTGAGGACCTTATATATAAGAAAACGCTTTTTGGCGCGTGGCAGAATATTGCGGGTGTCGATATGAAGCTTACAGTCGATAAAGCGAACGGTGAATGGAAAGGCAATGTCGGCGTGGTGACAACGATATGTGAGAAGAAGGATGTCGATATTAAAAATGCGGTGGCGGTGGTTTGTGGGCCGCCGATTATGATGCGGTTTGCGACGTTGAAGTTGTTGGAGTTTGGTTTTGACCCGAAAGATATTTATCTTTCGATGGAAAAGAATATGAGCTGCGGGATAGGTACATGCGGCCATTGTATGATTGGCAAATATTACGTTTGCAAGGATGGGCCGGTCTTTACCTATGAGCAGATAAAAGACTACACCGATATTTGGGAGTGACGAGTAAAGAGACTATGGGTGCGAAGTTAATAATTGATTTAGCAAAATGCAAACTTCAGGACGAGTCCAGCGTGCGGTGTTCGTACAAGCATCACCCTGAGAACAAAGGATTCGACTCGCTGCTGGAGATGATTCGCTTTGCCTTGATTTGCCGCCGGTGCGAAGCCGCGCCGTGTATTGAGGCTTGTCCCCAGGGGGCTTTAGAGAAGGTGCCGACTGAAAATAATGATGCCGGCATTCTTAAACGGGCGAATATGTTGTGCACGGGGTGCGGGACTTGTGCAATAGCGTGTCCCTTTGGAACGATATACACTGATTTGATACCTTTTCCAAGCAGTGTTTGCGACGTGTGCCGAGGCAGGTTAAAGCCGGGTGAAAAGCCGTTGTGCGTTAGGACCTGTGAGGATGGAAGCATTGATTACAAGGAAGTTGTTGTGGAAGGTGATTTGGTAGAGGTTTTCGAAGATATCGTTGTTAAGGTTTCAGGCGGCCAGTTATGGGAGCCATTTTTGAGAGAAGCGGATAAAGAAAAGGCGAAGTAATGATTGATGCATTACTAAACTTGTTCTGGATTCTGATTTTTCCGGGCTTTTTATTCACTGTGTGTTTAGGCCTGGTTGCTTCGTGGATTGTCCGCAAGGTCAGCGCCCTTGTACAGTGGCGAGTGGGTCCGCCAGTGCTTCAGCCGTTATATGACGTTCTAAAATTGATGGGTAAGGAAACACTTGTACCTGAGCAGGCACAGCGGGGTTTGTTTATGTCGGCGCCGCTGGTGGGTATGGCCGGTGTGCTGCTGCTTTCCACGATGCTGTGGCGGATAACGATTGCTCCTGCTGAGCTTTTTGTTGGTGACATTATTGTGGCGATTTATTTGATGGTACTGCCGTCGCTGGCGTTGATTCTGGGCAGTTCGGCCAGCGCAAGTCCACACGCGGCTGTCGGCACCAGCAGGGAGATGAAACTGGTTATGGGCTACGAGCTGCCGCTGGTGCTGGCGTTCATCGTGGTGGTTATAAAGAGCGGCGGAAGCCTTAGTTTGGCTGAAATTGCCGGGCAAACGCCGGTTTTGAGCATATCGGGAATGCTGGCGTTTCTGGTTGCGTTGTTGTGTGTTCAGGCGAAACTCGGGTTTGTACCTTTTGATATGGCCGAGGCCGAGACCGAGCTGGGAAGCGGCGTATTGATGGAATACTCCGGGGCTTTGCTTGCAGTCTGGAAAGTGATGCAGGCAATGATGCTGGTGGCTCTGCCGCTGTTTTTGGTAATGGTGTTTCTCGGCGGGTTCGGAACGAGCCTGTGGGGAGGTTTGCTGGCAGGTATCGGCAAGTATGTGCTGGTGGTGGTTTTGCTGATTTTGATAAAGAACACGAACCCGCGTGTGCGCATCGACCAGGCAATGAAATTCTTCTGGGTTTATTGCTTTCTGCTTTTGGTAATTGCTGTCGCTCTGGCAATAATAGGCAATAGCTGCGGTATCAATTGGCTGTAAGGTAAATTTATGAGTTGGAGAATTTGGTCATTAAAGAAGTCGCCGTGGGTGTTTCACGTCAATACCGGTGCGTGCAACAATTGTGATATTGAAATCGTTGCTTTGCTGACCCCGAGGTATGACGTTGAGAGACTTGGCATCAAGTTGGTTGGCTCGCCGCGGCACGCTGACGCTTTGCTGGTAACCGGCGGTGTTACCGCCCAGGCGGCGCCGCGACTGCGGGAAGTGTATCGCCAAACCCCGAAACCGTGTGTTGTCTTCTGCATAGGCGCCTGTGCCTGTGACAAAGGAATATTCACCACAGGCTACCATATGGTTGGGCCGGTAGATAAAATAATCAGGGAAATAGACCCCAAAGCAATTATTGCCTACGTGCCGGGCTGTCCGCCGAAGCCGGAAGCTATTATATCCGGAGTAGTACAGGTGCTCTCGGTTCTGTAACAGGATATAAGTATGAATCAGGAAGAATTAAATAACAAGATATCGCTGATAAAAGATAAGCTCATAGCAATTGAGCAGGCGGCGGACAACAGGATATACCTTTCGTGTGAATCTGAAAATAGTTATGCGGTAAACAGGTTCCTGTTTGAAGATGTGCCTTTGAGGTTTGTGATTGCTACGGGTATTGATTCTGACGACTGCTTTGAAGTTCTCTATCATTATGCGTATGACCAAATCGGGTGCATGGTTACTCTAAAGGCTTTCATTCGCGACCGGGAAAACCCTGCGATTGAATCTATCGCGCCATTTTTGCCGGGTGCCGAATGGATTGAAAGAGAGATACACGACATATTGGGAATCGAGTTCAAAAATCATCCCGATATGAGGCGCTTAATTCTGTCAGATGATTGGCCAGAGGGTGTTTATCCGTTGAGGAAAGATGCAGCCAAGCCGGTAAGCCGCCCGGACGGTGAGCCGTCCAGCCGACCAACCGTCCAGTCACAATCGCCTGCCCGGCGAATCGTCTCGCTGGCCAAACCCGTTCTTCCAGTCGGGCCATTTCATCCGCTCCAGGAGGAGATGGAATTTTTCCAGCTAACCGTCGATGGCGAAATCGTAACGGATATTGATATGCGAATATCCTACAACCATCGCGGCATAGAAAAAATCAGCGAATCGCTGCAGTTTGACCAGGTACCGTTTTTGGTGTCGCGTATATGCGGAATATGCTCAGCTTCGCATCCGTTGGCTTACGTGCAGGCTGTTGAAGAGCTTGCCGGTATTAAGCTGCCTGAGCGTGCCCTTTATGTACGGACGATTATCAATGAGCTTGAGCGTATTCACAGCCATCTTTTATGGGTAGGTCTGGCAGGACATTTTATCGGTTATGATACCGTCTTTATGTGGGCCTGGAAGTATCGTGAGCCGGTACTTGATTTGCTGGAGGAAATTACCGGCAACAGAAATAACTACGGAAATGTGAAGGTTGGCGGCTGCAGGGAAGACGTACCCAATGAGCTTATTCCCAAGATATTAAAAGAACTCGACAAAATCGAAAAGAAAACAGAGATGCTCACCAAAGCCGTGCTTGACGACCCTGTTCTTCACGCTCGGCTCAAAGGTGTAGGCATATTGAAGAAGGAGGATGCTATCAAATATGCAGTAACGGGACCGACGGCAAGAGGTAGCGGTGTTGTTATTGATGTAAGGGCCGACGACCCGTATGCCGCCTATGGCGATTTGGACTGGAATGTTATTAGCCAGCCCGAAGGTGACGTCTTCGCCAAGGCTGTTGTCCGTTTGCTGGAGACCTTTGAATCCATTAAGATAGTCAGAGAAGCTCTGAAAAAACTTCCGGACGGTCCTGTTGCAGTGGAGGTCAAGCAAATCCCGCCGGGCGAAGCCGTCGGGCGCGCTGAGGCTCCAAGAGGCGAGACATTCCATTATGTCCGCAGTGACGGCGGCAACAGGCCGGTCCGGCATAAGGTCAGGGCACCGAGTTTCGTCAATGTCCCTTCGTTCAGGGCCTCTTGTATCGGGCAACATATCGCTGATGTTACAATCACGCTCGCGGCGGTCGACCCCTGCTACAGTTGTACCGAGAGATTGGCTGTTGTTGACAGCCACCACAATGTTATACACGATTATGATGCGCTGCTGAAATTAAGTCGCGAAAAGACAGAACGGATTAAGAAAGAGATTCTGTAAGAAATGGAGGTTTTGTAAGTTGTACAGCCTTGTAAACATCATCATTTTCCTGCCGCTTGTTGTGGGTTTTGTTCTGCTGTTTTTGCCGAACGGAATTAAATTTGTGTCCAAAGTGTTGACGCTGATTATTTCGGGTTTGACGTTCGGTTTGGCCATCTGGATATTTACCATCGAGCGGTATTATGATTGTTTGCCTGTGCTTCAGATAGGCGACCTTAGATTAGACCTGCTGTTGAATGTTACGCCGTTGGGAAAATTCATATTGATGTTTGCTATGGGGTTCGGTTTGCTAATAACCCTGTACTCACTGAAATCGATGGCCGGGGCGAAACGGGTTAACGAGTATTACGGCGCCATCCTGCTTACAATAGGAGGCTCGGCGGGGATATTGCTTTGCGACCATTTACTGTTTCTGCTTATTTTCTGGGAGATTGTCACCGTTTCGTTATACCTTTTGATAACAACGGGCGGCAAAGATTCTAATTTTGCCGCGACGAAGAGTTTCGCTATGATAGGGGCATCCGATGCGGCGTTCCTGCTGGGAATATTAATGGTATGGGCGCTTTCGGGGACGTTCGTCATTTCGCACGTCAATGTGGAGACGACGTCTGCCCTTGCGATTATAGCTTTCTTGCTGCTTATGACTGCCGCCATCACCAAGGCGGGCGCATTGCCTTTGCACACCTGGCTGCCTACGAGTGGTGAGTATGCGCCGGCCTCCGTGATGGCACTGCTGCCCGCTGCGATTGATAAGCTTTTGGGAATTTATCTGCTGGTATTAGTCGTGCGGGGAATCTTTATCATCAAGTCAGGGGCATTGAGCCTCATTCTGGCGGTCATCGGAGCGGCAACGATTATTATTGCCGTGATGATTGCGATGGTTCAGCACAATCTCAAGAAGCTGTTATCCTATCACGCTATCAGTCAGGTCGGCTATATGGTCCTTGGCATAGCGACCGGGACGGCTGTAGGTATTGCCGGCGGGGTGTTTCATATGCTGAACCACGCAATATATAAGTGCTGCTTGTTTTTGTGCGGTGGTGCGGTTGAACAGGCGACGGGGACGCCTGAGCTGGACAGACTCGGAGGTCTGGGCAAGAAAATGTCAATCACCTTCACTACCTGTTTGATTGCGGCTCTTAGTATTTCCGGGATACCGCCCTTGAACGGATTTGTTTCAAAATGGATGGTTTATCAGGGCACAATTCAGATGGGAACCACACAAACCGGCGTGGCGGCCAAACTGTGGCCTATCTGGCTTACCTGCGCTATCTTTGGAAGTGCGCTTACTCTGGCTTCGTTTGTAAAACTAATACACTCGATATTCCTTTCCCGCCTGCCGAAGGACTTGAAAGACGTAAAGGAAGTTTCTCCTTTGCAGACGGTTCCAATGATTGTTTTGGCTTCGCTGTGTGTGTTTTTCGGAGTCTTTTATCACGTTCCACTCAAGTACTTTATTTATCCTGCCTTGAATATAGAGCCGGGGACTGCGATTTTCGGGACGTGGGCGTCGGGTCTGGCTACGATTCTATTAGTCGTTGGTATTATTATTGGGGTTCTTATTCTGGCTGTCAGTTTGGTATCCAAGAAGGTCAGAGTAGTGCCGACCTGGACCTGCGGCGAAGTGCAGGATAATGAACAGATGATAATACCCGGAACGCATTTCTATAAAACGGTTTCGTCTATGGGCGGTCTGAAGCAGCTTTACACCGGCCAGGAAAAAGGCTACTTTGACCCATACAATCAAAGCGGAAGACTCGGCCTGGCGTTGACAGAATTTCTGCGATGGCTGCATTCGGGCTTGTTGCCTATGTATTTGACCTGGGTGATGTTCGGATTGTTGGTAATTCTATTTGTGGTTTGCAAGATTTGGTGAGGCAGTTATGGCTATATTCTACATTTTGCTGCTGTTTATGATAATCGGGGCGATTATTGCGGTGGAAACGCAGGACCTTTTAAGTTCCGTGATTTGTGTCGGTGCTATCGGCTTTGGCGGTTCTTTAATGTTTCTATTTTTGCGGGCGCCGGATATCGCCATAACACAGATTGTGGTCGAAGTTTTGGGTTTGATTATCCTGATTCGTGCTACAATCGCTCGCGACCGCACTTTTATCACCGGTGACAGAGAATTCTTTGGAATGGTCGTCTCGGTGGTGATTATCTTCGTAATCTTCCTGGCTGGGATGAAGGTTTTTGAGACCTTACCTGATTTCGGAACGCCCGTCTTTGCCGAGGTTCCAGAGGCCGCCTCGCAAACTTACATCAGAGAAGGGCTGCGGGAAACAGGAGCGGCAAATCTGGTCGCCTCGGTCATTCTGGATTTCCGGGCCTACGATACGCTCGGCGAGGCAACGGTGCTGTTTACCGCAATTATCGGGGCAACCGTTATACTGCGAAAAAAGACCAAAAAGCTGCTGGAGGAACCCGACGTATGAACCCCGTTAGAAATTTTATAACGAGGCAATAAGGGGTGAGGTAATAAATATGGCAGAGAAAGAGAAAAATTCTAACGGGATGAAAGGGATGACGGTAATAGTAAAAACCATTAGCAGTTGGGTTAAGGTGCTTATCTTTCTGTTCGGTATTTACATTATTATTTTCGGCCACCTTACTCCGGGCGGAGGTTTTGCCGGCGGAGTGATTCTGGCCTCTTCTTACGTGCTGCTTATGTTAGCTTTCGGCAGAGAGTTTGCAGAAGAGAACCTGTCTCTTCCCGTTGCCTCAAGGCTTGATTGTGTCGGTGCGCTGCTGTTTGCCGCCGTGGCGATGTTCGGCCTGTTCTACGGAGCTGCTTCTTTCTTCTATAATTTCGTGCACCAGGAGTATTTGGCGGATAAAGAGACCGCACTCAAGCTTATCAGCGCGGGTACTATACCGCTGTCGAACATCGCTATCGGCCTGAAGGTTGGTGCGTCACTGTTTCTGGTCGTTTTTATTCTTTCGACTTTTAGACCTGAACCGTCAGGTAAGAAAGAGGAGTAAGATTGATGCTGTACGCGCTGTGCTTTTTGTTGTTTATGATTGGGCTGTATTGTGCAGTCGTCAAGAAAAATATGGTTAAGATTGTTATCGGCATTATGGTTATGGAATATGCCGTCAATCTTTTCCTGATTATGCTCGGGTATCGCTTCGATGGGAGAGCCCCAATTGTTGGCAAAGAAGACGTAGCCGGCGTGGGTGGTCAGGTTAGTGACTTGTTCGTAAGCAGCTCTGTTGACCCGTTACCCCAGGCCCTTGTACTGACCGCAATCGTTATCAGTCTGGGTTCTCTGGCGCTTATGATTTCGATATGCATCAGGACCTACGAAAGATACGGCACCTTCGACATTACCAAGATAAGGAGATTGAGAGGATGATGAGGATACCGCTGCCGGTTTTTATTGCTATCCCTTTGGTAATGGCGTTTTTGATGCCGGTCTTCAGTGGTCTTGGCAGAAAAGGCAAAGCCGTTGCTACGGTTTTGGCCAATTTGGCAACTATTTCGCTGCTGGTTTTGGCTGTCGTTTCCATTGGTCAATCCGGCATCTACAAGGTAGGCAAGTGGCCCATCCCGCTCGGAATTAATCTTGTCCTTGACGGCCTAAGCTCGCTTATGCTTTTGGCTATTGGCGTTGTCAGTTCCGCGGCGATGCTCTATAGCGCCAGGTATATGGAGCAGTACACCGCAAAGGCAAAATACTTTTGCCTGTTCCTGCTTATGGTCGCCGGTATGAACGGCGTGGTGCTCTCCGGTGACATCTTCAATTTGTTTGTATTCCTGGAGATTGCTTCGCTCGCGTCTTATGCACTGGTTGGCTTTGGCTGCGAGCATGAAGAGCTTGAGGCATCTTTTAAGTATATGGTTCTCGGCAGCATCGGTTCTTTATTTGTCCTTTTTGCGGTTGCTCTTGTTTATGGCAACACCGGCTCGCTTAATATGGCTGCCATTTCGGACACTATCAAGAACTCGGGAGTAAATGCCGGTCTTGCCTTTGCCCTGTGTTTGTTTATTGCCGGTTTTGGCCTAAAGGCCGCTCTGGTTCCGTTTCACGCCTGGCTTCCCGATGCGCACCCGTCAGCTCCTGCTCCTATTTCAGCTATGCTCTCCGGAATACTGATAAAAACTCTTGGCATATATGCTCTACTTCGCATAGTTTTCAACGTCTTTGGTATATCAATACAAATTGGTTGGCTTTTGGTTGTGCTCGGCATCTTGAGTATGGTTGTGGGCGCATTTCTGGCGATAGGGCAGTGGGATTTCAAGCGACTGCTGGCTTATTCGAGCATCAGTCAGATAGGCTATGTGGTCTTAGGTATTGGTCTTGGTGGTACTTTACTTGCCAGAGGGGAAAATGCTTATGCTTCGCTGGCTATCCTTGGCGGGCTGTTCCATCTGGTCAACCACGCTGTCTATAAGTCTTTATTGTTTTTGACCAGCGGGTCGGTCCAGATGTCAACGGGTACGAGGCAGTTACGGCAGATGGGCGGACTCGCAGAGAAAATGCCTGTGACCCGCGCGACCTGCACCGTCGCATCGGCCTCCATCGTGGGCATCCCGCCGTTTAGTGGATTCTGGAGCAAGCTGATTCTGGTAATCGCTGCTGTTGGGGCGCAGCTTTACTGGGTCGCGGCAATAATTGTTTTCGTAAGTCTGTGTACTTTGATTATGTATTTGAAGGTTCAGAGATATGTCTTTCTGGGCGAACTGCCGGAGAATCTGCAGCAAGTAGAAGAAAACAAAGGCCCTATGCTCGTTGCAATGGTGTTCCTGGCTTGTTTGTGCGTGCTTATGGGATTGCTTGTAATAGTGCCATCTTTGAGAGCGAACGTACTTGAGCCTGCTGTAAATGTACTGACCGAGGGACTCGGATACTCTAAGATACTCAATATGTGAAAATAATTAGGGTGCGATGCTATGAGGCGACTGATTTATTTTGTTTTGGCTTTTATCATTTGGGTGCTCCTGACCTGGCCTTTTGCCGATGGCAAAATCGACATTCAGGTTGTCATCGCCGGCTTGATAGCTTCTGCTATCATTGCGATTCTGTTCCACGAAATACTGCCTAAAGAACATCGCGTATTTATCTCACCGGTACGAATATTTTGGGCTTTGGTTTATATACCGGTATTTTTCTATTATATGATGAAGGCAAACTTGGATGTTGTCTATCGCGCCTTGCACCCGAAGATGCCGATAAAGCCCGGTATCGTAAAAATAAAAACTATTTTGAAAACAGAGTCCGGCATAACCGCCCTTGCGAACTCAATCACTCTTACGCCGGGCACTTTGACAGTGGATTTAACGGACGATGGATTTCTGTATGTCCACTGGATTAACGTAAAGTCTGACGACATCGAGGAGGCAACGAAATTCATTGCTCGAAGGTTCGAGTGGTTCTTGAAGAGGATTTTCGAATAGACCCCGTTAGAAATCCCATAAATGGGTCTAAACCCCCGAAAGGAAGATTTCTAACGGGGTAGAAAGAGGTAGCTATGATAACGTTATTCTATATGGGCTTGCTTTTGTGCTGTTTCTTATGTTTGTATAGAATAGGCCGCGGCCCGAGCGCTCCCGACAGGACCGTAGCGATTGATATATTAGGCATAGTCATAGTAGGTTTCTGTGCCATCCTCGGATTGGTTACCAAAAAAGATTTCTATCTCAATATCGCTCTTGCCTGGGCGCTGCTGAGTTTCATTGGAACTATAGCATTGGCAAAATTTTTGGAGGGCAGAAGTTTCGATGACTGATATTATAGGATACATACTGATAATAGTTGGAATTTTGTTTAACATATTCGGCTGTATAGGTTTGGTTCGTTTTCCGGATGTTTATAACCGCCTGCAGGCCTCGACAAAATGTGTAACTCTTGGCACCATTCTACTGTTAGTCGGTGTCGCATTAGTTAGCGCTTCGGGACCGATAAGCGCAAAAGCAATAATCTGCGCTGTATTTATATTGATAACTTCACCGACCGCTGCTCATGCAATCGCCAAAGGCGCTTATGCTTCCGGTGTCAAGTTATGGGAAAAGAGCGTTGTCGATAAGTACGCAGAAGCGAAAAAAGATTAACCGCAGAGGATACGGAGAACGCTGAGATGAAAAATTTAAAAGAATATTTTCTCTGCGAGCTCCGCGAACTCGGCGGTAAAAGAAATACAAGATAGGAGTTTGAAATTGCGTTTGCCAAAGTTAAGAGAATTGAAAGAAGCTGTTACAGCGGTCTTTTCGCCGCGATTTACGACTCGGTTTCCGGCTGAGCCTTGCGTCGTGCCGGAGAAATATAGGGGCAAACCGGAATTCGACCTCGATACCTGCATTGGCTGTGGTGCGTGTGTAAATGTATGTCCGACCAATGCGCTGACCCAGGTCGATGAAACCGAAGGCGACCAGCCTGTAAGAAAAATAACGCATCGATATGACGCGTGCATCTTTTGCGGCAATTGCCGGGATAATTGCACGACAGAAACGGGTATAAAACTATCGAACGAATGGGATTTGGCCGGTCTGGATAGAGAAAGTATGGCTGAAACCCATGAATTCGAGCTTCAACTGTGCGAGAAGTGCGGTGCAACGATAGGCACAAAAAAACATCTCATCTGGCTTTACGAAAAACTCGGCCCATTGGCCTACACGAACCCTTCACTCTTGCTTGCCAAAAGTGGTGAATTATCTACGAAGCCGCCAAAAGCTACTGAGCAGGCCGAAGAGGATAAGGACATCCGACCAAACGATTTTATGCGAATCCTGTGCCCAAAATGTAAATGCGAATTGAACGTCCGGCTGTAAGATGTATGGGCGCTGAACAACGACTTTTCGAGCAGCTAAGTAAACTCGGCGGTTCCAGGACGGTTATCGTCGGAATCGGCAACACATTAAAGGGGGACGATGGGGCGGGCCCGTTGATTTGTGAGCAGCTCCGCCAGGCTGGAGTCGGTGCCGAGCTGATTGATGCCGGCAGTGTGCCTGAGAATTATATCCAGCCGATAATAAAGAAAGCCTCGCAGAATCTGCTTGTTATTGATGCTATCGACTTTGGGGCCTCACCAGGGGCGATAAAGATATTCAAACCTGAGCAGTTACGCTCACTTGTCATTTCCACACATATACTTTCGCCTCATCTTTTTATTGATATGATTCGTTCTGAGTTAGAGCTTGACGTGTATTTTGTTGGGATTCAACCTGCGCAAACCAGGCTTGGCCAACCTATATCTGTTGAGGTAAACGAGGCTGTCCGATGGCTTATACGCGCCCTTACGGAAATCTTCCCACCGGCAAAATAATGTCACTGCGGGCATCTTGCTTGTCAACCGTAAAGAGCAATGGGCACTTTAGAAGGCCGCCTCAAGTATCCCGTAAGGTACGAAGATTCATATCTTCTCGTGATTGTGCATATCGTTACCCAAAAAATTCAAGCAGCCTTTTGATATGATTTCAAAAGACCCCCAAGAAAGCTAATAATGAGGATTTTGCACTGGGCGGTACTGGACTTGAACCAGTGACCTCCTGCGTGTCGAGCAGGCGCTCTAACCAGCTGAGCTAACCGCCCCTGAGGCATTTGGTTACAGTATGGATTAAAAAAACGCAAAAATCAAGAACTTTTACGCAAGACTGCTTTACAAAGAAAGATTTTGCCAGTGAACGTAAGATTTGATGCTTAGGTGGGTTATAGTAGACTTTGTAACTAATAGCGGAAAGTTAGAGCGGCCGGTCTAAAGTATCTGCATTAAACGGCAGCGATTATCACTCCAGAACTTTTCTAACAACTACAGCAGCCGAAACCGTTCGTTGGACATCGCCGCTTGCAACTGTCATAGAAATCTGGACACTCTTAACATCTCCGTCTGGTGTGTTATTATCCTTTTTGAAAGTCATAGCGGTAACGTTTTTGCAGAGCACGTAATCGGTTCCGGTGCTGTCGTCACGAAGGTACAGGGTATTATTTGTGCTGTCATATCGGTATGTTACTTGCGAACCATCGGCGCAGAGCAACGTGCATCTATCTGTACTTGAGATGTCGTTAGGGTCGACCAAACCCGTCCGGATTTGAGTTGTTATCCGAAAAAGTGCCTGCCTGGCGTTGTTGATTGTTTTGAAGATGTGCTCGTTTTCCCGATAATTTATAATCGAGGCGTTAAAAGCGACAGCGACGGCGGCGAGCAGTATGCCTGTTATTGCCAGAGCAAGCAGCAATTCCACGATGGCAAAGGCAGCGGTAGATTTGTCCGGCCTGGTTGACATAAATTCCCCCCATTTTTATTATCAGTATCGTGCTCGAAGCCAACTTGCTGAGCTGATTTCCCTGGAGTTCAGGAAGACTTTTACAGTTACCCTGATGAAGTTGCTGTCATAACCGACAACCTGCTCGAAGTTTTGCTCACTCACGTTTTCGACTGTAATCTGCTCGCTAAACGCAGCGAATTCGTTTAAATCATCTCCGTCGGCGTTAATTGGCGGCGAGAAGGTCACGCCGTCAAAATGCTCCAAACTATACAAATCATCGTAGTCAGCCACGATGGTACGTTCTCTTATCTGTTCAATGAGAAACTCAGCGGTTGATAAATCTGTCCCAACGGCGTTGGTTCTCGTAAACACGCTGTTGGCTGCAACCAGGGAGGCGATTACAAGGCCTACCAGTATAATCGCAATTAACACCTCAATAAGTGTAAAGCCATGCTTTTTCATAATAGCATTTAGCGTATAGCCTTTGGATTTTCCTATCCGCTATTACTATGCGCTATCCCCTCCTATTTACCCGCAATGACACTGGACATCTTAAATATAGGCAGAATAATGCTCATCGCAATGAAGCCGACCAAAACGCCCATCAGAACTATCATTATGGGTTCTATCATCGATGTTACTGTTTTGATAACATTTTTGAGAACCCTTGCGTAATATTCGGAAACATCTCTTAGCACGTCGCTAAGTGAGCCTGAATCTTCGCCGCTTCTTACCATTTGTACCACATCGGGCGGCATCAGGTTATACTGGTTCAAACTCGATGCGATTTTCTTACCCTGCCTGACATTTTCATAAACACCAAGCCACATATTTTTATAAAGGACATTTCCCGATATTTGGGCTGTTATTGAAATGGTATTTAGAATCGGCACGCCTGCATGTGTCAGAACACCCATTGTGTGGAGGCTTCTTGTTATATAAAGGCTTCGGCAAAGCGTTTTCAGAAGAGGCAATGACAATTTCGTCTTGTCCCACCATAGTCGGCCAACTGATGTGCCAATAAAGTAAAAGAACCCCCATATCGAGGCGGCTATAGCCGGCAAAACGAAATACCAGCTGCTCCGCAGAAACGCGCTTGTAGCCAGTAGAATTTTAGTCGGGGCGGGCAGCAGATGCTCTTTGCCTGCAAATATTGCTGTGAACCTTGGAAGAACAAAACACAGCAGGAAAATTGTCACCGACACAGCCATAACCGCTATGATAATCGGATAAACCATAGCCCCTTTGATCTGTGAGCGGGTCTCAGCCTCCGTGTCCAGATACTGTGCCAATTTTTGTAACATTTCACTCATCGAACCGGAAATTTCCGCAGCAGCCACCATATTTATGTAAAGATTGCTGAATACTTCCTGATGCTCAGCAAGGGCCTGCGAAAAACTTTGTCCGGATTCGATTTGATTTTTTAAATCGGTAATTACCGCTTTGAATTTTTCGTTCTCATTTTGTTGGGCTATTGACTCAAGCGAGTCCTGAAGGCTTATACCCGCCCGCACCATAACTGCAAGCTGGTTCGTAAAGTTCAGAATATTTTTTTTGCTTGGCCCGAACTCAACTCTGAAATTCCGTATATTCTGCAGCGTATTTTCGTGTCGGCTCCTGGACGAGCGTCTCGCCGCAGCGTGCCTGCCTTTAGGGTTCTGTTGGCCTTGTCCCTGCAATGTATGAGAGCGCTGCGGATTATTTGCAACTGCGGCTGTACCTTCATAATTTCGCGAGGAATTTTCAAACATACGTTTATGCCTTTTTTGCTCGGTTACTTATTGCTTCAGGCGGTTAGACAGCTTCAAACTGTTCTACGGGCGTAAGCAACTTCTCCATCTTCCCGGGATTACTTGACCGTACAATTGCTTCTTCTCTGTCTATGTAACCCTTAGAATACATATCGGTAATGCTATTATCCAGATTCTGCATACCCATTCTGCGGGAGGTCTCGATAATATTCGGTACTTCGTAGATTCTGTTCTCACGAATACAGTTTCTTACCGCCGAGGTGCACAGCAACAACTCCGTACAAGGTACCATCCCCAGCTTGTCTATCCGCCTAAATAGTGTCTGCGAGATAACGGCCTGGAGTGTATTGGCCAGCATTGTTCGGATCTGGTTCTGCTGATTGGCAGGATAGATATCTATGATACGCTCAATGGTTTGAGGAGCATTATTTGTGTGCAGAGTACTAAAGACAAGATGCCCGGTTTCAGCAGCGGTGATTGTTGAACCTGTAGTTTCCAAATCCCGCATTTCACCGACCATAATGATATCAGGGTCCTGTCGCAAGACGTGCTTTAGGCCTGATGCAAAGTCCGGACAGTCGAAACCGATTTCACGCTGTTCTATCATACACGTTTTGTTCTCAAGTGCATATTCGACAGGGTCCTCCAGCGTGATTATACGTTTGCTATACTTTGTGTTTATCAATTCTATCATTGCGGCCAGCGTTGTGCTTTTGCCGGAACCAGTATGGCCTGTTACCAATACTAATCCTCTTGGCAGGTCCGTCAGCTCTTTGATGATCGGCGGCAGGTGTAAATCATCTATCAAAGGAATCCGATTTGGAATCACTCTAAACGAGATTGCAATTGTGCCGTGCTGATAATGAGCGTTGACGCGGAACCTGTGGCCATCATCGATGGTTGTCGAGAAGTCAAGGTCCTTGTTTACTTCAAATTTCTTGAATCTATCCGGCCCAATCATAGCAAGTACCATTTCCTTTGCGTCTTCGTTACTTATGGCGTGAAAATCCGTAGTGACCAATTCCGTGTTCTTTCGTAATACTGGTGGTATACCGACGTTGATGTGCACATCGCTTGCTCCATTCTGTATCGCTTCGGCCAGTATAGTTTTTACGTCTAACATATCACAATCCTTCCGAAAAGGGGGTGCCACATCGTTTTAATAGCCAATTAATCCTCTTTATTACTTGATGTTTTCAACGAAAACTTCCTCTTCACTTTGACCATACACTTCGGTCACTCGCAGCACTTCTTCTATTGTTGTCAGACCCTGCTTTACTTTTTTGATGCCATCATCAAACAGGCCTGGTTGTCCGCTTTCGTGAAACACACGGCGCATACTGTTAGCCGATGCGTCTTTGTTAATTATGTCCCTGAACGTGTCATCAATAAGCAGCAGCTCATAAATACCGACTCGGCCTATATAGCCGGAGCCCCTGCAGTGCTCACAGCCGGCACCGTGAAAAAGCTCGTCCGGCCTGACGCCTGACTTTTCCACATATTTGCGCATATTTTTTGGAATTTCGTAGGCTTGTTTACACTTCGTGCAAATATTCCTTACTAACCGTTGAGCCAGCACGGCGTTTAGTGATGCTGCTATCAGGTAGGCATCAATACCGATATTGACCAGCCTTGTGATACTGCTGGCTGCGTCATTTGTATGCAGTGTTGATAGTACCAGATGCCCGGTCAAAGCAGCCTGGACCGCTATGCGAGCTGTTTCATTATCTCGAATCTCGCCAATCATTATGATATCGGGGTCCTGACGCAGCAAACTTCGCAGTGCCGAGGCAAAGTCGAGTCCGATCTTCTCGTGCACCTGTACCTGATTGCAAAAGCCAAGTTCGTATTCCACCGGGTCTTCGACTGTTGATATATTTAGTTTGTCACCGTCCATCTGGCACAGCCCCGAGTACAGCGTCGTGCTTTTTCCCGAGCCTGTCGGCCCCGTAACAAGCAAAATTCCGTGAGGCAGTGCTATCTGCTCGCTGAAAGCAGCCATTACTTCCGGCTCCATACCTAACTGCTCAAGGCCTCGCATAATCGACTTACTATCCAGTACGCGAATGACCACTTTTTCTCCGTGATTTGTCGGCAGTGTCGAAACTCGTAAATCAATTCCTCTGCCGCCCACCATAACCGTAATTTTCCCATCCTGTGGCAGTCGTCTTTCCGAAATATCAAGATTGGCCATAATCTTAATGCGCGATACGACAGCAGGATGCATCTTCAACGGTGACTGCATGAGTTCAAAAAGCACGCCATCTATTCGGTGCCTTATTTTCATATACTTATCTTTCGGCTCAATATGAATGTCACTGGCCCCTTCACGTACTGCTTTGCTAATCAAATAGTTAACAAACTTGATAATGGGCGACTGGCCCGCCATTTTTTCGAGGTCTTCAGGATCGTCCTGCTGGTCCTGAACGACCTCCACGTCCGTTATGTCACTGATGATATCGTCGATGCAGTAGTCCAATTTTTCTTCATTGAGCGCCTCGCACACCGCCTCGATGTCTTCCTGGCTGCTCACTATTGCTCGCACATCCATATGCGTCTGTCTTCTCACATCCTCGAGCGCAAAAGCATTTGCAGGCTCACTTGTTGCAACCACTAATGTTTCTTCTTCTACTGCAATCGGGCAGACAGAACTGCTTTTTATAAAATCAATATCGAGTTTTTCGAAGGCCTCTTTCTCTATGTTCTCCGGCCTTATGTGTCGAAACTCCAGACCGCACAGTTCGGCCTTGGCCATCAAAATATCGTCAGCACTGCAGAGCTGCGCCTCCAGCAGTAGCGTTGCGGCATCAGAAGCCGGCTTTGCTCCGCCGTTGGCGGACTCCTGTTGCACGTGGGCGTGCTGCTCAGGCGTAATCTTGCCCATATCCAGCAGGACGTCAGCGATATCGCGTACGTGCGATTCGCCGGGCTCCTGGGGAAAATAAAGGTCGCTCAGCCCGCGAACCGACTGATTCTCAGAGCAGAACTCCTCTCTTGCAGCGGGCCTGTCCGAATGTTCTTTAGAATCCCTTTCCGGCTCTGACGGCTCTGGCTTTCTTTCAAATATAAAGGGCAGTTTCATTCTGACAATTTCAATATTATTTCAATGCCTTCCGAAGCGAGCTTTACAAAGCTATCGCTAATTTGTTTGACAGTAAAACTCTTTATTGAATCTCCCTCGTAAAGAATTCTATCGTCAATCATACAGCAGTTGCCCCGTTCCGACTGCATAATGCTCAAAAGCTGCATATCCTTTGCTTGTTGTCTTAGCTGTTGTTGCCTCATCATTTCAATGTCAATATCGGAATCTCTTTCTTCTGTATCGGAGATTTTCTTTATGTTGCCCAGAAATATCTCATTCTTAAACGGATTTTTCGCCAACTCTTCGACATTTACCTGTTGCACGTCCGAAAACTCGTAAAATTTCCTAACTATTTCATCCATCCGATTAAACATTTCCGACCTGACTCCGGTAAGTCGTGTAATTGCCAGCTCAATCTGCGGGTCTTCTGTGCCGACGGCCGATGCTGTTGCTCTTTGGGGCGTGCTCTTTTTTATCATAAATAAAAGGCACAGCAGACCTATGGCAAACAAAGCAGCAAGCCGCATTGTGCTCTTGCGAACATTCTTATCATCAGCCGCTACAGTGAGGTATTCCTGCTCTTGTGCTCCCTCGGTGCCGGCAGTGGGAATCCCACCGGCGGCGGCAGGTGGTTTTTGCACTGATGAATCTTCGAGTTCTTGTTCTCGCATAAAAGACAGCATAGCCAAACTCCATTGAAAACAAAAATTGTTAACTTGCGCTTAATATTGGTTATTCGACAAAATTTTTGCCTTTTACCCCGTTTTATTCTGGAAGAATATACTTACTATAAAATCAGCCGCTATTTGGCCTTCGCTCTTTGTTTGCTTATCCAGCTTAAGCTCGCGGATTTTCATTATGCGAGGAAGTTTCTCAAGCTGTAAGAGGAAGGAATAAAAGGAATTAAAATCTCCCACTAATTCCATTTTTAACGGCTGTTCTATATAGCCGCTGTTGTCCTTTTTCTTTAGTGTTTTAATCGTTTTCGGTTTTAGGCCTTGCTTTTGTGCAATTACAGTTACCTGCTTGAGTACTTTGTGAATCTCACTTTTAGGAGGCAGCTGGCTTTCAAAAAAATCGACCGCCTCTTGTAATTGTTCAAGCAGTTTGCTCAAATCCTGTGCTGCGGGAGTCGCTTTTTCGAATTCGTCCAGCCTGGCTAATTTCGTATGAAGCCGGGCCTTCTGTTCAGCCAAATGTTTGTTAGCCGGCTTGACCATATATTGGTAAGCAACATAAGCTACTCCCAACAGCAAAATGAAAAACACAAATTTTCTTAAACCGCGTGTCATAATTATTGCCCTTTATCAAGCGATATTTGGGAGGCCTTATCCAATATCAGCATTAAAAAATCCGTGCCGAATTTCCACCGTTGGCCCTGATTCTCTCAATGTCTTCGTTTGTAAGATGAGCGTCTTTGCTAAGCATCGCCGTCAGCTTGAATTGTCTGAACGTCATATCTTTGATTTTCTGTTCTTTTGATTCCACCAGTGCCACATTGTCCAGCAAAGTTGACTTACTCAGCCACTCGATATAGGCCGCTACTTGAAGGTCACTGTGGGCAATACCTTCAATATCAATATGCGTCTCCAGCGATTTTTCTCGTGACAGTTTTGGTTGAGTTGCCGCTGCCTTATCGGCCTGTGCTTCTCTGTATTTATTGGTTGCCGCAGCAGCCTGGCGTGTTGGAATGCTCTTCGGCTCTTTTTGAACAAGGTTCAGTCGCAGGAGTGATACCCCTGGCGGCAGGTTATTCGTCAATGAAGCCAACAGAATACTTCGAGGCACCGGTTCAAGCAGTTCTGCCGTGGTCAGAGCCGTCTTCATCATCGCTTGGCGCTTTGCCTGAAGCTCTTCAAACTGTATTATAGCCTCTTGCGCTCGGGACAATCTTGCATTTACAAGCTCCTCCTTGGCGTTAAGCGCTCGCTGCCGTATCTTGATAGTTAGAAACGAACCGCCCAGTGCTGCCATCACTACCGCAAACAACACAAGATACATCAGGTTTGTTCTGCGGGATTCGCTGTTTTGAATGTAATCATCAGGCACAAAATTTATATTGAGCATTTTTTAACCCCGTTAGAAATTTCCCCTTTTTGTGTCATATTCTTATAAATCTCTTTAGGTACCCCGTCATAGAATTTCTAACGGGGTTGACCTGTCCCCTCTTGTTCCTATGATAATGATAAGCTAAGCCCGAAGGCTGTAGCCCAATTAACTTCACTGTCCCTTCTATCTATGCCCGAACGACAGGAATCTTTTATTTGCACTGCTGCCAGGCAATTCCCTATCTGCGCCGGCATTTCCACTTGCTTTGCTATTGTTGCATATATATTCGTGTTCGCCGCCTCGCTTGAAAGGAAAATCAGACGTTCTATTTGCGCCTTTCTTTGCATCGAGTTAAAGTGTCGCTTGCAGGAGTTTAATTCAAACGCCAGTCTCGTTATCGCTTCATCGGTCTCAAGCTGCTTGGCTCCTATGGGTATCGAACGAGCAAAAAGCAGATTCTTGTGACGACAAATCACAACATTCGTACAGTTTACATTCATCTCAAGCAGCATCGCGATTGCTTCAATATCGGTTTTGCGTCTGCCGAAAAACCTTGTATACGTGTTTAACAGTGCTATCGGCCAAACACCGATAGACTTAATCAGCAGATTGGCCTTTTCATATATCGCCAGATGCCTATCGATAATCTTGCGCTCAGATGCTATCACCAGGACATTGTCCCCCTCCGCCGGGATGTACTTTATCATCGCATCATCAGGTTCAAACGGCAGTTTTTGTTTTATCTTTGAAAAGATGGCGTCCCGCAGTTTGTCATCGGCGTCCCAGGCGCCTTTTTTTACATTTTGTGAGCCCTCTTTTATCTTCGGCATTCTTATGTGGTCGATAAACACCTCATTTGCCGGCATTACCGCTATCACCTCTCTGCCCCGAAATTTGCCGTTTGCTGTCAACGCGTGCATAGCTTCGATGGCCCATCTTTGCCAATTGCCGCTGTTAGGTTTCACATCCTCCGGCCGATGCTCACTGCCGCCTGCAATTAAACTTATACCCTTACCGTTACTGGCAAGCTGAACCATCTTAATAATATCATCACCCATATCCACGCCTATCGAATATGTGTGGTTTTTCGAAAACCAAAACATATTAACTCCATGCGCAAAATAGTTTTAAGTTTTGAGCTGTTTAGTTAACTCAAAACTAAAATTGCAAACTGACAACTAAAAATGTTGTCCTAACTAAAATATAGAAAACAAAACCCCGGCCGCCTAAATGAGGGCAAAAATATTAGAAACTCGTTTTGTAAAATGGGGCCGGTGCCGGGTTCACTTCCTATAAAATGTGTATTTGCGGTCGCTGACTGAAGGGCGGCTCAAAAGTACTTTCCTTTTGTGGATGAAATGTATTGCTTTGAAGGTGGGAAAAACGAAGTTTATAGGACGGTGGCAAACGCAAAAGCAAAAAGGCAAAGCTTTTTTCTTTGCTCATTCAGCCTTGAGTCGGCGCTTCATTAAATCGGCAATTGCCGTTTGTACCGGCTTGTTCTCGAACAGCACTTCATAAACCGCCTGCGTAATCGGCATCTCAACATCGTGTCGGGTAGCAAGGGCGGCGACTGATTTACACGTAGTAATGCCCTCGACAACCGATTCGGTAGCCTCTTGAGCTTGTTCTAAGGTTTGCCCTTTGCCTATCCTTTCGCCGAACGAGCGATTTCTTCCCTTCGGTGAAATGCAGGTTGTTACCAGGTCCCCCAAACCCGTTAATCCTGCAAATGTCTGCTGCCTTGCCCCCATAGCGACCCCTAAGCGAGTTATCTCCGCGAGTCCTCTGCTCAAAAGAGCTGCTTTTGCATTATCTCCGGCACCTACACCATCAATAATTCCCGCCGCAATAGCGATGATATTCTTCATAGCGCCAGCCAGCTCAACCCCAACAACATCCGTATTGGTATAGACCCGCAGCCAGGGGACACTAAAGGTCTGCTGCACGTCACGGGCAAGCTTCTCATCGCCGGACGCCGCGCAGGCCGTTGCCGGCAGTCTTCTGGCTAATTCATCGGCAATGGTAGGCCCAGAAAGAACGGCAGTTTTGAGTTTTGAGTTTTTAGTTTTGAGTTCCTCCCTGAGTACGTCGGCAAGTATCTGGCTTGGCCGCAGCAAGGTTTCATTCTCAATGCCCTTGGCAACCGAGACAATGGGGACATTTTTGGGGACATAAGTTTTCAGCCGGCCCCATACCTGACGCATAAACTGACACGGCACAGCAGAGATAATCAGGTCGGCACCTGCCATAATGCGCTCATCGTCCGGCTCAAAGACAAGAGCTTCCGGCAGTTTGTAGCCGGGCAGAAATTTCTTGTTTTCGCGGCTTGTGGCCATCTGTTCTAACTGCTCACGGTCATAGCCCCACATCCGTACTCGTATTGCGTATTTCGTATTTCGTATATCGTCTACTTTTCTTTTTCTATCCGCTATCCGCTGTCCGCTATCCGCTGTTCTTTTCTCACACAGCAGCATCGCTAAAACGCTGCCCATCCCACCATCGCCGATTATCGAAATGTTTTTGAACATATCTCTATTGCGTTAGTTTTTTCGCGATACTCAATACGCACGACGCACAACGAATAGGCATTAGAGCAGCGGTTGGCGGCAATGTCAAGGCTTGAGGCCGTTTGTTCGTGGCTCAGTTTTCTCTGTTTCGAAAATGTTCGATGCCGTTGGTTTCAATCTTATAGACGACGGCCATATTGTCAGGCCCCGATATGGGTGATGTGACCGCCAGCCCGTCTTCGCGCAGAGACCAGGCGATTTTCTCGTCCGAGCCCAGCATCCTGACGCTCTTGATTTTCAGGCTCTCTTGCCGCCGTTCCCCAGAGAAGGATTTCAACAGCGTCTCGTGCTTGGCGCCCGGCCAGCCGAGCTGAATCGCATAGACAAAATTGCCCTTCGTAGTAAACCGGATATCCTCCGGCTTATACAGCAGCTTCTCCCTTGCATATTCACCGCCTTTTTTAAGGCGCGTCGGCCCTTCGCCGAAGACAATGAAAGGACGCGTGTCATAGATGGCTTGGCCATACTTACCGAGCCACGCACCGATGCCAAGCAGCACGTCACGCTGATTCCTGGGAATAGTGCCATCTGCTTTCGGTGAGATGTTCAGCAGCAGTTGGCCGTTCTTGCTGACGATATCAATCAACACGTGCAGCACATACCTGGTGCTTTTGATTTTCAGGTCGTGCGTGTAGCACCAACTGCCAAGGCTGATAGTGTCATCGGTCAGCCATACGAAATCGGTGAGCCGGTTCATGCGGCCCTTTTCGAAATCTTCCACGCCTATCTCACGCGGAAGGTCCCGCCCTTTGTATGTAACCACCACTTCCTTGCCCCATTTGTCGGCCTTGTTGAAGTAGTAGGCGAGAAAGTCCTTGTGGTACAATTCGGGCACGTCCTCCAACCGGCCGTCGAACCATATCATATCCGGCCGGTACTTATCAATAACCTCTGTCAGCTTGCCCAGCCACAACTGGTTGAATCTTTCATCCGGCATGTTGCCATAAAGCATCTGCAATTTGGCATCGTCGCTGGTCGTTGGCCAGCCTTCTACACGGGGATACCACCTCCGATTGCGGGCGTGGTGGAAGCTGGTAACCAAGTGCATCCCGCGTTTGCGGATGGCGGCGGCCAGCTCGCCGGTGACATCCCGTTTCGGCCCCATCTCTTTGGCGTTCCACGGGTTGACCCGGCTGGCCCACATCGAAAACCCATCGTGGTGTTCTGCAACCGGACCGGCGAAACGGGCACCCGCCTGCTCAAATAGTTCCGCCCATTCGTCGGCGTTGAACTTCTCCGCCTTGAACATCGGTACAAAGTCGTGATAGCCGAACTTCGACGGCTCGCCGTAGGTTTCGATGTGATGCTTGTATTCCGGCCGCTTCTTGATGTGCATATTGCGCGGGTACCACTCATTGCCGAACGCCGGGACGCTATAAACGCCCCAGTGAAAGTAGATGCCGAACTTGGCGTCCCGAAACCACTCCGGCGCCGCGTTGTGTTTTTTTAGCGAATCCCAGTCGGCTATATACCGCACCTGCCTCTCGCCGATTGAACAGCTCGACAGGACAATGCAAAGTAATAAGCACATCAAACAAATTGCTCTTTTGAACATAATTTCCCCTTTTTTGCTTAGGCCAATTCTATTGCTGACTTGATTACAATACCAAAATCTTCTCCACATTGCAATCTCCACCAACTTAATACGGAGTTTATCCTGAGCGCAGTCCTGAGTAATACCGAAGGGCGCAGTCGAAGGGAAGGATCCAAAAGCTCGGGTAGCGTTATGCGTAAGCGCGAACGCAAGAGAGCAACCAGCCCTCCTCGACCCATGTCTTATGTGGCATTAATTAATTTTTCATCATTCTTACTGTCCAAGATACTTCAATACGCTTTTTGCCGCCTTCTTTTAGTCCAAAACAATAATCCTGCACACAAAGGACATTTTCTTCCTTTGAATCTCGCGCAGCAGAACATTCTGCATAAAATTCATAATTCGGTCTATTACCAATAAGACCTAAGTTTTTCAGCTCCGACTCAACAATGCGTAAATCATTCTCTAAATCAGTCCATGAAGCATTCGTGGCCGGTTCATGTGATATATCATTCCTTCTTTTCCGTACGCGATGACATTCTTTGGAGTCTTTCAGTAGCTTATTGTCGTTCAGGAATTCTATGCGTCCATTTAGGTCGTTTTTGTATCTCTTCTTTGGGGGAGACAGTTTATTTATATTGATATATCGTAGAAGCCCCTCATCAAAGAGCGAAGCCATTCGAACATATAGCAGGGAAGGCAAAATCTGTTCTAATATTGGATTACGAGCAATATGCGCACCTGCTTGCAAGAGATAGACACTATGATAATTTTCGGCCAATTTTAGGTGCTGTACAAACTGGTGATATTCTTCAACGTACCCGTTATGCATATATGTTCTTTGCCATGTGACTATTGTTTATATGGTTTCCGCATATCGACAAGCTCAGGGTTCGCTCAGGGTGACAAAAGCCTAAACGAAGCTCTTCATCTTCTTTGATGGTTTCATTCGGGTTCTACTATTTCCCTTCGTTTCTACCATGAAACTCTATCGGATTCGGATTTGTTTTCCCAACAAGGCTAGAAGAATCAGGGGGAGTTTTTGTCGAAACTGTCAACGCTATAGACAAAGGTATTTTTAGATTCATCGGCAAATTTCCATGCATATCTATCAAACCACGAATTGCTTCTTGTACTTCCAATCCCTTCATTACAATTATTTCGTCATCATTTATGTATTTTACACATATCGAAACATCTTCTGATGGGGCCTTGGCAAATTCAGGCAAGATAGGAATTTGGATTGGAAGTATGAATCTACAGACATCGTCTCTCTCTAGCACATATCCATCCTTGTTTGACGGTTCGGAGATAGGTATCAGCTTTACAATGCACTTTGCCGCAGGTAAATCTGGATTAGAACCTTGTCCAAAAGGGAAATTAAATCCTTTTTCAAAAGACTCGATGATATTAGGGCCGACTATCAGTGAAATATATGCTTCTTTAATTTTTGCGGGTCGTTTACTCTTGCACGTAATAGTCAGTATCAACCCTGCACAGCCAATAGTACTTAAGATGTCTATTCCTGCAGATACGTTGAGATGACCCGTAAGCAATATTCGATCTAATCGCTTTCCAGCTAGTAGTTTTATTACGCCTATTATCGCTGCTCCAACCAGAGCGACTAATAAGGCACCAATGGCTCCCCACAAGACTTTTTCTGCATCAGTCATACAAATTATTCTTAAAAAAATTCTCCCTGTCGTGAAACTAATCCGCGTCAGAGGCACCGCAATTTTTCTCCCGCCTTCGGCGGAATACTAATACCTGTCCTGAGCTTGCCGAAGGAAATGATTAACTTTTCCAATTCCACCCATTCCGGCAAAAACTATAATTCCCGCCATCCTCAACTGCTTTCTGTCTGTCAGGCTCATGTATTTTGCTGCCCTTGTGGCGCCTTCCCCGGAATTTTACTTGGGTACTCATAAATCAACTTGAGAAGCATTTCTGTGAAATCTATAAGCTGCTCAGCATCTTCCTTGGACGTGAGCGGTATCTCGTGATTCGCATCATTTCCCTTGTCTCGGATGAAATCGACCCATGGCTTGTTTTCTGGGGAGATGTATTTGCTTGATAAGTAGTCAACGTACTCGCGAAAGCTCTTGTTCGGCTTGTCTCCTTTGTCCACTGCTACATGCATTAGGATTTTCCTGCAGGCCATGACGGCAGCCGTATACGCGTTGACTGCCATGCAGTTTCTGGACTCGTTATACAAATGTCTGATCTCCTCCTTTAAACTTTCGACCTTATTGCCATAAGCAGGGCTCGGAAACTGCATGATACTCCCATCTTTGTCTTTGGTAAAATACGTGGGCGAATCGCAGTAGCTGCATATATAGATTCTTGTTGCGACGTCCTTGGTTGAGCTATATCCCATGTTGGGTCCAATACGGTTGCCGCAAAAGTAGCAATCAAAAGAGCGCGGGTCAATTTTGCCAGAATTGCTCCACTTGGTCATTAGTACTTGTCCTCCTTATCTTTCTATCTTAATGCTTTGAGACTATTCCTATGTTTTTTTTGAACCACTCGCCCGAGATGGACACGGGTGCGGCCCTCTTCGTTGATATGCCAGAATCAGTCCGCCTGCGGCGGACTGACGGTCCATATTCTTTAATCTCGCTAATTGCGAGTATAAAATTATACCTCTTTTAGCGTAAATGGCAAGGGGAAAACGCGGGCGTTTGAATTTATTATTTTCTATTGACTATTTACCATTGCATTTCTCTGGGTTCTCTGTGCCCTCTGTGGCTAAAAATCGCGCAAATTCGTGGTTAGACTATCTTCGTGCCTTTGTGTCTTCGTGGCTATTTTTGATTTTTTCTCTGTGCTCTCCGTGCCCTCTGCGGCAAGTTAGTTCGTAGTTATTAGTTCGTTGTTCGTAGAAAATCCGTGTAATCTGTGAAATCTGTGGCTAAAAATCGTGCAAATTCGTGGTTAGTTCAATTTATTATTTTCTATTGACGATTTACGATTGTGTAGTTGAGATTCTTCGCTGGCGCTCAGAATGACAATGGTGGGGCTAAAAGTCACTCATTTCCGCAGGTAGTCAACAGCAAAAATCGGGAAATTGAAAATTTTTTTAAGTCGTTTATTGCCGGGCGCTTACGCTTCCGGCTCTGGTTTTAAATATACGATTTTTCGGCGCAAAAGCGCAAGTTGAGCCAATTATGGAGGGGGAAGAAAATGCAAAAATCAAAATGCAAAAATCAAAATGCAAAAGGCAAAATTACAGTTCAAAAATCAAAATTAGGCCTCTGCTGAAAGCGACGGCCAAGAATACGAAATAAATAAGGAAATCAGGTCATCAGTCCGCAGGACACCTGACGGTGGAAACCAGGATGCAGGATATCAGCAGATCAGGACATCAGGAGAAACTATTCTGTCCTTAACCTGATATCTTGATAATCTGATGCCCACTACCTGATAACCAGGTACCCTGATACCCACTTTTCATAGCTTCGTGCTTACTAATCACCGGAGGGGATTATCGACATAGTTATTCACATCCCGAAGTTTGTCGAATGGCCTATCGTTTCGCTTGTTCTTTTGTATCGGCGGATTCGGTATGGCTACGCCTTTAGAAGAATCCCGCTGACAAAAGGCAAATACGCAATAGTCGATGCCGAAGACTACCAGCGAATAAATCAATACCGCTGGTACGCTGTGCGAAGCAGAGATACGTTCTACGCTGCGCGATGGGGTAGTCGGAGAAAAGGCGAGAGACGAAAGTGTTACCAGATGCACCGAGAAATTATGCAGATAGGCGATGATATGTTGTGTGACCATATAAATGGGGACGGGCTGGATAACAGGAAGGTGAATCTTCGAGAGGCCACTTGTGCACAAAATAGCTGGAACAGCGGTAAGAGCAGGGGAGTAAGCCGGTCGAAATATAAGGGACCTGCCTGGGACAAACGATACCGAAAGTGGGAAGTGCGGATATGTGTCAACGGCAGGCGGATATATATTGGCAGATTTGAAGACCAGATAGAAGCAGCGAGGGCGTACGACAGGGCGGCAAAAAAGTATCATGGTGAGTTTGCGCTGCCAAACTTCGATTCAAGTTGAAAAGTTAGAACTTAAAGCTAAAAACCATAACTTAAAATCTAACAGTTTTTAATTTTTAGCTTTGGTTTTGCATTTTACATTTTGAGTTTTGATTTCCCTCGTATCACGGCCGATATGCGAATGTGAATTTTAAGAGTTAGCAAAGGGGCTGTTTTTTCAGCTCTGGACGATTTCGAGGCTGTCGGGCTGAAGTCTTTTTAAGCCTGGTAGCTGGTTTCGGCCTAATCTGGCATCGATTTCAACGCTGCTGTCGCAATATTGCTCTTTGATGATTGTTCCGTATGCCCGCAGAAAGCTCTGGACTTTGCCGTTTGATTGAGTGCTGCTGACCCGCAGCAGAAGTTCGGAGCCTTTGTATTTCGCTGACACCGCCTCGCTTAACTGCTCTAAGCCGAGGCCTGTCTTAGCTGATATGCACACTGCATCGGGAAACAGTGTTTGCAGCATCTCAAGCTCGCCGACCTTTTTGATAATATCGACCTTGTTGAATGCTATCAGAATCGGCCTTTTGCCGCAGCCGACCTCGTCCAGGACCTTATTGACGGATTCAATCTGCTTAAGTGCGTCTCGACTTGACACATCTACGATATGCAGCAGCAAATCCGCATTGGTAGCCTCTTCCAGCGTTGCCTTAAACGAGGCGACCAATTGATGAGGCAGGCTTTTTATAAAACCAACAGTGTCACTCAAGAGCACCTCTGCGCCTTTTGTTGGCTGCCATTTTCGCGTTCGCGTATCCAGCGTTGCAAACAGTCTGTCTTCAACAAGGACCCCCGCATTGGTGAGTTTATTAAGGAGTGTGCTTTTGCCCGCATTGGTATAGCCGACGATGCAGATTTTGAAGAGTCCTTTTCGCCCCTTAATCTCGCGGAGCTTGCGCTTATCAATCTTTACAAGTTCGCCTTTGAGGTCTGTGATTCGCTTACTGACCAGTCGGCGGTCGATTTCCAGTTGCTGTTCGCCCGGCCCTCTGGTGCCAATGCCGCCGACGGTACCGGCAGCGGTTCCTCCCGCTGCCCCTGCGACGGTGTCAAGGTGCGACCACATCCTCGCTAATCGCGGATATGTATATTCCAACTGGGCCAATTCCACCTGAAGCTTGGCCTGTCTTGTCTTTGCTCTTGTGGCAAATATATCTAAAATCAGCTCGCTGCGGTCCAGCACCTTGATTTTAATAATCTCTTCAAGCTCGCGAATCTGGCGCGGTGACAGGTCGTTATCGAATATTACGACATCTGCTTTGAACCGCTTAACTCTTCCGGCAAGCTGCGCGGCCTTGCCTTTGCCGATGTAGGTGACAGGATTTATTGTGCGAATCTTCTGCTGAAATCTGTCGATGACAATCGCTCCGGCGCTTTCGGCCAGGGCGGTGAGTTCTGCTAAATCGTCCCCGTCGCTGCCAGTGTGTAGAACAGCGGCGACTAATATCGCCCGCTCTTTTCTGACTCTCAGCGTCTCGCGCAATTTCTCCAACTATAAAATACCTCCCAAAACTGCCTTTTTATTTTAACATATTTGCTGCTATTACTCAACAATTCCGCGATATGGCGATATGCATATAAGAAGCGGGTCTGTCGATATTCGGCAAATTTACGAATTTTTCAGCTAATATCGGCTTTTTCCCGTGTTTTTTAAGCACAAAAAGGCGTCTTTTGCTTAAAAGTTGTTTGGAGAGATTTTTGCCTTGATGAAGCCCAAATTATGGGGTAATATAAAGGTTTGCACATATTTTGACGAAATAAGTTAATGTGTTTTTTATTAGTGTGGCCTTAAGAATTGAGGCAGGAAAGGGTCCTTGTTTATGTTGAAAGTTAGGTCTCGTGCGGGCGAATCCGTTCAGCAAATGATGAGACGCTTTAAAAAGCTGTGCGAAAAAGAGGGTCTAATCAGGGATATGAAGCGCACCGCCTATTATGAAAAGCCCTCGGAAAGGAATCGTCGCCGTATGCGCAAGGCCCAGCGAGCTTCAAGCTACCAATTGTAAAAACAAATTCTTTCTACGCTTACTGTTTTTCACTTCTGCTCGGCTTTAGTCTTTCTGTGTGTTTTGCCTCTTAATCTCCACTTTGGCCGTCTTGTTTCCAATTCCTGGCGAGTTTGGGGTTTCGGCACAGGCCAGAAAACCGCATCACCTTTGTCCTCCCACATCTCGACACTTCCATCATCGTCTCGAATAACCTTACCGCCGTCATCCCTGAAATTTTCGCCGACGCTATAGAGAATGAAATTCTCGTCGGTTTTCTTATAAACCAATGGCTTGTCGCTATATAGATCTATCGGTACTTTCTTGAGATAGCCGGCAGTTACCAATTCATTCAAATCATCAGGATACGCGCCTTTGTCCAGTCTGTACCGTAACAGCGAGAGGATAGCGATAAGCGACTGTGTGTCTGTCCTGACTCGCCAACTTATCTCGTTCACTCTATTAAGGGCGGGCGTGAAAAATTCCAGTAGTATATTGCCCTTGACGATTTCCCTCGACTGTTCTTCAGAATCTATGTCTTCAACATTAAGCTGAGCAGGGCTTTTGAGCTTGAGCTTGTCCCAGTAATCGTAGAATTCTTGTGTCATCTTGAAAGTCTGCTGCTTGTTGGGATGAGTGAATAAAATGTGCAGCGGTGTAGTCCAGTCTCTCCCCTCTATTATATCTTCGAAACTGCCGAACCCTATGATGGGCACGATTCGCTTAAATTCTTGGAGACAAAGATGGCCTCCGCCCAAGCGGTTTTCTGTAAAGCATCTTTGGATTACATCATACATAGACAGTTTTTCCGCTTCGAAACTTATTGCGAAATCTTCGCCGGCAATGATTTGTTCGAAGTTCTTCTGCAGCGTAGCCAGTGCGGTCGAGTCGATTTCATACTCGCCGAGAATATCGCGGAGTCTCTGTGTAGCCAAAGCTTCAATAGCAATCCCTACAAGCTGCTCAATCAAAAATGTGTTATCCCCTTTTATATGTTGGCCAAGGCGATAACAGGATTTGATATCGCTGAAAGCGTCTTGGTACCGGCCTTGTTCGGCACTCAACCAGGCCCGCCAGCATAAACCCAAAGCCAATTCGCGAAACTTGGAGAGGTGGGGCATAAGAACAGACATCATTTCGGTAGTATTTTGCTTGTTGGCATACTTCCGCCAATAATATGGCTTCTGTGCGCCTGAAATAACCAGCTCAAGGGTTTCTTCATTATCGGTTATCCATTTTGTCATAAGCTTTTTCTGTTCGGGAGTAACTTCATTATATTTCGTTCTTAGAAGCTCAGATATTTCATCAGACGATTTTGCGTACAGTCTGACTGCCTGTTCATATAAGGGTGCGGCGTTAAGGGATTCGTCAGCCGCAGGTCGAACCATTTGATTAAGCTGCGCAAGGTAATCGACACTAATGAGCGGCTTGCCGGTCAAAAACCATACAACGTAAACAACAAGGCACAAGAGCAACACCCCAACAGTTTGAAATGTCCTTGCGACCATAGTTCGCCAGAGCGGACGACAGCGTTTCTTTGCCCGGCGCAGGAGAATACCCAGAAGCTTGGGGTCACCGAAATCCTCTATTAGCTCTTGGGCCTTCTGCTGTCTCTTTTGGTCGCTGGTGCAATCTTTTAATTCATCTTCAAAGTGTGCAGCTAATTCGGCCGCTACATCGGCGCGGACGTTTTTCCTGTAGCGCATTTCTCTAATGATTGCCTTGATGAGCTCTCTGACATTTTCGGGAACCGAAACAAAGTGTTTCGCGAACTGTTTTTCTCCCCGTTCCCTCAGGTATCGGCTTACCCGGATAACAGCAAGAACGCCACCGATGATGGCTCCCAAGGCAATTCCTATCAGCACGTGTACGCCACCTACGTCTACGTCGAGTACCATAAGCAATAAAACTGAAGCGAAGAGGCCGAGTATTCCCCCGATAATGATGCAGCCAAGAATTCCAAGATATGCAATCAGCCGGTACATAACCAATCCAAGCCAATATGAACCATCTTTCAATCTTCTGGTCGATTAGGCCGGTACAAGTGCGCCTCCAAAGACAAGATTTAAGCCCGCTGTAAGTTCCTTGAGCTGTTCTTTTTGTTTTGCTAATTGGCCTTTGCCCTTGCTGGTGATAGAGTAATACCGTCTCTTTCGACCCGACTCCGCCGTCTCCCATTTGCCCTTGATAAGTTTCCCGGCTTCGAGATTGTATAGCAGCGGATATAGCGTGCCTTTGCCGAGCGTCAGAATATCGCTGCTTCGCTGCTCGATAGCCTGGCTCAATTCGTAGCCGTACATCTGGCCGCGAGAGAGAATCTCCAGGACAACAACAGGGGCAATGCCTTTTAATAACTGACTTTCAAATTTCATTACAGACTCCTAATCTTCGTATTGCGTATTGCGTTTATCTTGCTTTACATATTATGTTATGCCAACTATGCAATGTCAACTAAAAAATTAAAAAAATTTTATTTTTTTTGCCACAGAAAGCACATCAGAAAATTAAAAACCAAAATGTAAAGTGCAAAACTACAAATCAAAAATAAAAAAGGTGGTTAATCGCGGATACCCGATTCCATAGGCACAAGTTTCACAGATTACATGGAGAAATATAGCCGCGAATACCACCTATGGTGCAAGCTAAGGCATAAAAAGGCACAGAAGGATATCAGGTAAACAGGGATTTGGGAGATTGTCCACGCACCAAATTTAAAAAACAAAATTGGTGCGGGATCTGCGCTCATTCTGAGCTTGAGAGATTCTGGAGAGAATCCGACCCGCCATGCCAGCCCGCGGCGGCGGTGGCGGACGCAGTTACTAAAATACGACAGCAATGTCGGTCCTTGACACTTAGAGGCTCTACATCGGTTTGACTTGGTAACGGTCGAGGTGCATCATTCCGTCAGTGAAGAGCAGATACACAACGGTTGATTCGGTTAGCGGCCTGCTGAAATAGATACCGGCGGTACTTTGCGGTGTTTCGTTTGTCGGTTCTGCGCCGTCGAGGCCGTAGTAGATACGCATCCTTCGGTAGTTTTCATCGTAAAGGAGTCTGAACTTTGCGGACTTTGGCGCTGATTTGAATTGGACCTTGTGATCGGGATTCGATTCGTAGGCTTTTTGGGCCTCGCGGTCCTTTAAGCTAAAGCCCAGGCCTTTGACATTCATTGAGTGGACAACAGTTCTGATGCGATCGTCTTTTAGCCATAGGCTAAATGTCGGTGACGTTTCTCTGAGGGACGGTCCGAAGCGAAGACTGCTGATGGTGACATTCATGTCGAAGGAACCTTCGCCGACGACACGGTTGAGTCCGCTTACAGGAGAGAGAGTTTCTATTGAGTATTGACCTTTGCCGTTGAATTTTCCGCTGTAACAGTGATAATGCGCCCAACCATCGAGGTCAAAATCAGTTCCGTTAAAGGTTTCGACCTCGTGTTTTACAGCAAGCGGTGCGGCTGGGGCGGGCTGGGGAGTTTCAAGCCACTTTAGATTAAACGCATAATGCTGGCGGCTTGTTATCAGGTGTATTAGGCCGTTGGTTGCCTGAATACCTGACATGTAACCTCTGAACTCACTGTTGCGGCTGCTCATCAGGCACAGTCCGCCGGCGGTGGTCTCGACCGGGTGCGCAGGGCCGTCGTCGGTGACGAGCCTTTTGTTGATCCATGTTTTGCCCTGGTCTTTGGATATCGCGGCGAAGAGGCCACGGATTTTCCTTTTTGTCCCGGATGCATCGACGATATCGGTTCCAAGGTCGGCGAATGACGCGAAAAAGAGCGTGCCCTGTTTTAGTTTGAGCAATACCGCTTTTTGCTTTCCGCCGATGGGTGGGAACTCACTTGCACTGTAAGTCCAGCTTTCGCCTGAGTCACTTGAGAGACTCATAGGCATCATGCCGTCGATCTTGCCGCCTCTGCCGAAGGCTATGAGGCGACCGTCGTCAAGCTCAATGACCGGTGCGTGGACGCCTGCGGTTTGTCCGGACGCCCTTTTCCAGGTGAGCGTTTCATCGCGGCTTATCCAGACTCTCGAACCGCCGAAGTCAGTGGGCATTGCAATTGCGCCGTCGCTCATTCGAAAGATCATATTTGCCGGTCCCTGGCCGCGTGCGAATTCGGGCAGAGCAATCCGTGGAACCGTCCAGGTGACGCCGTTGTCTTTGGATTCGCGAATCGCCAGAGTTGCCGTTGAAACGGCCGCGAATGACGGGTTCGCGAAGTGATAGATTGTGTCTTTGCCGTCGTACCAGAGCCTGTTTCCCGAGTCGTTTCGGTCGGGCGCATCCCACAATTGAGATGCCTGCTCCCACTGCTCGTCACCCCATCGCAGGCGGCTGCAGGCCTGGACCACCTCACGACCGCCTTCACTGACGGTACTGAACCACGAGGTGAGCAAATCGCCGTTGGGACACTCAATGATAGATGTGTTGTGGTTGTGACTGGCAAATACCGGACCGGACATATCAACAGGAATGTTCACAAAGCGGCGAGGGCCTTTGAAATAAGGCTTATCCGGATCGGGACCTTGTGAGATTTGCTCTTTGGTCCTTGGGACCACGTTCTTCTGGTATCGCAGTAATGGCGGTGTAAGCAGTTTTGCATTTGGAGGCAGTTCGCCTAATACCACACGAAAGCCCGTTATCCAGTTTCGGGTCTGAGGGACGGTAGCGAGACGGTTTGCACTTCTTAGATAGTAGATGTACGTTCCGTGGCTGCCGCCCCGGGTTACGCGGAAACTGCCGGTGGTGTATCCCGCAGGATCGGTCTGGTCGCCGCCGGAGTATGGGCCGTACCAGTCGTTACACCATTCTTCGACGTTTCCGTGCATGTCGTAAAGTCCCCATTGGTTCGGCGGGGTTTGGCCTACGAGCAGTGGTGCGTCGCGCTTTGCTGAACGATGCTGATTCTTATGGAATTCTTTGGGCAGTACATCGCCTGCGTAAAAGTTCGTGGTTGTCCCTGCGCGGCATGCGTATTCCCATTCGGCTTCAGTGGGCAGCCTGTAGGCCAGGCCCTCCTTGTCGGACAGCCAGCGGCAGAAGGCCTGGGCATCGTACCAGTTGATGTTGATAACGGCTTCGTCGTCTTCGGTGGAGAGATCGGCGTCTTTGCCCCGCAGGTAGTTGTGCAGCGGATCGAAAAGCTCGTACTGGTAGTTCGTGACCTCGAAGACGCCGGCGTAGAACGCCCGGCTTATGGTGACGTTGTGTACGGGTTTTTCATCGAAGTCGCCATTTCTCAGAAAATCTTTAGTTGCAGGATA
>Ga0114918_10000298_pt1 | contig 41881 bp, 63 predicted proteins | sample LantaG_FD_87015 | JGI IMG/M metagenome (GOLD analysis project Ga0114918, IMG submission 87015) | Deep subsurface microbial communities from Baltic Sea to uncover new lineages of life (NeLLi) - Landsort_02402 metaG | ecosystem: Environmental > Aquatic > Marine > Oceanic > Sediment | place...
ATGAAAATATTAATAGCAACCTTTGACCATAATTACTATTTATGGCAAGTATTAGTTCAAATAAATAATTTTATGAAATATGGATATGATGAAGATACCATTTATATTGTTTCATCATCTAATATTAGTCCAGCATTAAAATCAATGATGGAGTGTGATAAAATAAAATCAAAATTTTATATTTATAAAGATGAAAGAAAACAACATTCATATCCATCTTCGTTAAGACCACATATTTTAGAAAAATTTTTTAATGACCACCCTGAATATGAGAAAGAAACAATTTTTTACACTGATCCAGATGTAGTGTTTACTAAACATTTAGATTTTTCAGAAATGGAAAAAGATGAGTATTGGCATTTGAGTGATACTAGATCTTATATTGATAGTAAATATATTAAAAGTAAAAGTGAAAAATTATTTAAAGAAATGTGTGAAATCGCAAAAGTTTCACCTGAAGAAGTAACAGCAAATGATGATGCAGCTGGAGGCGCACAATATGTAATGAAAGGTATAAACGCTGAATTTTGGAAAAAAGTTTATGATGATAGTGAAAATTTATATGTTCATATGAAAAGTACAGAGTCTATTTATCATCCAGAACACCCTATTCAATCTTGGACATCTGACATGTGGGCTGTTTTTTGGAATGGATTATATTTTGGTCATAAAGTTAAAATACATCCTGATTTAGATTTTTGTTGGGCAACTGATAGAATAAATAGGTGGTTTGAAACATATATATTCCATAATGCTGGCGTTGACGGAAGTAGCGGTGGTGATAAATATTTTAGTAAAATAAAATATCAAAATTCTCCATTTAATCAAGATATAAAAGTTGAAAGTGATAACTGTACATATAAATATTTACAAGAAGTAAAAGATACAGAAATAAATTTTAAAGATATTTTATGGTAAACGATAAACCAATAACTGGAAGAAACAAATCTTTTTTAAAAGTGATAGAAATTTTAAATGAAGAATATAATGAACCTATAACCATTGTAGAAACTGGTTGTATAAGAAATGTAACTGAAGAGTCAAAAATTGGTGATGGATGGAGCACATTAAATTGGAAATATTATTCAGATAAAACAAAATCTGATATTCATATTGTTGATATTAATAAACATCATATTAATCAATCAAAAAAGATAGTACCACCTACAGAATTATTAATATATTATGAATCTGATTCTGTTGAATTTTTAAAAACATTTAACAAGAAAATAGATTTGTTATTTATTGATAGTTTTGATTATTGTGGTGATGCTGAAAATATAAGAAATTGTCATCTTCACTCATTAAATGAAGTAAAAGCTGCATGGGATAAGCTAAATGATAAATGCTTCATTTTAATTGATGATGTATTTAATGATACAAACTGGGCAGGTAAAGGTGAAATGTCAATACCTTATTTATTAGAAAATGGGTTTGAATTAGTATATTACATAGATTCGCAAGTTTTGTTAAAAAGGAAATAATATATAGATTAAAACGATATATTATGGAAAAAATAATACACCAAATTTGGATAGGTGAGTACAATTTACCTGAAAGAGAAAAAAAATGGACAAATATAATTAAAGATAACCATAAAGATTTTGAATATTTATTTACTGATAATTATAATATTCCAGAATTATCTGAAGAATTATTGGAAGTTAAAGAATTTCATCAATCACGTAAAAATTGGGTACATATTGCAGATATGTTGAGATATGTATTAGTTGAAAAATATGGGGGGTTATATATTGATTGTGATTATGAAATGATAAACCCAATTCATGATTTAGAATTAGAAAAATATGATGGGTTTTTGCCTTTACATTTTAATGTAGGAGAAACAATATGTAATTCTATATTTGGGTTTAAAAAAAATCACTCACTTATGAAATATGTAGTGGAACAAATCCCCACAAATAAACATTGGTTAGGTCCAAATTTTTTCGGTAGATGTGTTAAAAATTATTTAGGGTTAGATGAACATGAGATTGATATAGTTAATGTTAAAAAATTAGAAGAAATAAATATAAAAGTTATCCATTCTAGAGAAGAATTAAAAAAGAATTATCTTAGTCATCATTTAGCATACACATGGCATCCTGAAAACCAAGAAAAATTAGAAAAAAATATTAATTTTAAAAAATTATAAACAGTATAAATTATGGAACAAGCTGAATTAAAAGATATAAAGTTTTTTATTGGACCAGTGTCAAAAAATATTGTAGATGTAGTAATAGAATATTGTAATAGTACAAATAATACATTAGGATTTATACCAACTAGACGACAAATTGATTATAAAAATAGTTATGTTGGATGGGACACAAAAGAATTTGTTAATTATGTTAGAAGTAGAACGAATAATGTTATAATAGAAAGAGATCATTCAGGTATCGGTCAAGGACAAATATTTGATACAGGTACAGTATCACAACAAGTGGATACTAATAATAATTTTGATATTATACATATAGATCCTTGGAAAGTATATAAAGAATATGATGGTGGTTTATTTGAGACTATTGAAAATATAAAGTATATTCATTCAATAAATGATAAGTGTCTATTTGAAGTAGGTACAGAAGAAGCAATAAGAAGATTTGAAATTACAGAATTTTATAATTTTTTAAATGACTTAAAAAATAATTTAGGTGATATATTTAATAATGTTAAATATGCTGTTATACAATCAGGAACAGGATTATTAGAAACAAAAAATATTGGAAAGTTTAATAAAGATAGGTTAATTAAAATGATTGAAATTTGTAATAGTTTTGGGTTACTTAGTAAAGAACATAATGGTGATTATTTAACTTTAGAAGATAAAAAAATACGATTTGATAATGGATTATCCGCTATTAATATTGCACCAGAATTTGGGGTTTTTGAAACTGATATATTGTTGGAACATATGTCATCTGAACAGCAAAATCAGTTTTATGATATTTGTTACGAATCAGGAAAATGGAAAAATTGGGTGGAGGGTGAATTTGACCCGATTAATAATAGATTACAATTAATTAGAATATGTGGACATTACCAATTTAATACATATAAATTTAAAAAAATGAATATAAATATAGATAATATAATTAAAGAAAAATTATATAAAAAATTAGAAGAAATGTTGATTTTTTAAGTTAATATATAATACCCATGAACATATTATATTCTATTCCAATACATTCATGCCCAGAATGTGTAAGACAATTATGTGATGGTATTTTATTTTTTGATAAAACTGCAATAATAATTTTACATGTTTCTAGTTCTGAATCAATTTCTACATTTGATTATATTAAAAATGATAAAATATTAATTAATCCAACACAATTTGAAACTAATTGGGGTTGGGATTTCACCAGAATTCATGTTTCTAATTATTTATACGTTAAAGATAATATAGAAATTTCACATGTTATATTTTTAACATCAAACACATTAATATTAAGAAACCCATATGAATATATTAAAAATAATGACGCTGCCTTCAGTGAACATCAACTTAATATTAATAATAAACTAACTCCTCCTTTATTAGTAACAAAAGAGCAAATAGGGTGGGGTGGAGAATTTTTAGAAAGTCAAGAATATTTAAATCTTTTAAGAGAGTTAAAATCTAAAGATATGTATGGGTGTATTATTGATGGTTGTTTTGTAAATTCAACAATAATGGATAAAATATGTTATTTTTATTATAAATATTTTAAAGATTGTGATTTTCATCATTCATTAGAAGAAAGAATAATACCAACAATTGCATGTAATGTTTCAAAAAAAATTACAGAATCATCATTATTATTAAGAAATCAGAATTTAAATAGTTTTAAAAATTTAATAGATAATAACAAAGTGGTTTTTAATAAAAGAATAGAACGAGATATGGAAAATGAAATAAGAAAATATTATAATACAATTATATATTGAAGTATTTATCAATGTATAATTTATTTAATTCATTATTATTGTTTTCTTTAATAAAATTATAATATTTTTCATAAAAATTATTTAATTCATCTTTACTAATAGGCATTAATTTGTCTGTTACAAAGTCACCACTTGCATTTTTATGATTTTCAAAATTATTAGGATTATTTATATCTCCACTTTGTTTATGTCCAGACACTTCACTTGGGTCACTCCAATTAAAACAGTATGATGGTAGAAAATTTTTATTGTGTTCATCTAGTTGTTTTTCATCCCTTAATTTAGTGTACCAACTCAAACCTTCATATCCAGTTAAATCACTCCTGAACCCAATTTCTCTTATTCTATCCATTTTAACAATAACACTTGCTTCTAAAGTATTTCTACACAATTCTACTTTATTTGGTGCAGAGAAAAAACTTTTTTCTGGTTTCCAAGCATCTGTACCTAATTCTTCAATACCTTCAACTGCTTGTTGTATATGCCAAGGTAAATATACATCATCATCATCAGCTAACATAAAATAATATCCTGTTGCGTGGGTGATAGCATCCCTACATATTTGACCTCTGTTTTCATATGGTTTTCCTGTTTCATAATCAATTCCATTATTAATAATAATAATACTATCGTCATTAAAACCTAATTCATAAGGGTGTTCTTCATCAGTATTAAAAATTATTAATTCTTTATTTTTATATGTTTGTGCATGATATTGTGCGACAATTCTTTTAACACAGTAAAAACGTCTATATGATGTACAGACGAAGCTAACTTTTTTATCACTCATTTATAGGGATTATTTTTTATTTATAAAGTAGTTGGATAAGTTCTTCAGTTAAAAAAGTTATCATTTTTTTACCAGGTTTGACTTCAACGTCTTGAATACCTTTAATGATAGAGAATTTGTCATTTCCATCAATAAATAGTTCATTCATATATTTTGCCATTTCTTCGTCTTTGCTATGATAAGCTTTTATTTCATTGACAAACTCATTTAAATTAACACCCATTTTATTATTGTATTTGATGCATTGTAATTCATTCTCATCTTTTTCAATAAGAATATACCATAATTTCTTTTTGCTAACTTTAATATTTTCTAAAAAATTATAAGCGTTTTTAGCTTTTATATTTTTTGGCATCTTTGCAACCTTACCGAAAAACTCAACTTTTTTCTCACTCATTTATAAGTATTAATTTTTTATTTATATATTAACATATTTAGGTCTCTTTTTTCTGAAACTAAAAATCAGAATATTTTATTCTTATAAATGTACACTTTAAAAGTTTTTCAATCTCTTTCTGCCTTATTAAATCGATACTTGATAATTCACCATTTTTATCGAAATGATGTTTTTCATCATATTCATAAACTGTGTTATTTATTTTATCATACCCATCGATCCAATAACCAAGTTTTTCAATATGTAATTCCCCACCATTCATACCATGTTGAATGTGAATATTCTGTTCTTTGCTAATTGTATCAAAAATACTACAAGCTAAAGAACTAAATGATGGAATTATTTGATTACCATCAAATTTATTTTTAGATATTTCTTTTATTCTACTTAATCTTCTATTTATATTTCCACATAATGGACATCCGTGTTTTTTACTTAAATGATTACTTGGAGTTTGTTCAAATATAGAGTCGTGATAATTACAAATTATTTTAACTTTTTTGGATGAATTAATATATTTGGTTAAACTATAATCATATTTATCTTTGTGTATTTTTTTAGCTTTAAAAATAAAATCAGTAGTATTTGATTTATTAGATTTTTCACAACAACATGGTTTACATTTTAAATGACTCATGGGTAGTTGTTCAATAATACCATGTTTTTTACAGATTATTTTAACTTTTGTATGCATATTCTTGTATTCTACTAGAGAATAATCATATTTATTTGAATGTTTTTTTTGTGCTCTATCAATAAAATCTTTGGAACTTAATTTTTTATTTTTTGCACATTTTGGGCAACCACATTTAGATATATTATGATGGTGTGGTTTTTGCTCAAAATAATCATTACATGTTTTACATAAAATTTTTATTTTAGTTTTATTATCTACATATTCAACAGATGAATAATCATATTTATCTTTGTGTATTTTTATAGATTTTTTTATAAATATTTCTTTTTTATTCATATTATAATTTTACTTTTGTTGTATCTTCTCCTATATTATTAAAATATTCTAATAATATCCAATCCAGATAATTGGATCTATTTGATGTTTTATCATCTAACATTTTTAATATTTCAGGGTTGATCGCAATTGAAATTTTTTTCTTTTTTTCTTTATTATTTTTCATATCATTTTCTTTTATTCTATATATAAATATTCTAAAGTCAAAAGTTGTTATTTTATCATAATTTTTAATTTTTTATAAACATTTTGTTATAATTTTTATACATAAAATAAAACTTGTCTATGAGAAAAAAGATTCCAGAAGAAGAAAAAAAGAAATCTATAACAGTAACAATAAATCCATATTTAAATGACATTTTAAATAAACATTTAGAGGAAAATGATATAAATAAGTCAAAGTTTATAGAGACTTTATTAGAAGAAAAATTAAAAAATAATAAATAGTGTATGTTGGTGGATTACGAATATAGGAATAATGTTCTGATAATCAGTTATATAGATAAATCAGGTAGAATTAAACTAAAGTATAAAAATTGGTCTCGTCCCACAAAATTTATAACCACTAGTGATAATGATCCAGAAAAATCTGGAAGATTTGTAACATGGGATGGAAAAAGTGTAAAACAGATTTATAGTAAATTTCCAAATAAATATTCAGTGTATGATTTTATTGATAGTTTACCTGAGGATGAACGAAATGAGATTTATGAATATAATGATCCAGATATTTTCTTTATTGATATTGAGAATGAGATTTTAGATAAAAAGCCTGAACCTCATTTGGCTGAAAGTGCTATACAAACTATTTCTATTGTTAATAAGGATAAAATTTTAGTTATTGGTACTGAACCACTTTCACAAAAACAAATAGAGTCTATAGAGAATGATACTAATGTTCACTTTAAGAAACATAATGTTGATTATAAATTTAAATATATTCAATATAAAAATGAGTATGATTTACTAAATAATTTTTTTAATAAGCTAGTTCCTAGAATGCCTGTGATGACAGGATGGAATTATTTAAACTACGATTGGACGTTTTTAGTTGCAAGAGCAAGAAAGATTGGGGTTGATCCAGATGTTGCATCATTTACAAGAAAGATGAATAAAGCATTTAATTTCAATCACTTAGGTCAACAAGATTATGCTGAAATTCCAGCACATAGAATTATTGTTGATTATATGGAACTTTATAGTAAATGGGACACCTCAGTAAAGGTTAAAGAAAGTCAATCACTTGATTTTGTTTCTGAAAAAGTTTTAGGTATTAAGAAAGTTAATTATGAAGGTGATTTAAAAAGGTTACATCGTGAAGATTATAAGAAATTTGTTTTTTATAATGCTGTTGATAGTTGCTTAGTACAATTGATTCATAATAAAATGAAATATGTGGATATATTGTATGGTATGGCTGTTTTAGGTAAAATTAGAGTTAAGGATGGCCTTTCAACATTAGCACTAACTGAAGGAATATTAAGAGAAAAGTTAAGAGATCAAAAAAATATTGTTTTAGTTCGTGAAGAACGAGAAGAATCTGGTGGTGGTGCATCTATTAAAGGTGGATGGGTGAAAGAACCTGTTAGAGGTATGGCAACATGGACATGTTGTTATGATTTTGCGAGTTTGTATCCAACCACAATGCAAGAATTTAATATATCTGCTGATTCATATAAGGGACAGCGTGTAAAGGGGAAAAACTATGCAATGTTTAACGGACATCAGATTGAAATAGATCCTACTGATATTATCACTTTAAATAATTCTGTATTTAAACAAGAGGATGGGGTTGTTACACAAGTTATGAGAAATGTTTATGCTGATAGAAAGAAGCATAAAAAAATTATGATGACAAAACATGCTGAACTTGAAAAATTAAAAGAGGAGTTGAAAAATTTAGAAGATACACCATTATAATTTTTATATATAAATATAAAATGTTGTAATGATTTTATCTAAGTATGTTAATATAAAAATATCAAATAATCAAATTAAATATTATAAAGATAAAGGTTATATTGTTAAAGGAGGAAATGAAATAATCAAAGTGAGTGTTTGTGATTTACCAAATAACAGTGGAGTTAAAATTGAAGTTGAGTGTGATATATGTGGAAATAAAAAAGAAATTTCATTAAATAGGTATAAAAACAATACAAAAGATTTAACAACTTATTATTCTTGTAGTAGGAAATGTTCAGAAGAAAAAAACAAAAAAACGATTATACAAAAATATGGTGTTGATAATATATCTAAGTTAAATAAAATAAAAAATATAAAGATAGATACTTGTTTAAAACACTATGGGGTTGAACATCCACAGCAATCGGAAATTATTTTTAATAAAGGAAAAATAACTAAGTTTGAAAAATACGGTGATAAAAATTATATAAACATAGAAAAAATTAAAAAGACAAATTTATCTAGATATGGTGTTGAGTATGTTAGTCAAAATTCTGAAATTTCTCAAAAAATGAGAGAAGGACAATTTTTAAGTTATAAAAATTTATTTGATTCTGGAATATTTAAATCTAAAATTATTAATGATAATAAAAAATATTTTGTTGGTTATAATTCAATTGGCCAATATGAATTTAAATGTGATTGTGGTAAAAATCATGTTTTTTTTATTGATTATAAGTTAATGTGGAATAGAATTAATACAAAAACAACAATTTGTACACAATGTAACCCAATATCTAAAAATGTTAGTGGTCTTGAAATTCAATTAGTTGATTTTATATCAAGCGTTTATAAAAATAAAATTATATTAAACAATAGAAATATAATCCCACCTAACGAGTTAGATATTTATTTACCTGAATTAAAAATGGCATTTGAATTTAATGGGTTATATTGGCATAATGAATTATACAAAGAAAAAAATTATCATTTAAATAAAACTGAAGAATGTAAGATACAAGGAATCCAATTGATTCATATTTGGGAAGATGATTGGTTTTATAAGCAAGATATAGTTAAATCAATTATTTTAAATAAGCTAAATAAAACTAAAAATAAAATATTCGCTAGAAAGTGTATAATAAAGGATAATATTGATATTAAAATAATTAAAAATTTTTTAGAAAAAAATCACATTGAAGGTTATGTCGGGTCTAAAGTTAAATTAGGATTATTTTTTGATAATGAGTTAGTTAGTTTGATGACTTTTGGAAAAAGGAGAGTTGCAATGGGTAATAAATTAACGAATGATGATGAATATGAATTAATACGTTTTTGTAATAAATTAAATACTAATGTAATAGGTGGTGCATCAAAACTATTTAAATTTTTTGTTAAAAATTATAACCCAAAAGAGATAACTACTTATGCAGATTTATCTTTTAGTAAAGGTGATTTATATGAAGTTCTAGGGTTTGAATTTATTAATAAAACACAACCAAATTATTATTATATTATTGATGGTACTCGAAAATATAGATTTAATTTTAGAAAAGATAAATTAGTAAAACAGGGATTTGATAAAAATAAAACTGAACATCAAATTATGTTAGATAGAAAAATTTATAGAATTTATAATTGTGGAAATTTAAAATATGTTAAAACTTTTTAATTATATTTTTATATATAATAAAAATGCAGTTGTAGCATAATAAAATGTGCCTTATTTTTCCAATAAGGAGATTCTGTTTAAATCAGACAACTTGCTCAAATTAAAAAAGCCTCAAATTGAGGCTTTTTTAATTTTCTTTATTATTAGTAGCTATTTTATTTATAACGTTTTCCATATATAAATAATATTTTTTGATATCATCAGGTAAATCATTTATATCTTTAACTTCATAAATATCTAATGTGTTATTTTTTATTTCTTTTAACTTAAGTAACAAATTAATGGTATTATATTTTTTAGGATTATTAATTACATCGTTTTTAAGATCCATAAATTGTTGAGCAAATCTATCTCTTTTATTAAGATTGTTATTATTTGGTTTATTAATTGGTTCTGATTGATATTTTATTTCTCTCCTGGCTTTTTCTTTATTAAAAAATTCACGTGGGGTTTTATATGAATCAGTATCATCATTTAAATCATCATCAATTTTACCTTTATTTTTAAGAATATTTAATTCTTCTTCACTTAAAGATGAAATTCCACCTCTAGAATTTGCTTTATCTAAAATATCATCAATATTTTTAATTTCTTTTGAGTATAATTCAAATGTTTTTAGATATTTCATTATTTTTCTTTTTTATCTTCTTTTTTAATTTTTAAAATGTCGTTTATTGTAAATTTGTTAATAACTCCTGGTTCTTCAGCAGATTCAACAAAGACATTTTTTCCTTCGATTCTATTTACTTGACCATTAACGATACCATTGTCAAAAAATTGCCCAGCATTTAATATAGGTCTTTCTTTTGGTGTTTTAGGATCAATTAAATTTAAGTCTGTTATCTTTTTTATTTCAGCAGCTTTAACAGCACCAATCCCAAAGTTAGGGTTTGATTTAGGTTCTTTTTCTTCTCCTAAAATAGTATATTCTGGTTGTTTATCTTCTTTAACTTTTTCTGGTTTTTTAGATTTCTTTTTATCTTTCTTTTTTTCGGTTAACATATATGATTCGAAAGTTTTAACGTTTTCAAATTCTAAATCTAATTCTAATTCATCTTTTTCAAAATCATCTTCATCTTCATCAAGATCATATCCTATTATATCTGTTTCTTCTTTTTCAAAATCATCTTCATCAAGATCATATCCTATTATATCCGTTTCTTCTTTTTCTTCTTCATCATAATCATCAAAGTACTTTATTTTACCAGAATTATAAATACTATTTTCTTCATCATCATAAAAATCGTCACCATCAACATTATTAATATCACCAATGGTAATATCATCTGGGTTGTAAGGTTTTTCTGGTGGTAAATAGTCATCAGAACGTACTTTAGTTCTTCTATCTTCATTTAATTCTTCATTAAAATTGTCGAATTTTTTTATATCTTCTGCTTTTTCATTCATTTTTGCACTTTTATTTTTATTAACAATTGGTTTATTAACTAATTTTGATTTAAAAGCAATTGTTTGTAATTGACTGTCTTTTTGAGAAAATTCTTGCCATGATTCAATACCTGAATCAACAGGGTTACCGATAGCTTGCATATTTGGTATGTTTTTATTTAATCTATCGTTTGTAGTGATATCACCAATATCAGTACCTTTTGATAATTTTCTTAACATTTTAAGTTGTCTAATTGATGTTTCTTGAGGAAGCATATTATTATTTTCTTTTTATCTATATATTAAAAAACATTTTCCATTTTTTTTAATAGAACAATAAATGGAAAATGATAAAAAATATAAATGAGAGAATGCTTTTTAGTTACAGCATATTGTAACACAATAGAAAAAAAAACTATTTTAAAGCAATGTATATCAGAATTAAAAAGATATAATATTGATATAATGATACATGCTCATTATCCTCTAGATTCTGATATACAAAATAGTGTAAAATATTATATTTATAACTCTACAAATCCTGTTATAAGTGATGGGACAAAATCAATAATTAATTGGAGATATATGACTGAAGTGAATAAAAGGTTTACACTACTCACACATGATGTTGGTTATGCAGTTATGTTACAATGGGAACAAGGGTTATCATTTTTAAATAAATTAAATTATGAAAAAATTTATATTATTAATTTTGATGTTTTTATAAAAGATTATATTTTTTATAATAGCAAAAAATATTTAGATAATAATGATATTGCATTTTGTTTTTTAGATTATAATTGTAGTGATAATTTTTCACAATATCAACAATTAAATACTATGTTCTTTTGTATAAAAAATACAATTATATCAGAATTTTTAATGGAAATAACATATAATAAATATATTAATTCAATTGATACTTGTTTAGAAACATTTTTAGTATCAGATGTTATTAAAACATTAGAATATAATTATAAAATTAAAAAAATACAACCTGATGAATTTGGTTATTCATCAAAAGATAATACATCAGATATTATTGATAGAGTAACAAATACAGATTATTTTAAACAATATGATATAGGAGAAGATGATTTTTTTTATTTTATAGGAAAAAATATAAAATCTGGTTTTATAGAAATAATATTTCTATTTATAAAAGATAATATTAAAAAAATTGAAATAAAGATAAATGATAAAAAATATTCACATATTATTGAAAAAAGTAATAAATTAATTATAAGTACATTAATACCTAATGATAAATTAAATGTTTTAATTTTAAATAAAAATATAAAAATAACTATTAATGATAAATCTTTTAATGATGATATGAATAGATATATTAATGCAACAATTGAATAAAATAAGAAATAAAAAATGATAACGAATAAGAAAATATTTATAACAGGTGGTACTGGGTTTTTAGGTAAAAACATAGTTAAACGGTATTATAATAGTAATTATATAACAGTTTATTCAAGAGATGAATCAAAACAATATTATTTAAAAAAACTATATCCTAATATTAACTGTATTATTGGGGATATTAGGAATTTTGATTTAATGAAAAGAGTTTCAAAAAATCATGATATAGGTATATTTACAGCGTCTTTAAAACAAATAGGAGCAGTAGACCAAAATTATGAAGAGGCTACAAAGATTATAATAAATGGAGCTATAAACTCTCGTAGATGTGCAGAAGAAAATAAAATGGAAGCAGCATGTTTTATATCATCAGATAAATCAAGAGCAGCAACAACATTGTACGGTTCAATGAAATTTGTTGCTGGGGAATTATTTATAGTTAATTCAGAAACTTCAATACCAAATTTATCAACCGCAATATATGGAAACGTAACTAATTCGACTGGTAGTATTATACCTTTAATATGGGATAGTATTAATAGTGATTATGAATTAACATTATATTCACCTAATATGACAAGATTTATGTTAGATGTGGATAGAGCAATAGATGTTATTGAAAGTGCTTTAAGAATAGATGGGTATAATGTGATACCAAATGTTCATAGTTTTTATATAAAAGATTTATTTAATATTTATAAAGATTTATTCGGGTTAAAATATGTTATTGGTGAGCCAAGAATATCAGAAAAAATACATGAAATAATGATTTCTAATGAAGAATTACCAAGAACTAAATATTCAGAAGATAGTGATAATTATTATATGCATTATAAAAATATAGAAAAAAATAGTATGATTAATAATTTTAATAATGGAGAATATAATAGTTCAGATTTTACATTATCATACACTCAATTAAAAACATTATTAGAAAAAAATAATTATTATAAATGATAGAATATAAAAAACGAAAGAAATGTGCAGTTTGTGATAGCAAAGTTTTATCAACAGTTTTAGATTTTGGTGAAGTGCCATTAGCTGGTAATTTTCCTAAACTAGAAGAATTAGATAATGTTAAAGTTTACGATTTAAGTTTAATGATTTGTGATGATTGTGGGTTAGTTCAAACTAATTCTATAATATCTCCAGATATTTTATTTAAAGATTATAGATATTCATCATCTGTTAGTTTAAGTAAATATTTTGAGGATGTTTCTGATATGTTAGATAAAAAATATAATTTAAAAAAATCAAATATATTAGAAATTGGGTGTAATGATGGTGTACTACTAAAACCACTTAAAGAAAAAGGTGCTAATGTTTTAGGGGTTGATCCTGCTGAAAATATAGTTAAATATGCTAAAGATAAAGGATTAGATGTTATATGTGATTTTTTTAATTATGATTTTGTTGCTGAGTATGGTTTAAAAGAAAATTTTGATATTATTATAGCAAATAATACATTTGCTCATATAACTGAAATTAAAAATGTATTAGAAGGTATTAAATATTCTTTAAAAAAGGATGGTGTATTCATTTTTGAAGTTCATTATTTAAAAAGTTTAATTAAAATGAACCAATGGGATAATATTTATCATGAACATATGTATTATTATTCCGTGACTGCGATTAATAATTTTATGAATAAATTTAATATGACAATAGTTGATTTTGAAGAAATTACAAATCATTCAGGTTCTATTAGATTTTATGTTAAAAAGATAAAACATAATAAAAAAAATTCAAAAATAATATATAAAATTAATAAGGAAATGAAAGAATTATATCCTATCATAAATGAGTTTAAAGAAAATACTAAATCACATATAGAATCAATACAAAAATTAGTAAAAGATTTAAAATCTAAAGGTAAAAAAATTATAGGTTATGGTTCTTCAGGTAGAGCAAATATGTTCTGTAATATAGTTGGGTTGACATCTTATGAAATAGATTATATTGTAGATGAATCACCTGAAAGATATAATAGATTTATACCAAAATCAAACATTCCAATTATTTCTAAAGAAGATATGGATTTTGACGCTGATTATGTTTTTATATTTGCTTGGAATTATAGCAATATGATTATGAAAAAATTAAATAAATATAATTTTAAATATATAATAGCTTTTCCAGAAATACAGATTGTTAGTAATTATAATGAATTAAATAATAAAACAGGATTATGAAAATATTAATTTTGGGTCATAATGGGTTATTAGGTAATATGGTTTATAAATATTTTAAATCGCAAAAATATAATATTGTTACAACCGACTTAAGATGGGATAATAATGATTTTAAAAAATTTATAAAATCACAGAAAATTCAATTTATAATTAATTGTATAGGAATTATACCACAAAGAAATCCAGATAAAAATAATTATGATTTAATTAATTATGAATTACCTGTATGGTTAGATTCTCTAGGTGTTAAAGTTATTCATCCAGATACAGATGAAGATGATAGTACACCTTATGGTTTATCTAAAAAAAAGGCAAGAAAAAAAATTATATTTAATACTAAAATATTAAAAACGTCTATTATTGGTATGGAAAAAAACACATCTTATTCATTTTTAGAATGGTTTTTAAATTCAACAGGAGAAGTTAATGGTTATTTTAATCAGTATTGGAATGGTATAACTACTTTGGAATGGGCAAAGTGGGCAGAAAAATTAATGTTATCTTGGGGAAAATTTAAAAACATTACAATTTTAGAAAATCCTGAATGTGTGTCTAAATATGAATTATTATTATCATTAAAAAGAATATTTGAAAAGGATATTAAAATAAATATGATAGAATTAGATATAGAAAAAAATTCTTGTCAAAAAGGAGGTACTGTAACTAAAGATTTAATGTTACAATTAATTGAAATGAAATATTTTTATAAAAATAATAATAGTGAGTATGATGACATTTAATAATTTTGATTGGGTTGGACTACATAAAGATAATTTTATGATAAAAGAAGCCGAAGATAGAATATATGAAAGGTTTTTTGAAGTTGAAAAAGGTGATATTGTTGTAGATCTAGGAGGATTTGTTGGTAGTTTCACATATTCAATATTAGATAAAGAACCTGAACATTGTTGGATAATGGAACCTGTTGAAACACACTTTAGAACGATGTATAGGAACTTAAAAGGGTTTCCAGTATCTTTTGTTAGGGGAGCAATAAGTACCGAAAAAACGCTTGATATTGAGTGGTGTGGTGAAAGTAGTATATCACGTGGTATAACATTTAAAGATTTTAGAATTAATAATTGTATAGATAAAATAGATTTTCTAAAAACAGATTGTGAAGGTGGTGAATATGATATATTTTCAGAAGAAAATTTAGATTATATTAAAAATAATGTGAAAAAGATTGCAGGTGAATTTCATTTGACTGATGATTTAAATGAAAAGTTTGTAAATTTTAGAGATAATATTTTACCAATGTTTGATAATTTTTATGTTTTTTCAATAGATGGTGTTGATATTAAATGGGATTTATACAATGAACATTTTATAAAATATTATAAACAAGTATTATTTTATATTGATAATAGATAATTTTTTATTTATTTTCATTAAATGTTTTTGTTGCTAGAGTATTTATACCTAACTTATCATGAATTAATTGTGTTGGAACAGAATCTTGATACTCATTCCATGCTTTTAATGCTAATAATGCAGCGTCTTTGGTTGTTTGAATTATATTATCTAAATCATTTGAATGTTTATGAAAAGATACTGTGGAGAATATTTTAACACTATGCCAATCCATACGTTCAAACCAAATCGAATAACCATAACCACCACCCCATCCCAAATCAGTTAGATTATCGTTAGAATTCCATCCTAATTCGGTCATTAGTAATCTAATTTTAATTTCACTATTTAAATAGTTAATTTGGTTCATAATATCTATATATTTATCCATATTACAAATATAACACTTTTTTATGATTTAAAAAATTTTTTAAGAGAATTTAATTTCTTCTTTCTGAGTTTTTTGATGTCTAAATTTTCAATTGCTTCAGCAACCTTAGATGATACAATAATATAGTTAGAACCACCTTTTATATTTTTTTTATGAATAATATTTGATATTTTCATAATATTATCATATAATTTTTTATTGTCCAAGTTTTTTAATTTTATTTATTTTTGCTTTTCTATCAACTAATAATTTACCTTTTTCAGTTAAAGATATGTTTTTACTATCACAAGTAGGGCAACTAATTATTAAAGAATCAACCAATAAACTTTTTGTTTTTTTATTAGTTGATTCTTTAAATTTATCTCCACATGTTAAACAAATAAACTTCATTACATTTTTTTGAAAATTGTTATAATGTCATTAGCTTGTTCTGAAGTTCTAAAATTTTCTTGTGATATAACTTGCATACCATATTTAGTTACAATGTTTCTAAATAAATCTGGTGTCATATTAGATCTACCTGCGATATTATCACGTGGATATTCTGAACCATAAAAAAATGAGTGATGAATAAAAGTGTAACCATTTGGTTTTAATATTTTAGATATATTTTTAATATAACTTTCAATAACATCTTTTGTCATATGCACAAATGAATCATATGAAAACACAAAGTCAAAATAATTTTCTTCATATTGCAATGAAAATCCATTATTCACTTTATATGATTTGATCTTATCACCAAATCTTTCTTTACATTTTTCAATACAGTTCTCATTTAAATCAACAATACTTAAATTTGTATTATTTTTAAGTAAATATTCAGTCATTCTACCGTAACCTGGTGCAATTTCTAACACATTACCATTTAGATATTTTTCTATTTTTTGATAAATTAAGTTCCACAATTTATCAGTTGTTTCAAAATATGTGCTCCAATCATTTCCGTTATCTATCCAATTATTTGGATTCCCCCATATATCTTTTTGTTCTTCTATATTCATAATTTTTTATATTTTTATAGTAAATCATTAGCAATATTTGCTAATTCTGATCTTTCTCCTTTTTCTAATGTAACATGAGAATAAATTTTTTGATTTTTTATTCTATCAATTAGATGGGACAGTCCATTACTTTGAGCATCTAAATATGGTGTATCAATTTGGTTTATGTCACCAGTAAAAACTATTTTTGTTCCTTCCCCTGCTCTTGTGACAATAGTTTTAATTTCATGTGGTGTTAAATTTTGTGCTTCATCAATAATAAAAAATACATTTGATATACTTCTACCACGAATATAAGCTAAAGGTGTTATAATTAGATGTTCTTCTTTAACACAAGTATCTAAAAATTTATATTCATTATCATTTGATCTATATTGTCCTTTTATATATTTAAAATTATCCCATAAAGGCTCCATATAAGGAGCTAATTTTAGATCTATTGTACCAGGTAAGAAGCCACTATCTTTATTACTTAATGGGACAATAGGTCTTGCAAGATATATTTGTTTATACTTCTTTCTTTGTTGTAATGCTCCAGCTAATGCTAATAGTGTTTTACCTGTTCCAGCAACACCTTGTAAAGATACCAGTTTAACATTAGGGTTTAATAATGCATGTAAAGCAAAAATTTGTTCAGAGTTTCTAGGAGTTATTTTATAACATGTTTGTTTATCAATTCTCTCCACCATTTGAGTATGTGTGTTAAAATATGCTAATGCAGATGACTTATCACTTTTAAGAATTAAATATTTATTATTTTTTGTGTCTGTTATTCCAATATCTTCAGGTGTACAAGTACCATTTTGATATAGTTGATTAATAATTTCAACATTAATATCTTTTATTGTTTCTTTGCCAGTAAATAAATTTTCAGTGTCAATAACTTTACCTGTTAAATAATCTTCTGCTCGAATATTTAAAGATTTAGCTTTTAATCTTAAATTTATATCTTTTGATACAAGTATTACATCCTTTTTTGGGAGTTCATTAACTAATGTAAGGGCAGCATTTAATATATGATGATCAGCTTTATCATCATGAAAAACTTTAGTTGCATCAATAGTAGGGTTTTCTGTCATAATAACCTTAAATTTACCTTTATTAATATCACTTCCAATTTTTATCCATTCAGTTAAAATATTATCTTCAGCAATTCTATCTATTATTCTAATAAATTCTCTTGCCTCATAATTTTTTGTATCATTACCTTTTTTAAAATTATCTAATTCCTCAAACACTGTTATTGGGATTGCGACATCATTATCTTCAAAATTGAAAATTGCATTGTGATCATAAAGGATAACTGAGGTATCAATTACAAAAATTTTATTACTTCGTTTTTTTGCCATTTAATTTTTTAATTTTTTTTTACTATAATATTTTATATGTATAAATTGGTTATTTGTTTTTTTATTCTCTAAAATCATTTAAATTAAAATTAGTTCCTGCGATTTTATGTACACTTCTATCATGGTTACACCAAACTAATACTTCAGGTTCATCAATTAAAAAGTCACAGTCTTTACAATATGATGGGTAATTGCCTGTTATGTGCCCTTCTCTTAATTTTTGATATTCTTCACCATTCCAAATGTCATCAAAGCTATTTTCTGACATATGACCTAAAACAGCATCTTCATCTCTTCCTAATACTTGACAACATGGGTGAACAGCACCTCTTTTTCCATCTATACCACCTGCTCTAACAGTAAATTCAGGTGCGAAAGGTCTACCACAAGTTTTTATTTCACCTTTACGTTTATTTGGATTATCATATATACCACTCCAATTATGCATTTTCCATATTTCAGATAATGTCCCAGTTGGCTCTACCCAATTTTTAATATATTGTTCTATTTCATATTTTAAATTATTATTATCACCTATTAAATGATAAGACGCTAATTCTGTTTTAGTCCCACTTTCTTGAATATATTTATTAGCCTCAATTGCGTTATTTTTAATCTTTTCAAAATTATCACAATTCATCCATTTTATATACTGTTCTTTATTATACCCTATAATAGAAAATCTAATTCGTGTTAAACCAGCATCAATACAATCTTTCATAAATTGTCCCTTAAAGTTGTACCCATTCGAAAAAATATAAGATTTAACATTATAATCGGTACACAATTGTATGTATTTTGGGAGATTTTTTACTAATGTTGCCTCTCCACTACCTTCTAAATTAATAACTTGGACACCTCTATCAACACATTGTTTTAATATGTTTTCAAATTCACACAAATTCATTTTTGTGAGAAATCCAATTGGTCTACCAGGATTAGTTTGAGGACACATTTTACATCTATAATTACAACCACCATTAATTTCTATTACAGCTCTTTCGATATATGGTTTTATGATTTTTGATTTCATAATTATAAATTTTTTATTTTAATTTTATTAAAAAATTCATACATAACTAAACATCTTTCCATTAATGATTCAGAATGTTCTTCTGGGGTTTTATTTAATGCATCGTCAAATATAGAATACATTTTTTCTAAATTTTTATTATTTTTTTCAATAGTATAAATTCGAATAGCTGCTTCTAAGTGTCTAGAATTTAAACGATAGCATATTTCGTTTTTATAAGGGTAGTAAGTAATTAAGTCTTTTAATATTTCTAAATATTTTTCTATGTTTCCTATTTGGAGATATGACATGGCAAGTGCCCATGCGATACTAGATTTTATTCTATAGTATGGACGAGGACCAAATATAGGATATTCAAAAAATTTATTAATTATATTATTATCATCTAGTTTAATATTTTTTGTGAATATTTTTATTGTATTATAAAAAGGTGTTAATAAATCAATAACATACTCTCCCAATCCAATTTCATATAATCTCCAAGATAGTGAAATTATATGTTGATTATATTTCCATTCTTGTAATTTTAAAATATCATTCCAATTTTGTTTTTTATTACATTCATCAAGTTTTTTCATTGTATTAAATGAAAAATCAATAATATCAATATTATTTATTAAGTAGTTATGATCACCACAAGTATGCCGACAATACATTACAGGTATATCATCAATCATATTTGTTGTTTCTACTGATAATTGTATATTAAAAAATTTAATATAAGGTAAAAAATCAGTTACGTTTAAATTTTTTACGCCTTTATTTTTTAAAATTTTATCTTGATTTTTAATATTTTGTTTGTTTTCAATTAATATTCTATCTCTTAATTTTAAAAAATCTTGTTCATTTTTAGCATTTTCTTTAAATAAATTATTATAATAAATATACATATCAGTATTATAATATTCAGAGGTTATAAATCTATATATTGATTCGTTGTGTGGGTGTGCTGCATTTTTTTCACATTGTCTTTTAATTAAAACTTTATTTGTTGGGTGATCAAATGATTTATCAAATGCAATTATTTTATTTTTTAATTCTTCTATTTTAATCATAAATATTATATATAAATATTTAAGTTTTTAATCAAAATAATCATCACATTCATCATCACATTCATCATCAACCATAATATTGGATTCGATTTTTGTCAACCTTTTCTTTTTTAATAATTTAGTTTGGTTTATAAGTGATTCTATTTTTTTATTTTCTGAACTTAATAATAAAAAATCTGCTTTTAATAATTCTATTTTTGATTCATATTCTTTAATGATATAATAATATTTGTCGATATTTTCATCATTAACACATTCAATATTTTCAATTAATTTTAATGTGTCGTTGTGTGCTTTATTTAAATATGTATATAATTTTTCAATTTCTTTTTTAAACCCCATTAATACATTATAGTCTATTTCGCTTTTTTTTGTCATTTTTGTTTTAGTTTTTTAGAAAGGTAAATCATCAGGATCATATTCAGGATCATAATTACCATATACGTTTTTCGCTTTGTTCTTTTTTCTCAAGTTTGATTCTAATCTTGATAATCTTTTCTTTTTTAATAATTTAGTTTGACTTATACACGATTCTATTTTTTTGTTATTTGATTTTAATTTAAAAAAATCTGCTTTTAATATATCTAATGCTGATTGATATTCTTTTAAATATGAATGATATTCATCTAATTTTTCATCATCAAAACATTCTGCATTATTAAATATTCCCACAAAATCCTCATGTATTTCTTCAAAGTTTGAATAAATAGTTTCAATTTCATTTTTTAAATTAACTATTGTGTTGTAATCTATCTTATTTTTGTTCATTTCTTGTATATTTTATATGTAACATCATATTCATTTTTATCGTCTTTGTTTTTAAATTCTTCTGAAACTAATTTCCATTTTTTATCATCAAAAACAGGGAATGTTGTGTCACCATTTAATGTAGTGTGAACCACAGTTAAATAAATAGTATCAGCATAATCTAAAAATTGTCGATATATCATACCTCCTCCGATTATAAAAATGTTAGATTTTTCACAACATTCTTTAGCTTTATATAAAGCATCATTAACATTATATGCTGTTGTTATGTTTGGTGCTGAAAATTTTTCATTATCTGTTAAAACGATATTTTCTCTGTTTGGTAGAGCACCATTTGGTAATGATTCAAATGTTCTTTGTCCCATAATTACGGGATTGTTACTTGTTATTTTTTTGAACCTTTTTAAATCATCACTTTGTTTCCATAGTAATTTATTTTTATCTCCAATAACCCAATTTTCAGAAACTGAAACAATTATATTTATATTCATATATTACATTATTTTTAATTTTTTATATGAAATAAATACAAAAGTTTAAATAAAAAGTAAACCTATAGGTTTACTTTTTTTACCACTTTCTGTATGGATTCTCTGATAAATATGAATTAGTATATTTCATATCTAAACTTACTTCCTTTACTACCCAATCAGGAATATCGAACTTTTGATTTTCATCTTCTAATTCAATTTCTGCTACAATTAACCCCATATTATCACCTTCAAAAAAATCAATTTCCCAAATATTATCTTTATGTTTTTCAACATATCTGGTTTTTTCAATAGGTGTATTTAAACACATTTTCATTAAAATTAAAGCATCACTAACAGGAATACTATATTCAAATTCTAATCTAGTTATTCCTACATTTTTACCTTTAATTGTAATATAAGCATTCCTGTCTACTATACGCACTCTTACAGTTCTTTCAATATCGGTAGATAAATAACCTTGAGTTATTTTTTTACCTTTTACTTTTGGTGTCCATTTACTTAAGTCAATTAAGTATTTTCTTTCTATTTCTAACATATTTTATTTGTATTAATAATATCATATAAAGTTTTTATGTTGTATATCATTATAGATTAACTTATGAATTTCTTGATTAACAAGATCTAATCTACAATTAGGTAAACATTTTTTAATATTGAGGTTTTTAATAATATTATTTTTTCTTTCACTATACCATATTTCTAATAACGTGTTTTCACGAAGATCTCCTAATTTTTTATTTTCAATTCCTCTAAAATGGCAACATATATATACTGAGTGTACATTAATAACACCACTTAGACTATACGCTAGACATTTTTGGTAAGTTTTTTTATAATCTTTTTTATATTTATTATCAGAGTAATATATTTTAAAATTATCATCTTCTAAAGATTTTACTTCAGTTATATTATAAGGAACTATATAATTTCTATGGTATGTTCTTATTTGTATATAATCAACACCAGATTTTTTACATTTTTTAGTATATTTAACTAAACTTGGTATTGTTATTTCACTTGTTAAAAAACTTGAACCAATAGTTATTGTTGATTTTAATTCTTTTTTTCTTTTAACAAGTTTTTCCATGTTTTCAAATGCTAATTTGAAATAATGTTCTGGGACATTTCTTACTTTTTTGTATGTTTTAGAATCTCCAGCATCTATTGATATTCTAACCCATGTACAATTTTTTACTATAATATCAATAGATTCATCATTTAATAATGTACCATTGGTTATAATGGCGACATCCAATCCTTTACTCTTAATATATTCTATAATTTTAGGTGTATTATTATTCATAAGTGGTTCACCACCACCTGTTATAGTTATTGCTTTAGATCCTATCTCTACTATTTGATTTGTATAATTTTTAGCTTCTTCATATGTTAATGAATCGTTATTAGATCTCCCACCTGCCCCAATATCCTTACAACCTATACAATTATGATTACACATATTAGTTGTATCTAATTCCCATGTTATAGGTATAGTTTCACCTTTATTAAGTAAATCTTTAATTTTATCTGGATGATAAAAAATTTTGTTATGTAATTCTATCGGTGTTTTTCCCATAATTCTGGATATCTATATTTAAATCTAAATTTAAAAAAATATTTTTCAGTATCTGAACCAATTGAACCGAAAGCTATAAGATGTACACCAACAGCATCTTTGTTCTCATGTTGATAGTTGAAAGTATTAGTACCATCAGTACCATCTGTATCATCATATGAACTAACACATTTTAATAAATTATCTTTTTCTCTACAAAAATAATGACTACAACCATATATAAGTCCATCTAAATTATCATTTTCAAAATCTACTATATGTGTAATCATAGACTGATCTGTTCCCCATACTTTTATATCCCAGCCATTATTTTCATTAAATAATTGTTTCATTTGTTTTAATTTGTTAATATATGGTTCATATTTTCCAGCTATCCAACCACCAAAAACAAAACCTTGTAATTTTTGTTGAGTTTTAAAATTATCAGATTCAAATTCTACTGGACCTCTATATCTACAAGATCTATGTTTTTCTATTGCAAGATAACAACCATTAATATTTTCTAATTCTTCAAACATTATATTAACCTCTTTTTGAAACCATATGTCAGCATCAAAATGCGCAAAAGAATAATCCTTATATTCTTCTAAATATGGTATAACATCAATATTTCTCCAATTTGATATATTATAGAGGTGTCTATTTTTAAGTTTAATTATTCTAGGTGGTCCTAATTTGAATTTGTTTAATTCTTCTACTAAAGTGTCAGATAAGCCATAATCAAATATTATAACTTCGCCTTTATAGTTACCTAATGTTCTTAAACTGATTAACCATTCCCAAATTAATGATTCATATTTTTTATTTTTTACAAAAAATGTTGTATATATAAGTGTTTTCATAAAGTTATATATAAAAAATAGTCAACAGATCTATTTTTTATTTAAGAAATAATTATTTTCAATTTAATGTTATAAATAATGAATCAGTGTTAATATTACTGCCCATATAGAACTAGCTTGTATAAATCCTCCGATAATACCCTCCCAAAATAACTTAAGAGGATTTTCAATGGGTATTAAAAACCCATATTTAAACCCACTATAAAAAACATAAATTACCCCAATTAATGGGATATACCATAATACTTTATTAAATTTATTCATATTTATCCGTATTTATTTATTATTGTTTCACGATTTGAAAAACCTCTACTTCTTGGTGATAGAATAACAATAGGTGCTGCTTGTGCTGCTTTAAATACTGATATTCTACTTTTTCGTAATGTAAAATCAACTTCTGTTATAAATTGTTCCATTGTATATTTTTCATAAATATCTTCTGGAAAGAAATCTTTTGTCAATCTTTTATTTTCAAAATCATTTATAAGTTGTGTTTTTGTTTTTTTACAACGAATAATTTCAGCACATAATCCTGATTGAATGTAATAATCAATAGGATCTTCCATACTATCAGGTAATTCTGCTGCTGGTGTTATTTTACCATTAAATAAATCTTCTGGTATAACATGTTCAACATAACCTAATTTATGAAATTTTTTATTAATGTGTTTACACAATTCAAATAATTCAAGTTTTGTTAAGTCTCCAATTGGAGAATGTACACCAATAGAACCAATATCATGGAATGATGCCCATCCCAAAACAATCTCAGTGTGATTACCACAGGCTACAATACCTGAATTAAATCTATGACAAGCAGCTAAACCTTGTACAGAACGTAGTACAGCTTGCATTGTTGCTTGACCTGTTTTGTGTAATTCTGAACCAAAATTTTCGGTATCTTTTCGGTTAAATGTTTGGTAAATTTCTTCTAATTCATTTGTGTGAATTTTTGCTTTAAAATTTTTACCTAATTGTTCAACTATTTTTAAACTGTTACTATTTAAATTAGTTGGGTTTGTGATAAATACACAATTTTTTGTTCCCATAGATAAAATAGATAATGCCATTCCAATTGCACTATCGATACCACCACTAATATGAACTTGAGCATTAGGTATACCAACTAATTTAAACAATTCTTTTTGTTCAAATATAATAGCATTAATAATTTCTTCATACTTTTTATTTTCATCAACTCTAAATGAACGATATTCTACTGGTATATTTTCATAAATAACTAACCTAGTGCTATTTTTGTAGAAAATAACAGATGTTGAATCTTCTTCAAACCTTTTCATTGTAATCCATTTGTTGCCTCCACTAAAAACTACAGATGATCCATCAAATATAATGATATTTTTAACTATGTCACCAACGCCCACAGAATTAACAGAAATAATTGGGATATTTAAATCATTTGATAAATCAAGAAATAATTTCTCACGAAGTTTTTGTTTTCCGTAATAAAAATAAGACTGGTTTACTGAAATTAAAATTTCAGCTCCCATATCAACCATTTCTTTAGGTATATTTCGAGTGTGGTTGGTGTACCACATATCTTCACAAATAGGTGTACCAATTTTTACTTGTTTATCTTTTAATTGTATATTAAAAACTTTTGATTTTTTACCTGCTTGAAAATATTTTTTATCTTCGTGGTGATCAGCATTTGCAAGTAATTGTTTATCATATCTTTCAATTTTGTTTTTATTAATTACAGCAACACTATTTTTTAGTAATGGAAAACCATCAGGTTTTGTGCCATGATAACTAATATATCCTACAATTAGACATTTATCATATGGAACAATTTTTAATAATTCTATAACACATTGTTCTTGTTCAAAAATAAAATCAGTGTTGTCCCATAATGCACCAACACAATAACCAGTAAAAGCTACTTCTGGAAAAACAATAACATCAGCATTTTCATTAAGAGCGATGTTTGTTTTTTCTAAAATGTTATTAAAGTTTCCTTTAATGTCACCTGATACTGTATTAATTTGATTTAATGAAATTTTCATATTATTTTCAATTATTTATTTATACAAAGATAATATTTTTTTTAATTAACTATATTTTTTAATTAAATCTTTTTGGTGTTTTTTTAACAATAAATCAATTCGTCTATTACAACATATAAATTTTGGTGCTAATATGTATTTATATTTAACTTTACCAAATATACCATTATCATTAAATTTACGAGTTACACATTTTTTAAGTAATTTTTTTTGTTTTCTTGGTAATCTTTTACCTGTAATATCCCAACGTGATGGGGTTGGATTTTTTGGTTTAGTTCTACTGTGTTTTTTACAATAGTAATTTCCTTTATGATCAGTTGTATATGCAGTAGGTTTACCACATTTACAGCATTTTGTTAAGGGTTCAAAAACCATGGAAGAATAATAACAATGTTTACAATAACCATAACCATCAGTTCTTTTTCTACGTTCCATTTCATGATCACAATTAATAATTTTTTGATATTTTTTCCAACATTCTTCTTCTGCTTCTTCGATAGTGTTACCTTCACCCCTTATAAAACAAGATGGGGTTTTAGGAAACGCTTCAAAAAAAGCTGTGGTATAACTTTCTTCACTTGCCATACCTTCTGCTAATTCTTTTAATGGATCACCCTTAAAAACCTTATTAAGACTTTTATTTGGTAAAACTATTCCACTACTCCCACCTTGACAAAAAACCCCCCAATCATATTTAGATTCATAATCAGGTTCACCAGACATTTTTACTTTCATAATATTATCTTTAAAAGTTATTTAATACAAAGATACTATTTTTTAATTATAAAAACAAATTTATTTTGGTTTATATTTATTAATATATAATAAAAAATAGTACCTTATAAAAGAAAGTAATTATATTGAATTTAGATATAGTGGAGGTAATATTTCACAAGATATATTAAGTTCTAAAATGGTATATTATACTATATTATTGCTATATTGCTTATATTATGGCAGATAAAAAAATTAAAAACGAAGAATACGAAAAAGAATTAATTGATCTTGGTGATGAAATTATTCAAAATTTAAAAAAGTGAAAAACCACTTTTAAAAATTAATATATAATAAAAAGTTATTAAAATAATTCACTAAAAAAAGTGATATGAAAAAATTAATATATAATAAAAAATAATTAATATAAAATGGTAAAAAATATTCTAAGTTTAGATGATTTCAAAAGTAAAAAATCTATACAATCAGTAAAAGAATCAACAAACGTAGTTGAGAAAGTAGAAAAAACAGTTAAAGTTGCTGTTAAATATAATGTTAATGAAATGGTTGAAGCAATTGATGATTTCTATAGAGTTGGTGTAGATGTTGATTTGCCAAAATCTTTAGTTAGTTTTTATATTAAAAAGGTTAAAGAAAGTACAGGTAAAGATCTTCGTGCTGAAATGGGAGAAAAAAGATTAGCTGAAAGACTAGTACAATGGGCAAATGAAAATTATTTGAACATTGAAAATTTACCAGTTGAAATAGTTACAGGATCTGATAAGTCACCTGCACAAGCACAAGCACAAACTCAAGTTCAGTCACAAGAAGATTTTCCACAAGAGGAAATACAAGATGTTCAAACACAGGCACAACCAGGACAAGTACAAGCACAAAGCCAAGCACAAAATCCAGCTGTACAGGTACAAACACAACCACAAGGACAAGCACAATCAGCAGCTGCTCAAATACCAGCACAAGAAATTTAATTTTAAATTAAAAAATATAAAAATATAAAAATCCTGAAGAAGTTCGGGATTTTTTTATATCTTTGTATTTGTAAATGTATAATTATTAATAGTTTTATAAATAAAAAACGACTTTTAGTAATTAATATATAATAAAAAATAATTAACTGAATGAGACTTAAGAAATTTTCAGATTATAATGCAGAAATGGGCAATAAAGAAACAGAACCTATTGTTAATGATGTTGTTGATAATATATCTACTAAAAAAATAGATGAAACATCTAAATTAGAAATTAAAAAAACAACTAATAAAGAAGTTAAGGTAAATGAAGAAGTGTTATTAACTCCTACTGATAAGGATTTACCAATAATTGAGATTTTAGAAGAAAGGATAATAAAATTTAACGCTGGTGATATAACTGAAATTTTAGAAACAATAAAGTCAAAGTACTCAGATACAGATTATTATATGAGAAAAAAAGACAATCAATTACACGTTGTTAAATATAATGAACAAAAAAAGTTAAATGTTAATGAATTTGTTAATTCATTATTAAAGTTTTATTCAACAAATAAAGAAAATAATAATATAATTAAAAATATAAAAGTAAAAGGTAATCAATCTTTTGCAATTATTGAGAATATGAATTTACAGTTTAGTAATAAATTTGTTAATGACTTAACTAAGTTATTAGCGAATAAAAACGATTAATTATGCATAAAAAATTTCTTTCGGAGTCTTCAGCTCCTAGAATACCAAAGAGTGAAAAATACTGGAGAAATAAAGGAAAAACAGGCAAAGATGTTTGTTTGATATTCCACGATGACTTAGATGGTGTTGTTTCAGCAATAATCATGAAAGAGTATCTAATTAAACAAGGATTTAATATCGTACAATATGGTCTTATAAACTATCAAGAAAGTTGGCAAGCGTTCAGTCTCAATTCAAAATTAATAACAGTAGCATTAGACTTCGCAGAAGACCTTGAGGGTGTAGATGTTTATATTGATCATCATGGTACATTTTTAGAAGGAGAACAAAAGAATAAAACTAGTAAAAAAACTGATACTGGTTCTGCTGCTGAGGGAATTGCTCAGCAAATAGGTGTTCCGTTTTCAAAAGATACTAAAGATTGGATTGATATGGTTGATTCTGCAAAGTATGACGATTATGGTGTTGATATTAGAGATATACTTGATTTTGATTTGACTGCAATTTTGAAAGATAAAAAAGCTAAACTTAGATTTGCTGGTGCATTTAACCAATTGTTAAAAAGAGGTGACCATAAAACATTTATTGAAGTTGTACATTCAAGTAAACAAGTATCAATTTATAATTTATTTCGATTATTTAAGTTATTTTATCCGAAAAATAATCCTGATTGGAGAAGTGGTGTTGAGCCATGTTTTGTAGAAGATGGTATAAAAAGAGTTAATACAATGCAGATTAAAACCAGAAGTAAGAAAAAAGATTTACAATCTGGTTATGATGTTAATGGGAATAAAATTATATATAATGATCAACAGGATTTTTGGAAAAATTTTGCAGTAGAAGCAGAAATTAAAGAACGTGATGCTGATGGTAATATAATAAAGCACGAAGGACCAAAAGAAGAACTCCCACCAGAAGAAAAAAAATGGCAACTTAAACCTGTGGGATATCAAATAATTGGTAATTTAATGTATGTTCCAGGTGGGACATGGGCAAATGCATTAAGAGCAAAAGCTATATATTTACAAGATATGGATAACGGAATTGTTCCTAATGACCCTAAATTAAATTTTGTTTTACTTCAATATGGTAACACTTTACAAGTTGCAGATGTTAGAAATAAAATAAAAGATATGAAAGAAGAAAATCTTCCAGTTGATGCTAAAGGTAATAGAATAGATAATTTAGGTAAATATTGTGAGGGTTTAGTTAAAAATTTTGAAACATATTTAGCTTATCAAGACGAAAGAACTAAAGCAGGTGGTCACTGGGGGATTGGGTCAATATCAAACATTTTTGGAAAATGTAATAGAGAGCCATATGAAGAAATGACATTTTTAGATTTATTTAAAAATAAAATTATAAATGATATATCAGGGGTAAAATGGGGATTAAAAATGCCTTGGAATGAGAGTGAAGACCATAATCGTAAAGTTCCACCTGAAGAAGTGAATAAGAAACTTTTAAGTATTCCTGAAATTCGTACAGAAGAAGCTGCTTTGTGTGAAATTAAAGAAAAAGAACTTTTTAATTATATTATTTCAAATAATATTCAAGAAGATTCATATATTAATAAGTTTAAAACTGATGATATAAGAAAATTATATGAGATTTGGCTTGATACAGGTTTTAATGAAATCAGAAATGGTACAATTACCAAGAAAGATATATCTTCACTTTATTTCAAGAATACTAAAATTATTGAAAAAACTATTCTTTTTTCTAAACTTATTGACAAATTTCAATTTAATGATGTTTATTTAACTGATGGATCAGAATTTACAAAAAACCAAAGAAAACAGTTAAAAGGTATTTTTGTTAATATTATCGATATGGTTAATGATGAAAAGTTTATCAATAAAAATACTAATAAAAATTTTGATAAATGGATTTAAAGAGTGAGATTAGAGAAATAATAGATTATCCTATAAAAGGTATCAATTTTAAAGATATTACAACACTATTGAAAAATAAGGATGCCTTAAATTATGTTATTGATTCTATTGTTGATGAATTTAAGGATAGAGGTATAACAAAAGTTGTTGGTCTAGAAGCAAGAGGTTTTATATTTGGTGGTGCAATAGCAAGTAGGTTAAATGCTGGGTTTGTTCCAATTAGAAAGAAGAATAAATTACCAAGTGAGGTTATAACAGAAACATATGATCTTGAATATGGTACAGATATAGTTGAAATGCATGTAGATGGAGTTTCAAAAGATGATGTGGTATTAATTCATGATGATTTGTTAGCAACTGGAGGAACAGCAAATGCAGTATTAAAAATTATTAAAAAATGTGGAGTGAAAAAAATATTTTTTAGTTTTGTTTGTGATTTAGATACCATAGACACCCCAAATAAACGAAAAATTAAAAAATATAAGACACAAGTTTTAGTTAAATATTCTTAAAATAAAAAGAGTTAGATTAGTCTAACTCTTTTTTGTTGTTAAAATGTTTATCATAAATATCTTCAGCTGCGAATTGATATCTTTTGCCTTTGTATTTATCAATTTCTAATAAAACTTCTTGATTATTATCAAAATATTTTTCAACATAATTATGAGTTTCATCTAATTTTTTAAATGCTTTTTCACTGATACCATTTACATCACATATAATTTGAACTACATGATCAAACACATCATCCACATAATTTCTAATAGGCACTTTAAATCCAAAAGAGTTAGTTTCAAATTCTTCTGTGGTTTTATACATTTCATTTATTTTCTTAACATGTTTCATTATGCTATTTCTTTTTATTTTTTATGATATTATCTATTGATTTGTTAATATCCTTATCAGCAATTTTTAATCCATTATATTTATCACTAACTTCTGTTTCTCCCATATTAATTTCTTTTAATTCCCCCTTAAGATCTTTAAAGAAATCTTTCATACTTTTTTGAAGTTTATATAACATATTAATTCCTTCTTTCATTTCTCTCTGAAATAATGATACAGCGGTATATAATTCAGCATTAACAGTACCAGTATCTATTTGCTTCATTAGATTTATCAAACCTCTTTTTGAACAAGATATTGAAAATTTCAAATCTGACAATGCGAGAGCATCATTATGTACAATATTGTTAATATTTTTATTAGACATAATTTCTTCATCTAAATATAAGTTGGCTAAACATTCAAGTGTTTCTTTTGATTCAGCTCTTATATCTTCTAAATCTTTTTCATAGTCATGAATATCAACTCTTAAGTCTAAATCTGAATCAGTATTTTTAGGAAAAAAGTCAGACGCATCAAAATTGATTTCTTCTTGTGTTTCTTCAATTTCGTATGTTAGTTTATCAATATTGTTTTGAAATTCTTCTCTATAATCTTTATTTGTTGGTTTCTCACTTGCCATAAATATAGTTTTGTTTTTTTTATATATAAATAAATTACAAGTCAATAATATGATAAAAAAATTTAAACTATTTGAATCAACTATAAAACCACAAATAAATGAAAAAACTATAAGGGTGGAAAATAAAGAAAGAGAAAGTTATATTGATTTTTATTTTGATGATGATGGTGTATTAATATATATTGATAATAAATGGCATTTTAAAATACCTAATTGGGTTGGACTTGAAGTTCCAGTAACTGGTATAAGGTATTGGGCACATAAAGAAGATAAAAGATTTAAAGTGTTTTATTTATTAGGTGAAATAACAAATAAATATAATATATAATATATAACTTATGATACATTTAAAAAAATATGAAAACTCAGATATAAAATCAAAATTTAAAAAAGGTGATTTTGTTTATTCTATTTATAGTTACCCTTATGGCTCTTTGATAAATGATACAAAATACGAAATATACTCTGTGTCTTTTAAAAAATTTAACATAAATTCAAACATTATAATAAAAAATGATAATTATTTGCCACATTTTGAATATGTGTTATTAGGAGAGTTTGGTAGGTTTGGTCCTTTTATTGAGAAAATACTTCAACATGATTACGAATATACTTCAAAAAAATATAACATATGATAAAAAATTATAATCTATATAAACTAAATGAAGGTATAACATTATCCAGTAAAGAGATAGTTGATATATTAAGAAATTTAGAAGCTTCAAATAATAAAAACGAAGAATTAATTAACAGATTAATTAGTTATACCGATAACAAAGGGGTTAATATGTTAATGCATATTACAATGACCAAAGATCAAGATTTAATTGATTATATACTCAAGTTTAATATTGATAAATCTCATATTAATAAGAATGGGGAAAATATACTTTTTTATTGTAGAGACACAAAAACATTTAATAAATTTTATGAGTTAGGTGCTGATGTTAAAATTGTAAATAATGATGATAAAAATATATTAAATTATTTAGCGAGTAGAAAGATATTTGATATTGATTTATATCAAAAATTAATAAATGATGGGGTTAGTATTAATGATGTGGATGTTAATGGTAATAATGTTTTATCATATTCTATTTTAAACCAAAAAATTGTTAATCTACTGATAAAGAATAATGTGAATTTAAATGATTCAACAATACAACATTCTTATTTATTTTCGTTATTTAACAAATTGGGCTGGTATAAAAAAGAACCATATATGAAAATATTTAAAATATTATTTGAGAATGGTATGAAAGTACAGAAAACAAATATAGGCTTCTTTAATGATAAATTAATGGATTGTGAAAGATATGGAAAAGATGGAAATGAAAATTTTATTTTAGAATTTATAATATCATTAAAGGATTATATATCAGAAGAAGTAGTTTTAAAATTAGCAAAAGAAAAATTGATGAATGTTTCACATGATATAGAAAAAGAATTTAACTTCCTAAAAGAATTATTAAGTATAAAAATATATCCAGAAATAGCTAAATATTTTACTATGTATTATAAAAGTAGTTCAAGTAGAGAAAAAATGAATAAACTGTTACGGGATTATATGGAAGAACACCCATATATAAATGATGCAGATAAATATAACTTATAAATATGATAGAAACAAACATAAATAATTTTGATGAAATAGATATTGGGTTATCTATGTATTATGGCGAAGATGAAACTGGTGAGAAATTTCATGCGATACAAGTAGGATTAATCTTACTCACTGTAATATATTATAATTATAATATTTAAATCTTAAATATTTTATATATAATAAAAATGAATTAAACAATATGGATTACAGAAACCAAGAGTATTTAGACTTATTTAAAAAAGTTCAACAGACAGAAGAAGATGTTAATATAACTAATCAATCTTTTGAACAATTAAGAGGTAATTCAAATAATTTTAATCATCAAATGATTAAAGAAACACCTTCATATAATAATTATGAAAAACCGATGAATTATAATCAATTTGAAAATTTGAATGAAGTTCAAAGAAACCCTTATAATCAAGATCTTAACTTGAATGAATTTAATATTGAAACAAAGGTAAATGGACAAAATATAAATGAGGTTCACCAGAAATCTAAAGAAGAAAAGTTGAATGAAATAATGCAACGAAATAGACTTGAAAGAGAAAGGTTGAAAGAAGATAAACGACACCAAGAACAAGAAATAATTAAAGAAAACGAAAGAATTAAAGAAGAAGCAAGATTAGCAGAACTTAAAAGATTAGATGAAGAAGATGAAAGAAGAAAACTTAATGAATCGGTCAGCTTTGGTGATGCAGATGTTGTTTCAGTTGAAATGTTTGAAAAAGCGAGATTCAATTCAATGATGCAAGTTGCAAATATGGTTATACCTAAATAAAATACAACTTATGAAAATTTTTGAAAATTATTATGTAGGCAGAAAAGGTTTTTATCATAACAAAAATGTTGTTATAGTATCAACTAGTCATGATATTATTGAATATCAAGATTTCGGTTTTAATTTTGATGATCTTGAAATTATTATTTATCTTGAAGATGGTTCTAAAAGAAGTATTACATTAAAAGGTAATCAAATAAATAAACTAGAATTATATGATTAAGAAATTTGAACTATTTGAGAGTGTTAAAAAAAAACGATATTCTTATACTTGATTGTTCAGGATCATTTTACTCTTATGTAGAAGACGTATTATCTAATATTCAATCATGTTTAAGTGACGATTTAGATTGTTATTTCTGTACACAATATGGTGAATATATACCTTTATATAAAACAAATTTAGATGAAATTAAAAGACAACTTAAAAATGTTCGTGGTGGAAGTGGGGATAGTTTACAACAAGCGATTGATGCTGTTAATAGAAAAGAACATGGTAAATACGTATTAGTTATAACTGACGGTTGGTGTGATTTAAATTTTACTGAGAAAGACGATAAAAAATATTCTGTGTTATACACAGATACTAAACCAGTTTATAATAATAGTAAAATTTATTACTCATTAAAATTAGATTCTCACACAATAGATTTTTTATATAAACCAGAGGATGATACAATTGAAAGATATAAGATGGCTAATAATACTATAAAATATAATTTATAAAAAAGTAACTTAAAAAATTAATATATAATAAAAAATAATAGTTAATATTATGATTAAGAATTTTGAAGAATATAATGAAAGTCTGAATGAAAAACTATCAGGGTTACAAAAAGAATATAGAGAATATTTTAAATTTATGTTAAAATGTTATAATGTTAAATCACCAGCTAAATTATCAGATGAAAAGAAAAAGGAATTCTTTGATAATGTTAAAAAATATTGGACAAAAGGTAAAGGTGTAGCTAAGGATCTTGATAAAATTGAAGAAGATATTTGTGGTAAAAAAAGTAAATAAAAATATTAATATATAAAAATATAAAATATAAAAAATAATTTATAAAAATGAAAGAAAAGAAATTAAATAACTTATTAAGTATTGATACTTTCAATTCTGTTGATAAACTTAATACAAAATCTAGTGCAACAAAAAGAACAAGTGTTGCTAAAGATGTTCTTAAAGAATCTGCTTATGTTGTAGGTAAAGATGTTTTGAATAAAAAGAAAGTTGAAATACCAACTGGTAAAGGAACAACTGTTAAACCAACAGGTAAAGAAGTATTAGGTGGTTCATTTAAAGGTACTGAAAAACATACCACAAAAGGATTAAATAACTTAATGAGTATTGACGACTTCACAAAAAATGTACCAGCGACAAAAGATAAACCAACAAAACGTACTGGAACAGGTAAAGATGTTCTTAATGAAAAAAAAGAAAAAGCTGAAAAAGAAGAATGTGAAGATAAAGATGAACCTAAAAAAGGTTTGACTGCTGCTCAGAAGAAGTTGCCAAAAGCTTTACAAGATTCAATTTTGAAAAAACAAAAAAAATAATGGAAAAATTATTATTATTTGAAAGTTTCACAGATGTTCTTAATGATAAGAAACAAAAGAAACAATTAAAAAAGGATAGTAAATGGTTAAAAAATGCTATTAAGAATCCTGGTAAATTACATAAAGAATTAGATGTTCCTGAAGAAGATACTATTCCTATGAGTAAAATAGATTCTAAAATTAAAGAATTGAAAAGTATTGATGAATTATCTAAAAAAGAATCAAAATTATTAAGAAGACTAAACTTAGCTAAAACTATGAAAAAGTTTAATAAATAAATTATTCATTTTATATTAAATAAAAAAACCATCATTTGATGGTTTTTTCTATTTTAGTCTATTTCTTGATATTCTACACCAATTATCATCTATTTCAATTCCAATATAATCCCGTTCAATGTTTTTAGCTGCAACACAAGTTGTCCCAATCCCACAAGTATTATCTAGTACTAATTCACCTTTATTTGTGTAAGTTTCAATTAAATATTCACATAATAATACTGGTTTTTCAGTTGGGTGTTGTGCTGGATGTGGTTTATCGAAATTTAAAACAGATTTAGGATACTTTTGAGTTGATCCTTTTCTGGTTTCTTTTATTGTTGTATCATATTTCCCATAATTATTATTTACACCTTGTTCTTCAAGATATTTCTTACCTTTACCATGTAGGGGTTTCCCCTCAGTGAATTGGGGGTGGTAAACTGGTTGTTTTTTATAAAAAATTAATAATTGTTCATGATTTCTTATAAATTGTCTCTTTAAATTTAAGAAACCGCTAACCCTATCTCCTTTTTTCCAAATAATATCATATCTATACATTTTTGGATTACTCATTATTAATTTTGCCATAAACATACCTTGAGCGAATAAAACAATTGCTCCATTATCTTTAATTATTCTATTATATTGTAACCATAATTCATCTAATGGAATAACATTTTTATCCCATTTATTTTTGGTCATATTATATGGTAAATCTGCTAATATCATGTCAATAGAACCTGTGTCAATATCTTTCATTACTTCTAAACAATCACCATTATAAATCTTATTCTTCTCCAGCATATAAATTTTTTATTTTTCTTTTTCTTTCTTTTATTAATTCTTGTCTTTTCATTTCTATCATTTCTATTTTTGAATAACCTGTTGATCCTTGTGGTCCTTGTGATTCTGCTACTCCAAAATGTCCTTGTGTACCTGAATATCCTAGTGAACCTGAATGTCCTTGTGTACCTGAATGTCCTTGTGTACCTGAATGTCCTTGTGTACCTGAATGTCCTTGTGGGCCTGAATATCCTTGTGGGCCTGAATATCCTTGTGGGTCTGAATATCCTTGTGGACCTAAATACATCATACTTCCTTGTGTACCAATTGGTGTTGATATAGTTGGGGTGACACATTTTTCTTTTGTCTTTTTCATAAATATTCGTTTTATATTAAACATTATTTAGTATATTTTTTAATTTGGTTTTTCTTCTAATTTTATTTACAACTTTATGTTGTTCACTTAATACCCTTTTAATTTGATAATCTAACCCATCCCAATATGTTTCAACCCCCTTGTCTTTCAACTACAGAGTTAAAAGAACGAATCAATTCATTAGCTTCTAATAATAATTCATCCTTAGATTTACTCATTTTATTTTATTGAGTTTTTTTAATTTTTCTCTTCTTGGATTATAATTATATATAAATATATGACATCTTTTACATGCCCATTCATCAGGTTCATATTTTGCGTCTGGTTGATAAGGTTTATGACCTCTAATTTTACATACTGTAGGCATAAATGTATCTTCGTGTGTTGTTTTATCATATCTTTTTAAAAGATACCATACTTGTCTATAATTTTTTTGTTTTAATAACAAAAAAAGACTTTGTGTTTCTCTACATGTTCCCATTATTGTTTATTTATATTTTTATAATTTGGACATTTTTTATTAATACAACCAATTTTTTTACCAAAGAAAATATATTTTCTATCTTCAGTAGAGTGACATCTTTTACATGTTCCTATTGTACCTTCTCTAATTATTCTAGATAATGGTGGGGGTGGTAATGGTAGTAATTTACTCATATTCTAATTTTATTTTTAATATAATATTCCAAAGTTTAATTTGTTATATTCCATTTAATTGATTAAGTTTTTTTAATCTTAATACCGATAATGTTTCTGGTTTTTCATAATATTCCCAAACTTCTTTTAATTGTGATTCATCTTTAATATATGTCACAGAATCCCCATTTGGCAATTCATGTTCTATAACATTAATATAAAATGTTTTAGGCTCAAAAGGTAATTTTATTGTTTGGCTACTATTAAATCTTTCATTTTTACTATTTTTAACACTATTACCAGTAAATGAATTATTATTTTGATCTACCCATACAATAGCATCTAAATAATATGGTTTTCCATCCTTACTATTTTTAAATACCGCAGAACATCTATTATTTTGAAATGATATATCATTTGGTCCTCCATATCCACTAATATCATTCCATTCATCATCTGTACATGTTATTGGTGATGCTGGTTCTTGTGCAGCTAATTTTTTAAACAAATTAATAACATAAGGTGCAGAAAAACCAGAATGCCCTTGTTTTGAAAATACTTCTAATAATTCTAACACATTTTCTTGTATCCACTTGTTTGGACCATCTTCACATTCTTCAACTGGTTTATAACCTAATTTTAAAAATTCTCTTTTAGCATGTTCTATTGTACTCATTTAATTTATTTATTTTTAATTTTCTTAATTCTTTTAATGTATAAAAGTAATCACTGAATAGAAATCTAGAATCACTTGGATGATATTTTCCGAAAAGTTGAGTACTAAATTTACTTTTATTTGTAAATATCCATATACAATCATCATATTCTATGTGAATTTCATAGTATTTACCTTTTTCAAAAAATTGACTATATTTTTTACCACCTTTATAATGACTAATACTTTTTTTACAATATACGTCCATTTATTTTTTTTATTTTTTCTTTTCGTTGTCTTTTTAGATTAATAAACTTCTCACTTATTTTTGTCTCTGATAAATAGTAATCACCTCCAACTAACCAAGGAGTATTATTTTTTACATTTTCCGAAATTAATGTTAATTTCCAAGCTGGTTCATCCCATTTATTTAACCGTTCAACAATCTTATATTCATTTCCACATAACATAATATGTGATGTACCACCACTCCATTTTATAAATATGTCTTTAATACATATTAATTTATCACCTATTTTATATTTATTCATTTTCTTTTTTATAAAAAAATACTAATAAAGTTTTTATATTATTAATAAAAATGTTATATTTACCAGTTGATAAATATATTTAAATGGAAATATTACTGTATATTGGTAAATCAAATAAAAAATTCACAAAAGGGAAAACATATAATTATATGGGAGATTTTGAAAGTCACGGTCATATAACAATACGTGGGAATAAGCAATTAGTATCATTATGTTATAAGCATTTAGATTATTTTAAAAATAATTTCAAATATATTACTGAACAAGAGCACCAAAGTATGATTAGAAAAAACAAAATTAAAAAAATACAAAATAATGGATAAACAAGTAGTGCTTGCGATAATAATTATTAGCATAGTTTTAATGGTAGTTTTAATAGTAGTTTTATTTAGAAGCAATCTTATAAATTTTATTGCTAAATTTTTTGTGAAGACAAGAAAAAATGAATTATCATTTTTTAGACAATATGAGATTAGCCTAGATTATTCTAAATTAAATAGATTTAGAAGAATTAGTATAGAAAAACTCTTAAAAATATTTAAAAAACATACAACTGGTTCAACAAAAGTTAATATTAGAATGATTTTTAATGGAAATTATTATGCTTCTTATGATTTAGATTTACAAAGTAAACTAACACTTTTTAAACAAGTATATTCAGCAACGCCATATGTGTTATTTAAAAGTAGTGAAGGTAAACATTGGGGGTTAGTAGATATCCCATATAAAAAATTAAAAGATATTTTTGTTGATCATAATTGGAATATTTGTAATGATCAACAATATGTTTCTTATACTAAACATCACAGATTGTTGGTTATTAGAGGTTTATATAAAAATTTTGATAGAAAACCAACACATATATATACAAATAAAATATTATCTAAAAATTTTCAACTTTTTATTGATAAATTAGTAACATATTATAGTAAAGAGGGATTAGAAATGTCTATATTGAAATATCAAGACCCTGAAATGCTAATTAAGTTTAACAGAAAAAGAAAATTAGAACTATTAAATGAAAAAGAAAAAGGAAAAAATACCTAGAAATTTAGATGAATGTTTTATTCATTTAGATAAAGTAGATGATATTGATGATGTTGTAGCAGAAAAAGATGAAAATGATTTTGCTGCTTTTTGTCATTTCTCATTAGGTATGTGGATTAGAAATGAATGGGGATTATGGGACGATAAAAAGAATGGTGAATTGAGACAATACTTTTTAGAAAATGGTGTTCATCAACCAGATGATATGAGTGGTATTATATTGAAGTCATATCATAGATATAAAAAAGAAGTAGATTTGCAATTAAATGAGCAAATTGAACATTGTATTGAGTATTATATGAGTGATGAAGAAAAAGCACAATATAGAAGAAAGAAAAAATTAGATAAATTAAATGAGTAAGTATAGAATTCTTAATTTTGATTATGCTCAATTATATCCTACCATAATGAGAGATTTCTCTAAAGATGATAAACTTATGAGAGAATTAAAAAGGATAAGATTAAGGTATCTTAGAATTGAAAAAATAAATAAATTAAATGAGAAAAATAATTAATTTTTGTGGAAATTGCCCATTTATGTTTTCTGAATATAATGATTATGAAGGGGAAGATTCAACAGTAGAATATTGCACATTAGCATTATTTTTAAAGAAAGAAGTAAATATAATATCACCACATGATGGGGGTGATATATATAAATCAGATGATTCACCTGAATGGTGTCCACTTAAAGAAGAAAAATTTGAGTTTGAATATAAAAAATATTCAACTAAAAGATTAAAAGAAATCAATGATGTAAAAGAAAAAATTATTAAATTGTCAACTGAAATGGATAATGATGATGATATTTTTCTTGAAGATGAAAGATACGATGAAATTAATAAACTAAATATTGAATTAGATAATTTGTATAATAGTGAAGATTTTAATATTGAAGATTTTAAAACTGAACTTAATAATAGTGTTAAAGAAATCAATGACCAATTAAATTCATTATTAAAAGATACTGATAAGTTAAATGATGTTTTTAATAATTTAGGTGATGATGAAGATTAAAATTAAGGCAGAAAAACAAGAAAATGGATTATGGGGAACACCTATATCTTGTTATATGATTGAAGAAACTCCAGACCAAGAAAATGAATTATTGTTTTCTGCTTTATTAATAGCATTATCTGAATGGTGGAAATCAAAAACATTTAAAGTTTATAATATAAGTAAACATGGGTTTATTGTTGATATTTTAGGTAGACTTTATTCTATATTTTATCGTAATTATTTTGTGATTGATTATACTCTTTATGAATTTAAAACTGGTAAAGAGCGAAGCAGATTTTTAAGAAAATATAAAATAGGAAAACTAAATGAAAAAACGTTGCATTTGTAAATATAAATATCGTA
>Ga0114918_10000299_pt1:0-2500 | contig 41827 bp, 30 predicted proteins | sample LantaG_FD_87015 | JGI IMG/M metagenome (GOLD analysis project Ga0114918, IMG submission 87015) | Deep subsurface microbial communities from Baltic Sea to uncover new lineages of life (NeLLi) - Landsort_02402 metaG | ecosystem: Environmental > Aquatic > Marine > Oceanic > Sediment...
ATTCAATATCTTTGTTATCGCCGCTGTCAACGTAGTCTTACCATGATCTACATGACCTATCGTGCCTATGTTCAAATGCGGCTTACTCCTGTCAAACTTCTCCTTTGCCATTATTTACCTCCTAATTTAAAGTATAAATGCCTAATTGGTTTTTTAATACATCATCCATTTTACTTTCAGACATTTCATCGTAATCACAAAATTCCATTGAATAGTTTGCCCTACCTTGACTTAAAGTCCTAAATGCAGTAGCATACCCAAACATATTAGAAAGTGGAACTAATCCATCGATTATATGTAAGGTATCTTTTTTTTCCATTTTAGTAATTTTACCTTCTCTTGAGTTAAAATCTCCAATAACTTCGCCAAGATACTCATCTTGAACTAAGATTTCAATTTTCATAATTGGTTCAAGTAAAATTGGTTTAGCTTTCCTAAAAGCGTTTTTGAAAGCCATTGAAGCAGCAATTTTAAATGCCAAATCAGTTGAATCTTCTTCATGCCATGAGCCATTAATTAAAGTAACTTCAACATTCATTATCGGATAACCTGCTAAAAGCCCCATTTTCATTGATTCTGCAACTCCTATCTCAATAGCTTTAAAAAAAATTTTAGGAATCACATTGTTTTTTATTTTTGTTTTAAATTTAAATTTCTCATTACCGTTAAATGGTGAAATCTCAAGGACAACATGCCCATACTGACCTTTTCCACCATTTTGTTTTATATATCTTTCCTCCCCTATAGCATTATGTCTGATAGTTTCATGATAAGAAACTCTGGGTTTCCCCATTTTTGTTCTTATCTTAAAATCTCTTTTAATCCTCTCCTGCACCACTTCCAAATGAAGTTCACCCATCCCAGAAACAATGTTTTGACCTGTGTTTTTATTGAATTTAACTTTTAAAGTAGGATCCTCAGAACTTAATTTATTAAGCACGATATCCAGCTTGTCATGATCAGAGGTAAGCTTAGGTTCAATTGTGGCTGAAATAACAGGTTCAGGGAAAGTAATTGTTTCAAGAATAATCTGTTGTCTTTCATCACACAGAGTATCTCCAGTTGAAATTTCATTCAAACCAACAGTGGCAGCAATATCTCCAGAATATACATTATCTACCTCTTCTCGTTTATTAGCATGCATTTTTAACAATTTTAAAATTTTAAATCTTTTTTTCTTATTACTATTGTAAATATAGTTTCCATTTTTTATAGTACCAGAATAAACCCTAAAAAAAGCAAGTTGCCCAACATGAGAATCAGTCAATATTTTAAAAACCAGAGCTGAAAATGGTTCAGCATCAGATAACTTTCTATGAACTTTTTTTCCATTTTTGGGGACATAGCCCACGATATCTCCCTTATCAAGAGGGGAAGGAAGATAATAAACAATTGCATCAAGTAAGTTCTGAACAGCCTTATTTTTAAAAGAAGAGCCCATTAATACAGGAACTACTTCCAGATCTAAGGTCATATTTCTTATAGTTCTATTAATCAATTCATCAGGAATATTTTTTTTCCCAAGAAATAATTCCATGATTTCCAAATTATTGTCAGCCAATGTTTCAATCAAATTTTCCCTGTAAATCTCTGCTTCATCCAAATATTTTTCAGGTATCTCTTTAATTTCATATTCAGTTCCAAGAAAATCACCACTATATTTGAAAGTTTTCATTAAAACTAAATCAATCACACCTTCAAAATCATTTTCAGTTCCAAGGGGCAATTGAAGTAATATGGTCTTTGTATCAAGCTTATCCTCAATTTGATTTATAACTTCACTGTAATCAGCCCCTATTCTATCCATTTTGTTTATATAAGCAATTTTAGGTATTTCATATTTAGAAGCTTGATACCAGACTTTTTCGGTCTGAGGTTCAACACCCTCAACCCCACTTAAAATAATAATCGCACCATCCAGAATTCTCAATGAACGTTCAACTTCAGCTGTAAAATCAACATGACCAGGTGTATCAATAATATTTATTTTATTATCTTTCCAATAACAAGTCGTAAAAGCAGAAGTGATTGTAATTCCCCTTTCCTGTTCCTGGTCCATATAATCCATAACAGCTGTGCCATTATGAACTTCACCCATTTTATACGTAACACCGGAATAATACAAAATTCTTTCTGTTGTAGTGGTCTTACCAGCATCTATATGTGCCATAAAACCAATATTACGAATTTTGTCAACCGGTACTCTTTCCATTTTACCATTTATAATGTGCAAAAGCTCTATTAGATTCAGCCATTTTATGTACTGTTTCTTTCCTTTTTATTGCTCCACCCTTATTATTATAAGCATCACTTATTTCACCAATCAATTTATCCTGGAATGATTTTCCACCTCTTTCTCTAGCATTCTGGGTAATCCAACGTATACCTAAAGTATATGACCTTTCCTTTCTAACATCCATTGGAACCTGATAGGTAGCTCCTCCAACTCTCCTTGACCTTGTTTCAACATGAGGTCTTACATTTTCAATTGCTTTCAAAA
>Ga0114918_10000299_pt1:7500-41827 | contig 41827 bp, 30 predicted proteins | sample LantaG_FD_87015 | JGI IMG/M metagenome (GOLD analysis project Ga0114918, IMG submission 87015) | Deep subsurface microbial communities from Baltic Sea to uncover new lineages of life (NeLLi) - Landsort_02402 metaG | ecosystem: Environmental > Aquatic > Marine > Oceanic > Sediment...
GTTAGCTTCGATCTAGCAAAAACTTGCAAAATCTAGTATCCATCGTTTACAGCTAGGACTACCAGGGTATCTAATCCTGTTTGCTCCCCTAGCTTTCGAGTCTCAGCGTCAGGAACAGTCCAGAAAGCCGCCTTCGCCTCTGGTGTTCTTCCCGATATCTACGCATTCCACCGCTACACCGGGAGTTCCACTTTCCTCTCCTGTCCTCAAGTTAAACAGTATCAAGGGCAATTCCTCAGTTAAGCTGAGGGATTTCACCCCTGACTTATTTAACCGCCTACACTCGCTTTACGCCCAATAAATCCGAGTAACGCTTGCCCCATACGTATTACCGCGGCTGCTGGCACGTATTTAGCCGGGGCTTCCTCTGGAAGTTAAGTCAAGTACAAATGATATTAGCATTCATACATTTAATCCTTCCTGACAGAGGTTTACGATTACGAGAACCTTCATCCCTCACGCGGCGTCGCTGCGTCAGGCTTTCGCCCATTGCGCAAAATTCCCCACTGCTGCCTCCCGTAGGAGTCTGGACCGTGTTCCAGTTCCAGTGTGGCCGATCAGCCTCTCAGCTCGGCTACCCATCAAAGCCTTGGTGGGCCATTACCCCACCAACAAGCTAATAGGACATAAGCTCGTCTTCAAGCAAGAGGTCCCGAAGGATCCCCCTCTTTTTTCACAATACTTGTGTATAGTGATGACATGCGGGATTAGCTCACCTTTCGGTAAGTTGTCCCCCACTTAAAGGTAGATTACCTATGCATTACTCACCCGTCTGCTACTCTACTCGCCCTCCGAAGAAGACTTTCACGTTCAACTTGCATGTGTTAGGCACGCCGCCAGCGTTCACTCTGAGCCAGGATCAAACTCTCCAGTTTAATATTATGAAAGGCCGAAGCCTCCCAAAATCAAATTTGGAAATTTTAATTATAATTATCACTCTTAGGATTTACTAAGACACTCACTCTACTCAGATTTCAAAGATCCTAATTCCCTCCACCGGAAGAAAATGTAAATCTTGTCCACCCTACTTTCGGACGAACAGTGGAAAGTATACTACACTTTATAAATTTGTCAACACCTAAAATGATTTTTTAAAAAAATAATCCTATAAAAAAAACAAATTATATCTTAAACTTTGTCAATATTAATATCAGGGATTTAGGTTAATTAACTACTTGATATTTAGAGTCAAATAGAATAAAATGATATTTATGAAAATAGTAGAAATTAAATTATGAAAAAATATAATTCTTTTAAAAATAGATTTAGATTTTGCATAATATCATTTTTTACATTAGTTTTTGTTATTTTAAATATTGTTATTATTGAATATATAGAATTATTTCTTTATTTATCGATTATAATTTTTATTATTACAATAATAGTAATGAATTTGATCATAAAAAAAGTCACTGATCCAATAAAAACAATAGCAGAAGGTTTTAAAATGATAAGCAGTGGGAATATGTCATTTAGAATTAATACTAACACGAATGATAAATTTGCCTTTTTAGCAAATAATTTTAATGAAATGAGCGGAACACTTGAAAACATGATAAAAGAGTTTGAAGAAACACAAAAAAACTTAGAAAAACAGGTAAAAGATCGTACAAGTAGTTTACAAGAAGCAAATAAAAAATTAGAAGAAGCTATGGCAGAAATAAAAAGAACTCAATTAAAAACAATCCAAATTGAAAAACAAAAATCTTTAACTGATATAGTTGCTGGATTTGCTCACGAGATTAATAATCCTTTGGGCGGGATTATGGGATATGTAGAATTAATTCAATTAAAAGATGACACATCACCTTACATAAAAGAAAAGTTAGCAAATATAAAAAAGCAAACTATTAGAATTAAAAATATAATAGATGATGTTAAACAAATAAATCCTGAAAGAGATCAAACTAAGTTTGAAATAGATCTATCAAATTTACTTGAAAAATTGCTAAAAATAAAGACAAATAAAAAAGAAAATCATCTAATACATTTTGAGAAACAATTTGCAGATAACAACATAATCGTTTTTGGAAATCATTTTGCTTTATGGCAAATATTTGAATATATTATTGATAATTCGATTGAAGCAATAAATGAAAAAACAACTGAGAATGGAAAAATAGAAATAATATTAAAAAAATCTATTGATAATACTCAATCAATAGTAGAAATAATTGATAATGGAGGTGGATTTAAAAACATTGAGAAAGCTTTTGATCCATTTTTTACAACAAAAAAAAGAACTCAAAAAAAGGGAATAGGATTATCTATAGCCTATAATTTAATCCAAGAACATAATGGAAATATTTTTATAAGTAATTATGAAAAAGGCGCAAAAGTAACAATTTATCTACCTTTAATTAATGAAAATAGACCAATTTCCAAAACATAATAGCTGGAGGATAAAATGTTAAGACAAATGAGAGAAAATTTTAAATCATTATCATGGACACTATGGATTGTCATAATTGTCTTTATTGGGGGTTTTATAATATTTAACCAGGGAGGATTAGGCAGTAAAAATCCAGGTGAAAGCAATACCACTATAGTCTCTATCAATGGAGAAAAAATAAGAGTAGATTTATTCAGAAAAAAACTATATCGAATTCTTGAAAACTACCAGCGTCAACTTAAAAATAATTTTAACAAATCCATAATAACACAGTTAAGATTACCAGAACAAATATTACAGAGTATTATAAATTCAAAAATAATCGAAAATGAAGCAAAAAAATTAAAACTCAGAATAATTAATCATGAATTAAAAGAAAAAATCGTAAATTACCCCGCTTTTCAAAGAGATGGAAAATTTATTGGAGTCAAAGAATACGAAAATCTTTTAGCCTACAATAGAATAAATATTAAAAGTTTTGAAGATGATTTAAAAAAAGAGATAATAGCAGAAAAACTAAAAGAAATAATAACCAGTGGCTTGATAATTGATAATGAAACTTTAGAAGAAAAATATAAAGAAGAAAAAGATATGGCTGAATTAGAATTTATTGTTTTAAAACCTGATCGAATTAAAACTAAAATTGAAGTAAATAAAAATGAATTAAAGCAATACTTCAGTGAAAATAGAGAAGAATTTAAAACTCTTGAAAAAAGACAAGGGACCATTATAGCATATGAATATGACACCTTTAAAAAAGATATTAAAATATCAAATAAAGAATTATATGATTATTTTAAGAAAAACAAAAAAATGTTCCTTACCCCTGAAAAAACAAAAATTTCTAGAATATTTACAAAATACAATAAACAAAATAGAGAAGAAAAATTAAAATACGCTGAAGAATTAAACGAAAAACTAAACAAAGAAAATTTTTCCATAAAAGCAAAAGAATTCTCTCAGGATGATAAGGCTGGAAATGGAGGAGACTGGGGTTTATGGCAATGGAAAAACTTTACTACACAGGAGCTAAGTGTTATTGAACGTCTCAAAGCAAACCAGATATCTTCTCCAATCGACACACTAACAGGATTCTCAATTATTTATATCTCTGAAAAAATCCCAGAGAACCAACAAACATTTGAAACAGCAAAAAAGAAGATAAAGGATATAATTGAAAGAGAAAAATTAATCAACCTTGTAAAGGATAAATTGGGGGGAATCTATGCAAAATTAAAAAATAAAACAAATATTAAAGATAAAGTAAAGGAACTCGGCATAAAAATAATTGAAACTGAAGCTTTATCAAATGGACAATCTATTAAAAACTTAGATGAAGTTGGTTATATCTCAAGAAAATTATTTACTTTAAATAAAAACGAAACAACTTTCCCAGTTGAATTTATAAAAGGAATTGCAATTGTGCAATTATCAAAAATAATAGAGCCTGAATTTGAGAAATTTGAAAATATAAAAGAAAAAGTGCAAGAAAAAATAACACACATAAAAAAAATGAATCTATTAATAGAAAATGCTAAAGAAATATCAAATACATTAAACAATCCAAATATGAAAGAAAATTTAAAAGAAAAATTTCTAAAGGAAAATAATTTAAGCTCAAATAACTTCACATATAAAAGGGGAAACAAGTTATCTTTCCTCCCACAAAAAAATAAACTTGATGACTTTATCTTCTCTTTAGATTTAGATAAATACTCAAAACCAATAGGATATCAATCAGAAGTTGTCATTTTAAAGATAAAAAATAAAAAAATAACCAGTAAATATGACTTTGAAATTGATAAGATAGAATTTTACACAAAAAAGAAGAAAGAACTTAAAAACAATTTCTTTACTACCTATATACTAAACAAAAGAGAAGATTATAAAATTTCATTCAATCAAGAATTATACACTGAGGTAAAGGAGCAAGTACTCTCAAAATTTAAATAGAAAAACAACAAATGATAAAGAATAAAAAACATAAAAAGAAAAAAAGACTTAGAATCACAAACAAAGAAAATAAACTTGTTAATTTTGTAAATAAACAATATAATGATAGTTAATGAAGTATATTATATTTAGCGACATTCACAGTAACTTAGAAGCTTTTGGGAAATTTTTAACTCTAAAAAGGGTCGAAACTGGAGATAAATTGTTATTCTTAGGAGATCTTGTAGGATATGGTTCAAATCCAGATGAAGTAATAAATTTATTTAAAAAATTGAAAAATACATATAGTGTTAGAGGCAACCATGATAAAGTTGTTGCTGAGATTGAATCCTCATCTTTTTTTAATCCAGTTGCTGCTTTTTCTGCAGAATGGAATAAGAACCGAATTATAGAGAATAATAAGAAATTTTTAAAAAATTTAAAAAAAGGACCGATAATTGTTGATCATTTTATCACTATTTGTCATGGATCAACTTTTGATGAAGACTATTATGTATTCTCAGTATTTGAAGCTAAGGAATCATTTAAGTTCATGACCACATCAATCGGATTTTTCGGGCACACTCATTTTCCTATTATTTACTTACTCAGAAATGGGAGAATAGACACTGTACCTTTAACTAAAAACACAAAGATAAGACTTGACCCAAACACCAAATACTTAATAAATCCAGGTTCAATTGGTCAACCAAGAGACAAAAATCCAAATTCAAGCTTTATAATCCTAGACTCATCCAAAAAGGAGATAATTTTTCAAAGGTATACATATAATATAAAAAAAACACAAAAAAAAATAAGAGACGCAGGACTTCCAGAAATGCTTGCAAGTCGTCTGGAAACCGGCGTATAAAGAGGGAGGCTTAAAATGCCTGATGAGAAGGTAAAAAAATTTATTGACTCAATACTAAACAAAAAGATGAGTTTAATCATTTCAAAAATAAACTCATTGAAAAACGAAATAGAAACCAATTTAAAGAATATAACACAATCAGATGACTTTTTCACATACGAAATACCAAAATATCTAGAAACAAAAGAAGAGAATATTGAAGGAGAAAAAATCAGTCTACTGCATAGATATACATTGAAAATTTCAACTTCTACAAATCAAATAAATTTGATTGACAATTTATTAGAAGGAATAAATCTTTTTTGCAATAGAGCTGCCCTATTTTTATTACGAGATGATAAATTTGTAGGATGGGGTGGCATAGGATTTTCAAATAAGAATGGCGAAATTGGAAATAATGATGTAAAAAAAATATTCCTTTCATTCTCTGCAAACACAATTTTCAGATATATTATAAACAACAAAAAAAAATATTCTGGAAAAGCTTTATCCCAACCAGATGACCATCTTATATATAGCAGATTTGGTGGGGAAAAACCCAACAAAATATTCGTGTCACCTTTTTATGTAAATGGGAAACCTCAAGCAGTAATTTATACAGATTCTTTTGGATATAAAGAAATTGAAGAAAAAACAATTGAGGTTATTTCAACAATTGGAGAGATGAGCCTTAACTTATTCCCTTTCAGACAAAAACTCCTTGCAAGAGTAAAAACTAAAGAATTCTCAGAAGAACCCGAAAAAGAGCAAATCGATCTTAGAGAACCCATATATGAAGATTTCTTCCATTCAACAAAGAAAAACGATCCTGAACGAAAAGCAAGAGTAATAATAAATGATTTGGTATTATATAATGAATTAACTATTGATGAAGCCAGAAAAAGTAAAAATCTATACAAAAGTCTACACGATGCAATATTACAAGCAAAAGAGGAATACTTGAAAAAATTTAATGACATCTCAATATTTGAAAAACAGCTTATTAAAATACTGGCAAATGGAGACAAAGAAGCATTAAGAGGCTATCCATTTGAAACTCTTTTTTAGAAACAATACTTTAAAAAAATTATTTATAATAGAAATAGTTTTGATATTTTCAATATTTTCTTCTCTTATAATATTAAATATTATACAAATTACGAAAAAAAATAATTATCAAACAATACTTATTAACAAACATCTTTTTAAGAATTACAGAATTTTAAACTCATTTTTAAAAATCAGAAGTTCTTTTGATTTAAACGAGAATGATACAAGTAATATAAAAAATCCTCTTATTAATGATGTATTTAAAATTAAAACCGCAGAATCTTTTCTTGAAAAACAAAAATATAGCCAAATACCTGATTTATTTAACAATTTAGATAATAAACACTTTTATATTTCAAAAAGAAAATTTGAGTTGCATTTGAAATATCTTTATGCACAGAAAAAGTACAAGCATATAATTAAATTATTAAGCTCAAACTCAATTGACAATTTTGATATTAAAATAATTTTAATTAATAGTTTGATAAAAACAAAAAATGTATCAAAAGCATTTAAGATTTTCAAGGATATGTTCAAATATTACAAATTGAAAGATTTCATAAACATACTACCAAAAAATCATCTAACTTCATTTCTTAGAAAGCTCGATTATGATTATTGGTTTAAAAAATTCACCTATCTTGCAGAGCGCAACCAATTTTCAGAGATATTTAAAGAAATGAGCCATATAAAGTCTCCTCAGTTAATAAACCTATTTTATGCTGAATATTATTACAAAAAGAAAAAATACAGCAGAGCAAAAAATAGATTAAAAAAGATAGAATCAAAAAGATTAATTAACCATAGAAAAAAAATAGAAATAAAAATTGATATAAGACTGAATAATCATAAAGATATACTAAAAAAAATAGATGATTTAAAAAATGATAGAGAAGTCTACCCTGAACTCTTATTTAATTCAGCTAGCATATTTCTTTTAAAAAATGAACTTGACCTTTCAACAAAATTATTTGATAAATACATTAATCTAAAAAACCCTGAAAACCCAAAGTTTTGGAAAGCTTTATGGCTTTTGGCATGGGTTAATTTCAAGCAGAATAATAAAAATCTATCAATAGAATATTTTGAAAAAGGAACTCATTCGAAAATCACTTCATACTGGATTGCAAATGAATTCTGGTTAGGGGAATTAAAAAAAACAAAATCTAAGAAGCTCGAGAAATATCCATTTTCTTATTATTTTGTGAAAATATTTAATAACAATAATAAAAATAAATTTGAAACTAACAATATTTCCTTACACCACAAGTTAGGTGCTTTTACTAACCTTATAAATGAAGAACAGAGTGATTTTTTCAACAAAATAATAAAAGAGCTAAAAATATTGCTAAGATACAATTTAATTGACGAATCTTTCGATTTGATAGATCTGGCAAGTAAAGAAAAACAATTAAGTTATTCAGACAATAATATGTTAAGTATTATAAAATCATTAATCTATCTAAAACAGGAAAATTTTTACAAATCATTTGTTACATTCAAAAACAATATCGATTGTTACCAATCAATTATTTTACCAAAATTCTTGAAAGAGATTTACTTGCCAATAAAATATAAAACCCTGATCATGAAATACAGCAACATTAACAAAATAGACCCTTATCTTGTTTTAGCACTTATCAGAGAAGAGAGTTTCTTTAGAGCAAATATAAAATCTACTTCCAATGCTTATGGTTTAATGCAATTAATTCCAGATACAGCTAAAAGACTTGCATCAAAATACAAAATAAAATTATCCAGAGGAGACCTCATAAACCCTGAAATTAACATAAGATTTGGAACTGAATATTTGAGGATTTTATCAAACAAATATAAAGGAAAACTGCATTTAGTTTTAGCTGCTTATAATGCTGGTGATCATAGAGTCAATAAGTGGATTGCAGAATTTAAAAATCCTTCTGATAATATTTTCATTGAGATGATCCCATTTTCTGAAACAAGAAATTATGTTAAAAATGTCCTAAGAAACTATTTCTATTACAAATACTATTACAAAGGTGAGTTCGTCCAGATTATTAGTGCAGACACGTAGGTCTGCCCTAACTAAAAAATCACCATTAATGGTTTATGCTCTCCTATATCGTAAACGGTTTATCGGTTGATACTTGGGTGTTATTTTTTTCAATATAAACCGGATAACTTCCGGGAGGAATAGAAGGGACAACAACCTGAATCATTTGGTCTGCCCATGACACAACAGTGGCCTCAGTCGTACCGAATTTTACCTTCAGTGACCCCTGGGTTGCTCCAAATCCGATACCACCAATCTGGATGGTTGAACCGGGACTACCTGCCATCGGAGAAAGCCCAGTCACATCCATCTTTATAAAAATAGATACAATATTTGATATTCTTACCCCGCTTTGTTTAATATATACATTATGGGTTTGTGCATAGGGGAAAACATGGGGGAGTGCCATAATAATGCGATCGGGCAGCCACTCTTCCACACTGCTTGCATCCAGCGAAATGGGACCCACCTGAACCCTTTTGATTCCAATTGAACTGCCGAATCCAGAACCCCCGATGCCCAGTTCTTCCGTGCCTCCGCCACTGCTCCAAAAATGGATTTGACCGATACCTGAAATCGTTATCCAAAGTTTTTTTGGTGCGGTTTTACATCTTAATGCCCTATGCCCCAACGAATTGTTTGTTTCAACTCGCTCTTTCACATCATTGTGCAGATCAACAACAGCCTTGACCTGAATGGGGGTGGCTCCAACCACGTAGCGTGAAATGTAGGTGGCTACTCCACCCGGTTGCTGCAGATTCCTCTGGGGATCAAATTTCCAAATACTCTGTCCACCCCATCCCTTTCCATTGATGTACACATACACACCTGCACTTTTGGGATGATGTTTGGTGTAAACATAATCGGGCAGAATACCAGGTCCTTTATTCTGCACCACCACAGCCAGATGACATTTTCTGTCAACCGTGATCTTTTTAACGGTTAAATCGGGTAACCGGGCATCCAGACTCCCGGAAAACATTAAAAAACTGACCACAAAGATAAATGTGATCAAAAATGTAACTTTTTTCATTTACTCCTCCTTAATTTTTCTTTTGTACTATTATATAAAACTTTTTAAAAAATATCTCATTTGAATTATAACATTTTAAATGAAAACAATTGGATACAAGCCTACACATATGACAATTTTAAATGACATAGCAATTTTTATAATTGAAAAAATTTTGGTCTCAATATATAATAGTGATATGGGAAATATAAAATTTTTATTAGCAAATTTTATTGATGAATTTAATCAATCAGATATAAATAAAAAAATCGAATTGGTTAAATCTTTTCCCTTTCCAAAAATAACAAATAAAAAATATGCGGCATACATCTCGGCAACTGTTGAAGAATTATGTTACAGGAGCAACCTGAATATACCTGATTGGGTTTTTAAAAAAAAATATTGTTTAAAAGAACCCTTTTTTGTTGGAGGATTTGAATCTTTAAAAGCCTTTTTAATTGTTGAAAGTCCATTACCTTTTAGAAGAAGAAACATATTTGTCTCAGAAAATGTTTTAAAAAGAGTATGAACACACTATCAGAAAAAGAAATATTAAAATATTTAAGGGAACTCTCAAATAAATTGGGTAAAAAGAATTTAAAAGGAGAAATTCTTTTGTTTGGCGGTGCAGCAATGGTTCTGGCCTTCAATGCAAGACCAGCCACAAAGGATGTAGACGCAATATTTCATCCAAAGAACGAAATTTATGAGATTAGTAAAGAAATTGCCAGAAAATACTATCCTAAAAACCAAATCCCTCAAAAAACATTTTTTGCAATTGATGAAATTTTACAAAATATATTAAAATAAATGGAAGATAAAAAAATTAAGGTAGGTATATTATTTGGTGGAAAATCTGCTGAGCATGAAATATCACTAATATCTACAAAAACTGTTTATAAGCACATTGATAAAATAAAATTCAAACCCGTTTTAATATATATAAACAAAAAAGGTGCATGGAGCCATATAAGTAAAGAAGAGTTTGAAAATAATGATTTTATTAATAAAAGTTATGCATCCTTTTTACCATGGGAGAACAATATAACAAATAAATTAGATATTGATATTTATTTTCCAGTTCTTCATGGCCCAAATTGTGAGGATGGCAAATTACAGAGCTTGCTTGAATTGTCAGAAAAACCATATGTAGGAGCCAATAGTCTTTCATCCTCTATTGCAATGGATAAAGTTATATCAAAAATACTATTCAAAAACGCTGGTTTAAACACTCCCGACTTTTTATTCTTTACATATAATGATCATTTAAAAATAAAAGATATGATCTTAAAAAAATTGAATTACCCAGTATTTATTAAACCATGCTCACTTGGCTCTTCTGTGGGAATATCAAAAGTAAATGAAGAAGAGGAGCTAAAATCAGCAATAGACGTGGCTTTCAAATATGATAAAAAAATAATAATTGAAAAAGCCATAAATGCAAGAGAAATTGAAATTGCAGTAATGGGAAATGATAATATAAAAATATCAAAACCAGGGGAATTGATTCCTTTTAATAAATTCTATGATTATGAGGACAAATATGTTCTGGGAAAAACAAAATTTAAAATCCCCACAATATTGAGTGACAAACTTAAAAAAGAAATAAAGAAAATGGCAAAAAAAGCATATGAGTCTTTATTTCTAAATGGAATGGCAAGAATTGATTTTTTTATCGAAAAAAATACAGAAGAGCTATTTATTAATGAAATCAACACTATTCCTGGGTTTACTGAAATAAGCATGTTTCCAAAATTATGGGAATATGAAGGAATAGGTTTTACTGATTTAATAACAAAACTCATTGAATATGGATTTGATTATCATAGAAAACAGAAATGAAAATTTTAGCAATTGATTTTGGTCAAAGAAGAATGGGGTTTGCAATAGGAGATACATCAATTAAAAGTGCAGTACCCATTGATCAGATAAATAGAAAAGATTTGAAACTGGATATAGATCATATAAAAAATATAATTTATGAATATGATATAAACAAAATCATTCTTGGATATCCCCTAAATATGGATGGAACTAAAAGCCAAATCACAGAAAAAGTAGAAAACTTCTCTAAACTATTAAGAAAAAAAATTCCTGAAATAGATATTGAATTCACAGATGAGAGATTAACGAGTTTTGAAGCAGAAGAAATACTAAAGCCTCATAAACCAACTTATAAAAAGAGAAAAGGAATCCTTGATTCAATTTCAGCTTTAATTATCTTAAAAACCTTTATGGAGAAAAATGAAAAGCAATAGAAAAAAATCTAATAAAGCATATATTAAAAACCTCTTTTTTATTTTCTTTACAATATTTATTATATTTTTACTGATATTCGGAATCAATTTCTATAAAAAAGTCTTGAAACCCTATAAAGGGTATGAAAACACAATAATAGTAGAAATTGAAAGGGGATCTTCTGTATCTTCAATAGCAAAATTACTCCAACAAAAAAAGATAATTACAAGCTATTTTTATTTTAAACTCTATTACAGACTATTTTTCAAAGAGTACAAATTGAAATCTGGTGAATATCAATTTGATCATCCCATGACAATGAAACAGGTAATTAAAAAGCTTAATAAAGGTAAAGCGATTCTTTATAAAATCACAATCAAGGAGGGAATGATAATAGAAGAAATAGCTGAATTTCTTAGTACAAAATTAAATATTGACCATTACAACTTTATAAGAGAAGCTCAAAATGTAAATTTAATACAAGATATAGATTCAAAAGCACATGATCTTGAAGGTTACCTGTTTCCAGACACATATTTTGTAAGAAAGAACATCACAGCTCAGGAATTTATTAAATTAATGGTAACTAAATTTAGAAAAAATTTTTCAAATTCAATGCATTGGAGAGCCAAAGATATCAAATTAACTTTAAGAGAAGTAATTACTCTTGCTTCCTTAATTGAAAAGGAGACTTCATCAAAAGATGAAAGATTTCTCATATCTTCTGTCTTTCACAATAGGTTGAAATTCGGCATGCCTATGGGGTGCGATCCAACTATTATTTATGCATTAAAAAAGGAAAACAAATATAATGGAAAGTTGGGATGGAAAGAATTAAAATATGATTCTCCATACAACACAAGGTTATACAAAGGGCTTCCACCAGGACCAATATGCAGTCCAGGTCTTTATTCAATAGAAGCAGCACTTTTCCCGGTAAACACAAAGTATTTATATTTTGTAGCAAAGGATTCAAAAAATCACCACTTTTCAAGATCCTTAAAAGAACACAATTGGGCAGTAAAAAAATATATAATTGATCAAAAAAAATAAACAGGAGCAAATAAAATTCATCATTACTGCAGAAAGAATTTTTATTTTCTAACAAAAATAAATGAAAAATAAAATCATTAAAATATCAGCAATCATAGGCATACTGATGCTGGTTTATATAATATACATAATAGGCCCGGAACATATATTAAAAAACATAAAAAACATCAGTCTGATAAATTTTACAATTCTATGTGCTTTAAGAATATTATATTGGCTTCTAAGAACAATAAACTGGAAAACTATTATTAATAAATATGGAGAGAATTTATCATTATCTCATCTGTTTTTTGCAAGGATGAGTGGACATTCGGTCAGCCAGCTGACTCCATCTTCACAAATGGGAAGTGAAGCAACACGTATTTTAATGACTAATGCATCAACCAGAAAAGTATCAATCGCATCGATCATACTCGATAAGACTATTGAGTTATTTTCCGTTGTATCTCTCACTGCAATCGGAGTCATCGTCGCATTCAATCATATATCTCTCCCACAAAAACTAAAATTATTTTTTATTCTTGCTATAATAACTTTTATATCTTTTATTCTATTCATATTTTTCAAACAAAAAAGAGGAATTCTATCCTGGATAGTGAATTTACTCGATAAATTTAAATTCAAAATTAAATTTATTGAAAAGAACAGGGAAAAATTAAGGGAAACGGATGAGTTTGTTTTAGAATTCTATAAAAAACATAAAAGCACTTTCTTAAAGGTTTTTTTTCTTTATATCCTTTTGATTTTTTTATGGATCACTGAGATTCATTTAACTCTTAAATTTATTGGCATTGAAAATATATCCTTTATAGATAGTTTTATAATTACAACTCTCGGGAATATTGCACTCATATTTCCATTTATACCGGGATCAATCGGTGTTTACGAAGCAACATATGTAGGGTTATGTGCATTAGTGGGAATCAGTGCTGATATAGCCATAACCATGGTATTTATCAGGCGAATTATTGCACTTGCCTTAGCAGGATTTGGTTTACTCGCCATGTGGAGACTCGGAAATTTAAAAAAAAGATCAGGCAATTGAAAATCAGTAAGATATATTTCTAACTCTTTTTAATTCCAAATCTCAAAAATTGGATAATTCTTAATATATTAACAGTTAACGTTACTGCAAGCCCAATATAAATACAAATATCAAGCCTGTTAAAAACGGAGAACAAAAATATCAAAAAAATCATTACTGCTCTCGATTCACCGGTATCTCCTTTCTCTTCGGATCTAAGATAACTTTTTATCAGGTAAAATATATTTACCTGTAAGAGATAAAATCCCGATCCCAGCAACCCTAAAAATAACAGAATAGAGGAATTAAAATATGAAGCACTCCCAATTGATAGCGCTGCTAAATTAAAAAAATCCAAGATCCTGTCAAACATGAGATCAAGATAAGAACCGAAACGACTTATCTCTCCTCTTGAACGTGCAAGCATCCCGTCAGCTCCATCAATAATGGATGAAGACTGGAATAAAATTCCACCGATAATAAAATATCGATATTCCCCTAAAGAATAGAAAAAAGCTCCAAGCAGTCCCACAAAGAATGAAAAATATGTTATATGATCAGGCGATATCCTGGTATTGTAAACCATTTTTACAATAATTCCTGCAATAGGTCGATTTAAATATTTATTCACAAATTCTATCTTTCCGTTGACAAAGTCTGTTGAAGGCTTTTTCATGGATCTATTATATTCAAAATGTTTATTTACAGGTTTTGATTTTTTCATATTTCTAATACTCTGATCTAAAGATCAAAATAATATTCAAGTCCAGTATGATGAATTAATTCTTCATTCATAAGATACCTTAGTGTGTTTTCCAGTTTACTCCTCTGTACAAACAGATCATTTTCAGGATAAATCCCTTCCTTTACCATGGGGCTCTTAAAATAAAAAGAGAGCCACTCTGAAATTCCATACATACCTGCCCTTTGAGCAAAGTCGGAAAACAGAATCAGGTCAAGCATAACAGGTGCTGCCAATATTGAATCTCTGCACAAAAAATTTATTTTTATTTCCATTGGATAATCCATCCATCCGAATATATCTATATTGTCCCAGGATTCCTTATTATCTCTGCGGGGTGGATAGTAATTAATCCTGACCTTATGGTATAGGTCCTTATATAATTCAGGATAATCATCTGGTTTTAGTATTGTATCAAGTACACCGAGCTTTGAGATCTCTTTTGACCTGAAAGAATCGGGATCATCAAGGACCTCACCATCTCTGTTCCCCAGAATATTTGTCGAAAACCATCCGGATATTCCCAGCATCCTGGCCTGAAGCCCCGGGGCGATAATGGTCTTCATCAAAGTCTGGCCTGTCTTAAAATCTTTCCCCGCAACAGGTACCCTGTTCATCTCTGCAAGTTCCAATAATGCCGGGCAATCAACCGTAATATGGGGGGCTCCGTTAATAAACGGAATTTTCATTTTCAGAGCAGCATATGCATATATCTGGCTTGGAGTGATTGCAGGATTATTATCCATGAGGCCATCTTCAAATTGCTTAATACTGTAATGAACTTTTGATATTTGGATATAGGCTTCCGTAGAGGCAGCCCAACATATTACAACCCTGCTTAAATTATTCTCTGTTTTAAAATTATCAATATCACTCATTAATTGTTGAGCCAGGTCCATTTTATTCTTTCCCTTTTTAACATGTGTTCCATTCAATCTTTTAACATAATTTTTTTCAAAAACAGCTTTCATTGGAATAATATTTTCTAATTCTTCTTTAACAAATTCGATATCAGCATGTTTTAATACTTTAGCTTTCTGAGCAGCATGGTAAGCATTATCGGGATAAATATCCCATCCTCCAAATACAAGATCATCAATATCTGTTAATGGAACAAATTCTTTAATTGGAACAATTCTTTTTTCCGTACGTTTCCCTAATCTGATCTTCCCTGTCTGGGTAACCGATCCTATCAATCTGGCGGATTTCTTTCTGGCTGAAAAAATTCCGGCCAGTAAAGTAGTTGTTACAGCTCCGATACCCGGTATCAGTACACCAAGTTTGCCCTCTGGCTGTAATATATCTTTACCTCTTTTTACCTGTTTCAATTCACTCCTCCTATATATTCAAATTATTTTAAATAATCCTGGGTCAATCAAACTATTATAAACTAATTTTTATTAAAATTAAAATTTTTTGCCTTAGAAAAAGAATTTTCATCATCAATATCTATCCAAAATTTATCTCCAATATCAAAAATGAGGGCCTTGTTTTTAAAAGCCAAATCACGGATCCCTCCTGAGAGAGACTCATCTCCATCTGATATACTATCCTTCAAAGCATCAAAGATAATGGGGGAACAAAAGAATATTCCGGTATCAAAACAATTGTATCTGTTAAGGGATTTCCCAATATTGACTATCTTCCCGTCTTCTTCATATACTTTTGTAACATCATCGAGATCAACGAAAGAATTATCGACAATTTTTTTGTCAACAGCTAATTTTATTTCGTCATCCTTTATACCATCCAGAATTAGCTTTTTTAGAATATCCGGGTCGAATATGTGATCTGACATTAATAAAATAAACTGGTCATTTATAATTTTATCAGCACTGTATACCGATAATCCATTGCCTCTTTCCCATTGAGAATTATTAATAAACTTAATGAAAACGGGATGTTTCCCTGAAAAATCAATTAATCTCTTTTTGATTTTGTCACCTCTAAAACCGGTTACTATATAGAACTCGGTTATCCCAGTTTCCATGACAGAAAGTATTACATGCTCAATAAGTGGGATTCCATTCAGTTTCAGCAATGGCTTAGAATCACAGATATCTTTTACTCGAGAACCTCTCCCTGCTGCTATTATCATACATTTCATATAAAAATATTATAACACAAACCCTCTCCAAATAACCAGCATTTAAAATAAAATCAGGAAATAATAAAAAAAAATTTTTTATTGAAAAACTTACCTTTTTTTATTAGAATATATCTATGAACACAAAAAAATTTAATAATAAAGGTTCAATAAAAAAGTCTAATTGTATACCATATCTTACGGAAAAATATGATGTAATCAAAAAATATCTAATAAAAAACAATAACCTGTCTATGATTCTTATTGATGCATCAAAAACCAACGATATCAAATTTCATTATGGGAGCAATGTTTATAAAGATACTTTACTTGCCTTAAAAAAAATCATCTCTGAGATAAGAGGAAAACAAATAAGAAAAGATGATATTATTACAATAAATTATAAGAAAGGAGACCAATTTTATATCTTTCTTTCAAAAAAAAGAGATGAGAAATCTTTTAAAACCAGTAATATTGAAAATACTGCTTTTCGAATACATTCTTACATAAATAAAAATATATGCCAAACAACAAGCTTATCAATGAAGAAATGGCTAAAAATCAATGTTGGCTATGCAACCACAATATACAACCCTTTAAAAGAAGGAAAATTCCAGCTTGATAAACTAATCGAAGATGCCAAAGTTATGGCAAATTATCAAGAATATAAATCCAATATAAGAGAAAAGGAAAATTTACAGGAATTAATAATAAAGCAACAAATACATACAGTCTTCCAACCAATCGTTGAGCTAAACACATATAAAATAATTGGTTATGAAGCTCTAAGCCGTGGGCCAAAAGGTACAGAGTTTGAAAATCCTTACACGCTCTTTAATATAGCAAAAAAAACAGGAATCTTATTTGAGTTAGATCGCATTTGCCGTAAGCAAACTTTTACAAATACTATAGGTATTGGGAAAAATAAAAAATTATTCATCAATATATTACCTGTTTCAATTCAAGATCCAGAATTTAAAGGTAAATTTCTAAAAAACATTCTCAATAATATAAAACTAACTCCACATAGTATTGTACTTGAAATATCAGAGCAACATGCAATAGAAAATCTTTCCGTTTTTAAAAGAGAATCAAAATATTACACAGATTTAGGTTTTGCAATTGCTATTGATGACACTGGCACAGGATATTCTAATCTTAAAGCTTTATGTGAATTGAAATTAGATTATATTAAGTTGGATATTTCTCTTATACATGATTTAAATAAAAATATAATAAAACAAGAAATCGTTAAATCTTTAATCAATATTGCTAACAATATTAAATCATCAATTATTGCAGAAGGTATAGAAACAAAAACGGAATTAAAAACCTTATTGGATTTAGGTGTCCCTTATGGACAGGGCTTCTTATTTGCCAGACCTTCATCACCTTTTCCTGAAATCAATAAATTTTAATTATCTAAATATTAAACAAAAGAAATCCAAATATAAAAATATTAAATACTCAAAATATTCAATATTTGTAAAAAAACACGATTATTGTTGAAATTAAATTCAATATTCTATAAGATGTTCTCATAAATCTAAAAAATGTTTGAGGAGGAAACATGAAAAGATTATTTTCAGTTTTAACAATTATTAGTTTATTCTTAATCTTGAGTGCTTGTGGAGGAGTTGATACTCCAAAATCAGTAATGAATGATTACTTTAATGTACTGGAAGATTACCTGAATGGTATGGAAAAAGCTGACAGTGCAGATGATATTGTTGGTGTTATTGAGACATTTTCAAACAAAATGAAAGCACTTTCTCCAAGGATGAAAGCAATTATGGAGAAACATCCCGAATTGAAAGGCATGAAGGGAGGAAAATTACCAGAAGAATATAAAGAACTTAATGATAGGATGCAGAAGATGATGCCCAGGATGATGGGAATTTTTGGTAAAATGATGAAATACGGTAATGATCCAAAAGTAAAAGAAGCACAGAAAAAATTTCAAGAAGCTATGTCTTCTTTTGAATAAAAACTTTTATTTTTAAAGTAACAAAATGATTTATAAGGGCAGGATTCAGTCCTGCCCTATAAATATGAAATAACAATAAATGACCATTACAGAAAGGCATTTGCAACAAAAAGCTTTAATTTCGAGGTTAAATAAAATATTATATTTTAGTCAATCTTTGCACGTTTAGAATCCCAGTAAAGATAAAATAGAAGTAAAAGAAACATAACAAATCCAAGAATTTCAGCTCCAGAAGATTCTGACCATGCTAAAGTACCAATTGCCTTCATTATTGTCCAGTCATCAGCTATAAAAGTCTTCCCAATAAATACTATTGAAGCGGCTAAAACTCCCATAATTGCACCACCTGCAATAAAACCAGATGCGATTAAAGTACCACGCTCTTTTCGTACAGATTGTAATGACTTATCTTTTGTACTCTTGGCAACTAAATGTGCAATAATACCTCCTGCAAGGATAGGAGTATTTAGATATAAAGGCAGGTACATTCCAAGGGCAAATGCAAGGGGAGGAACCCCGAGTAATTCGAGAACTATTGCCAATATCACACCTGCCATATATAACAACCATGGTGCAGGTTGACCTGTCATTAAAGGTTTTAAAACAGCGGCCATTGCAGATGCCTGAGGTGCTTCAAGCCCACCTGGGCCAAACCCATAAGTCTTATATAGCATTAAAATAACCAACCCAACTGAAGCAGCAGCCAGGAATGTCCCAAGGAATTTATATCTCTCTTGATTTCTTGGAGTAGTGCCAAGCCAATAACCAATTTTCAAATCAGTGATAAATCCCCCTGCCATCGATAATGCAGTACACACAACACCTCCAATCAATAAAGCAGCAAGCATACCTTGATTACCCTTTAAACCTATTGAAACAAGGATAACTGAAGATATTATCAAAGTCATAAGAGTCATACCTGAAACCGGATTTGTGCCAACAATAGCAATAGCGCGTGCTGCAACAGTCGTAAAAAGAAATGAAATCACAACAACAATTCCCAACCCAACCAGGGCATGTATTAAATTACCATGCAAAACCAAAATAAGGAAAAATGCAAAAATACCTAAAATAGAAGCAAGTATTAATATTACATTCCACTTCATGCTAATATCTCTCTGCAGCCTACCTTTCTGAACTTTTTGTTCTGTTTTATCTTGTCCCCTTCCAGATAGCTCTTTACCAGCCAGTTTAAAGGCTCCTATAATAATCTTACGAGATTTTATAATTCCAATAATACCTGCAGCTGCAATACCACCTATGCCAATGTGTCTTACATATTCAGTAAAAATATCTCCAGGGAGCATTTGAGATATAGGTAGAGCTGCATTTAAAATCGGGCCCGGGATAAACTTACCAATATGAAATATAGCAGGAATAAAAACCCACCACGAAAGAAAAGAACCGCATGCTATTATCAATGCATATTTCAAACCAACTATATAACCAAGTCCCATAACAGCTGCACCAATATTTACATTGAATTCAAGCTTTACAGAATTAGCTAATTGTTTTCCCCATGAAAATACCCTTGTGGAAACCACCTCTTTCCATAAGCCAAATCCAGAAACCAGGAAATCATACAAACCACCTACTATTAAAGCATTAACAAGGATCTTAGCCTGTTTACCACCCGATTCCCCGGCAACCAACACTTCAGATGTGGCAGTTGCCTCTGGAAAAGGAAATTCTCCATGCATATCTGATACAAAATATTTTCTAAATGGGATTAAAAAAAGTATACCTAAAAAGCCACCAAATAAAGAAGCCAGAAAAATTTGAAAAAATGATGCTTCAATGCCCAATATGTATAGCCCTGGTATTGTAAATATAGCACCTGCAACCACAACACCTGAACTAGCTCCAATTGATTGAATAATCACATTTTCAGAAAGAGCATTTTTCCTTTTTGTAACATAAGAAAACCCAACTGCAAGAATTGCGATTGGTATTGCAGCTTCAAAAACCTGTCCGATTTTTAAGCCTAAATATGCCGCTGCTGCAGAAAAAAGAACAGCATAAAACATTCCCCATAGAACTGAATATTTTGTTATTTCTGGAAGGGGAAACTCTGAAGGAACAACGGATAAATATTTTTCTCCAGGTTTCAATTTTCTGTATGCATTCTCTGGTAATCCATCTTCTCTCATATAAGGTTTTTCTTGTACTCCATTATCCATATTTATATACCCTCCTTTTTAGAAAATTTGATATAAATAAATTGATTTTTACGTATACTTTTGTAAGCATTTTTTATTTTACTTAATTATAAAAAATAAAACAAGAAAATTACTTTGTGTTTTTTATTTTCTTCTTATTGTTAAAATTAACCATAAATTAAATTGTTAAAATTAATTAAATATGATACAATTTTGAATCTTTATTATTAAAAAAGAGGAGGAAAAAATGTTAAAAAAAATTATAATAATAAGCATAATTCTTACATTCTTCATTTCATGCCAGGCAGCAAAAAATATAGAAACATTCCAAAATTTCTCTAATGACTATAAAACAATTCAAAAAAAACACTCTGAAAAAGTTAAAAAAATAAAATCTAGAAAAGAATATATGAGTTTTTTACAAGAGAAAAAAAAAGATTTAGAAGAGCTATTAAAAAAATACGAAAATAGTCCATCTAATGATAAAATTGAAATTTTAAGAAGCAAAGTATTACTTAACCTATCACAAATTGATAAATCAAAACTAAAAGAAGTAGAAGAAAAAATAAATACTCTTATTAATAAAAAATCCAAATATATTATAGAAGCCAAAAAAGTAAAGGTTCAAATTTTGTTTACAAAGAGAAATACTGAAGGAGCTTTAAAGATCTTTAGAGAAATAGAACCAAAACTGAAAAGAGATGAAGACCTTTTTATGGCTTATTTATATTTTACCTTTATGTCTGATGATTTAAAAATAATCAATGAATTTTCAAGCAAATTTTTAATATCCAAAGATTTACCAAAAGATCTCTCTATTTACAAATCCAGAGTTTATTCAAAACTCGCTTCAATTGAGAAAGACAAAGGAAATTTAATAAAAGCAAAAGAATTTCTAAATAAAGCAATATCAATAACAACCGAATCAAGAGAAAAATCCTCTCTTGAATCAGAACTTTCTCACATTGACTTAATGGGTAAACCAGCTCTTCCTATTTCTGCTGAAACCTGGATCAATTCGCAACCTTTATCTTTAAAATATCTAAAAGGAAAAGTTGTTGTTATTGATTTCTGGGCAACATGGTGTGGCCCTTGCATAAAAGTTATTCCAACCTTAATAGAAGAGTACAAAAATTTAAAAGATAAAGGACTGGTCATAATTGGTTTAACTAAACTTTATGGAATGTATAGAGACGATGTTGTAAACAAGGGAAAGGTAAGTAGAGAAGAAGAGATATCTTTGACAAAAAAATTCATTGAACGAAATAAAATCAATTATCCTATTGCTATATCAAATGAAGGAAGAGATTCCGAAAAATATAAAATAACCGGGATTCCTACAATGATATTCATTAATAAAAAAGGGAATATTGATTCAATAAAAGTGGGTTCAGGCAACCTGAAAGTTATAAAAGATAAAATAAAAAAACTTTTAGAGGAAAAATAGTGGAAAAAATAGGATCAAATGAATTTGAAAATAAGTTAAAATCATCTGAATATGTTATCATTGATTTTAGTTCTCCGGGGTGTGCACCATGCAAAAAGGTTCCCCCAATATTGGAAAAAGTATATGAAGAACTAAAAGATATTAAAATTTCTTGTTTTGAGTTAAGTGTAGTTGATAGCCCTGAAATTGCTCAAAAATACTTCATTCTTGGAGTACCTACAACTATTATATTTAAAAACGGAAAAGAGATAAAAAGATTTAATTCTATTCCAAAAAAAGATAAAATTATTAAAGTAATACTAAACAGCAAAAAATAGACAACAGTCAAATACTACAATCAGAAACACTGTTCTGTTCATATGAGTGGATTCTTATACGGAAATTTTATACCATACTCCAAAAAAAAGACAAATAATTTGGACTTTACTCCAAATTTTAAGGATAATTATTTGTTGATATTCGAACAGGCGGGGAATTAATAAAGATGTTGGGCAAGATATTGGGAATAAGCGAATTAGGTTGACATTTTGTTTAAAAGATACTATATATATTATGTTCTTTACCAATGGTAAGGAACCTACAGAGGTTTCTGTCGCTGAACCAGCGTGGCAAATCAGCGGTTTTTTTATTTTATTTGATTCCATTCAGAATTCTCCTTGATTTCAATAAAATAGTATATTTAAACCTTAATTCACCATCAAATTTTTCGCAGTCTATAGTCGCTATCCCTTTTCACTTTACCCAAAAACGTTTATCGTTTTTGGGAGCGTCTCATCCCATTTTCGATATTGGCGAGAAATGGGATTCGCAAGCCGTTCAAAGGGAAGCCGACACGCCTGCTTGATCTTGATTTTGGGGAAATATCCAAATTTAGGTGGTGGATTTTGGTAAAGTGATATAGTTTACAAGAGAAGTAAATTATGGCATAATGAATGCACTACTGAGACTCAAAAATCAATCAATTTTTTTTCTACTTTTGGATACAGCTTATCTATCCTTTTCTGGTATTCAATGGTTAATTGTAATGCTTTTGCGATTTTTATGTATATCTGGATGTCTTCAAGAGTGAGTGTCCTTTCTTTGCGGTCTTTCAGCCATTTGTGCATAACCTGATAACCACCGATCTGATATTCCCAGATCTCTTTTCCAATATTTGAAAAATATTGGGTTTTGTTAATAAAAACCTTTCCATTTTTTTTTGAATCTTTTTTTTGGGCAGGCGCAAGGCCGGCCCCTACAGGAATATATTCTATTTTCTTAACTGTATTATTACCAGAAACCTCAAAACGAGAAAAGGTTTTATTCAATTGAGTAGATTTCATCAGGTGAATATCTGCTAATTCCTGGCCAAGTTTTCCCAATTCTATAAATAGCTCATAATTTGAAGTAAAAGGAATTCGAGGAAAATCTATTTTTAAAAACTCAGCATATTTTTCTCTATAAATATTTGAATACAAAACCGCATATATATAATAAAAGATCTGTTCAGGTGTAGGGGAGGGTTTCAAACCCTCCCGTACAAACATATCGAATATTTTCGGGTTGATATTGGGTTGTTTTATTTTATTATTTTCAAGAGTACTAAAAAGATCTTTTTTTTCATTTTCGTAATAAATAAAAAGTGGAAATATATATGTTTGTGCACTTAAAAAATTAATGTCCAAAATATTTTCACTTATAAATATTTGATTCCATTTTATAGTATTTTCAGCGGTTCTTCGAAAAACTAATCCGACATTTTTATTAAAAAAATTCTTCATCAATTCCAATCTATCACACCCTCGATCAATTAAGGAGGCATGATAACAAATAAATCTATTATCAAAAGGTCGATAAGTATATTTCTTTATGAAATTTCTCCATTCTATTTTTTTAATTTCCTCTCTGGCACTTTTTAAACTCCAATCACGAGTATCTTTTAGTTTTAAACTAAGTTTAATTTGATCGCTATTGAACTCTCCTGAAAATAATTGAATGTTTTTTATAACATCGTTTTTTGTAAATCCTATAAGAAAATGGTCTCTATGCGTTTTAACACCACTGGAATTCTTTTTAAATATTTCTGAGACCTTTACGAATTTTTCATATTTTTTTTGTAAAGAAAAATCTTTTGGAACAAAAAAATAATAAGGATCTGTTGGCTTCAATTCTTTACATTTTATTGTTTTAAAATCATTTTTAATTAATTCATCATATTTTTTATTCCGGTTTCCCCAGGAATCATGATAAAAAACTTTTCCCAATCCTTCTTTTTTATCATCTTTTATAAACAATGCAATAGATACTCCTTGCATGATGTCAAAAACATTTTCATCCTTAGAACCATCAGGACATTTTTCTCCAATTCTTGCATTACCATGTAGATTTAAAATGTATATTTCATTGAAACTTTCTAAAAGTTTCTTTCGCATTCCACGGTGAATAAGACCAGACAGATATGAGTTGTTTGTTATCAACCCAATAACACCAGATCCGTTCTGTTCAATTTCCCAGTGAGCAAATCGAATAAATTTTATATAATCATCAGAAAGTGGTTGGATATTGCGTTCACTTCTGACATCCTCTTTGTAAAGGTCCATTTCTTTTTCAATAAATTTTGATTTATTTGATGAACTTACTGAATAAGGCGGATTGCCTAATATTACTAAAATCGGGGTTTCTTTTTTTATTTTTCCAGCAAGATACGATTCCTCTGACAATGCTGCCATACCCGGAAAAGAAGTTTGTTCAATATCCTCCATTTCCAATGTGTTTGTTAGATATAGTTTAAAAGAATCCTGGTCTCTTAATGTATAACCCATTTCTTCAAAAACATAGGACATCTTCATATGACCTATAGCATATGGAGCCATCATCAATTCAAAGGCATAGAAATTCTTCAATAAATGTTTGCGGATAAAATCATCTTTTACACCTTCACCATATTTTCCTACATACTCTTTTAAAGCCAGGTTTGCAGCTTCTGCCATAAATGTTAAAGTTCCAGCAGCAGGATCAAGGATTTTAACATGAAGATCAGCTAAACCATCCGGTTTATTAAAGTGTTCTTTTAAAATAATATTCAAAGAGCGAACAATAAAAGATACAACTGGAGCAGGAGTATAATAAACTCCCCTTTTCTCTCTTAATTTCGGATTATATTCATTCAAAAAAGTTTCGTAAAAATGTACAATCGGATCATCGCCTTTACCATAATGGAAAAACTCTGTCAGAATCAGGCTCACATCAACAGATGCCAGTACTTGAGCAATATCATCAATTATCCATTCCATTTGTTTCGGAGCATGACCCAATGAAATAAATTGAAATACATCCTGCAAAATACCAATAGTAGTGGGTATAAAATCTACAGCATTTTTTCGGTTAAATTCTTCTTTGCAACGCGTTCTGGCTGCAAAAAGCCCATATGTAATTGTCTGGGAATAGAGATCAGCAAAGGTTTCTTCTGTTAAATTAAAAATAAGATATCTTTTAAATGCATCATAAAAACCCAAAATATAATTATGTCCATCTTTGTCTTGTTCTTTTAATTCCTCTATGATCACTTGATCCCTTAAGAATCTGGTTCGTTTTGCAAGTTCTTTTGACAAAAGCCTGGCGTTCAGGTTTTGAGGAAAAGTAAAGGAAAAAAATTTCTCAAATAATTCAGAAAATTCCTTTTCATGTTCTGAAACTGGCTTTGTTCGCAACTCAACTAAAGTGTGCTGTCTACCAATAAATACTCGATCAATGACTTTTCCATTACGATAAAAACGGAACTCAAGGAAATTAGTTAAAATGAAATTTGGAAATATATCTTTATAGCGTTTTATCTGTTCAGTGTGTTCCACATCATCCAGATCTATTTCGGGTTTCTTAGCTTCAATGTAACCAACAATACGGGATTTACCATCCCAGATCCTGAAATCCGGATTACCTCCTTCAGTCTTTTTAGGTAAAATTGTAATGTGAATTTTGGGTTTATTGAGATTTTCCGCTGTTTTTAAAATCATATGTTCTAAGATGTTGTAATAACTTTCTTCTCTTGCATCACCTTGAGAGAATTTAATATGAATCTCTTTTAAATAATCTTTTATTATATGTTCCATCTTTTTCTATTTATTCATTCTCATAAAGAAATTATTTTTTATTCACATATATTTTAAAGTAAACATTATAGTATTTCAATATAATAAAAAATATTCAAATGTTTCCACACGGGATTTTGAAAGGACAATAGGAGCAATACTTTTTATCCGAAGAGTTTGGGATAAATTCTTCTCTTAAAAAAATATCCGTTATAATCTCTGAAAGATTTATAGAAAAATTATGCATAATACAAATTTTATCTTCATTTGAAATAGGTTCACTGCCCCTTGTTGATATAAATACTGGTTTGAAAAAGTTATCTGCCATTTTCAAAAAAATGTACGCAGCATCCATGTTTTCATAATTTTTCATATAATTTTCATTGTATATCTTTAAATAGAGAAGAATCTGGAAATTTTTATAATTTTTCGAAATAGAATTAAGTTTGTTAATATATTCATCTTTAGAACAACTATATAGCGGTCCTATGTTAAAATCTATATTTTTTTTGTTCACCTTTACAGGAAAATCAGCGCCCGTTTTATAATCAATAATTCTTACAATATTATTCTGCTTTTCAATCCTGTCAATTCTTCCTTCTATAGGAATATCTCTTTTTACTCTATCTATAAAAAAATTTTCGGATAATTGTTTTTCTAAACCTACAATCTCTATACTCCCCTTTCTCATTCGATTTAAGTCAAAAATAATAAAATCTTTTATCTTATTGAAAAGTACAAAAAACCTAATTTTCCAGATTCCTGAGAATTTTTTAAACCCCTTTTTTTCAAAATTCTCCTTTAATATTATCTCTAAAATTTGCTCTAAATTATCTTCAATTGATTGGATTTTGTAACTTTTATAAAATTGTTCTAAAGATTTATGAACAATTGTTCCAAAAGTCCCGGAATCAGCATCCAATGAAACTTCCTCCTTCTCTTTGATCCCCAGAATTTTTTCAAAATAAAATCTCAAAGGACACTTAACATAAGTCTCAAGAGAAGATGGAGAAAACACCATTTCTTTTAGCTTTCTTTCTATTTTTATATTTTTTTCTACTATTTTTTCTTCTTTTTCCTTGATATTGAAATTAATTTTTTTTGATATTATATTATTACACTTTTCCTTCTCCTTTTCAATCTCATAAATAATCCTTTCAACAAATCTACTCTTTTCTGTTCTTTCAAAACCCTGTTTTTTTTCAGTCCATAACACATGTGTATGTTTTGAGCTGCCAATCAAGGAAAAAAAATTGAATGAATACAACTTCTCCCAGTCAGAATAAGCTCTAATACCCAGGACTTTTCTTATATCATAAGGTAAAAAAGCGTCATATTTCGAACTCTTAGGCAACACACCCTCTACAACATCCAGGATAATAACATCATCAAATTTTAATCCTCTAAACTCTAGCATTCCCATAATTTGAACACCTTTAAGAGGAGAGCCCTGAAAATTTATTCTCTTCTTTGAAAAATAAAACCTTATATATGAAGAAAAAGAATTAAAATTTGAGTCTCCCAATTCATCCTTCCAGAAATCTAAAAAATCAATAAGCTCATCCATTACTTCATATGCACAAAAAATATACTCCTCAAGAAAAAGATAAACTTCCTTATTTTTTTCCAGGCTTAAAACACAATTCTTAAGAAAAACACATAACTCCTTAATAGGCATATTGTTGTGTACAATAAAAGTTCCATGAATACGAGAAATCTCTCCTTTTATCTTTTCTTTTATATTCTTATCAATATCTTCAGAATTTTCTAAAACCTCATTGAGCCTATTTTCAATTTCCCCAATATCAAAATAAAGGATATTTTCTTTATTTATAATATATTCAATCATATGAATCCCTCTTTTTAGAGGTTCTTGTTCATCACCTATCTCTCCTGAGAGTTTTACATAAGGATGTCTAATAAGGTTTAAATAATCAACTGAAAAAAATCTTCCATTCTGTGAAGTCTCACCAACTTTTAGTATTATGTGAATTAATTGAAAAAGAGGTGTTCTAACAAAAGGGTAACCCATAGTAACATTAAAGGGGATTTTATCTCCTTTCATGTCAAAACGTGACACAACTCCCTGTATAAATGGAATTAAAGAGGATGAATCAGGCAATACAATACCAATTTTTTTTAGATCATCTTTGTTCTCTTTTGATTTTATAATCTTTGCAAGTATCTCATAGACCTGAAGCATTTCAGTTTCAACATTGCTTTCCGGATAAAGGTTAACTTTATCGGAAAATCTATTCCAGGCTGTAGATTCATTCTTTTCAACATTACATTTTAGATTTAAAGCCTTTAGAGTTTTACTCTGTAAAAAAAATGGTGATGAACTCTCTTTTATTGCAGATGAATCACTTTTTAATATAAATAAAGAATTTTTATTTATTAAAGGAAATTTCAGTAATTTCTCTTCACAGATATTCAAAGCATTCATTCCAACAAAAATAAATTTCTTTTCATCTGGAATTTTTAATTTCCCATTTTCACTAAGTTGAGCAATAGATTTATAAACAAAACCTCTTGTGCATTTTTTATTCTCAACAAGCAAAGATAAAAAGTTTTGGATTAATTGAGGTAATTCAATTATAAAATTTTTATATTCCTTATGGTATTCCCCATATTTCACGAATTCCTTAAAAATATCTTTATTCAATTTCTCAGTTTCTCCACCTTCAACTAAAATTTCTTCAACAGCATTTAAAATATTCAAAACATTAGGAAAAAAGTTTATATAACTATTACCAACTTCTCCTCCATAACAAACAGAATTCTTAAATACTTTTTTTAAAGCTAAAAAAAGAAAAAGAGAAGCCTCCAGTTCTGTTGCATATTTAAATTCAGGGAAATTTAATTCAAAAAGATAATTAAAGAAATTATCAATTGTAAGCATATGTGGAGAAAAATAATTCTTCCCTATTTTTTGACTTAATTTTTCCTGCAAGAAAAAGCGCATCCTCTTGGAAGGAAAAACAACAATAAGATTGGAAAAATCCTCTTTTTCCTCTTTTAAAATCTCATCAACAGTAGCTGTTATTAAATCCTCATTTAAATTAATTATCTTTAACATACAACTTCTTCAACCTCTTTTAAGTCAGGATACATTAAAATGGCTTTGCTTTTTTTATTTTTAAATATAGATTTAACAATATCTATGTATTCTCGTATCTGCTCTCTATAAACCTCTTTTTTCTCTCTCCCTGTTTTATAATCAATTACAATAATCTCATCTCTCTTTACATTCAAACGATCAATCCTTTTGCAAACATACCTGTTATCTATGACTTTCACTACCTCTTTTTCATTAAACACATCAAATGTTGGACTAAAAAATTGGAACACTTTATCTAATGACAAAAACTCAAAAAGCTGTTCAACATAATCCTGATCTAATCCCATCTCATTTATTATTGAACTAAGTACAGGCTTGATCTCCCCTTTATTATCAAATGTTTTTATTTTAGCTAAAATTTTATGGATTATCTCCCCTCTTTCAATACCTGGTCTTTCTGATTCAGTAGTATGTTTTGAGGTAGAGAAAATTAAAAACTCCTTTTGCCATTGCTTTGTCAATATTTTTTTTGATATGAGAGGAAGTTCTAATATTGGTTCTGTTATAATCTTTTTATGCTTTTTCTCAATAAACCTACCATATTCTATAATGTAACTATCATTTTGTTTAGTCCCGGATTCACTTTCTTTTAATATTTCATAGTTAATCATAGGATGATTTAGAATAATTTCAGCAAAATTGTTAAATCTTTTAAACTCATCTGAATCTGAAGAAGAGGATGGCAACTTTTTTGCCACAATATGAATAAATTGAGCATTTTGTGCCCTTGTAAAAGCCACATATAACAGGTTTAAATTATCAATATAATCCTTTTCAATCTCCTTTAGATAAATCCTTTTCAGCTCCTGATTAATTGAAGCATAGTTTTTGGGGATATGATAAAACATACCATTATCCAGGAAAAGGGGCTTTTTGTTCTTTGGCCTTGAATCTTTTATTGGAAGAATTACAACAGGAAACTCCAGACCCTTTGCCTTATGAATTGTCATTACCCTTATTCCGGAACTATATTCTATATTATCAATGGTTTGCTGTGATTTACCCTCAATTAATCTTTTCCATTCATCAATAAAACATGAAATAGAATGAACCTCTTTTTGTTCAAGATCATGAATAAATTCTCCAAAACTAAGAAAAAAACTAGCAGATTCTTTAAAATTTTCATAAAGTCTGAATTTTTGTATTATATCCTGGAAAATATCATATAAAGGAAGAAAACCAACAGATTTAAAAAAAGGCTCAATAAAATGTTTCCAACAATTCGGGAAATAATTTTTGAAAATTTTGTAGAAAGGTTTTGATTTAGAACCCTCTATAAAAATAGACTCGTCAAAAATTTTCATTTCTTCTTTAAACAATTTTTTGGCTGAGGTTTGAAATATTTCTCCAGATATAAATGAATAAAAACTAAGATTATCCGGGGGAAAATCAAGAAATTTAAAAAAGCTTATAACCTCATTGATAACATGAGACGATGATAAAAGTAAAGATTCATCAGATATAGCATCAATGCCTTTTAAAGATAAAAATTTAATAATATCACGACCTTCTTCATTTTTTCTTACCAAAATAGCAATATCTGAACCTTTATAACCCTTATCTTTAGCTGTTTGAATGGATTTGAATATTTTATCAAATAATATCTCTTCTACTTTATTCTCAGGAAAACCTTCTGTTAGATTTACAGAAACACTAACAAAACCATGAGTTTGATTTTTGTAATCCGGAATCTTCTGAATAGAATTCTCAAAATTTTTTAATACTGTATGTTTCACACTTTCAGACGGAAGAGTCTGAACCAGATTTTTCGGATCCCAGAATCTGTTGTTAAAACCAACAATATCTTTCTCACTTCTCCAGTTTTTATCAAGTCCCTTTGAAAAAGATCCTTCGGATGCTAAATTTAAAGATTGCATCTCTACTCTTAAAACTTCTTCATTCATCAATTCAGAATTTCCACCTCTCCATCTGTAAATCGCTTGTTTTCTATCTCCTACCATAAAAAAAGATGCTTTTTCATTTGAGAACAATGCCTCATCAATTAAAGGTAATAGGGCTTTAAATTGTAATTCACTTGTATCCTGAAACTCATCAAAAAGGAAATGTGAAAAACGGTCTGATAATTTTAGATATATATATGGAAGCGCGGAATCTTGCCAGCTCTTGATCTGGTCTCTAATAGTTCTTGAAAATTCTTCAACAAAAATCTTTGTTTTATCTTTTAACCAGAACTGAGAGAATCCAGAAAAAAAACGACTGAAGTTCATTACTCTATAAACACTTGAAATATAAATCAAATCATGAAGTCTCTTTTTTGTTTCATAAAAAGCTTTTATAAACCTTTCTCTATATTCAGTCAGAGCACCCTTTTTTAAACATTCAGAAGGATCATCCTTTTTAAAAAAGGATTTAGAAACTAATAAATTAAGATTTTCTATTACATTTTGTGAATGACCCATATCCTGCATTATTTTTATAAGTCCCTGGTTAACAACATTTCCATTAAGATATTTATCCTTATAAGAATCACCCACCTCTTCCATAATAACACTATGTAAATTTTTTAGTTCTTTTTGAAAAAATTTAAGTTTAACTATAAATTTTGTTTTTATATTTTCAAAACTCTCTTTATTTATATAAGTCACATCTTCTCTTAAATACATAGAATAAAAAAGAGTTATAAGATCAATAATATCCTCATCAATTCTCCATTTTTTCAATTTTTCAGTACTTCCTAAATCATCTATAAATGCTTGTACAAGCTCCCAATCATTATCACAGATAAACTCAATATATTGTCTCGCTTTTTCTCTCAAATCCATTGATGCATCAACTGCTATTTCAAAGTTAGGGGGTAATCTCAAATCAGGAGATATTACCTGAACAATTGAACTCATAAGAGAATCAATGGTTTTTACATTAAAATCATTGTAATTGGAAATTATAGTTTCCAGTATAAAACTTGAAAGTTCCAATATTTTGTTTTTAGAGATTTTACTCTCTCTGCTTAAATCCTCTAAAAATATCTTATTTTCATTTGATAAATCAAAGCCACGTTGACTCAAAGATAATTTTTTGAGTTTATCAAGTATTCTCTCCTTCATTTCATTAGCAGCTTTATTTGTAAATGTAATTGCTAAAATTGAACTGAGAATTTTTTGTATATCATAATCACGGAGATTTTTTAAAGAAGATAGATAAAAAATTTCAAACAATTTTACAAGAAATTCTAAAGTTAATTTATAAGTCTTACCCGACCCGGCAGATGCTTCATATTTTAATACTCTTTCTTTCAATATATACCTTCAATATTAATTTTAGTATAATAAGTCCAACATATCAAATCTAAAATAAAACTATTGAAAAAGTTATTTACTTGATTAGCAAGAAAATATTTATTACAATATTATGATTCAATCGGAAAAAATGTGAAATAATGATTCGATCAAAAGTAATACTTATTAAATGCGATAGTTATGATGAAGCAAAAGTACGTTTAGCTGTAAAACGGGGAATTGATTTGTTGGGAGGTATCTCTTGCTTTGCAAAACCAGGAGAAAAAATTGTGCTAAAGCCTAACCTATTAGCAGGCGATCCTCCGGAGAAAGCAGTAACTACCCATCCCATTGTATTTAAAGCAGTAGGAGAGATTTTTAAATCCACAGGAGCAAATCTTTTTTATGGTGATTCGCCGGGCCTGGGGAAACCTGAACGGATTGCCCATTTGGCAGGAATTAAACAAATTGCGGACAGCCTCAATATTACATTAGCAGACTTTCAAAAAGCAGAAAAAGTCTCTTATCCAGATGCTATTTTAGCAAAACAACTGGCATTGGCAAAAGGAGTAGTGGATGCTGATGGAATTGTTAGCATTCCAAAAATGAAAACCCATGGATTTACACGAATTACTGGAGCTGTAAAAAATCAATTCGGCTGCTTACCGGGTTTGCAAAAAGCTGAGTTCCACGTTAAAATGCCAGATATTTATGATTTTTCCAAAGTATTGGTGGATATCAACAATTTCTTAAAACCGAGATTATATGTCATGGATGGAATTCTGGCAATGGAAGGTAATGGGCCCAGAGGCGGAGAGCCAATAGAGATGAAGGTCTTATTATTCTCAAAAGATCCGGTAGCAATGGACGTTGTATTTTGCAAACTTATTGACTTAAAACCTGAATTTGTGCCCTACATGAGATTCGGAAGGGAGAGCTGCCTTGGAACTGATTCATACAATAATATTGAGATTAAGGGTGATGATATTGAAGGTTTAATAAATAAGAACTTTAAAGTGACCAGAAGGTCCCCATCTCAATTCATTTCTGCAAGGAGTTTTCCTCCTTTTTTAAAAAATTTGATCACACAAAAGCCTGTAATTACATATGAGCTATGTATTAACTGCGGCAGTTGCATACTTCAGTGCCCGGTCATGCCAAAAGCAGTCAATTGGCCGGAGAGAAAACAGAATAGAAAACCAGTGTTCAATTATAAGCAGTGTATCCGATGCTTTTGCTGCCATGAAATTTGTCCGGAAAAAGCCATTACAATCAAAACTCCTCTATTGGGAAAATTCATTCATCCACATATTCCAGAATAAGTATCAGTTTATGCCACAATAAATTTTTGATATTAATCTCTTAGATTATCAACAAATTGATAATATCCTTCAGGTGCTTCTTTTATAATAGCACCAATATCATATGACTTACTCAATGCCACTTTTTGCTTTACCCAGCATATAATTGCTTTAATTTCAAATTTTTCTATACCAACATCAAATAAAATATCAACTCCTTTTTTTAATGGAACTTTTGTTGTGGAAAACTTGATCCCTTTTCTAGAAAAATCTAAAAGAATACTGGAAATATTATCAACTTTCAGAATTGCTCTTTTTTTTATTCTTCTACTTCCTCTTTTCTCCATTTTAAAAGAGACATTTATTTATCAATGAATAAAAACGCCTCTACCTCATAAATGTTACTTTAATATTTTTTCTATTTATAATATACATACTTTATTTATTTTTTTCAATATTATTTTTTTTTAAAATTATGGGGTCATCCATTAGAAGTTAATTGTCAAGTAGATAGACTAATTTTTTTGATTTTTTTTCAAAATCGGTTTATAATTTACTTCAATGGTAACGTTTAGCCCTTTTCGCGTCCGTGTTTTCC
>Ga0114918_10000301_pt1 | contig 41798 bp, 40 predicted proteins | sample LantaG_FD_87015 | JGI IMG/M metagenome (GOLD analysis project Ga0114918, IMG submission 87015) | Deep subsurface microbial communities from Baltic Sea to uncover new lineages of life (NeLLi) - Landsort_02402 metaG | ecosystem: Environmental > Aquatic > Marine > Oceanic > Sediment | place...
CCTACTTCGCCGACGTTAAGGAAATGCCTCGTGACGCCATCTTCCAGGCCAATCATAATGACACCGACTTCATCTGGTGCAAGAACACCCTGATGTTTTCACTGCAATTTCTGCTCTGGCTGGGCTACCGGACCATTATCTTCAGCGGAGTTGAGCTGAAGGGCCAGTACTTCGCCGACTTCAATCAGACGGAGGAGAACAAGATATTGGTGGCCAAGCTGCTGCTGCAGGAATTCGACCACATGGCCTGGTTTGCCCAGGCAGCGCGGATGGCTGGCATCAAGCTCTACAACACGTCTCCCACGTCGCGGCTGACTGAGATCGAGGGGTTCGAGCTGCTCACTGGGCCGCTTAAGGGGTGTTTGCCTAAACCCGGATGACAGATTATATTCAGGGCATGGACAGGAGGAAGCAATGACTGGCTCGCCCACCAGAGGCGTCTTGTATCTGCACGCCGGTAGCTCACATACTGAGCGGCTGCTGGTCTCCGTGTCATCACTGCGGGATGTGTACGCAGGTCCCGTGCGTGTTGTCTGTGTAGGGCAACCCGGCGAGGAGTTGGCAGCCGAGCTGCATAAGCTGCGCTGTGACATCAAGATCATTCCCAAAGATGGTTGGCGGCCGACAATAACCAAGGCGTCAATATGGAGGCATACGCCGTTCGACGTGTCGATGTTCATCGACGCCGATACAGTGATCCTCAAACCCATCGAGGGCTTCTTTGAGTTAATTGAGAAACACGGCTTCGTAGTTCCTCAGTTTTCCTCCTGGACCACATCAGATGGCCCGATGCCCGGGCGCATCCGGCCGTTCTTTGCCTTGTGTTCAGAGGCGCAGCTGTCGCTGGCCAAGCGCCATCCTGCGGTCAGCGTTGGTGTCTTTGGGTTCCTCAACAAGCTGGCGATGTTGCGAGACTGGGAAGCGATGGCGCGGCGAGCCGCCTCAGTTTGTCGTACGGCCGAGGAGGTGTCGTGTCAGGTGTTGCTGCAACGACACCGTCACCACGTGGCGCCGGCTTGCTGGTGCGAAAGCGCCAAGTTCCCGACCGGCTGCGCCCCAGTGGTCGTGCATTACCACAGTGGCAAGCATAACAAGGACTACCCACTGTGCGAGTACTGGAAGATATGGGCTGCCCGGCTATCTGGGCAGACATACGTACCAGTACCTCCCGAGGTGCCAAAGAGGCTTGCCCCGGTCAGGCTGACGCGTGACCGCAGCGAGCGCGCCCGGAGGATGATGGGTCTCGGTGATGGCCGCAGACGTCGCAAGGAGAGGGTCCTTCCTCCACTATCTTCCACGTTGGCGCCTGTAGTTATCACGGATAATTCTTCCCGCCCGGAGAATGCGGGCATCAGCATCATTGTGCCTGCCTGGAAAGCTGACGAGTTCATCGAGCGCATGCTGCAGTCGTTCTACAAGCAGGACAACAAGTACGGGACGCAGATGGAGATACTGATTGGTGTCGACGGCTGCGCCGACACGCGACGTAAGCTGGCCAAGCTGAAGCTGCCAAACTGGGTCAGGGTATTCTGGTTTCCTGAGAACCACGGGCCCTATCTTGTCATAAACACACTGGCGACAAAAGCGAAGCACCCGTACCTGATGTTCTTTGGTGCTGACGACACGGCACTTCCCCAGTTGCTGGACCAGCACCGGGTAGCACGAGCGAACGCCGATGCCGTGCAGCAGCTCATAGAGGGACGCAAGCGAGCCTACGGGGCGATCGGGATCTGGAAAGACGCGTTTCATCAGAAGATGGGCGGCTATCTTCCCTGGCGTTGTCAGGCAGACAGCGAGTTCAATCACCGGGCTAGGAGGATGGGCCTGCGGTATGTGGTAACTGCCCGCAGCACCATGCGGCAGGGCAGGCACGACAACCAGCTGACCAGACGTGAAGACACCGGAATGAATTCCAGCCTGCGTCGCCGATACAAGTGGTTGCAGCACGGCGAGTTCAAGGACCTGGCAAAGATAGTGCCGGAAACGGCGTTCTGCGTGCCCCAGTTGTCGCTGCAGGACTTGGGAGGTGCGGCCAGTGCCTTGACAGCATGCCTTGGGGACAGCATAGCCGTTGTGGCTGCGATGGCGACCTTGCCTGACCGTGAGCCTGAGTTCCACCTGGCAGTCGATTCTCTGATCAATCAGGTAGATGCGCTGGTGGTCGGCTTCAACTATGGGCAACATCCGCTGCCCGGCTGGGTCGACCAGTATCCAAACTTGTGTTGGTATGTTTTCGACAACTCAATGGGCGACGCGATAAAGTTCTGCGTGTCTGACAAACTGGAAGGCTACCAGTTGATGTGCGACGACGACCTGATCTATCCCGACAACTATGTGGAGATGATGTTGGGCAAGGTCGAGCAGTACCGCCGCAAGGCTGTGATCACGTTGGCTGGTTCCACAATCGATCGGCGCATCAACAACTATTATACCGACCGCAAGGAAGTTGGGCATGCGCTGCACGACCTGGACCAGGACCAGTTCTCCAACGTGGGTGGAACGGGAGTTATGGCTTTCCACTCCTCCACCATGAAAATACCACTGGACGAGTTGCCGCTTCCCAACATGGCAGACGTACACATTGCCGTCTACTGCCAGCAGCGGCAGATTCCCATTCTCTGCGCTGCGCACAAGGCTGATTTTATGATTTATCCCAGGACAATGTACAAGAAACCTACGATATGGAAGATCAATGACAGGGCATTCGCGGCCGGCCGCGGTCCCTGTGGTCAGGCGCAAATGCTGAACAAGATCGAGGAATGGCGGGTGTTCGAGTGCTCCGAGGTGAGATCATGAAGATTTTTGTCGTGGCTTACAACAGACAGTCGGCGCTGGACCAGCTGCTGGCAGGCCTGGAAGGGCACGAGGTGACGGTGTTTGACGACTGGTCGACGCCATCGCTGAAGGCTCCGCGCGTGGTTTGTGACGGCGCCCACCGCGGTAAGCAGGAGTTCTGGAAGCTGATCAACAGCGTCATGGCCATGGCCAAAAAATGCGAAGGCGAGGAGTTCTTGTTCCTGGCTGACGACATGACACCTACACCAGGATGTGTAGACAAGGCCTTGCAGCTGCTGCACTCACTGCCGGGAACTGCCAAGGCGATAAACGTGCTGTGCGACGGGAGAACCGCATCCTGGACCGGAATAGAGCGTGCGCCTTATACCGACGACCTATACACTGCCGGATTCATCGACGGCGCTTTTATCTGCGACTACGCCTTTCTACAGGCGGTAGGGTTCAAGGTTGGAGCTATCAGTCTTGACCGTTGGAAGGACAACCCGACTCTGAGCAGTGGGGTATGGTGCGACGTCACCAAGCGGGCCCTGAAAGCAGGGGTTAGGCTGTTTCAGGTACAGGAGACGCTGTTTGGCCATGGTGATTACCCAAGCCAGATGAACAGCGAGGAACGTAAGCGTGCTCCCCTGATTGCGACGCCACCTCCTGTCAGGCAGGACAATGAGACCAGCTCCGCGGGAATGAGCGTCATTGTGGCGGCATGGAAGGTGGCTCCGTTCCTGGAGAAGTTGATCGACTCGTTTGCAGCACAGGAGAACAATTCCAAGATCCCGCTGGAAATGCTGATAGCGGTTGATGGCTGCCCGGAGACCAAGGAGAAACTGGAGAGGATGACGCTTCCTGGGTTTGTTCGGACGTTCTGGAGTCCTGCTAATGTCGGCCCGTACATCATATTTAACTCGCTGGTGCCGCTTGCCACCTACCCGTATATCATGTTCTTCGGCGCCGACGACACAGCGCTTCCCTGCCTGGTTGACCAGCATGTTCTTCGACGTATGCGCTGCGACATGGTGGCAAACCGGGCAGACATAACACGAAAGCTTGCAGAAGGCGCGTTCGGAATCTGGAAGTCCAGCTGGGACAAGGTGGGAGGTTTCCGTCCCTGGCGATGCGGTGCTGACAGCGAGTTCAGGGAGCGGGCCCCGAGAGTGGGAGTGGCAAGGCGCAGTTTTCCGGACATCCCCACGTACGTCAGGGGCCATCATCCCAACCAGCTGTCTCGGCTGCCTGAGACCGCCAAGAACTCTCCCATTCGCAACTCCTATGTGGAGCAGATTGCCCAGGGACGGAAGGAAAGGTTGAAGCGCATAGTGCCAGAGGTTACCCCACTTGAACCGCTCGGTTCGGTGTCCGCTACCTCGATATAGGAGTGCAGAAATGCTTACAGTGGCTGTAGTGCTGCAAACGAAGAATCTGACAGGTCTGGGACGGTACAGTCCGGACCATGTCCGATGGATGCGTGATCAGGTCTCGCGCTGGTTGCCCGTGCCACACCGGTTTGTGGCGCTGGTCAGCGAGAACGTACACGGAGTGTCCTGTATCCCCCTGCAGCACGAGTGGCCTGGCTGGTGGAGTAAACTGGAGTTGTTCAGCCTGCTGGAACCGCCGGTGTTCTACATGGACCTGGACATTGTCCTGACAGGCGACATCACCCATCTGGTCACGTATCCACACATCTTTACCACCTCCAACTTTGTGTCACCAGGACCCAAGGGGGTCAACAGCAGTGTCATGGCGTGGGACACCGACCTGTCGGAGCTGTACCGAAGGTTCCTCGAGAGCCCGGAGAGGGCCTTTGCAGATCACGTGACCAGCAACAACTGGGTTGACCAGGGGTTTATCCAGACCTACCATCCTCCGCACATGTTCTTCAACGACATGTGGCCCGGCGAGGTGGTTAGCTTCAAGCGTGACCTGCGAAAGCTGGATCCGACGGGTAAGACCAAGATCGTGGTGTTTCACGGAAGACCCAAGCCGCAGGAGGTTGTCAGGCCGTGGATACCGACCATGGAGTGCAGCAAGAGAGCGGGAGAGCCTGTATGCTGACAGTGGCATTACCAGTGTGGAATAGCGCCGACATCGCATGGCTGGCGATGGAGAGCCTCTGCAACCAGGACAAGTCTGACGGCTTCAGCTGGGAGCTGTTGGTCTGCGAAGAGCACCAACCGAGGCAGCTTGGTGCAGAGTTCTTTTTTAGCTATCTCCCCCGGCTGCAGGAGCGTGGTTGCACCAAGCTGGGATATCTATCACCCGATGAGTGGATTCCCCTGCCCATGAAGTGGCGCATGCTGGGCCAGAGCATGGACGCGAGCAGCGGTGCTTTCATGCTGCAGGCGGCAGACTGCTACAGCTTTTCCCAGCGCATCAACGTGACCCATCGCTGCATCGTGGACCAGAAGATGGACTGGTACGATGTGTCCCGTGGTCACTTCTACAGCCTGCTCAGCGACAAGGTGGTGCTGTTTAGTCCTCCAGCCGCGGCCCGCACGCACCTTAACATGGCCATCTCGGGGCTGCATGCTCGCAATCTGCCAGTGTCCAAGCTTCTGCGCAAGATCGACGGGTGGATGTTCGAGTACTGCCGGAGAGCTTCGTCTACATTCTCTAAGCAGACCGACAACAATGACTACGGGGGAGTAGACACGCACGGCCTGAACAACATCTCCAAGTCGCGCGAGACTTTCTTCCAGAATCCCCAGCCTCCGTTTCTGCCGTCGACCAAGAAGCTGGAAGATCTGGGGCTGCCGGAGAGCGTGTCAGCCAGACTCAGGAAACAGGCTCGCATTTTGGCGCAGTAAAAAAGTCGTAATTTACCTTGACACCGAGGAAGTTGAGTATATATTTTCGTCGGTTGACAGCAATGACTGCTGCCAAAACACCACAAGGAGGAAGGATGAAACTGGCGCGCAGGGAGGCCGTACTGCTCTGGAACGGACTAAACGGAGTAGCGGAGGTGAAAGCAGGAGTAAAGTTTGCCTATGCAGTGGCAAAGAATCTCCGGCTGTTGAAAGGAATGATCGACACGCTGCAGGCGGAATCACGTCCGTCCCCAGAAGTGCAGAAGTTCGAGCAGGCACGACTCAGGCTGTGCATGGAGCACTGCGAGAAGACCGCGGACAACAAGCCGGTGATCGAGGAAGGCAAGTTCAAACTTGCGGACGAACCAGCATTCCAGGAGGGGCTGGTTAAGCTGAAGGAGGAGTATGCTCCGGCGCTGGAAGCGGCGGCGCAGAAGGCCGCGGCGATTGAGCAGCAGCTGGACGAGATCATCGAGTTGCCCATTCACCAGATCGCGATCGAGGAGATGCCCGACTTCTCTGCCACGCAGGTTGACCTGCTCCTGCCGATGGTGATCGACACTGACGCTCCAACGCGTGAGATGAGCAAGATGCTTAGTGTGTCACCCGCTGAGGAGTCCAAGGAATAATCATGGACAATCACAATGGTACAGCCGGGTTGTGCATGGTTCACGCAGAAGATGTTGTTGTCGACGAGGCGGCACGTCTAGAGGCTGAGGCGGAGACGACAGAAGCTCTGGCAGATGCCATGGATCCGGGTGGTCAGCCCACTGTGGCCGCTATGCAGGTTGCCATGGAGGTGGAGGCGTGGCTGAATGACGGGTCTCGAGCCGTGCTGCGTTCCCTGAACAAGACCGATCGGGAAACGTTTGGCAAGATGGTGGACGCGCTGCAGCATGAGCAGATGAAGTGCTTGACGGCGACGACCGACGAGATGAGGGCTCAGCACCAGCAGAGCGCTACGCGGCTGCTCAATAGCCTGCTGGTGCTGGGACAGGGAGATCGGCTGGCTATGTTCAACACGGTCGTCGACGTCCTGGGAGCCATCTCGGGACTGGCGGCCAAGATGGCAGTCACGGTGTTCCTGGAGGATATCACTGCCGGCAAGTACTCCGACAAGTTCAAGAGGTTCGAGCCGCGAAAATAACTCTCGCGGCGGCATTGGCCGATGGTCAATGTTGGTGCTACATTGAAGGGAGGCACGGAGAACATCGATTGTGGGTGATGGTGCCAATCATCCTCACCCATCGCACGGCCGGACTCAGCCTCCTGGGGTTCGGCCGTGCTCTTTTCATCTGTTGACAGGGACTGAACCACGCGATACATTTAAGCAGTGGACCCTAGCCTGGAGATAGCAATGCCCACAGAATATCTTACCCTTGGACTACTTGTGCTCAATGTCGTGTTCTGCCTGTTGGCTTACCTGCTCAACGCCAGGCTGGAGACCATCAAGGCTGTCCAGGCGACTGACCACGAGCACCACCTCCAGGAAAAAGTGCAACTAGAAGAGCGTATTCGGGCGTTGGAAGCGCGCCGAGAGCAGGATATCGCCGAGATTTTCAAGGCAGTGCGTAACGTCGCAGACGACATTTCTGGCTTTCGGGTGGCGCAGCTGCGGGAACTCAGTCAAGTCGGCACTGAGATCCGGGCGGAACTGACCAGGCTGCAGCTGATGATCAGCACGCAGTACGTCACCACTGCTCGCTGCGATCAGACGCATGGCAGGTAGACAATGACAATCGTGCACTCAGGGCCTGCGGTAGTAACCGCTGCGCTGCTTCGGCAGTCGGGTATAACTGTTAAGATTGCCGACACAGGACTGGACCTGCTCTTCTTGGCAGCCAGCAGACCGGAGTCTGTTATCCTGGTGGATTTCGACAGCAGCAAGTTCTGTGGGTTGCGCCTGTTGCAGGAGCTGTGGAGTCTGGGAAGACAGTACGCGGTCTACAGCCTGTCGGGCAGTGCGTCCGGAAAAGAGGTAAAAGTTTTCTCAAATTCGCTTGACATTCAGTCTGATCGTGGCATGTTGATACGAGATCTGGTACAAAGAGCAGCGGAGGCAAATGATGACCAAGGAAAACAGTCACCGGTACGAGTATAACCACTATGACCTAGGATACGGACTGCACTATGGAGTTCACACCCGGTTTGGAGAGCACGTGGCTCTGGGGACCGGTCGAAACATGATTCACGTCTACCCTTATAAAATCTTCATCGGGGACGACCCGGAGAAAGCGGTTGACCTGAACCCGGACCAGCAGGCGATCGTGCAGGCATTGCTGAGCACCATGAAACGTAGGATCCATACCATAAAACCGGAAACCACCACTGGAGAAATCAAGGATGGCACTTCCTGATATTTGCCTAGCCAGAAGCGGAGACGGTTCCGGCAGTTACGCCGGCGGTGCCGGTCCGGGCGGTGCGGCCTCGGGACAGGCGGGGGGTTCTGGTACGCAGGACTCCGGCTTGCCGTTTATCAAGCTGACCACGGCGATGCACAAGACCATTCAGTTCGGCCTGTACGAGACACTGTGTGGCAAGGAGCCGGTGGACTTGACGGATGCAGGCAGCGTTTACTTTGTGGCCAAGGAGATCGTAAATTCCCCGCGCGCCTACATCAGCAAGCAGATGACGATAATCGATCCCCCGGCGGACGGCAGGGTCAGCGTAGAACTGCTGCCCGAGGACTTGCCGTTCGCGGGTATCTGGCCGGCTGCTGTAGTGGTGCTTAACGCTGACGACGAGCTTGTAGAAGAATACCGCTTGTTCCTGTATGTCGAGCGCAGCATCACCGATTCGCGCGTCTGCAACCGTCCACTGACGATTCCCGAGGTTCGCATGACCCTGCGGGATGTCTGCCCCGGCTACAACACTTTGCTGGACGACCTGGAGTTCTCCGACACCGAGATAGCGTTTGCCATCAGCAAGCCGGTCGATGAGTGGAACGAGACTTCTCCGAACCTTCCACAGTACTCCTACACGCCCGCCACATTTCCATGGCGGGATTCCTGGCTGCGAGCCACCTGTGCGCACTTGCTGAACACCGCTGCCTACCACTATCTGCGCAACGACATCAAGGTGGCTGCGGGCGGCCTGGACATCGACGACAAGGCCAAGCATGCTGGTTATCGGCAGATTGCCCAGCAGCTGCGTCAGGAGTGGCTCGCCTGGATTATCCGGAAAAAGCGGGAACTGAACATGGGGCTCTGCTTCGGAGGCATTGGCTCGGTAAGCTTCGGCGGTAAGCCGTACAGCTACCGGAGGTAAAGCATGGGTTTCTCCCAGACAGACGTGATCACCACTATCCGCGACGAACGGCTGGTAACCTGGTGGGTGGACGGGTCGACCAAGCTGCCTGATCCCATTGAGTTCTATGTCGACAGGGCGCGGTCCGGTGGAGAATTCGAGCAGCTGGCAGGTCCACTGGCCAATGTTTGCGTCTATGTCGACCTGGAGCCTTTCAACTGGAACAAGGACAAGAACACTTTCTATCGTATCCGCTATCGGATAGGAGACAGCTGGGTAACCTCTGATCCTATCCAGGCAAATGGCAGTTGGAGCCGCCAGGATTACCTGTATGTACGAGAGCTGTTCCGCAAGGAGTGTCTCAGGCAGCGAGAGGTTGGTGTTCCTGGCATGTTGTTCAAGCAGCGGGAATGGGGATCAGCATGCCCACGTTGTGCGGACTTCGACACCAAGCAGCCGGCTGACGGGCAGTGCCCGATCTGCTACGGCACAGGCATCGATCACGGCTTTTACGAGCCAATCGCTCTCACGGTAGACCTGAACCCGCTTACTTCCGAGCGCAAAGAGTCTGATCTAGGCACAGTTCAGCCGGATGTTATTGTTGGCCGGGCCATGCACTATCCCATGATATCGTCCTTCGATGTGTGGGTTTCTATCACTTCCAACGCCAGATATCGCATCCGCAAGGTCACTAACGTGGCGGAGTGGAGGGGTCGGCCACTGATTGCCAACCTGGAACTGCGGCTGATTCCGCAAACAGACGTGCTCTACATGCTGGGCACGGAGATACCAGTAAGCTCTGAGCCGGCCAACGATGCCTGGAACCAGTTAAATGTCGTATAACATTTTCCAACGCGTTGGAGAATTCGATGGCTGATTATCCGGAACCGACCTGGGGAGAATCGCAGAATGTGTTCTGCGAGCCTTCCGCCATGCTTAAGATGGGCCCCAGCGCCACTCGTATCACGGGATTTCTGGTGAGGGCTATCCAGGTTCACTTCTACACTCCAGCCAACATCCAGGACGAGGTGCTGCGCAGCGCCCTCTGGTCAAAGGACACTGAGGAGCAGCCGCTGGAGAACAAGATACTAATAGGAGCTGCGCGCGCGTACAGTGTCAAGGACATTGCGCAGCGACCCGCGGTGCTAGTGAAGCCAGGTGCTGTTACTTGCAGCAGACTGGCTTTGATGGACCGGGGAACAGCTGGCCTGCGGTCGGACGGTTCGATTGAAGGCGTGCCTTTTATCCGCAAGATCAATGGCCAGCACACGGCCCGGGCCCTGGCCAAGGGCGAGATGGCGGCCCATCGATTGGGGGAAGAGGTTTTTCAGCGTCTGCTGATGGCCTCTCCATTGATGTGCGCCGACATGTATGTTGGAGATTTCCAGGTGCTGGGAATGTCTGCTCCCCAGGAAATTGAAGGGGCTTCCCAGTGCTATGGCGTGGACATCGGCATGTCCTGGGGCTTCATGTTCCAGTGGAACCTGGAACAGATCACACCGATATTCGAGAAGATGGTAGTAAGGGCTTGACATGAGGCTTGCCCTGTTCTATATTAGACCCCGTAGGAAGCAATCCAACTAAAGGACGTGCTGACCATGGCGTATGTTCTGCCTTCATTGAAGGTCTACCAGGAGTTCGTGCCGGTCCTCGCCGGTAACTTCGTTCCGTTGAACGCCTGCGTAGTCGCACCGCAATACGCGTTGCACCGGTTCGAATACGAGGACGAGCGGGAGCTCTTGGGCGCCTACTCAGTCACGGCCGGTAACGTGTTCACTTCCTGGCCTGGCAAAACTGCTGGCAGCGAAATTGACGTTGCCAATGCCGAGCTGTGGGCCGAAGACGCCGTGCTCCGCTACGCCGTGGTCAACCCCATGAGGGTGACTGTGGCCGGCGGCACCCGTGTCCGGTCTGCTACCTGGATCTTCAAGACTGCCAACGGCTTTGACCGTAGCGGTGATCTTGGTACCCGCGACGTGCAGATCGGCGACTATGTCGCCGTGGCATCGGGGGCTGGAACTGTTCTATCCAAGGTCGTGGCGCTGGTCGCCGACGTCATTCCGGCAGTGGTCGATGCTGTTGCTGAGGGTAGCGTTCTGGCCAGTACCTCGGTGGCCGGTTATCCGGTCATCACCGAGTCCCTCGACGCTGTGGACATCGCCGCAGACACCGCCTCTTACAATGGGCTGGCGGATGGCGACCCCACTGAGACCTATACCTGCACAGTCCTGACTGCCCCGACTTCCGGTGCGGTCACTGGTGCGACTGTCCGCGTGGTCTCCACCTCCGGCAATGACGACGTCGCTTCTGTCGTTCTGACCGACGGTGTGGCTGTTGCGCTGGGAACCCGCGGGGCAACGATGACCATCTCCACTACCAGTTCTTCCTCCGGTTCTCTCGAGGTTGACGACCAGTGGGTCATCGAAGTAGGCATGACCTACACGAAGACGTCCCCCACCGAGGGTGGAACGTACACTGGCGCCAGGGACACTCGGTATCTGATCACCTTCCTGACTGGTGGCACCGTTCACACCGACGTGCTCCGTTATGTGGTTACCACCTCCAACGGCTACGACATCTCGCCAATCCGCACTATCGCAGCGGGCGGGTCGGGAAGCGTCGCTATTCCGGTGGGCAACTACGGAGTCACCCTGACCTTTGCGGCTGCCGCGCAGATCTGTGGTGGGTCCATCTGGACCATCGATGTCACAGCAGAGGCGGACGGCGCGGTTAGGACCATTCAGCTGGCCAACCGTCTCACCGGCATCCTTACTTCCGAGGATCTGTCGGTGACGCTCGGACTCTACGACACCATCGAGGTTGGCGAGGGCAACTGGACTGCCAGCACCAGCGCCATTGAGATTATCCCTGATGCCACCTACCTTGGTGCCTATCTGGGCACGGAGGGCGATTCCTTCCCGATCCTTGCTGGAGACCTGTACATCTCCTACCGCGAGCTGATCACGACCAACACCGGCACTATCTTTGAGATCGAGGATCTGGACGCCATCGAGGACATTGCCGGACCAATCTCAGCGGATAACCCGTTGGGAATGATGGTTTATGCCGCGCTGACCCAGTCGAACGGGGTTCCGGTGTACTGCTTGGCCACTGCCGGCAGCGCTGCGGCAGACTACATCGCCGCTTGCGACATCCTGGCCGAGAACGAGGACGTGTACAGCCTGGTTCCTTATGACAGCGACGATGCTGATGTCAGGACTGCTTTGCAGACGCACGTCAACGACATGGCCGATCCGCTCATTGCACGGTTTCGGATCGCCTGGTTTGGGCTGAACAATACCAATACCAGGGCTATCTCAACCGAGACTGTTGATGGCGCCGAGCTGGAAGTCACCATCGACGGGTTGACGGCGTCAGCGGTTGGCGGACAGTTTGTCACTGACGGTGTTCGGCCTGGAGACGTGCTTCGAACCAACTACCAACTGAGTGGCACTGGCGACTTGATTTACGACAGCTACGTTGTGGATGTCGTGGTTGCCGAGGACGAGCTCACGTTGCTCACTGGACCTGCAGCTCCGATCGTGGTTGCGATCAAGGCCGAGGTCTGGCGCACCTTGACTAACGCAGAGTATGCTGCCGAGCTTGGCGCAGTTGCGGTCACGCATAAGAGTCGCCGGATCTACTGTGTGTGGAGCGAAGACTTCACGCTGGGCAGCTACACTGACCTGCCGAAGTCGGTTCTTGCGGCGGCGCTTGCCGGACAACGGTCCGGTGTGGCTCCGCATCAGCCGCTCACCAACGTCGAGCTGTCCAGCATCACGCTGGAGAATTCGCTTGGGATGGCAGCTTCCAGCCTCAATACGATGGCTGGACTGGGAGTGTGGATTGTCACCCGCGATATTGACGGTACTGTCTACACGCGTCACCAGGTCTCCACAGACCCGACTGATGTCAATACTCGCGAGCAGACCATCACGACCAACTTGGACAACGTCGTCCGGCAGTGCCGCGACAATGTCAGCGATCTCTACGGCCGTGGCAACGCGACCCCAGAGATGCTTCGGTTGATCAAGATGCGGCTGGTCACGGCCGAGGCATCGATCCTGTCCCGCAGTTACTCCCCGACCATCGGGCCGCAACTGCTGGCTTTCGAGATCACGAAGCTGGAGATCGACCCGCTGATCCGGGATGCCGTGATCTGCGAGATCGAGCCGGTCCTGCCGTACCCGCTTAACAACCTGACGCTGCGCTTCCGCATCGTCTAGGAAAGGAAACTCCCATGGCTGATGTCTTCTCCTTCAACAACGTTGCGGCTCGTCAGCCCGGCGGCGCATGGCAGATTTCAGGCGCTGTGCTGACCTTCAGCGATACTGCCCTGCAAGGACCGGCAACGGCACAAGGGCAGAGCGCAGCAATCAGCAGCACCGTTAACCGGTCTCTCATCGCTGTGGGGTGCACTCTCGACTATCAGCGCGGACTGACCCCGGTTACGCCAATCAATCTGGCGGAAACGTTTATGGTGGTCGGACAGCCTGTGGGACAGATGTCGATCGAGGCGCTCATTGGGCCGAACACCGACATTCAGACGTTTCTCCAGGAATACGGGGACGCCTGCAAGTTCGCCAAAAACGCCATTCAAGTGGACGTAGCCGGTATTACCGGCTGCGACTCACAGGGAAACCCACTTCCCGGTGCCGTCACCAAGGGCTGGACTCTCCGTGGCGTTCTCTTGGCATCTCTCGGCGTGTCTGTCCGTGAGATTGGGCAAGGCAATTTGTCGGCGTCATCCACCCTGAAGCTTTCATTCATGAACATGGAATGGAAGTAATATCCCGTGTCGGCTAGAGCTAACACTCTGACCGGACATTCAGGACATGGCGGGGCTGTGGGCCAGACCGGCACACAGCCCCGTGTTCTGTCTGTTCAGTATGGTGAGATCGCCTACGCGATGCCCGCCTTCAACATGTATGCCGTGGCTCCGTTGAGCGGGTACTACGGAGCTGCCGGAGAACTTGTTGAAGTGGCTGCCACGATGCTGTGCGGCTCTTCGACTGGCCGCAGTGGCATTTTTCATGCAGATGTACTGGTCCCAGGCACCCGGGTGCTGTTTGCGACATTGGAGACCAACAAGGGTAACCTGACATCGGTAGCAGATGAGGTGCGAGTTATTCTGGGGGCATTTCCAGGAGCCCCGTTGTCAGCTGAGCGTTACAGGACTCCGCTGTTTGCGTCGGCCAGTCAGAAAATAAACCACTTCTCCAATGTGCTCACCCGAGCGCCGATAGACGCTGATGCAGCTACGCCGGTGGCTATCAATCGCAGCTACAGCGTTCCGATGGACGCGCTGGCAGGAGATCGGGTATCAACCAGTCCGCTTGGCCCGTTCAGCATGCTTGGAGCGCACTACGCTGGCTTTGGGGCAGGAGAGATGGCTCGGTTGGAGTTTCACTCTGGCCGTAACCTGGCCGTTCTGTCGGCCGAAAACCTCACAGACATCTCGTCCACTGCAGAACAGGGACGCTATGCCGACCGCGGCGCTTCGATCCTGTTCGCCAGACGGGCCATAAATGCCAGCGAGTCGCTGGGCCTATACGAACCCGGCGATCCGTTCAAAAAGGACTACAAGGGATGCTGGGTGCCTCTGGAGGATGACCAGCAGGGCATCTACCGGCACACTGCGCTCGAAGGTGTACTGGTGGATGGCGAGTGGGAGACAATGGCCATTCCGGAGAAAGAGACCGGAGTGCGCACATTGCGTAAATCTACTAAACCGCACATTGGCATGCTGTCAGTCCGCAAAGGCTATGATGGCAAGATGGAAATGAGGTCGGCCACGGAGCTGTCGCTGGTCCGTAGCCTTTATGTCCCGGTGCCACGAGAGCTGCTGCACGACGACGCTGATTCCAAGCAGGATTCAGAGGCCGAGGTTAAGTGGTGGCAGGACGATGTCAAGGCCACATTTTCCGACATGTCGGACTTTCCTGGACTATTCCCCCAGCAGTACGACTTTGACATGCTCAACGCCCGGCAGCGGCGCATGCGGGCCAGGACAGACAACTGGAAGCTGTATACGGCCCAGGAGCTGCAGACTGAGCTGGGCATAGAAATTGACAATGCCCGCAACCAGCTGGAACCTCTGGGCGAGGAGAAGTTCTCCTATGATGAGCCGCCCACGGTGGAGGTGGAGGACAAGACCACTGGCCTGAAGCACGAGGTAGCGGCACTCGAGTCGTGCATTCGGCAGCTGGCAGACGGCACCATAATCATCAGTGATGGCCACGGCAGTGAAATACGTATGCGCCGTGGCAATATCGAGATTTCATGCCCAGGCGACCTTAAGTTACTGCCTGGCCGTGACCTGGTTGAGATGACTCCTCGCACCCGGGTGATGAACGCGGGCGGCAATGTGCAGATACAGTCCGTCACGGAGTCGGTGTCGATCAAGGCCGAGAAGAACCTCACGGCGCTCAGCGGCAATGGAGCAGATGGCGGGGTGCTGCTCCTCGAGAACAGGTCCTCCAAGGCTCCGGACGGCACGAGCTGGCGGGAAGGGTTGGCTCAGGGCGATCCTCTCAGCCATGGTATCCTGATCAAGTCGCGCCGAGGTCTGGCCATCCTGGGCAAGGACATGTACATGGGCATAGCCGACACTGACGACAAGTCCGACAAGGGTCTCGCCAGGACGGCTAGTGGGTCGCTGTTGATTGACGGCTGTGGCGGCATCCTCTCCCTGCTGGGTAGCCAGGTGCTTCTACAGGCCAGTTCTCAATTGGCGTTGGTGGCTTCCCAGGCGAGTGGGGGAGCGGCCATGGCGCTGTCTCCGGCCGGCATCACGGCCATTGGCAATGTGTTCTCGGTAGGCACCACGGCATTCTCCGTTGGCAGCGGCACTCCGTTCAATGTTAATACACTAGATGCAGCAGGCATTGTACCGGCCACTGTCACTGTGCCTAGCGGCCCGGTAGCGATGACTGTGGGTGGTAGTGGTAAATTCACGGACGATGTCAGCGTCACCGGTACAGTGAGGGCAGGAAGCGTGGTTGGAGGCACTGGGCGCTTCACAAACGCATCTGGAGACTCCAACATGAGCGGTGGAGGCAAGGCACCTTCCGTGAAGGCTCCCATCATCTCAGCGAGTGCGATCAACAGCGTCGAGACTGCTTTCAGCAAGGCTGTCAACCCCGCGTCCAACACAATGTTCACTGGAGCCGCTTTGAACGGCACCAGGTTCAGCTATCTGTCGTCGTCGGCCCTGCACGTCACTGCCAGCGAGTTTATCATGGCCGCCCGCCGGTGGCAGCACATGCTGACGCAGGCAGGCGAGACCAGCAAATGGAAGGAAACTCCGGTCTCGGACATTGACGACAACGAGTCCTATGTGTACCCCGGAGCCGAAGCCTGGGGATCAGGAAGAGTGGTCGCTGGGCCAAATGAGGATGGACAAAGCCTGCAGGAGGGCTATATTATAAACACACAACAGTTCAACTAGCCACAGGAGGCTACAATGGCTACGCCCGCGGAGGAACAGAAAATCAACCCGAAAACGGCCAGTAAGAAAGCGGAGAAGCCCTCGGCTGCCACACCAGTTCCAGCCGCCTCGGTACCCCCGCCTGCGGCTGTAGCAGCAGCCACCGAGGAGAAAGGATTCACTGTTTGTCCTCGGTGTGGCTGGTCGGTCCTGTTTGAGGGCAAGCCGACAGAAGATGACGTTCGAGAATACGTACGGGCGTCCTGGGGAGGCCGTAAGTACGAGAAGGCGTTCACTCTTTACGGCGGAACGTTGAGGGCGGTGTTCCATACCCTGACGGATACTGAGATTCAGGACATGAACAGCACGCTGAGGATGTTGGCTGAGCTCACGGACATAAAGGAAGACCGGCGCAGCGAGCTTTGCCTGAAACTGAAGACGGCATACTACCTCAGGGATGTCACGGTAGACGGCGTGGCAGACAAGCTGTCGTTCACCCCGACGCCAAACATGACTGTTGAAGAGGTCGACAACATGTTCAAGGTGGTCACCGAGCCGGTGTCCATGTCCCTGGTACAGCTGCTGCTCACCTTCCTGGATTACCAGAAAAGACTGATCGGTGCTGGATTCGATGATTCTTTTTGGCAGGGCGCTGGGCTCGTCTAGGAGTACGTGCCTGCATGACCGGCGCCCTAAACTACAAGGAGATCAGCAGGCACAACTCGAGCAGCATCGAGAAGGAAAAGATGGTGCTTAACGAGATAGAGCGGGATCTGTTGAGACAGACGGCCACTGCCTTGGCTGGCAAATCAGAGGAAGGCCGGCAGGCCCTTCTCAGGATGTCGTTCCCGTGGCAGAACAACATGACACAGTCGCAGGCGATGATCACGCAGGGCGTCGAGCTTTACAACCAACTGATCGGCAATAAGAATGTGGCCCAACCAACCAGCGAATGAACCATATCTGTACCCGGGGGGTCAGTCCTACGGCGGAGCGTTCAGCAGTGCGCTGGGACAGATAAACCCCATGCTGGGCGGAATGGCCCAGGCTTTCGGCTGGACAAAGCCATAGGCGACCAGCTCCAAGGACTGGGTGGTTTTTCTCAGAACATCTTCTCCCAGGGCAGCAGCATCTTCGGCCCTCCCGTCTCAGCGTCCAATATGCTGATCAATCAGGCATCCAGAGGGCTGTATCTCCGTAACCAGGCAGCCTTCAAGAGGCTAGACAGTGATCTTAACCGGCAGTTGTTGACAAGCTTCTACGCGGCGACCGATCCTACCAATGTCGACGCGCGAGTGGCCAGCGCCATGTCTAATCCTCTTAACCCAGCCAGCTTAGCGGCTGGCGCGGCAGGCATGGCCTATCAGCTTAGGGGATTGCAGTCTGGTGTAATTGGCGCAGCGGGTGCGGCCGGTGTCTTTGCTCGTCCGTTTTCTGGAATTGGTGTAGGCGGCGCAGATCTGTTGTCTGCAGCTGAGCGGACGAGGGCCTTTGGAACAGCCGACAATGCCATAATCAATCGCCGCACCACAGCTGAGGCGCAGTTGTTCACCGCTACGGGTGCCGAGCTTGGAAATCGGCTCATTCAAAACATAGGGTCCTTCGGGGGGCTTAAAGGCAACGATATCGGAACAGTGTTGCAGGGCCTGGCACGCACGGGAGGCCTAGGCAAGGAAGTCCGCACCTCTGTGGATGAACTGCTGCGCAACATGAAGGACAGTGGTGATAAGATCCCTGCAGATCAACTGTCGACTGCCGCCCGCGGCATTGCCGACAAGATTCAGAAGGTGTCCCAGACAGTGGCTGGAATGCGCGATGTCTTTGGAGGCACGCTAGCCCAGCAGATGGAACAGCTCTCTGGTGTAATGGGAATAGATGCCCTGGCGACGCTGGCCGATCGTCCCCAGATGGCGATGCGAGCCCGGGAAATGCGCCACCTGGCGTTGATGACAGGTACCAGCGCTGCGTCTTTAGGTGGGTTGGGAGCCGCTGCCCAGTCGTACATTCAAGCCGTGGGTGGAAACATGGGAGGAGCGACGGCCGCCGTTAACCAAACGATGGCTATCATGGGTGCTGGAGGGGTGAACTTATCAGGTATTAACCGGGAGCAGTTCCAGAGTTCGGTGCTGCGTAATGTTGTAGGAGCCCAGCAGGGGACGTTTGCCAAGTACGTGGGCGCCGCTTTCGAGTATTGGCGGGCTAAGACGCCGGGCATGGCCGGGTTGTCGGACGCAGAAGCAGTGGCGCAGTTTCAGTTGGCCAGGCAGAATAATCTGAGGGGAGGAATGGAAACCCAGCAGACGCTGGCGCGACTGGCAGGGGCGTCTGTTGCCGACCTGGCTATCGGGGCGCAGTCCGACTCTGTCGGTCGGCTGTTGTCGGAGACTAACCTGGGACAAGAGACATTCTTGGAGCAGGAGAAGCAGTTTTCCAGGATCTCTAAGAAGGCGCTGGAAGTCGGCCTGACGGAAGGCGGTTTCAAGCCAGCCGATGTACAACGACTGTCGTCGCTTACCGACTTCACACCGGAGGCAATCAAACAGGCCTTGACGGGCATGGATCCCAAGGAAGCAGTGCGGGCTAGGCACATACTCGAGCGTGGTCGGGACATTGCGTCCAGAGAGAGATACGGCATGTCTGGTATGCAAGCAGACCAGTATCGGATTGGCAGAAAAGAGGCTGATAGGCTGCAGGGAATTGCTGCTGAGCGCGCAGCGCTGGACGTGCAACTGGCCGGGGTCAATCTGGAAGGTGGTGTAACAGGATTGCTTTCCTCGCTGCAAGGTTCGAAGCCAGGAGGAACACAGCTGACTTTCCAGGACCTGTTCGCGAAGCTGCTGGGCATGCAGTCTACCGATGTTCTTACCGGACCCGAGTTTGGAGCACAATACAAGCAGTTGTCCTCAGATCAGAAGAAGCAGGCTGACGCTGCCGTCAAGGCACTGATCGGTGGCCGCAACATTGTCGGAGAAGCCTTGAGCCCGGAAGCTCTGAAGGCGTTCTCTGCCATGGCCAAGGGCGAGAATTTCCAGGCCAACCTGGCGATTATCAGCAAAGAGACTGACCTGGGGCTGTACCAGGAAAACTATCTGCGCACTAAGCTTAAAGATGTGGGAGCGGCTGACGAGTTCATGAAGCAGCTGGGACCCGAGGGAGACGCCAAAGAGCGATCTCGCATTCTTGAGACAGCTTTTTTCAAGAAGAGCTTGGCCGAATCTGGCATTGTTGGGTACAAGGATGACAAGATCACCGAGATCATGGAAGACCGGCAGATCACCCCGGAGGAATTTACCAGTCTAAACATTCATGACACCAAGACCCAGGACGCTATTCGCAGTTCGATGGAAGCGCAACGCGGAGCGGCCGGCTTGCCGACAACCAATCTATCAATGGAAAACGTGCTCCAGCAGCTAGTAGAGACGCTAAAAACGCTCAGTGCAGCGATGGCGCAGGTCAGGCTAACTCCTAACAAGTAACCTTGATTCTGAGGATCTATCATGGGCAACAACGTCTTCAGCGACCAAAGTGTCAGCACTGGGCTGATCAAGCAGGGGAGTCCTGCACTGCTCACCAGCGACGGTGTGGCTATTGGAACCCTGATCCTGTTGGATTTACAGGGCTCCGCTGAGTCTAATGTCCAGATCGACCGGACATTCGACGGGAACTTCTTTGTCACCTCGTTCGGCCAAAAGCTGACGCCCTGGACTGTAACTGGAATGGCGCCACGCAACCCGTGCGATCCCGATATGCAGGGGGGACAGGCAATCAAGGACTTCTACGAGAACTTCAACGCTGGCGACAACGGTCCAGTGTCCTTGGAGCTGACCTTCGACAAGTTATCCATCGCTGGCATTCTGCTGACCATGGCAATAGGCCCCTACCGTGTTAATGACGTGGATGCCTACAGGTACACGCTCACGATCATGGGACAGCTGCAGCGGTAATAGGAGAACAACATGAACCTGGTCTACACCGCCCTGATGCATGGCATCTCCGGCGCGACAATGTTTCTGCGACGGACCGATTCTTCGCTCAGCATTAGCACGGCATACCGTTCAGTCAGGGGCGTGCTGGTACCGGTATCCGACGACCCCAACTATCGGGCCGCGTGCGCAGAACAGTTGGTCCAGTTATGCCGGCGGTCGTCGCTGACCAGTTTGTTGGCCGAACTGGACCCGAAGAATACCTATGCACATGAATTTACGACACTGGAAGCGTCTACCAGTTTTACAGGAGTGCCAGCGAATTGCCAGTTCATGCTTGCGGAGCAGCAGGCTCAGTACGGCTGGATTGCGCGTCGTGTTAACATCGTCTTTGATCTTGGTGCAGGTTCAGCAACAGTTGACGGCACTGTGCAAGACATAGCCACTGCGGATAATCTAACTTCCAGCGTGGAGCTGGGAGACGGGCTGTCGTGCCGGCTGGCAGGTGAGGGACTTGTGCCCGCTCCTTCCACTTTCTCGATCGTCTTGTCGTTGGTCAGACCTCCTCTGCGCAGTTTGCTGGACATTGACGGCAGTCCCGTATTGCAGCTCATGCCATGGGTGGACAAGTACAAGGCCTGGACTGGTACTGGATCTTCGGTTTCCGACCGGGTAGTCGCGGCTGTGCTAAACTACGCGGAAGAGGTCTCAGGATGAGCTGGAGCCACGAACAGATCCAAGCAATTTGGCTGGTAAAGGGGCTCTTTCCAGATCCCAGTCGTGATCCCAACGTTGCACTGGAGCACTGGGAAATCACTGAGTTCTACGTCAAGCGGAAACTCAACACTGTCACTGCCGGCGACGTGACGATCGCAGTGGGTAAGCGGTTTCGCAAGCAGACAGAGCAGGTGTTCTCGGCTTCCGCCGAAGAGCTGGGTAATCTTTTCTCTCTAGTCCTGTTTACCAACAAGGACAGCTATCGGCTGTTCAGCGGGTACGTCACTGGCGTACACCCTTCCCGCAGTAGCCATCCGGTCTTGGGGCAGGTCACCCTTAAGCTGGACATGATAGACGAAGCGGGCAAGATGATGTCGATGAACCCTTTCAGGTATCACTACTTTGAACCGGCCACGCAGGGAGACTTGTTTGTGGCTCCCAAGCTGAAGCAGAAGGTGACCACGGTGGCGCTCACTGGCTTTCCTGATTTTCTGGCCAGCATCCTAGACAAGACCAAGACTGGCGGGTGGTATGAGAAGCCCGGGGAGGTAATAGTTCTGCTGGCAAAGAATATTCAGGCTCAGTTCGAGACCCTGACCAATGAGGGAGGTGCGGGAGCCGAGGCCATCGCTGCCCTCCTGACGGAAGACGGGTCAGCGCTTCGACCCGCCATCGTCAAGGGCGGTCAGATGTTCAAGGAAACTCTGGCGCAGTCGGTCTTCAACACTTACTTCAACACCTTTGGCACTTCCAACGTGTGGCAGGCAGTGCTGTCTACAGCCAACTATATGTTTCTGGACATTGCCCAGCGCGGGCGGCAGATGCAGCTGTTCCCGTCCTTTTACTGGAAGAAGACTCCCGACGAGACGCTGACCGCCGCCGATGTCATTAGGGTCACCCGCGCCATCGACTCAACGTCGGCAGTTAACGTGGTGGACGCGGTGGCCATTGCTTCTCCGGGATTTGGAGGCTCAGACGATGGAATTCCGGCCGTGTACCCCGACAGGGACGCGTTGCAGGGTCTGAACCGACCGGGCAAGGCACTGGTGGTCAACTCTCTCCCCGCCTATCTGACTGGTGCAGTGGTTCTGGACAACCGCACGACCGTACCCGAGCAGAAGGAGGACACGACGGAAGCAGGAGAGCTGATTACGCCTCCGCCCAGTCAGCAGGAACTGATTGACGCCTCGAAGCAGCTCGGTAACATCCTGGCCAAGCTCTATTTTGCCAGCCTGTGCCAAATGACTTCGGAGATGTCGATCGCAGTACGCTGGAATCGATTGGACTTACTGGACAAGATAGGTTATGTTATTCAAGGCGACACTTTTATCAACCCGGAGATCAATGCCGGTCAGTTCTATGGTACGCTGGAGACCGTTGCCATTTCCGGTCGGTGTTCTCCGACTGACAGTGCTGCCCTCGGCATGGAAGTCAGGCTGATTCATGTCAGAAACAAGGAACTGCAGGACAAGTACGCGCTTGATGAAAATCCTATCTACATGTCGGCAGAAGAGTTAGCATCAACCATCCCGGCAATAGGAGGATCCGTCAGTGGCTCAAGCGACGTCTAAAAAAAGAAAACCGCGGATAGCCGGCGTTTGGCTGGACCCGGCTGAGCTTTCCAAGCCGGATGTTGCCAGCACGGAAGTGGCTACTCCCACCGCTCCGCTGCCGCTCAACGCTGCTTACGAGCAGTGGAACAACGCGAAGCGGTCCAAGGCCACTGCCGGCCCGCTGCTGGTAGCGCTTACGCCTACGATCGACGCGGCGCTGAAGTCCTACGCCGGCGGCGATGACCAGCTGCGCACCCGCGCCAGCATCATGGCCATTGATGCCGCAGGCCGCTACTCGCCCAAGACCGGAGTGCAACTGTCGACTTACGTCAGCTCATATCTACGGGGGCTTAATCGTGAGTTTGCCAAGCGGAGCCAGATGGTGCATATCCCTGAGGGTTCCAGGCTGGAGTGGCTCAAGCTGGAAAAGGCCAGCCGCGACCTGGAGATAGAGCACGGCAGGGAACCTACTCTGGACGAGCTGGCCGACAACACCAGTCTTTCCATCAAGAAGATTGAGCGGCTGCGCAAGCAGAACCGTGGAGAAGCCTCAGAGAGCCAGCTGCTCACCGAGCAGGGAGATACCCTTTTTGCCCGTACGGACGATCCTCAGCGCATCTGGGCGGACTACGTGTACCACGAGCTCGACCCGGTTGACAAGAAGATCTACGAGTGGAGCACGGGATTTGGCGGCAGCGCCACCCTGAAGAAGATGGATATCGCCAAGCGGCTAAAGATTTCAGCGCCGGCGGTCAGTGCCCGCATCAACAAGATCATTACACGGCTGCAGAAGGGCGCCAATGCCTGATGCTGGCGACAACCTGGTAAGTGTGGCCGACGAGCTTGCCCTCTATCAAGAGAGCCAGCTGGAGGGGCTGCTGCATGGTACCAACGACGAGTATTACAAGCCGGATCCTATTTTACTGCCTGACGCGGTGTCAGACCTGCTGGGAGTGGTGTCCGACACCATGAACGAGGCTATTCAAGGCTCGGGCGGAATCCCAGGCAAGGAGACGGCGTATGAAAAGGGCAATCTGCTGATGGGAATGGCCCGAGACGACCAGATGATCTGCCGCAGCCGCCTGGTCCGCATGGCGGACATGGCCACCGCTCTGCAGCGCAGTCTCAGGGCAGATACCGGCACGATTGACACACACATCAAGAACGTCGGCAGGATGCCATGAAAGATCTCTGCTACATGTCGAACGAGGCGGGCGAGGTTCCGGTGCCGTTCCAGTTCATGGGCGAGTGCAGCGGAATCACAGCGTTGGCCCAGAAAGCCATTACGCTGCTGCTTACCAACAGCACGGACGACCTTAGGTTTGGAGTAGGAGGCGGACTTGGGGAGCTTGTCGGACGTTCAGCAATAGCCAACGACAATCTGAAGAATCTTATCACAGCCGCCCTGGCCCGCACGTCTGGACAGCTCCGGGACGAGCAGGCAGGTGACCAGAAGCTCACCGCAGCGGATAAATTATCCAAGCTGGTGCTGGAAAGCGCAGAACAGGCCCGGGATTCCGTGGTGGCCACTATCTCAGTGGTCAGCGAGGCTGGAGAAAGCACCTACGCAATACTGACAACCGGACAACAGGCATAAGGTGGCACTACGATGGCTGATCTCGACCAAATCACGGCAGATTCGATGGTGACCAATGAAGAGTTGCTGCGCGACTTCCTTGCCACCGCCATGCCCGATCTGGACACCGCTCCCGGCAGCACCCTCAGCGAACTGCTGATCCGGCCAGCCGCCTCGCTCTACTCGCAGCAGGAAATCGACCTCCTGGCGCTGCTGCAGCAGTATTCGCTGCCTCTGCTGGCCGCCTCTGCCAGTCCCGATGCCGACATGGCCGACAATCTGGCTGCTAACTTCAAGGTGTATAGACGCACCGGGCTGGTGGCCTCTGGCTACCTGGCAATCTATGCCGACAGCGACTCCAGCGCCAACGTGTACATCAATGCAGGCACCGTGTTCAATGTGGGAGCAGTGCAGGTCCAGAACCTTCAAACCTACGTGGGTGTGGCCACAGACGCCGTCGGCACCGCCCCGGGCGCCATATACCGTAAAATGATCCTGACGGGCGGCTACTACATGTTTACGATCCCGGTGACCACCCTCACCGAGACGACCGCGACACTGGACATTGGAACCGCGGCTACTCCGGTGGTTGCCCACTCGCGCATCCAGTCCGCCAAGGTGGCCTCTCCCATTACCGGCGGACAGGGAGAAGAGACCACGGCAGATCTGGTAGCCCGTGTACCATCCGCCATTACCGCCAAGGTGCCGTCCGGAGAAGCCCACATTACGGCAATGCTCGAGGACGGTGAGTTCAACGCGCTGTCAGTGGCCGTGTTCGGCCTGTCGGACCCGGAGATGTTGCGCGACCGGGACAATGTCACGGGCATCAGTTCAGGGGCGCGGGTGGACGCCTACGTCCGGACTGCCACGCTTCCTGAGGAGGCGGAATTGGTGGTTGCAGGTACCCGGGTGGTAGGTGACCTCTGGGGCATCACCATTCCAGCGGAAGACCTGGACGGATTCTACCGGGTGAAGTCGGTGCAGGCTAGCGGGGGACCTGAAGTCCTGGCTTCGGACCTGACAATAACCTACGCCATGTCAAATGACGGAGACTACCCTTATCTCTCTCAGGTCGATCACGTGTTCTACTCCGTCTTCATCACCGTTCTCATTGAACTGGACTATCCGGATCTGGTGGGCGACTCGGTCGATTTCACCATCAAGGTTGAGCAGATGGGAGACTTGCGGGCAATCCAGGACTACATGTCCAGTCTGCCAATTCGCAACCGGGCGCAGGATCTACTGATCAAGGCACCGGTCCCGTGTTTCCTCTCCATCGAGATGTCGGTCAATCTTGAAGGAACATCTGGCACCATTGACCTGGACGAGGTGAAGGCGGCCGTGGCCGAGGCGATGAACGACCTGCCCATAGGGCGCGGGCTGGTATCCGCTTCGGATATTGCCTACGTCATCAAGAGCCAGTTCCCGGGTTACATCCTGGACCTACCGATCCGCATGGAAGGTACAAATGTGATGCCGGACGGCAGCATTGTCACCACCCCGTCGGTGGACGGAGAGCTGAAGGCTCCTGTGGACGAGGACCTGGGGGTGAGCGCCCGCAACACTGCTTTTTTCTGCAGGACTACCGACATCTCAGTCGCGGCTAACGATAGGCTGATGTAATGAAGGAAACCACGGATAACATCTATGGTGTGCTAGGATCATTCTGGTCTCGCACCTGGCAGCAGCCGGAACTGATTTCCGGGCTGGTGGGCGGATTGACCAATGTTCAACAGCAGATTCAGGAGATCTACCTGCCGGCCCGCAGCATGATGGGCCGGGAAAGCGTTCCAGAACGGCTGAGCTATCGCTGGCGCGTGCTGGACGTTCCGGAGACAGCCTTGATCCGTCGCCAGGTTGCAGTGGGCGAATTTAATGTGGGGGATGGCACCCTGGTAGGTGCGGAAAGCACGCGGACGCCGCGATACATGGTGGAATGTCCCTACGACTCTGTGCTGCTGATCTGCAACCGCCCGGACACTCCGACGACAGTATGGCAGTACGGGATGGATTTCACCATCGAGGATGGCCAGCTGGGCTTGTACAGCGACCCCACAGAGATTTTTGAGTCGTTTGCCGCCATCGACGCAGACGGCGAGACCGTCCTGACCTACAGACTGTGGCTGTGCCACGTCGACATCGACATTCAGCTGCTTCAGAACCTTTTCGGCCTTCCGCTCGGACTTCGATTCCCGTCCTCCAGCTACTATGCTAGGCTGCTCAACGCTGCCTGGGACTGCCGGGTGGAGGGAGCCACCGAGGCCAATATGAACCGCTTGCTGGCTGCTTTGGTGGATGCAGACGTGGCCAAGACAGACGGGGCTGTGGCGGCCATCTGGGAGGAAGAAGACCGCCACTGGGTATCTGTGGGCGATGAACTTCATTCAGCCCCTTCCGCTCCCATTGTGATTGTGGGCGACGAGGTCCAGACAGGACAGATGCTGTTCCAGGGAGCCGCGCTATACGGACCAGACTCCGACATCCCTGAATATGTGCTCCCGGGACTTAAGCTGAGCGCCGGCATGATTGACGCCAAGTACCCAGGGGGAATAACGCTGCCGAACCGGGAAGTTGAGCTTACCTACGAACTGCGCGAGGTTGACGGGACTGAAGTCAGGCTGCCAATCTTCTCTATAGGAGGCTCAGACGAGGCGGTGGAGATGTTCCAAGACGACATGGCTACTCGCCTGGCTGAGTATGGGGTGGACCTGTGGGAAGCCATGACCTTTGGTCAGATTTCCCCTTATGTGGTCAACCCATTCGACTTTATGAGGCAGCACGTGTTTGGCAATAACTGGATGCTGATCACGCTCTACGCCGAGGACATGGGCCCGATGCAGGTGGTCGGCGGGTTCCTGGGCCAGCTGCTGTCCTGCATTCCTAAGGGAACATCCGCCTTGATTTTCCTGTCGGTGAGTGCTACATTGGAGCGTATAACAGAAGCTAGTGTCGCTGACGGAACGCCCGAGCCGTTCGTTGTGTCGTCGGGAGAGGAAAACGCGATAGACATCGCCACCGAGTCCGTGTTGTCAAGCCGTGGCATATATTAGGAGGATGAAATGTTCAGCAGCGTTAAGAAAGCGTGCCACGGGTACATCGAGGTCAACTGGGTTGTCAACGGCATTTGGATGCCGGTATGGAGCCAGACTAACCTCATCCTATACTCCGGATACGACATCATGGCCCGGGCGGTTGGCGGAGACCAGCTGGTCAACGGCATGTACTTCGAATTTTCCAATGCTGTCGCGCCCCCGACTCCACCCGCTATAGCAAAGGACCGCAAGACCGACTACTACGAGTCCTTGTCGGGGGATCTGGGCTATGTGCGCAATGTCACGGTAGGCCGTGTTCCGGTGTTCGACACATCCGGCACGGACTATCAAAACAACCGGGTGACATTCATGGGCATTGCCGACCGGGCTGCTGAAACAAGCGGGGCCGCGGTCATAGACAACGTTTCGCAGTTCTACTCGGTGGCGCTTGTGTCGGTTCCGGATCTGGCTGACAGGACCCAGGACACTCTGTTCAGCGCCGGCAACCTGGCGACTGTTCTCACCAAGCCGGCCAACGCCCACATCGGGGTGCGCTGGACAATTGAGTTCGCGGATGCGTAAGGAGACCTGACGTGGCTACTTGGCCCTCGACCATCGACCATATCTACAACGGCGATCCCGCAGACGAGGACAACCTCAACAAGGCGTTGATCCAGCTGGGGCAACGCACCGAGTATCTACGTGCTCAGATTGACGGGTTCACGGCCAAGTCCGTGACCCTGCTGCAGAATGTCCCGATCGCTACTTCCGTGTTTCTGGGAGCCGTTGTCCAGTATGACATCGTCGCCGACAATTATGGACTGGCCCAGGCCGTGTGGAGTTCCACCTACGGAACAAACGGAGAGCTGGTGGAGTCCTCAGTTGCCCGGGCGGTTGGCGTCGTGGTTGTCAAGAACGGCACCTACGCCGACGTCTTGATGTTGGGCGAGTATCGATCGCAGGCGGTCGTGGACGGCTGTCTGGGCGCCGGAGCCCCTGTGGGCCTCTACTACCTGTCCTCGACGGAACCAGGTACAGGTACGTTAACTGCTCCCGGGCTGGAAGTCCCGGTGATGCTGAACAAGGGCGATGGCGAATTCGTGGTGTTTCCGGTGGAAACCAGCAAAGCCAACCATTTCCACACTCAGTTCACGCTTGACGATGCTTGGCTGGTGGCCAACGTCACCAATTTCCCGGGGATGACCATTCCCGCCACTGCCACTTACGGCTACGATCTAGTCAACGATCCCGCAATGGTCGAACTTTTCACGGTCTACCATGGCGAGCTGGTCCTGTTCAAGGACGGAGTACTTGTTCCCAGGGACGATTACTCGGTCAACCTGTCGAACATCTGGTGGCTGGGTGCCGATCCTACCGGCAGCTTGTTTGAGGTTTTTGCCTATACCCCGTTCTCCAATGGTGAGCCCTTGGTACGGGTGGTTGAGTTGAGCACGCCAGACGAGATGACTGCTACTGCTGATAATGGCATCCTGACTTTGGGCATGAAACCCTGGACCGACGGTGCCACTGCTCCTTCCGCCACTGCCCTGAGCCGGGTGTCTGGCCGCGCACGTCAGTACACGCCCGTTGTCAGCAGCGTTCAAGCAGGCCCCGGAGTGGCAGTGGACGACTTGGGGGCGGGCGCGATCATGGTGTCCTCCAGCGAGCTGATGAACTCACTGATTGACGCAGACTTGGTGAACTTGGACAACGCAGTGGAGTCGACCGATAGCGTCTACACCTTCCTGAACATGCCAGCCGGCCGCACCTCGTCCATCATCGGCCGCATCCCGATTCCGAAATTCGACAGCACCGGTATTGTTGCTACCCCGTTCGCCATTGTCAAGGGTGTCGTGGGAGCCACAACTTTTCCGGAGACGACTGTTCAATTGGTGTTCGTTCCTACTTCTGCAGTGGGCAGCTACACCGACCTGGGATCGGTTGTGACGGTCAACACCACCTTTGCTGCGCTGACCACGGCATCTACCAGGCTCTATCAGATTCTTGGCCTGGATGATATCGACGTAGCCTCTGAAGGAACCTTGTACATCAAGCTGACTTCGACGACACCGGCGCAGGACAAGAACTTTTTCAGGTTTGGAGTAGTTCTTAGCGTGCCTACGGCGTCTTCGAGCGGCGCCTAAGCCCGGAGGACAGCCGTGCCCACATACACTCCTCTTGCTGAGTGGTGCGACGAAAACGCGCACCGACAATTCCCGCTGACCGACGAGTCCAGCGGCCGCGACCTGACTGGAAACTTCCAGCTGCCACAGCCCTTCCTGGTAGATGCGCTGATCTGCGTGCCGCCTGGAGTCGACATTGACAAGTTCTTTGTGATGACGATCCTGGTGAGGCTGGGCAGTATCGATATTAGTATCGGCTATGACGACGGGGCCGACCCGTTTGAGGTAGCCAAGGTCTCGAGCATCCCGATGGATGCTGCCCGGAACAGCGTATACTACCTCACGGCGTCGCCGCAGACCGTTGCAGAGCGCATCGTCTTCCAGTTGACCACGGGGGCCCTGGTAATAGGGTCAACCGATCAGATTAGGCAGTTTCCGGGACTCTGGCAATTTGAGCCGGCCAGCGCCTACATCATCGCTTCCAGGGTGACCGAGGGGTTGGTGGGGGTACAGGCCTTGCAGATTGGCCAGTCGATTCTTACCGGTGCCGTTGTGCTGCAAGAAGGCTCCAATGTCACGCTGTCTCCCAGCTACGATGCCGGAACAGGGGTCACGACCATTAGGATATCTGCCAACGTCGACACCGGAGGGGGAGAGAGCACCATCGTGGATGACGACACCCTCATTGCGGCCTTGCTGGCCAGATTTGGGCGACCGATCACCTCCCTGACTGGAGTTACCCCGGACGACAACGGCAATATCTAGCTTGAGGGAGAGGACTGTGTGGTCATCACGCCGGGAACCAACCTCCTGCAGGTGTCCAATCCCTGTTCCACTCCCTGCTGTGCCAAGGAAGACATGCAGAACGTATATCAGGTCATGGCCGACCTCAACCTACGGTACGCGCGCATGGAGAGCTACTACGAATCCCTGAGCCGCAACGTCAACACCATGCAAGCAATGCTGGTGGGCCTGGAGCTGTAATCATGGCCTGTGTAATCCTCACCAAACTACAGGTGGCGGACCGGGCCGGAACGTTGAAGGTGGTGGAGAACTCCTCCCCTCTCACCACCGACATCACCGGCGAGGTTGAACTTGTCGCCGGGGGTGTCATGTCCGCGACGGTGGAAGGAAACGTCGTAACGCTGGACGCGGCCATCGGAACATCCACGCCTGATCCAGACCTGCAGGCTTTCTACCTGGATAAGCTGAGTAGTGGCATCCCCTATCTGGCCAGCATCTCATCGGTAAAACCGGACGCCACAGGCTCGCTGCACCTGGCCAACAGCATCTGCGGGCAGGTCGGCATGTTCGAAGACCAAGCCTCGATCAGCGCTGTCGACCACACGCTGCAGATCACCGATCTGTGCCAGCCATGCATCGACTGCGCCGATTTTGAAAGAGTTTACACCCGACTGAGCGAGTTGGCCTCGTGGATCCTCAGCAACCACACGGTCAACTTTGTCGAGGACACGGAGCACCAACAGTTGCTGCCACCCACGCGGTTGTATCGCCAGTACCAGGCCATGCTGTTCTATTGGAACTTCATGGTCCAGTCGCAGGCCTACGTGCTGATGTCGAAGGTGGAGGGTTCCAACGTCCGCATCTGGTTCGGCTATTACAACCAGAACTGCAATGTCGAGGATCCATCCTTCTACCTGAATGTACTCATGGACCGCTACCAGACCATGAGCTGTGTGCGCGTGACAGCCCGGGTATTGAACATCGACAGCCGGTTCCAAGGTACCTTCACATTAGACACCCCGGTGATCGCACTGCCGACTAGCGGAACCCTGCCAGACTACGTGTACGACACAGGCAGTGTTGAAACTGGCAACTTTGGCTGCAACCTGTTGCCGACTGGGATCGAGGCTTCTGGTGGCCGCTGGCGCATCTATGACGGAGCCTGGAGCGCATGGTACGAAGGAGTCGATCCCGCTGATCCTGAAGATCCCAACCTGGTGGCAAAGAGCGAAGGCATCTACACGGTTGAATTTCAGGACATTGATCCGGGCACCGGCTGCTACAACACGCCCTATAAGCGGCGTGTGCGCATTGCCCGGGGCGGCTGGTCAGTGGAGACTGGCGTGTACACGGCTCAGGGCATGCTGTCCTCCTCGTCCTCGGAGGAAGATTGCGCAGTAGGCAACAATGAACTACCATGGGCCACGATCAGCATCGAGGGGGACGGCACCATGGACCGCGGCGACTATTTTACCGTGGAGGTGCTGGTTGAGTTCACAGCAGACTCCACCAAGTGGGCTGGGAACGACTGCGATGCCGAAATATCCGGTCATGCCTTGAACCATGTTCTGGTGACAGGCCACTGGGCCAACATCTTCGACGGACAGGTGGTGTCGCGGGTCAAGGAAATCAGCCCGGAGGTAGCGGAACTGCCATGAGCACACTTTTTAATCGCATCCAGGTCTACGCGGAGAATACCGGCACCAAGTTCCCCATCGACGACACGGTGGAGACGGAGATTCCGTCCGATGCCCTGGTGGACATGTCGATTGTCGTCCCGGAATCGCTGGCGAAAGTCAGCATCACCAATCTGGTTATCCGAGGACGGCTGGTGTTTCTTACCGTCGAGGCTGACATCCTTGGAGTGTGGCATACCGTGGGGCACCTGGCCCTTAACTTTGCAGAACCCTGGCGTGTCTACGAGCTGGACTGTCAGGATGGCTGCAGCGGCTGGGTAGTGTTTGGCCCTGGTGTACAACGGGAACTGGAGGTGATACGCACACCAGCCCGCATAGACTATCGAGTAGTGCGCCGGGCTGTGGTGGCAGAGGCTGTCCAGACGCTGGAAGTAAACGGCGTTAGCTACGCAATGCCGAGTGTACTGACTGTCAGGGTCAACTCCTACTTGCAGACCAGCATTGAAACCCGCTACCTGGAGGACAGCAGCAGCAGCAGTTCGTCCTCGTCGTCCGAAGGGGAGATTTCTGCCTCTGCGCTGGTCTTCCGAAGGGACGACAGCGTGGTCACCGACGGCATGCGCCGTTTTGGGCTGACGGACAACGTCGTCTCTCCCGAGGGTTTCTTGTACACCATCAACAACATCTCTCCCGACGACGACGGGCGTTTCACGATCACTCTCAGGTCTGAGGGCGGAAGCTTGGCGGCGGTTCCAGTCACGGCAGACGGTTCACCGCTGGGAGCCCTGTTCCTGACAGCCTGTGTCGACGGCTGCCCGGATGCCGACGAGGAGCTGGACAGCAACATTCGCACTGGAAAACGTGGACAGGGCGTACCCTACAACCTGCCCCTTGACGCCTACGCTTCATCTTAGCACGGACAAAAGTGATGGATATTTTCAACAGAGAATTCAGGGACGTGGCTGCGGCCGGCACCTACCCGTTCACGGGAGGATCGACCATGGCCTACGGTCGTGTGCACCTGAATCCCGCGCTATTTCTAGATGCGGTGGTGTACCCCTATGGCTCCTTTACGCTGCCATTCTACGTCTCAAGGCTTTCCGCCGAGGACGGAGACGGCTCTGTGCGCGTAACCGTGTCAGACGCCCTTCGGCAGGAAATAGGGACGGCAACCTGCACACAAGACTTCGACTCCGCCCTCATCGTCGATCAGCGCAATTCTGCAGTGGGCTCCTTGACCTACAACCCGGCACTGTTGCAGGACCTGGCCGGAGAACTACAAAGCACCTTCTTGAACCTGCCCCAGAACATGGCCGAGCTGGTGGCTTCCACCTGCTTCCGGATGGAGTCTGAGGGGCTGATTCACGTGGACGCCAGTGCGGGATCAGTCACAGGAGACGTCAACATTGTGGCGGCAAACGGCATGATGTTTTCCGTGGACGAGGATAGTGTGGTGCATGTTCACCTGTACGGGGAAGAGCCTTTTAACACTCCACCCATCTCCGAAATACTCATTGTCAACGATGCGATCGACGACTGCTGCGAGGAAGAACTATCTGCCCCTGCCAGCGTGTCCATGAAGAGTCCAACCCCGTCGCTGTTTGCTTACCCAGGCAACGGCAGCGCAGTATCGTTTAACCCAGGTGCAGCCGTGCGAGTACTGGTGGCGGACAGCCAGATCGAGATTTCCAAGCTGGAGGACTTCTGATGGCTACCGACCGGATACAGTCGATCAGGGTGTTTTATCCGTTCGTGCCGGATGCGGCTGCCATCCCGTATGTCGACCTGCTGAAGGCTGTAAGGGACGTGCGACTATCGGCGGACGGCGAAGGCACGGTGGCGACCGTGGTCTATCCGGTGACCAAGACGCACTTTGGCGTGCTCATGTCCTACGATCATCCGACCACGACATTTGTGTTCCATGCAGTTGCAGACGACATCTACTTTGTCCGCACCTTTGAGATCCCGGCCGGAGTGGGGCTGGTCCGGGTGGGCAGCACGGAGGATAGCGACTCGTTCATCATTGTCAACCGAGACGAGCTGGTCGCTCCGGCAGTGGCACTCGTGCCGCTTGAGATAGAACCAGCGTGCTGCCACTGGGCACCCCTTTCACGGGTTACTCGTATGGCTTTCTACCAGGAGTACCGAGACTCCAATCCGGACCGGCGACCGTCTGCGCTGCCCGACAGGCTGATCCACGAGGTCGTCGGAAGCGTCCTCAAGCTGGCGGACGGCTACAACTGCCGCCTGAGCTATGAGGAAGCTACGGGAGTGCTTTACATTGAAGGTGGAGCTGCTCTGGGTCTGGGCCTACCGCAGTCCATCCCATGGGACTCGGCCGGTGAAGAGGGGGTGATGAGCTTCAATCTCGAGCGCTACGGCGCTCCCCCGGATGCCGACTACGAGGTATCTGAGGAATTTACGAACGGTGCCGACGCAGCTCTCATAGTGGAATCCATGGTAAGGGACAACGCCGGCATGTCGTTTATTGTCAAGGTGGACGATGTCGCAATCTACTCTTCCGGCGTGCTTCCGCTAAGTGGCTGGGAGCGTTATGTAGTAGCTCCGGTTATCACAGCTGGGACACACACCATAACCCTGGAAGTCACCGGAGGTACTTCCTACTGGGGAGTGAGGCTAACCGTGGGGCGTACGGGCATACAGTCGCTGAATGGACTAAACAACGGCGGCAACGTAAACATCAAGGGCGGTAGTTCGTTGGCCGTGTCCCTTGAAACCAACGGCATCGGAATTACCTTACTGGATCGCTAAGGATACAGGCATGCCCAGGATTCCTCCAGACAGACCAGGATACGGTACCGGGACATCTCCACCGGACCCGCCGGCCGGATACGTCTGCTATCCTGAGATCATCACTCGGCCGTCTGTCACTCCTATATGTCCGGACTGTCCAGAGGAATGCCCCATCTCATCCACCGAGGTCTATGTCGGCACCGGCAGCTCATCGGCCGCTGCAGTTGCTGACGCCTTGGCCAACTGTGTTGCCGATGCCACGCGTTGCGACACGTTTGGATCTTTGTGCACCGAGTCGGGCGGTGGCTGCGCCGTGGACGAGGACGTCGACTGTGTGTGCGTCGACGGAGACTGGACCTGCATGGCCCGAGTCTGCTGCGAGAACGTTGAAGGCGTGTCTAACCCCTGCGTCAGCAACTCGTTTGCCTACATGCCCCAGACGGCAGAGGGTCTCGTCAATAATCGCGACTATATTGACCTGAGCGGGGTAGTCAATGATCCGGTAATTGCCGCGTTGCGCGTCGCGTGCGACATCAACTACGACGTGTTCGCCGAGGACGGTACCTTTGTAGACCTGTATTCGGCGTTTGAGCGAGCCATGGGTCCGGACTGGATTACCGAGTTCTTGCCGCTGCTGTGCTACTGTATCACAGTCAAGTATCCGGTAGGATTCCTGCGGCCCATGATTCGGAAGTTTGACCAGTCCGGCTTGTACGGGGGCGGAGGGGGAGGATCGTCTTGTGCTGCCGAATTTCCGGAATGTGACGTGGGAGGATCTTCAGGAGAAAGTGATGGTCCATGGGAGACTTTGCAGGATGCCATGGACAACGCCATGCTGAAATGTGAAGAAGAAGGCGTCTGTGACGGGCCTCCTCCCGCCGTCACTGAACAATGTGGCTGCATCATCTTGTCCTGCTACACGGTGGAAGAGGAAGAGGAATACGGTTACAAGTGCTCGTGGCAACTGTGCTGCCGAGAGTCGGAGGTAGAACCTCCGGAGCCGTTCCAGACTTGCCTAGAGGTGGGTGGAATGTTCTGCGAGGAAGCCACGGAAACCGAGGGGGCAGAGAAGCCGACGCAGGAGGAAGCTATAACGGACGCTGAGAACGCGTGCGCGACCCTGGACTTCTGTACGTACCTGGGAGAAGACAACTGCGGATCTGGTGAGCCACTCTGCACAGTCACCTTCTGTGCACGGACTGCTGGAGGCTGGAAATGCAGGGCTTCTTCTTGCTGTCACCGTAGTTGTGCGCAGTTATCGGAGGAAGTTGATTGTGAGCACGAGGTCAGCGCTGGTGTAGAACGGTGGTCCGGGGTAAACGAAGAGCAGGGACCTGCGGCCGATGACGCTTTATCCAGCTGTAAGGGGGACATAGGAATAGATCCTTGTGTCTGTGAGGCAGCAGGGTGGGTCGACTGCGAAGGGGTATCTCCCACTCCAGCTTGCTACATCGACGTGGAGTGGTGCGAGTATGACGACGGATTTTCGACCTGGACCTGCTGGGCTCGTTGCTGTTGCCAGGAATACTCGGAAGAATTCGAAGATTGTGTGTCTCAGTTTGGCGAAGATTGTCAGTACTCGATGGACATCTTCTTTGGGGAGAGCGCTGACAGCATTGATGAAGCTAAGGCGATAGCCATCGAAGACTGCGAAACATTTGGAGTGTGCGACGGGGGATACGAGTACTGCGGAGAATCTCCCTCGTGTAACCTGGTGTCTTGTGAACCATATCCAGAGGCAGGGACGAACTTTGAATATTGGAGCTGTACGGCTGAGCTCTGTTGTCAGGAGGCCGCTATTACTGGAGTGTGCATGTACGAACACCAGGCGCATTTCGAGTGTTACGAGGAGGCGGCGTGGGAAGGACCTGCGACAGTGGACGCCTGGTGCGATTTGGAGTGCACGGAACAGCCGCCGCTCTGGGTATACACCGATTTAGGTGGGGGAGCGTACACGGCAACATGCTGGACATGCGATGAGAGCGCTGAATGCGAAAGCAATCCTGATTGTGATTCGCCGGTCGCGCCGCCGTGGCCTCCCGCGTGGACTCCCACTTGCCCCACTGGAGCCTGTTGCAGAGAAGGTGTGTGTACAGTTGAGCCGAACGAGGGGCAGTGTGTTATAGATGGTGGTTCTTGGATGGGAGATTGGACTATGTGCACCCCAGATCCTTGCGTGTGAGGCTGAGCATTCACCGCTTGAGTTGTACAGCTAAAAAATATGCGAAAATCGCTGGACATGTGGCAACTGCGTGATATAATATGCATAGAACAACACTGGAGGAGGCATGCAGTTCACGATTGACGACAAGCTGTGGTCACTGGACGACCCGCGGATCGATAAGATGCACGCCGGGGACATGTCCGTGGCTTCGTTTGTGAGGGCGTCTAAGTCCGCGGATCCGTGGCAGATAGTTGTACGGCATGGTACCGACAAAGTTCCTGAGATGCACATTACCGCGTTCGACGAGGCCGGCATTGTCGAGCTGGAGTCTAAGCGCGAGTCAAACATGCGCCAGATGATCTCCAGGACCGGGGGCATTACGGGCAAGGTGATCTACGAGAACCGGGAAGTCTTCCTGCAGGTGTACCCAGAGCTGGCCGACAAGATGAAAGAAGTTGTCGACATCGTCACCAAGCAGCGCTGCAAGGGCTGTGCGCTTAATAGCCGTACACGTCCTCTGATGGAAGCACTGCTGGCACTGCCCAGCATCCCCAGCAGGCCTTACGAGAAGCTGGCCAAGATTATACCTGAGCAGGGACTGGAGCGTTTGCGTACCGGCACCAACCTGCCAGAAGGGACCATTAAGATAGCTCCCAACCGGGCAGCCAAGAAAAGCATACCGCTGCGCACCACGCCGCTTGTGGGAGAACCGAAAGCCACGTGGTTGCTTCCGGGGGAGAAGGATCCGAACATTATCAGGCATGAACGGCAGGAGAAAGCAGAGACTAAGAGGCGCACATCTGCCAGGTCGCCAAGGCCTGGCTGCTTCGACTGCTGCCGTAAGCACTTGGCACAGGCCGTAGTACTGTTGGGCGAAAGCCTTCAGGGCTATCCAGAACATCGCTGGCTCGCCGTCGGCCACATGGCCGAAGCGGCAGAGGAAATCCTCGAGAAGAGCGAAGAATTAGCTGCAGAAATTCGTGCAGAACGACTTGCAGTTATGGAGGATCCGTCGTATATTCCAACATTGATGCGTTTGTTCCCAACCATCGACGAGATGGCCGAAGCGGAAAAATTAGGTATTAACTAAAAGGAGCGATCATGGAGCGGAAGAAGAGCGGTCCGGAGACGAGGGTATGCAAGACGTGCGGCAAGAAGAAACCAATAGAGGAGTTTCCCCGTACCGGAATCAAACATGGCAGAATCTACTACAGGGCATCCTGCAAACCATGCTACACCTCTCGCTGCGTGGCCCAACGAAAGGGACAACCTGTTGATGACATTCAGAAGGAAGCGTCGCCAGATCCCGACCACATCTTCTCCGAGAACGAGTTCGTTGACGCGCTGCTTGCCCTCGGCCGCTTCTCGCCGGAGAGGGTCGAGGCCTATACGGCTGACAAGTTCGAGTCAAAGACCAATTCGGCTAAGGCTCTTCGCCGCGCCGGACTACGCTTCTCGCAGGTTAAACGTACGGCTCTGGCAAAGATGGAGGAGCGCGGCCTGTGCGAACCAGCTGAAGCTGTCTTTGGAAAGGGACGGTACCTCATTGTCGGAGACAGCCACGGCAAGCACACCACCCGTGAGATCTTTGCGCTCATCGGCCAGCTGCAGAAAAGACTGGGCATCCGCAAGGTGGTGCACGTTGGCCACATGCTGGATGACGACGGGGATGTTTCGTACCTCTGGGAGGACGTCCCAAACCTACTTGCAGTGGCTAAGCCGGAGGAGCTAGAGACGCTCCACGGAATTGGCATGCCGCTGGTCAAGGAACAGGTGATGCTAGGGGACCGGCTGGTGGTGACCAACCAGGAACTCATCAGCGACTACGTCCGCACCCCACTGGGAGGACTTGATCAGGGTCTGTTCCCGGGCAACATCATCACCAACCTGCACCGGCACGAGCGCGGTCCGCGGTGTACTCCCACAGAATGGGCCTCCTACATCGCCTCTCCAGGATGCCTGTGCACCCCGCACATCATCAAGACCATCCGGCAGATCGACTTCACGTCCGGATACACGGTCAAGGTGGCCTATCCGGACGGCTTCATCAAGTATCGCCGTGCCAAGCAGCTGATGAACTACTGGACGCAGGGCGTGTTGATTGTCGACGTGGATGCCAGCGGCAGGGCACACACCACCAGCTGCCGGATCATGCCTTTGTCTGGCAAGACCGTAGGAATCGCGTTCTGCGGACGTATCTATACGTCCAAGGGAGAGTACAAGCCCGACCGGTTGTCGCTGGTAGTGGCGGATGCCCACGCCCCGCAGTTCTCCCTGGACGCCTTGGATGTTCAGCGTCAAGTGGCAGAGCGGCTGGGTGGCAGCAAGACCATTGACGACTTAATCGACCTGGGCGACGTAGTCAACTTCAAGTCGCTGTGTCATCACGAGATCGACAAGGGCCGCATCCTGCAGTACGCGAACATCTCGGTGCTGGGAGAGGCTGCTGCGGCCCACTGGGTGCTGAAACAACGCAGGGGCTGGGCCAAGAACGCCCTGCTGCTGTTCGCCAACCACGAGCGGTTTGCGGATGACTTTGTCAACCGCAATCCACAGTTCGCTGACCTGCTCAGCCTGAGGCTGCTGCTGGGAGCGGAGCAGCTGGGCTATCGCACGGCTGCCAACCAGACCTTTGAGGACGTCGGCGCCGTCCGGGTTCTGCACGGGGATCTCAAGCTGAACGGCCAGCGCGGCTTTTTCATGGACAAGATCTCCCAGGCCATGATGGTCAAGGACCGGGTCATCCTGATGGGCCACGTGCACTACAATGCCATCAGGAGGAACACCTATGCGGTAGGCCTGACCGGAGAGTATGACCAGGGCTATAATGAGACTATCGCCTCTACTTGGGGGCAGGGAATGGCGGTTGTGACCCAGCGGGCAGGCGTTCCGTTCGTCCAGCTGGTGGATATCTGCCCAGACGGCACCTGCATGTGGGATGGCAAGTTGCTGCATGCGGCCAAGACGAAAGCACCCGATTTTGCAGGCGCCAAACTTCAATACGAATTCAGGAGGTAGTGAATGCACCCAGAACCCGTGATGGTGGAGCTGTGCGACTACATGGAAGGCAGTAACATCGATGTGGACATCGCTGAGCAGGATCTAGGCATTTCCAGGGTTGTCAGGCCGCTGGATTTGATTAATCGCGGGATGGATCGGTGTTGCCGATGCTGGTGCTGGACTAAAAAAGACGATTTGGTAGCTGGAAAATGCCCAAATTGCCCATAATCTAGTCCAAAACACCGGGTTTGCAGTAAAAAAGGGCCAGAAATGGCCCTTTTTTGCTTGTTTGGACACGGTGTACTGGTAGCACCGAGCGGGTGCTCGTCTTTACAATAAAGGGGCTTTTAGCCGTTTTTATGGGTTTCTGGCACCCTCGAAAACAGGTTAAAAAAGCCTATTTTCGTGGCATAATAGGGTGCAACCCAAATAGGGGTTGTAAGAGCGGTTTTTACCGCTTTTCCGACCGGCTGGAGACTTCCTCCCGGGCCTTGGCTTTATTCGCCAAAGGCAGGGATTCCACCTGCTGGAAGACCACATCCAGTCGGTCCATGGCCGCCTTCTCCAGCTCCGACACGAGTTCGTCGTTTCGGCGCCAGAAAGCTTCCATGGCCATCAAGTCCGACGAAAGAACCAGGTTTCGCTCGTCCACTTGCCGCTCGTCGAACTCAGCAAATTTCATTATTTTAGGCGGCCGGCCAATGCCGTCGTCCGCCAGGAGCTTGCCCACGTACCGTGAGATATCGTGGGAGAACTCCCGCTTGTCGAACTCTTCGCCACCTTCCAGAAGACGAGCCTCCGTGAGGCCCCACATCACGTCGTCTAGGTTGTTCCAATTGAACTCCGTGGACGACACCGGGCCGTTGGCAAAGGCTGTATTGATGGTGGTAAAGGCCTCAAGGGACCGATAATACAGGTCGGTGGTCATCAGGGCCAAGGCGGCGTTGATGCGGTCCATCAAAGAACGGCTCGGGTCGGCGTGAAAACGCTCGGCCAGTTCGGTGTTGATGGTCTCCGGGTCCCAGTCCATGGCTTCAGTGCCCATCTGGTCCACAAGGATCAGCAGGCCGGCACTGGCCGACAGGTCGGAGTCATCCAGGGCTTCCCCGATGGACGCGTAGTGGGCCATGATTAGCCCTCCAGGATGTTCTCGAGCACCTGGGCGTCCGGTCTGGGTAGAGCAGCCACCTGTTCGATCATCTCGTCCACGGTGGAGTAGGGAATTTGGCCAATGTGGTTGTCGAAGAACTGATCGATCAGCGGCTTGCTGTTCGCCAGGCCCTGCTTGGTGAACACCGTGCCGGTGCTCAGCGCAACACCATTGTCCAAGGCCTCCTGGGCCTGCTTTTCGATAATGCTAAAGAGACTCTCCTCAGGAGAGTCGATGCCGCGGTCGTAGTACCGGATGAGGCCGGTGGCACGATCGACATAGTCCAACATCACGGCCACCTTGTGCAGGAGGGCCGGAGTGACAGAAAGGTCGTCGGTCAGCGAGCTGAGCTTGGTTAGTCGACTGGAAAGCTCGGTATGGACGTCGGCGCAGTTAGCCACGCGGCTCAGGATCGAGTGAGACATCCGTGCGCGGGTAGTCATGCCGAAGCCAGCAGCCTTCTCGAGGTATGTCTGGGTGTGTTCCTTCAGGGGAGCCTTGAACTCGTCTGGAGCCGTCAGGAGCCCGCGCGCAAAACTGCGACGGACAGAGTAGGGATACTCCTTTTTATGAGTCTCGAGGTGTTCCGCGGCCTCCTTGTAGTGCTGCGGGCCCTGTAGCTCGACATCGAAGAGCTGCTTGGCGTTCTCGTAGATTCGGATCACATGCCGGCTCTCGTCGGCAGCGAGACGCTTGACTTCGCCGGAAAGGCCCCAGAACTTGGCGGCTTTGCCGATGCGCTGTTCAACCAGGGCGGCAGTCTTCTGGTCGTAGCCTTTGCGCTCCCGCTCGAAGTACTGGCGTGAGAGCCAGGTGTTGGAACGGTTGTTCAGCGGGTACTTGCGCCGCGCCGGGTCGCCGAAGACGTCACCCGTCATGCAGCACACGTCGCTGTCCTCCGCGGACGCCTCCTTGACGAAGGCTGGAATTTCGACCGTCCGGGCGATATCGTAGAACGTGTGATAGGACGGGTCCTGATAGACAGTCGTCAAGATGTTCATGTCAAGCCGCCTTTGTTGACTACCGATTAACATACGACAGGAAGTCTGAAATGTCAACCCCGGCTCGCATATTCAACAATTCGGACGCGGCCGGTCTGCTGAAGGTGCCAATCGTAGCCTCGTTTCCACTGGTATACACGGCACTACGGCGGGCA